>Ga0206131_10000334_pt1 | contig 68808 bp, 60 predicted proteins | sample Helgoland_Spring_FD_148636 | JGI IMG/M metagenome (GOLD analysis project Ga0206131, IMG submission 148636) | Pelagic subsurface seawater microbial communities from Kabeltonne, Helgoland, North Sea - Helgoland_Spring_Bloom_20160517_1 | ecosystem: Environmental > Aquatic > Marine > Epipelagic ... | reverse complement strand
ACCAAACCAGCACATACACACGCATAACAACAAAAGTCCCACAAAGGCACTGAGAGGTTGACTTATTTGCGATACATTACCGATCACATCATCAATCTAATTAACTTCTATGAGTAAGCAAGAGTGGATCTTTTGAATCAATTGCCGTGCTAGCTTTTGGCTGCTTTTTTCTCTGCCATTTCGTTTTTAATCTCAATGAGTGCGGTGAGAAACAATAATGCTGCTGCAATCGAGATACAACTGTCTGCGACATTGAAGGCTGGCCAATGACCTCCACTTGACGGCATTATTTTATCGTAAAGTGGTAGTTTAAAGTCAAGGAAATCGACAACATAACCTTGGCAAAGGCGCTCCCAGAAGCTCTCATTTTTATAGGCCTCCAGCCAGAATCCTTGGAACAATCTGTCCGTTAAATTACCCAGAATTCCCGCTAAAAGTAAAGGGGCGGACCAACGTGATGGACCTGCAAAAGCACCCTGTCTCCAGAAAAATAGAATTAACACAAGTGCGACAACAAGAACGACGAGGAAAACCACTGGTGCCCATGTAGTTCCATTACCTATTCCGAATGCAACCCCTTGGTTGTGGCGCCTTACAAGGTTAAAAAAACCATCTATGACAGGACGGGTGTCTTCACCGACAAAATGCTTCACCCCATCTACTACCACAAACGGCACTTTAAAGGTCATTACAACCCACCATTTTGATAGCTGGTCTGCTATAAACAATGGCGCGGTAATCCAGAGAACATGCTTGATCAGTGTTTCGCGAGATAGCTCCTTATTCATTGTTTATTAACCTATAACGTCTTTTAAGTTACGGCATGGCAGAAAACTGCCTAGCATCACGGAACCTGTGATTACCTACATAACCTCATCACAACGGCTACAGAGATCCGTCACCAATGGCTCATATCGGCGGCATCGTGGACACATGCTATGATCTGTTGCTTTCGCCGTGGCAACAACCTGCTCACCCACCTCCAGACGAAGATCTGCAAGTATGAAAAACTCCGTCACAAAGTCGCGGTCAGCTAAGAGATCGCGACAAGGGTGACCACTGGGAAGAGTAAGCGTCACATCAGCCTCATTGTTTTTGTTGAATGACTTTGCCTGCACCTCTTTTTCGATAGCTGTTTGAATGATAGCTCGTAACTCTAGCAGCATATCTATCTGCTCTGTCGCTTCGCCCGAATTGAAATCCGGATCCAAAGTGGGGAAATCCTGCTCATGAACACTGCCCTGATGACCAGCATGTTCCCAAGCTTCATCAGCTGTAAACGCAAGTATCGGCGCCATCAAGCGGCATACCGCATCAAACACACGATGCATCACAGTCTGTGCCGCCAGTCGGCGCTGTGAATCCAGCGCATCACAATACATTCTGTCTTTGGTAATATCGATGTAGAGCGCACTTAGCTCATGTGCACAGAATTGATTAATTTCGTTAAACACCTTACGGAATTGATATGCGTCATATGCTTTACAGCACTCTGCGATAACACCATTGAGCCGCTCAAGTATCCACCGATCAAGTAAGGTCATGTCCTCTTTAGCAACTGACTGATTATTAGCGTCAAAGCCATTGATATTGCCCAGTAAAATACGCAGGGTGTTGCGTAAGCGGCGATACGGGTCGGTTACTTGTTTGAAAAGCTTATCGGAGAATGGGACCTCTGTCTGCCAGTCTACTGATGCAGCCCACAAGCGGACAATGTCAGATCCAAACTGATCATAATAATGTTTTGCATTGATCGGCTTGCTTCCTGATTTAGATATTTTCTTACCCGAAGTATCGACAACAAAGCCATGAGTCATAACCGCTTTGTAAGGAGCAGCACCGCGCGCTGCTACACTAAGCATCAGCGAGCTTTGAAACCAACCACGATGTTGGTCGGTAGCCTCTAAATAAAGATCCGCAGGCGCAGATAGCTCGGGATGTCTATCCATTACTGCGACGTGACTCGATCCAGAGTCAATCCAGACATCTAGCGTATCACGGCATTTCGTACAGCCCTCGGGAAGCCCAAGGCGAGAAGCTAGTGCGGCGTCATCGAGCTCGAACCACACGTTGGTTCCTTCCGTCTCCACTAAGTCTGCGATCTTACCAATAAGCTCATTATCAATGATCGCCTTTCCCTCATTGTCAAAGAACACGGGAAGCGGCACCCCCCATGTACGCTGCCGTGAGATACACCAGTCCGGCCTAGATTCCACGGTGCCATAAATACGATTCCGACCCCACTTTGGCAACCACTCCACCTTATCGATCTCCTCCAAGGCTATGCCTCGTATGTCTTTGAGTGAGATAAAGAACTGCTCAACCGCACGAAAAATAATGGGCGTTTTGGAGCGCCAGCAATGTGGATACTGGTGTTCGTAAAGCTCACGACCAAGCATTGCATCCACTTCCTCTAGAATTTCGGTGATACGTTTGTTAGTCTTAAAAACATGCTGACCAACTAACTCATCTAATCCACATTCAGCAGTGAATTTGCCATCTGCATCGACCGGAGATAACAAACCAAGATCATTTTGCTGGCCTGCAACGTAGTCATCAGCACCGTGACCGGGAGCAATATGCACCGCACCCGTCCCCGTCTCTGTGGTCACAAAATTAGCCAAGATAATCTTAGCCGTGCGTGGTAAAAACGGATGGTTTGCTTCCATCCCCTCCAACTTTCCGCCTTTGAACTCAGCATGTGTTTCGCTCAAAGCAAATCCAGTTTTAGCTGCGAAATCATCGATCAAATCCTTAGCAACAATGAGCTTGTGCTTGCGACCATCTACGTGATCAAAAGTAGCACAAACATAGTCAAACTGCTCGTGAACAGCAACACCAAGGTTGGCAGGCAATGTCCAAGGAGTCGTCGTCCATATCACCATCGAAGCATCGGCAAGATCCCCCTCTGCCTCGGCGAGAGCAAAGCGAACATAAACCGCCATACTCTTTTTATCTAAATATTCTACCTCGGCCTCTGCGAGTGCTGTCCCCGCCCCATAACTCCAAAGCACAGGCTTACGGCTCTGATAGACCGCGTCCATCTCAACTAGCTTACCAAAGGTGCGGATGATGTCTGCTTCATAACCGGGATCGAGCGTCAAATAAGGATTATCCCAATCACCAAATACCCCCAAGCGCCGAAAGCTCTCCCGCTGAATATCGATGAATCCACGAGCGAATTCGGAACAGCGCCTGCGAACCTCCGCCGGTTCCTCATCCCTGGCGTCTTGCATCACCTTGAACTCAATAGGAAGCCCATGGCAATCCCAGCCGGGAATGTAAGGGGTTTCAAAACCCGCCATCGTCTTGGACTTGAGCACCAAATCCTTCAATACCTTATTTAAGGCCGTGCCCATATGCACGTCTCCATTGGCAAATGGCGGCCCATCATGCAGAATAAAGCGTGGGGCATCTTGATTCTTGCGGCGCTTTTGTATGCGCTCATAAAGACCTTCATCATTCCAGCGTTCAAGACGCTTGGGTTCATTTTTCACCAGATCCCCTCGCATGGGGAAAGTGGTCTCAGGCAGACTGAGGGTATCCTTGTAATTTTTTGCTTCCTCGCTCATGGCATATGGTGACGTCTAGAGGCGCGGAAGCTAGACACTATGGGCCATGGGGTCAATGGCGTAGTTTGAGCAAGCTGAGCGCCACTCTAGGCCCCAGAACATTACTCACCGTACTCTTGGGTTCTTATTATTGAGGTTTAACCCCAGGGGGCAGCCAGTCCTTCGGCATTGGCTGTATCGCAGGAACCACAGGATTACCCTCTTTGTCGGTCTTCCCCTTACTTGAGCTGGCAAGTTGATCAATCTGCTCCTGAAGCACACGCTCAGGATAAGCACCAGTGAACTCCTTCACTTTGCTGCCTTTACGGTAAAATTGAATGGTCGGCACGGAACGGATTTTTTCTTCTGCAGCCCATGCCCAGTTTTCGTTGGCATCTACTTTTACAATGCGCAATTTTTTGGCATTCTTTTCTGCCAGTTGCTCCAACACGGGAGCAAGTTTTCTGCAAGGGCCTCATGTATCGCTGAAAAATTCAATCATAACCAGCTTTGACTCCTCGGCAATCACTTCCATAGCCTGCTTTTGATTCATCTGGTCAACCGCTGAATATGCATCTGCCCCCCCTATATCCTTTAACCGATCTACCAATCCGCTAACTTTATCACAAGAAGTGAACAAAAACAGCGAAGCAACACAGAGGGATATCATCCAAAGATGATTGAATGGCTGAATCTTGCTATTTACCCAAAGGTAATGTTTCATAGAAGTTTATTATCACAACGACTTGAATTTTACAAGGTGCTCATTTGTATATATTTAACATAGCAGATTTAGCCTGTAACTTTACAAAAAAACATCTTACCCTGCCGCCGTGAAAGTTGGCATCCTTGCAAACCCAAATAAAAAAGGCGTAAATCAAATCATCCAAAATCTCTGTCTATCCTTGGAACGACAAAATCTTGTTCCTGTGCTTGAGAAGACGACAGCAAGACTGATCAACGAAGAGGGCGGCCTAGAGTCAAGCCAACTGGCAGCAACCTGCGATCTCGTTGCCGTTTTGGGTGGAGATGGCACGATGCTCAACGCCGCGAATCAACTCGGGCCCGCTGATATCCCCGTTGCAGGCATCAATGTCGGAACCTTGGGATTCCTGACAACCTGCACCGACAGTGAACTCGACATCTTCGCCAAAGCAGTAGCCGAAAAAGACTACACACTAATCAAACGCATGCAATTGCGTGCCACCATTACATCACTTGATGGTGAAACAAAAAGCTTTCGTGCACTCAACGAGGTGACTCTTGCCCGGGGCCAAACAGGTCGCCTTGTCGCATTGGACGCATGGGTGGATGGTGAGCTGCTCAACCATTATCGCGCCGATGGCTTAATTGTTGCCACAACGACTGGATCGACAGCTTATTCACTCTCTGCAGGCGGTCCACTGATTGCACCCAAAGCTGAAGTTTTTGTCATTACCCCGATCTGTCCCCATTCGCTCAGCAATCGATCTCTAGTGGTTTCTCACAGCTCACTGGTTGAGCTGGCACCAGCAGAAGATGCCGAATGCCCTATGTTTCTCACCGTAGATGGTCGCGATGTCATGGCTATCAATCAAGGTGATCGAATTCAAGTCGAGCAAGCTGGACATGCGCTGCCATTGCTCAGACTCGAGGGGCGTAATTTTTACTCAACATTGCGTCAAAAATTAGGTTGGGGCAGAGATTAACAAACGCTCACCAATGCCATCCAATGCGGAGACTGCACAAGACTGACACCATCCACTTCATTTCATGAGATACGAGCCCGCCGACTCAACATTGTTTATGCATAATCGATCACGATTATCTGCAATGCTGAAGCCGAGCAGTATTGGAATTCTTGATTCCAATGACCTAATGCCTACTAACGCTGATGGAACTCTTCCATGGAGACAGAATTCAGATCTGTATTATCTCTCTGGCATCGATCAGGAGGAAAGCACCTTGTTGCTCTTTCCTGATGCCGCTGATCCATCGGATCGCGAGATCCTATTTATCAAAGAAACCAGCGAGCATATTGCTATTTGGGAAGGGCAAAAATTATCAAAACAAAAAGCTACCGAGCTCTCTGGCATCGGCAATGTCCAATGGAATTGTCAATTTGACAAAGTATTGGAGCGCCTTACTGAGCAAGCATCACATATCTACCTTAATGCTAATGAGCACCCACGGGCGAACATAACCGTTCAAACTCGTGATGTACGACTACTCAAGAAATGCCAACAAGACTATCCCGATCATCAGTATGAGCGACTTGCTCCTCTGATGCACCAACTCAGAGTCATCAAACATTCAGCAGAAATCAATATGATTCAAAAAGCCTGCAATATCACGGAAGCAGGTTTCAGGCGCGTGCTAAATTTCATTAAGCCTGGTGTTGGCGAATGGGAAATTGAAGCTGAATTTATTCACGAGTTTATCAAGCAACAATCGACAGGCTTTGCCTACACGCCGATTATTGCGAGCGGAAAAAGCAGCTGTATTTTGCACTACATAAAAAACAACCAACGCTGCCAAGATGGAGAATTACTACTCATGGATGTTGCCGCAGAATACGCTAATTGGAATTCCGATATGACCCGAACTATTCCGGTAAATGGACAATTCACTCAGCGACAACGAGCTGTTTATGATGCCGTATTAAGAGTTTTGAGAAAGTGTAACGATATCCTGCGTCCAGGCATCACTCCCGATGACTATCAAAAGGAGACTATTGATTTCGTGGAGCACGAACTCATCACATTAGGCTTAATTGATGAAGACGAGGCAAAACAACAGGATGCCAGCAAGCCTTTGGTTAAAAAGTATTTCATGCACAGCACATCCCATCACCTCGGGCTTGATGTCCATGACGTCTGCCCTGCCGATGAGCCCTATGCTGTCGGGATGGTCCTCACCATTGAGCCCGGTATCTATATACCCGACGAGAAAATAGGCATACGTTTGGAAAACAACATCCTCATCAGAGAAACAGACAATCTTGACCTCATGGCTGACATTCCTATCGAAGCTGATGAGATTGAGGCCTTAATGGCAAAATCCATTCAATAGGTAACGGGCTCACACGATAACTACGACACTCATTGCCCCTGTTATTTCCGCCTAGCTAATGAGCTTTCTTGAGCATCTTACTGGCTCGCTTTTCAACCGAAGCTGCCGTTTTGGCATCATCATGCGAACGCAAAAACTCTGCGAAGTTGGCAGATACTGTGGCGTAATCCATCGGGGCATCCTTCACTTTTTCTTCGTAAATTTTAAGAGAAGTTTGGTAGTTTTCTTTTGCCCAGCCATCTTCACCAGTGTGGCTCAGGGCTACTGCCAAGTTAGCGTGTGCTTGAGCAGTCTCTAGGTGCTTGTCACCAAAGACTTTCTGACGAGCATCAAGAGCCATGACAAACATTTCCCGAGCTTGGTCGTAGCAGCCAGCCGCAAGATAGAGCGCTCCTATATTATTGCAGATCGCAGCGGTCTCCTCGTCCTCTGAACCTAACTGTTCATTATAAAGCTCGAGAGCTTTAAGATATAATGTTTCTGCCGCATCAAAATCACCGCAGCTTTTGTAGATGTAGGCCAAGTTGTTGCACAAACTAGCGATGTCGATGGCCGAGGGCGGATCCATTCGCTCAAACAACTCAATACTGCGCTTATAAAATGTGACAGCCTCATCGGTATTGCCGTCGGTCTCATAGACCACTGCAACACTAGCACTCAGCCGAGCCATTGCCTCAGTTTGTATATCTTCGCCCTTGAGCAAATCTAGCGCCTCAAAGTATGACTTTCTTGCCTCTTCAAGGTTGCCATATTGACGATAAAAATCCCCCTGCACCTCAAGGGAAAATGATAACTCATCGATATTTTCGGCATCCTGTTGATATTCGCTTCGAGCTTTGTCGACTGCTGCACCCGCAGTATTTTTTGCCTCATCCCATCGTCCAGCTTGGCAAAGCTGCCTGACACGATCATGCAGCATGTGCAATAGATTGGCTGTCCCTGATTCCATATGTTGGTATTCGCTATTTATTCGCTATTTATTCGCTACGTATTGCTAGATACTCGCTGAGTTGTGCTTAAATCAATACGTTTTATCGTAAGATCTTTATAGATGCAGTAAACACCAGCCGAAACCTCATGACCAGACATAAATCGCCCGAACGCTCATCGACTTATTTCATCCATACATGATGATCTTGACCTCGGCATACTTCCAAAAGCTTGCTCGATTGCCATCGCAGCACTTGATCGTTCATGAGCCACTCCCAGTAAACGTGCCAGCTCGTGCTCAAAGTGAATCACGCCTCGTTGATCGGCGCCATTTTCCCCAAGATACCCGAGTCCTCTTTGCAGCAGATCATACAGCTCTGGCACGGGATGATCAGGCTCTACCACATGTGCTAGCAAATCGACAAAGTATGAGGCTACAAGTGTATCTCTATAACGCTTCCTGATATTTTCTCGGTAGTCCACTACTGCAATCTCACTCAGGGTATGCAGCTCGCTCTTACGGCTGCGAACCCAATTAATCTCTGCTTCAAAGAATAAGTCCAACTTGCCTGCAAAAGCTCCTTTTGATCGTCGTGCACCTTTCGCAACTGTCTTGATCAAGCCATGGTGACGGGTGCACCAATGCACAATTAAACTTGTCTCCGTTAGCTTCGTCAGCCGAATGATGATCCCCTCTGATTTTTCCATTTACAGATTCATAATGCAGCTATTTCGTCTCATACAAAACAATTAATTTACCTCAGAAAGAACTGCTTTGCCTTTTTACTATTTGGGGTTTGTATGTTGCCTGCATGTCGCTAAGAATCTGCCAAGCATGAGTGAACACAATATCGCTGACCTCCTGGCGCTCGATACCGGAGCTTTAAAAAGCCGGCTATCTGAACTCAGGAGGTATCTTTGACATTCCGGAGTTAAAACACAAACTTGCTGAATACGACACCAGAATGGCCAATACGGATTTCTGGGATGACCCCGACAAAGCCCAAGTCATTGTGGGTGAGGCCAATCTTGTCAAAGGCCGACTCAATCCCTTTCTTGAGCTAGAAAATCGAACCAACAATCTTGACGAAGTTATTGCGCTAGCCAAAGAAACAGACGACATCGAATTTGCCCGCGAAGCACATGATGACTTTCATGCTATTGTTAATGAGCTGGACAAATTTGAACTAATCACCCTTTTAGACAAACCGACTGACGCCTCCAATGCTTACCTTACTATCCAGGCAGGCGCAGGTGGCACTGAAGCTTGTGATTGGGCAGAGATGTTACTGCGTATGTATACACGTTGGGCCGAAAACAAAGGGTTTACGGTCACTAATCTAGATTACCAAGATGGAGACGGCGCTGGCTGCCGGACAGCATCTCTCAAACTTGATGGTCCTTATGCATACGGCTATCTCAAAAACGAACGTGGCGTCCATCGCCTTGTTCGTATTTCACCCTTTGATGCTGCAGGCAAACGTCACACGTCATTCTCGGCCATCGACGTGACGCCCGAAATCTCCAAAGACATTAATATAGAAATTCCAGACTCTGATGTTGAAATCAGCACGGCCAGGTCCGGCGGCGCTGGCGGCCAAAATGTAAACAAGGTTGAGACCGCCGTCATACTCAAACACAAGCCAACTGGTATCATGATTCGCTCAACACAAGAGCGTTCTCAGCTGCGAAATCGTGAAAATGCATGGTCATTGTTACGGGCTAAACTTTACCAAATAGAAGAAGACAAACAACGTGCCGAAGCCGACCGTGAATACTCAGCCAAGGGGGAAATCGGCTGGGGTAGCCAAATTAGATCCTACGTCTTTCAGCCTTATCAGATGGTCAAAGACTTGCGAACCGGAGAAGAAACAGGCAACATTGCATCTGTGATGGATGGAGATATTGATCCTTTCATTGAGGCTATGCTCAAGGGAAAGACACGGGATAAGTAACTAACAACATATAGAACAATCGCGAACAGATCATGACAACAGAGCGAACAGGTATTTTGCTGCTAGTGTCTGGCCCATCGGGCTCAGGAAAAACGACGCTATGCAGGCGATTAGCCGATGAAGACGAGGCTATCTATTCCATATCCTGCACAACTCGACCATCCAGAGAGGGTGAGTGTGACGGTCACGACTATCATTTCCTGACAAGAGAGACATTTGAACAGAAAATAAGTGCTGGCGAATTTCTTGAATATGCTGAAGTACATGGGAATTTGTATGGCACACTGAAAGCTGAAGTTCTCAACCATCTCACCAAAGGAATTGATGTCGTGATGGACATTGACGTACAAGGCGCAGATCAAGTTCGCAGCTGCACGGACTTGAGCATCGAAAGCTCCTTGGCAGATGTTTTTGTGATGCCTCACACCAAAGAAGAACTTTTTAAGCGCCTCACTGGGAGGGGTTCAGATTCTCAAGAGGTCATAGCATTGCGCATGAAAAACGCACTTGGAGAAATCACGCAGTGTTCAAAGTATACCTACCGTTTACTGTCAGATACACGAGAACAGGATTACCAACAGTTCAAGTCACTACTGGTGGCTGAACGCCTAAAAACCTCTCGGCTCAAAAAGCTATAAGGCCTCAACAATCAAAAAATGAAGACCATCATACTCGGTATTACCGGCTCAATCGCCGCTTATAAGGCGGCTGGCATTGCATCTCAATTAGTTAAAAAAGGTCATCATGTCTTTTGTGTGATGACACAATCAGCTACCGAATTCATCACCCCCCTCACACTACAAGTCATCTCGCAAAACTCAGTGTTTGTTACCTTACAAGATGAAAAACAAGCTTGGAAGCCTGGGCACATCGATCTTGCCGACCGTGCAGATCTCCTACTAGTGGCCCCAGCCTCCGCCAACACCATAGGCAATTTCGCCAATGGCCTTGCGCCTGACCCTCTATCAAGCATATATCTAGCGACTAAAGCGCCTGTGCTTATCGCTCCTGCCATGAATGGCAAAATGTGGTTACACAAAGCAACTCAGCGTAACATCACACGTTTGGAGCAAGACGGCTGCCATATTATAGGGCCTGAGAAGGACGGCATGCTCGCATGCGGCTACTCGGGACCTGGTAGACTTAGCGAGGAAACCGAAGTGATTCAGAAGGCCGAATCCATACTCACAAGCTGACATAAAGATTGATGACCATTCTCATCACCGCAGGCCCTACGCGCGAAGCCATTGACCCCGTTAGATTTCTATCGAACAAATCATCGGGTAAAATGGGCTACGCAATCGCCAAAACAGCGGCGGATCAAGGTCACCGCGTTATCCTAATATCGGGCCCGACTCATATTAATGTCCCCGACAAGGTCGACTACATTCCTATCGAAAGCACTCAAGAAATGTATGATGCCGTGGAGCACTATATCATGAAAGCTGATATTGCCATCTTCTCTGCTGCGGTTGCTGATTACAAACCAGCATCAATCTCCGAGCAAAAAATCAAAAAGACGGCCGATGCCATTAACCTCGAACTTATCAAGACGCCAGATATTCTTGGCTCTGCTCGGAGAATCTTTGGCTATGAAGGCATTTTAGTTGGTTTTGCCGCAGAAACACAAGAGATCGAATTGAATGCTCGCACAAAATTAAACCGTAAGGATTGCGACCTCATTATCGCTAACGATATCTCCCGTAAGGACATCGGCTTTGATGTCGATGAAAACGAAATCATCATCATCTCAGCTGACGACACTGTGAAGCCAGCCAAGGCATCAAAACAGCATCTCAGCCATCTTATTCTCGAGCGCGCGTTAAACTTAGCCTCGTCCAGAAATCTGGATTAGCTCCTTTAAGCGGGAACAATCGTTTTGCAATGGCTCGGGCATATCCTCCAGCTTCCACGGCAAGCGGTAGCGCCAGTTTTTACCGCCTACTGTGCCAGGTATGTTGATTCGCTCAGTGCTATCGATGATGTCTGTGATCATTAACGACGCGTAATTGGCATTCGACTTCAGCAGCCGATCAAACAACGCCCACTTTACAACTGGTCCATAATCAGAATACGCGTCAGCTCGTGAGCCCTTCGGCAAACCTGCAAAATCGCTAAGTAACTCGAGGCCGCGTAGTGCGCCCTCGTGATCTAGCCCACCCAGCATAGATTTTAACCCACTCCACATCGCTGGAATAGAATCATGATCATGAGTGGCATAGGTCGCAAATGCACACTCTGGATAGTCCGCCCCAGACACTGTTTCTCCATGCCCTCTGACCTCCCAGTGGCATACTTTAAATCCTGCTATACCGAGGTTTTCCATGTTAGGCCTGACATAATCTGGCACACAGCCCAAATCCTCGCCAACAACCTCCCCTGCTCCGGCAGCATCTTGAATTATTCTCAGATACTTATCTCCATCTGCTAGATTCGCCGCTTTATTCTCTTCCGTATCATCCGGGCGCGGGAAAAACTCTGGAAGTGGACCTCCTGTGATATCTTTGGCCTGCTTTTCGGTCAGACCAATGAATTCCTCATTTCGTCTCGGCCGCCATGGGAAACTATAAATGCGATAAAAACCTAAAATATGATCGATTCTGAAGACGTGAAAAATATCAGTCAGCTTTTCAATGCGCCGGCGCCACCATGAAAAGTCATTTTTTTCTAGCACATCCCAGCGGTAAATGGGAATGCCCCAGTTTTGCCCCCACTGGCAAGCAAATGCATCGTCCTTAAACACAGTCTCAGGTGGCGAACCTCCCGAGAGCTCGAGATCGAACCACATAGGCTCAAAAAACACATCAGCACTACTGTAAGAGATGCCGATTGGAATATCACCCATGAGTTTAACATCAAGCTGGTGTGCATGTTCTCTCAATTTTCGCCACTGTGAGAATGCGTGCCATTGCACCCACGCATAGAAGGTAAGGTTGCGCTCCACTTCCTCAACTGGCATCGAAGCAAGATATGATTCTGCCGCCTCTGGAGTATTGTATTCATCGGGCCATAACTCCCACTCTTCGGTTCCTGCCAACTCCATTAGCCAACGAAACTTACAGTATGGCACGAGCCATTCAGCCTCCTCCACGCAAAATGCCTCAAAGAGAGTATCCGCATCTTCAACCGCCCAAAACAAATCAAAGCCTTTTTTTAGCAGACTCCATTTGGCAGCACTTACTTGCTCATAATCTACAAGGTGATTCTTGTTCAAGTCGCCCACCAGATTAGCTGATGCTTTTTCAATATCCGCATCACTGATCTCGGCAATATCCTCAAGAGCTATCAAAAGCGGGTCCAGTGCAACCGAACTTATCGCATTGTAGGGACTGTGATCAGCTCCCGTTTCATTAATGGGCAAGAGCTGTAAAAAACCTACTTTGTGAGAAGCGGCCCACTCAACCATTTCCAGCAGGGCTTTGGTATCGCCAATACCTAGGTCTCGATCTCTACGTAATGAAAAAACCGGGGTCAACACACCCAACCTTCTCAAACGATCACTCTTAGCAACTGCCATGGCTGGGATATGATACGAGCAATTCATTTAAGCAATACTAAATAGAGACGCTGCATTATGTTATGACATAAGCGCATCAAAAATTAGCAGCTTGAAATAACACAAGTAGAATATCATAATGCTTAGTGTTATGAAAAATACGACCCGCTCCAATGGCCACCAATCTGTGACTGCTCTCTTATCAGCAATTTCAGCCACTCTTCTAATCGTATCCTCTTGTGCGCCTGACCCAGCACTTCAACGTCAAATGGATCAAGATATTCTGACGGCATCCGAAATAAGAAAATCAGGTGACACAACCCGCGCCCAACAAGGCCGAGGCAGCCAAGCATATGGCCACGGGGGATTCTAAGGCTTGTAGATAACCAGCGGAATTCGGACTGGCAATGCCAGCTTACCGTTCAAGCTAAAATCGTAGTAATGCAAGCAGCGCTGATCAGGCACCATAGCGGGCCCAGAAGATGTCGTTGCCGGTAAGAGCCACAACCAAGGAGTCCCATCCACTTTCAGTGATATCGACGCGTTTAGTCAAATCAAACAACACCCGAAGGCGGACCATTTCACGATTAGACTCTGGCACCACTTCAAACATGGCTCCCGAGTGCGCCATTCTGAAAAATGCAGCACACATTGCGATACTGGCATCTGATGGTGCCTCTTTGGTAGCTGTGCGCAGCGGCTCAAGATTCTTAGCGAGCAAACGTGAAGACAGCGTAAATTCGATACCTCCCTGTGTCTGAGAGATCAAGATGACTCCTGCGTCCCGCATGACATCAGTGATAGCCTTAAGAAACGGCTTAACTTCTGACTGGATCGCTTCAATTGAACCAGGCCAACCTGTCTCAGATTTTTCTTCACCTATCCATTGGAAACAACCCAACTCTTGGGTGATCGGAGCTACCACATCACCTACAGAAACGCTTTGACCGTAATCAAGCACATCACCTTTGAGACTGTCACCTGTGAGACCCTCTTTGATGCTACGTAAAAACAATAAATGTCTGCGATAAAGCTCTCTCCAGTTGATGCTTGGGTCGAGACCCACTTCTTTAACGTCATCTTTAGCTCCGATTTCTGCTAACTCAACCAGTGCCCTCAGAGCCTCCCCCACATGACTTAACTCTTCATGGCTAAAGACTGCCATGGTCGCAATTGACAAAACTCGGTCAGATGATGCGAGCATTTCAACACTCGACAATTTTTGACGCAACAGTGCGTCCCGCTCTTGCTGTATGCTGAATAGCTCAAGAGCACGCATGATGGCTGACTCCAGATCATTCACCTCCCACGGCTTGGTAATATACTGGTAGAGGCCACCTTTGTTGACTGCTTCAATCGCTGTATCAATATCAGCGTAGGCAGTGGAGAGAATTCGAATGCATGATGGCTTCAACTCACTGACTTTCTCAAGCAGTTGGGAGCCTGTCATGTTTGGCATGCGTTGGTCTGTTACCACCACTGCGACTTGGTCGATATTTTCTTTAAATAGCTCGACCGCCTGCATTCCGTCATTTGCAGTGATAATGTTAAACTTTTCACCAAATAGGCGGCAGAAGTACTTTCGTGTCTTCTCTTCGTCATCGACAAAGAGAACTAGTTGATCTTGCGTTGGATTATCCATAAACTTTTTAATATGTAATTTTATTAAGTTATTTCACCCGATAAACCAAGCACTTTAGCTTCTGTTTTCTTACATAAAAAGCTACATTAATATACTTTTATTGAAATGTATTTTGAACTCGGTGAATTCATCAACTACTGATTCAACCTCAATTTTCGCCTGATGCTGATCGAGTATGCGGTGGCAGATACTCAAGCCGAGACCCATTCCCTCACCGACATCATTTTTGGTGAAAAAGGGCTCGAACATACGGTCAATATCCTCTGACGAGATACCACAGCCATTGTCTCGTAAGATGAGAGTAACAGTATTTTCATCAGAGTCGCTGCTCAAGCTCACCTTTCCATCGAATGACCCCAGCTTAGCCTCTTTAACTTCGATGGCCCTGGCAGAGTTTTGAAGGAAATTAATCAACAACTGGCAGAGTTGCCGCTCGTTGCCCTCGATCTCTGCGGCAGGATCGATATCTATCTCTAGCTCAATTTCTGCGAGTGTGGAGCTGGCAAGTTTGCGAGCGCTTTCGACAAAAGCCGCGACATTGATACGATCCATCGCTGCTGTATCCCCACGAGTGAAAGATCTCAAGTCAGTGATGATACCAATCACACGAACAAGGCCCTCCTCCGCATCAGAAATCACCTCCATATAATCTTCTCGCTCTTCTTCGCTGATAGATGATTCAAACGTCTTCAAAGTGTGTAGCGCAATCTTACTGTAGTTGAGCGGGTTATTCACCTCATGCACGATCCCTGCACTCATACGCCCAAGAGACGAAAGCTTTTCGCTCTGAACAAGTAAGCTACCTTGCTCCTTTAGCTTTTGGTTCACAGCTTCAAGTTCCTCGTTATTCTCCTCCAGCTGCTGGTTGATGCGCCTCAATTTCTTGTTGGAGTTTGCAACTTCCTTTGCCAGGCAAAACTCTCTGAATCGACTGTGATTGTAAAAATACGTGGCCGTCGTAGTGATTGCACCAGTCACAAAAATAAAATAGCTCGGAATGAATGCCTCTTTCCAAAAGAGATCTTCAGAATGGCTGAAAACAGCCCAAGTATACATGAACAAGCAGAGCAAAGCATTGATTGCGCTATCGAACGTGTTCCAACGCAACAATAAGGTGGCCCCAACCAATACGAGATTAAGACCCGCATAGTAGGGAGAATCCGCCCCATTGGTTGTGAAAATCATATGCGATATCGAGGCGATGGGCAACATCGCAACGGTGTGAACCACCAACCTTGCCAATAGGTTACTCTTAACAAATCCAGAGAGTACTGCAAAAGCGATCAACAAGGCCGCCGTCACAACACGGTTAACCAAAAGTTCATTCACTCTCTCGTAATAAACAACCACATCGAGGCCCACACCGACCATCATAAAAATAGCACCAAAGACAGCCGCTTGCTGACAGTTCGCTATTCTAGCGCGCTCTTCTGAAATCTTAAAAAGCTGCTTTATTGTGTGTGAAGATTCGCTCATTTTTTATTACTTGGATGGCGCTCACGAGCTACCGAAGCGATCCATAGAGACTTTTCTGATCTCTAGAAATAAATTTACACCGGTCGCCTCTCTCTTGAGCTGGGTTTCCATAACAGTTCCATCCAAAGGAATCAAGTCGAGCATTTCCCAATCACCACGATAAACAAGATTCCATTCCACGACATATTCCATCCAACCAATACAAGGATTCGTTGATGAGACATTCGTAACAATCGATAGCCCCTGCGGGTGCAATAATTTAGCAAAAACAGAAACTAATTTTTTGCAAACCTTCTGAGACAGGTAATCAAAGAGGCCGGCACAATAAACCAAATCATATGATTCCCATTCTAGTTCAGCCCCTCCACCACTCGCCTGCTTAATTAACTGATGCACTGAGCGTTGCAGAATATTAATTTGAGTCTTTCTACCGTGCTTGTTTTTGAGACCAAGTAGAACGCTTTTTGCATTATCGATAGTTTCCCTGTTAAAGTCCAGCAGGGTGAAATCACAGCAATCACTAATCTCATCATTACTCAAAAAACGCTGAATTTCATGAGCGGATCCGCAACCAAGATTGAGTACCTTCAAGCGGCGACCACTTTGGGCTACTCGCAGCGCCTCTCTTTTGAGGGTCTCGTGCAGGTAATCAATGCGATTCCTATGTGCTTTGACAGGGTCAAAACTCAGAAAGACGCTATTGATAACTTTGGCAAATAGTGAGTCTCCCTCGAACGGGTCACGAAGCATCATGTTTACCACCTCATAATCACCAGCGTAGCCCAGAGGCTTGGTATAGGCTCTATACGCAAATGGTGAGCATAACATGAGAGGATGCATCTGACGTCTCACATAAAGCTTGTGAGCTGGTTGATCTGAAGCGCTCACATTTCGAGTGGATGCTTCAAAATTAGCTATTTGTGGATTAAGCTCATCCATCATCCTGGCTTCTACTTCACTAACTATAGAGCGCTCCAACGCCACTTTATCGCTCGTATCAGTCGATTGAATACCCAAGTCGATCTGAGCAAGCCAGCGCTTGAGTCCAATCATCATGTTCTGCATATCAGCAACATTGAGCTTAAAATCAGCCGAAACACGGTGGGCTTTTTTCCAATCATTTACAAACTCATCAAACTGAGTCACCAGCGCACCTCGCTGAGCACTCGCAAAAAAATCAACCTCCTTCCAGCCACTGCTAAGTGTCGCCTCACACACTAGGACTGCACCAGCATTCACGATACTAGAAACGACAGCCTCGCCTACATAGACAAGATGACCGTTCATGTGGATACAGAAATTTCTCAGCACCTCTGAGAGCTGCAAACTACAAAACGGATTACAAACCTCAAACGAAACACTATAACGATGCACCCTGAGCATGCTGGCATTAAGCACGTGCCCTTGGCTGTTCTCGCAGCTTACACTGTTATTACTGGGGCTTGAATTTGTCATTCGTGTATATTTGGTTGTTTGTATCAAAGCCCCCTCGTGCGCCGCTGTCCTGGATAAGACAAAAACTAAAACAATGACTTTTAATGTTCTTTTTCTATAATAGATACGCTATCTTTTTTAAAGAAAATTTGAATAAAGCGCAAAAAAAGTAGTGCAGGCTTTACATTTTTCCGCTAATATTTCTTGTAGCTTAGGAATTTTTCCGTAACAAATAAACTTATCAACTATGAGTAGGCCAGCAACACCAACACCATTCCACCGCGAAGGCGCAAGAATCTTAGACAAGTCAGGTGTCAATCTTCTTCAGCTAGCTGAACAGAACAATTTCAATGTTAAGAAAGTAGCTGAAATTCTCGGCTTCACAGTTATTCAATTGCAACGCCATGTTGAATCCGCAGTTGGCCTCAAGCCTAAAGATCTTTTTTGCAACCACCGAGCGCTACTTGCCAAGCGCATGATTAGTGAAGGCATTAACTTGCATGACATTAGTGAAAAACTTGGCTATCTTTACTACAGTCATTTTTGTACTGATGTGAAAAAATTCTTCGGTATTTCTCCCAAACAACTGGAGAGAAAACTCAGACCCGAGTAAGGTCCGAAATGAACAATATTACTCACTGAGGCATTGTTCCCCTCAGCCTACTGTTAGCAGCATGCGCTAATTTGTCACCGATTTGGCCTTTTGCCAATCGAGCTCCATCTCATCGAGTGTTGCCGAATCAAGATTGCTACCTTTCTTCTGTAGTGCATTGTCCATTGCAGCAAAACGCGTTTCAAACTTAACATTAGTCGACTCAAGTATGATCTCGGGATCCAATTCATGTCGTCGTGCTAGATTAACAACCGAAAATAAGAGGTCGCCAATTTCCTCCGCTAGCTTTTCTCGTTCATTGGTGGAGCCCTCCCCAAAAGCATGTAGTTCGTCCTTTACCTCAGAAAGCTCCTCGCGGATTTTACTCATTACTCCCTGATCATCAGGCCAATCAAATCCTACCTTCGCCGCCTTCATCTGGAGTTTGGCAGCACGCAACATAGCGGGTAAGCCTTTTCCCACATCGTCCAAATACGGCTTTTGCTCATTACCCTTCTCTTTTCTCTTAATGGCATCCCACTGATTCAAAACGCCATCTGTATCCTCAATACTGCTATCCCCATAGACATGTGGATGCCTTCTAACCAGCTTTTCAGAAACCCCTCTGGCAACATCATCGAAATTATACCGCTCAGCTTCTTCTGCCAGCTCACTGTGAAACACAACCTGCAATAGCAAATCGCCCAGCTCCTCCTTAAGATGATTCCAATCTCCTCGTTTAATCGTATCGACCGTTTCGTAGGTTTCCTCAATTAGATTAGACAACAAGCTTTCATGTGTTTGCTCAGCATCCCACGGACAGCCACCTGGAGCTCGTAAGCGGTGCATAATAGAACGCAGACGATCCATTTGTAGCGCCTGTTCTGGGCATTCAATCATTTCGTCATCAGTCATTTTTCTAAATATGGTGAGTTTACGATAAGTATTTATTGGTCAGCAACACGCTTGAGGATATCACGCTCATGCTCGGTCAGACTCTGCAAACCCTCATGGCTTACTTTATCGAGAATACGGTCAACCTCTGAATCATCCATATCGATGTTGATGCGCGGGCGCAGTTTTTTCTCGCGAACAATGGTAGCATCCACCACTGGGCGGCGCCTTGAAAGCATTGCCTCATCCGAAATGAAAGAAAGTAACCACGGATTCTTCATCAGGATGAAACCTAGAATTGCACCGCCAAGATGCCCCGCTTCGCCGCCCGCATTATCTAGATTGAACAATATAACAATCACGCTGATTCCCAATGCCCCTATCGCAAAGGTGCGCATGCTCATTGGTAAAACGAAAAACAATAGCACCCGCAAATTCGGTGCAATTACGGCCACACACGCTAGGATACCGAAGATACCCGCAGATGCACCTACCATTGGTATATAGCTGGCGGGCACTGTTTGTCCTCCACCAATCGGAATTGGATCATTCCCAAAAAAACCAAGGTAAAAAAGCACCACATAAAACAAGGCACCCGCCACACCCGTCGCCAAATAATAACAAAGAAACCGGCGACTCCCCCACCACCGCTCAGCAAAGTGGCCGAAGAAAAACAAGCCCAGCATGTTGACCAAGAGGTGATGACCGTTGGCATGCAAGAATTGAAAGCTAACAAATCGCCACAGTTGCAACTGCTCAACACCGGCTGCCACACTAAAATGCCCCCAACTCCACAAAAATGAGCTCTGAGTTTGAGGTGTAGCATTGGATATCATATCCAGCAACCACACCGCGATGTTAATGATTAACAGCCACTTGACCACGGGGCTACCATCTAGTCTCGACGGCGGCCTTGATGACCCACCAAAGCTCTGGTGGGGTGCTGCTTGCTGGTATGGTCGGTCGGATATTCCCATAAAAAATGATTATCGCTCACATATAATCGAGCCGCACTATCGATAGCATGACTTGGCCAAGCCCGCAAGGCACTCCCATGTCTTTCTGATGTATTTTTCCTGTAAGAATCAGATGATACCCCGTAAGGTTACTTCTTGCCTCATAGGCAGTGCTTCTGCATCATCCTCCCATGTCAGGCAGTTCTGAAATCAAACAATACCTGTGGCCGACTGCCATTACCTTGTTGGGGTTGATTGCTGCCATGAGTATCATCCCCAAAGAGATGCTTGCCGTCGACGAGCACATTCTAGGCTTTCCCGATACCGATATTGCTGGGCACCGAGCTCGCCCTTATCTTCTAGGGCTGCTCTGCCTGCTACCAGCTATTGCGTCTTGGTTATACCGCTGTGCTGGCAGACTGGATCGCTACATGACCAGACAGTTTATCACCTCCTTTGCCCTAAGCATGGGAGCGTTGTTGACGGTCATGATCCTTACCGACCTACAAAATAATATGTCGGACTTTAGCGAAGCCCGCAACACGAGCGATGTTATCATCAGCTACTATGGCATTTTTATCCCAGCAATGTTTGTCTTTATTCTCCCCTACGTACTCCTGCTCTCACTTCTCTATTGCTTGGGTAAAATGTCGCGACATCAGGAAATAGTCGCCATGATCCAAACGGGACGCGGCGTGTTTAGGATCGTCATGCCACTCCTCATCACGGGTGTGTTTAGCTCAGTAATATGCCTTATTTTCAACTACCACTGGGGACCTTGGGCAGAAGGCAATAAGGATGTAATTATCGACATCGCTAAAGACGGTGAAGCAGAACGAGCTCGCTCGGTGCTATACCGAGACAGTAAATCAAGGCGAGTCTGGCTGGTGGGCTCATTTCCTTATCAATTCGAAAAAACAGGTGAGTTACAAAACATCACAGTGCACTCCTTTAATGAGGGCAACCACCCGACGACAAAACTTGAAGCAAAAAAAGCAAAGTGGTCCCGCGAGCATAAAAATTGGACCTTCTCAGATCTTCAGCTCATTGATCTACAAGCTGTGCCCGTACCCATTAAGCTAGATACTCCAAACAGCATCACTCGTAACTGGCAAGAAACCCCATGGCAAATCGTCAAGCCAGGCCTCGATCAAAGCCACTTGGGCATTCCAGAGCTCAATAGTTGGCTTAAAGCTCACGACGGAGTTCAATGGGCTAATCGGCTCCCCTATCTCACCCAGTGGCATTACCGAATTGCACAGCCCATTATATGCCTCATAACAATCTTACTGGCAGCCCCACTTGGTATTGTTTTTGGTAGACGAGGACTCGGTGGCGGAGTTTCCATTGCCCTCTTTTTGTCAGCTGGGATGCTCTTTTCTTCGAGCTTTTTTCTCACCTTTGGTGAAGCAGGCCATATGCCTCCCCTGCTAGCCGCGTGGGCCACCAACATTCTTTTTGCACTTGTTGCCCTCTACCTGTTCCATCGCCGTATTACCGGACGTCCGATCTATGAAAGCATCAAAAAACTAATCCCAGCGGGTAATTAAGAGGTATGCCAACATCCTATTCACCAAAGATAGGTAGATTTTTTCAAATCTTTCAGCTTGACCGTAGACCAACTGCCCCCTAGCTTCCGCGTCCCTACAGCTGTTTAATTGCTCCTGTATCGGTGTAACCCGCCAATAAACACTATCCAAACCAATTTATGAGAGGTATCGAAATCCAAAAAGGTGAGCCCGTAGACCGCGCCCTCAAGCGACTTAAATCAATGCTCGACTCCGAAGGCATTCTAGAGGAAATGCGTCGTCGTCGCGCTTTTGAAACCGTGACACAGCGCAAACAGCGTAAAGAGCGCACGGCCGTCAAACGTCACGCAATCCGCTGGCGTTTTCAAAGGAACAAACCTGCTGAAGAGGAAGGCGCATAAGTCTCCCCCGAGCAGGATCTCCTGCTAACCATTTTTTCAACAGGCACTCTAATTTTAGGGTGCCTGTTTTGCGTATATGGTTTGCGAGCTACTTCACAAGAAGCCCCGCCATTAAGCCATCTTTATTTTTTCCTCTATTTTTCTATTGTCAATCCCGTCAACGGGAACTAAACCCCTCCCGCACCGTAGCAGTTTTGCTACATACAAAAGGTGAGGCTCCATAGCTCAGTTGGTAGAGCAGAGGATTGAAAATCCTTGTGTCCCTGGTTCGATCCCGGGTGGAGCCACCACTTTTACACCTATTACTGTTTGATTTATACTCAGCACCAAACCGCCAATTACGGGCGGTTTTTTTGTGGTCATCTTTTCTTTTATGGAAGACATACAAACTCAAATCAGTATAGTCAGCGCTGGGAATTACAGCCCAAGAAATCATTAATATCATATCATCATGCGATCAGCTTTCTTTTTGTGCCTCCTCACTATCCTATCAGCGTATTCTGTTTCTGCTGCGCCAGATGGTAACATCTCCGACCTTAAGCCGATCACCAATTGGAAGAAATTAGCCAATGGCGTTTACATTTCCAGCTTAGGTCAAACGGATCAGCTTTACCGCTACAGCGATCTTGCTGGTGAACCACCTAAAATTGCCGCATTGAACAAACTTGCTGATACGCCTCTGGCCGAAGCTTTAGAGAACGCTCGTTACCGTCTCAATTCAGATCACAAGATCATGGTCTACATCCCAACCGAAGCTGACGAGAAAATCTACGGTTACGGCCTACAGTTCGATAAAACCATGCGCAGCGGTAAGGTGATTGAGCTCAAGGTTGACCATTACAGCAAAGACGGAGGCTCCACCCACGCTCCCGTGCCCTTCTACATCTCCAGTAAAGGCTATGGGGTCTTTTTTAACACAGCAGCTTATCTGAAAATTTACAACCAAGTATGCAACCGTAAAGATTCACCAACGCTTCCCAAAGAAGTCGACCGTAATCCACCAGCTGACGAAAAACAATCTGGCCCATGGTTGGCCGTACCGCCGAGTGATGCCGTTGAGGCATATGTCCAAGGCGAGGGCCTCGAGCTTATCGGCTTCACAGGAACAAGCCTGCAAGATATTGTGGCTCGTTATAACCTCTATTCGGGCGGCGGGGCAATGCCTCCACTATGGGGCTTGGGTTTCTGGCACCGCACCCCAGCTTCATTTAGTGCGAGTGAAACCGAGCAAGAGATTGCCGACTTCAAAGACCATAACATACCACTTGATGTCATCGGTCTAGAGCCTGGTTGGCAGTCCAAATCTTATCCTTGCACCTTCGAATGGCAGAAAAAGCGATTTCCAGACCCCGCAGCTTTCTCTCAAAAACTCCTCGATGACGGCATCCGTCTCAACCTCTGGGTCAACCCATACATCTCCAAACATGCTAGAATATACGAAGACATGTATCCCCTATCAGGCTCACACACGGTGTGGCTTGGAATTGCCCCAGACTACATGCTTCCTAAGGCACGCAAGGTTTTACTGGACCAACACAAGACAGATCATTTCGACATCGGTATTTCCGGCTATAAGATTGATGAATGTGACGGTTATGATTTCTGGCTGTGGCCAGACCACGCCACCTTCCCCTCCGGAACACCCGCTGAAGTCATGCGTCAAACATACGGCATGCAATTACAACGCATGATCTACAAAGACCTCTATCAGAAAAACAATCGACGCACGTATTCGAAAGTAAGGGCAAGTAATGGTGCTGCATCCAATTACCCTTTTGTGATTTACTCAGACTCCTACGGTCACGATCAATATGTTACTGGTATTTCTGCCGCAAGTCTTGGGGGCATTCTCTGGTGCCCTGAGATCCGTAGTGCACAAAACAGTCGTGAGTGGATTAATCGCATGCACACCACATGCCTATCCCCCATGGCAATGCTCAATGCATGGGCTAGCAAGACAAAGCCATGGACATACGAGGAATCCACTGATGCGATCCGCCGCACAATCCAGCTTCGGATGAAGCTTCTTCCCTACCTCTACACCGCCTTTGCACGATACAATCAGGCAGGCATCCCTCCCGTTCGTTCCATGTTGCTTGAGACTGGTGAAGCAAAAGCACTAGCCCAGTCGGAAGAACGCAAACTTGACAGTGAGGTTGACCCTTATGGAGACGGATTCCATCAAAAAATCATCGAAGATAACACACTCTACATGTTCGGACCTGACATCCTGGTCGCGCCTTTCATCAATTCTCAAACAGAACGCAAAGTAAATCTTCCTGAGGGTAATTGGTATAACTTCTACACCGGAAAACTTGCAGGTAATGGCACCACGATCGTAGTCACGGCGGAACAGCTCGATGACATGCCACCACTCTTTGTCAAAGAAGGCTCACTCATTCCTATGCTCAAGGATTCGTTCAACCGGACCAAAGACATAGAGGGTGCTGCCATTGAAATTCGACATTATGGAACGGAGTATCGCAGCTGCCAACTCTACGAAGACGACACCACCACTTTTGACTACATGAAGGGCATCTACAATCTCTACGAATTTTCAGTAGAAGATGGAGAGCTTGTGCAGAGAAAACGAGAGCAGCATTTGGATCCATTTTACTCGGATTTTGAACTTCGTGAAATGAGCAAGTAAAGCGCGCATTATCGGGTAAACAGGAACCCAAGTTATAAGAGCTCTGACTCCCGCTTCAAGACAACGGCCAATTCTGCGGCTTTTTCAATGAGTAAAGATTCACCTTGCTCAATGGTTTGCTCGAGAGAACGTGTTGGCTCATGGAGCTGACAAACATAATCAAATAGCGCGGTAGCCTCGTTACTGGTCAGATCCACAATACCGGCTATTACAGCGGTCTTCTTGCCCATCTCCTTTGCCATTTGAGCAACCCCTGCCGGCCCCTTACCGCGTAATGTCTGATCGTCGAGCCTTCCCTCGCCAGTAATTACAACATCGCTGACACTGACTTTATCAGGTAAACCTACCTCCTTGGCTATCAAATCAAATCCGGGGGTCAAGGAAGCTCCACAAAACTGCAAGAGCCCAAAGCCCAAACCGCCAGCAGCGCCTGCACCAGGGGCAAGCGATGCCTCACCACCATTGATGAGATCGACAACACGCTCCAAAAAAGACTCTAAGGCCTCTAGATCTCCCTCCGACGCTCCCTTCTGAGGTGCATAGACTTGGACAGCTCCATGAGGTCCAAGCAAAGGATTATCGACATCGCAGGCAACCTGTATTTCCGGCAAGTCGATTTCTTGTGACCGATCAATAGAAACGCACTGTGTCAACCCTTTGGGAGTAGGATCCAAAAGCATGCCGTCACGGTCCAAAAAGCGAACACCAAGCGCAGCCAACATACCACAGCCAGCGTCATTACTGGCGCTACCACCAATACCGATGATAATGCGCCTTACCTCATGATTCTCTGTGGCATCACGTATCATTTCCCCGGTTCCGAGAGTATTTGCACGCCAAACATCTCTCATGTGTTCTGGAATATGGCGTATTCCAGATGCCGCAGACATTTCCATAATCGCTGTTTCACCACATAATACGTAACGTGCAAGCATAGGACGTCCCATCGCATCTGTCGCCTTACAGCTGACCCACCTACCGCCCAGAGCAAGCCGCAGGACATCAGCAAAGCCATCGCCCCCGTCAGCAATAGGACAAGAATCAATGTCCGCTTCTGGTAACACACTACGTATTCCTTGCTCCATGAGCTCACAAACCTTCTCAGCAGAGAGCACCCCCTTAAATTTATCTGGCGCTAAAAGGATATTCATATCAGCGAGAATTTTTACATGTATAAACGCAACCTAAAATCAGAACACTCACTCGCTTAGCGATCACATTGCTGAATCCTTAAGAATTCCCACATATGGCAAATTCCGGTAACGACCATCATAATCAAGGCCATAGCCTACTACGAACTCGTCTCCGACGATAAAGCCGCTATAATCAGCTTTGCTGAAGTGTTCACGTTCAATATCTTTGGACAATAGCACGCAGGTTTTTACATAGGAAGCACCCTCTCCCTTCAGTTTTTCCATCACCGCATCAAGGGTTCTTCCAGTGTCCAGAATATCATCCAGTAGTAATACCGCCTTACCACTAACATCGGGTAATGAGTGATCCAAAAATGAAACCTCTCCGCTGCTCTCTGTTCCCCCGTGGTAACTAGCTACGTTAAGAAACTCAATTTCCATAGGTAATGGCACCCTGCGTAATAAGTCAGCGGTGAACAAAACAGCCCCCTTGAGCAAGGCTATTACCAGCATTGGTTTACCTTGGAAATCATTAACAATCTGACTTGCTAGGACATCCAAACGCTTCTGAATAATTTCCTCATCAATCAATATTTTATCAATATCATCGTGCACGTGGATACTTTAAACAAAAAGCTGCATACACCATAGTCATTTTTTGCGGGTATTTTTCAGCTTTCCCATTATCACTCTTTCATGCCAAGCGACGTCGTTACTCTGCTACAAAAACTAATCCGCATTCCGAGTGTCAACCCCGACTGTAGCACCGAGGGGGATGGTGAGGCCGCCATGGCTGAATTTGTCGGTGATTATCTCAAGGATATTGCTTTCGATGTTACCCAAGAAGAAGTGTTACCCAATAGGCCTAACGTCATTGGAAGGTGCCCCTACGCCGCGTTAATTGACGACAAGCGACCCCGCATACTACTATGCCCACATCTAGATACTGTCAGTGTGGCGGGCATGGATATGGACACCTTCGGCTCCATCAGTGATGATGGTCGCATTTTAGGCCGAGGAGCATCAGATACAAAAGGCCCTATGGCGGCAATGCTGCAGGCGCTAAAGAATTGCGCTGATATACTGCCTACACTGCCCGTTGCCGTCGACTTCGCCGGCTTCATGGGTGAAGAAGCATCCCAACATGGGTCGAAACACTTTGGTGAATACCATGCGTCAGAATACGATTTTGCCCTTGCTGGCGAACCCACTTCACTGGAGATCGTCAATGTCACCAAGGGCTCACTATGGGCGACACTTCAAGCTAGCGGAAAAGCCGCGCATGCATCTCAACCCGAGGCAGGAGACAATGCTATCCTCAAAATAGCGAGAGCACTCATCCAATTCGAACAATCAATTACGGGTAAGCTAGCGACTTACACACATCCTAGTCTCAGCCACTCGACTCTTAACATAGGAACCATTACTGGCGGCAAACAGCCCAATATTGTTCCTGACTTCGCGTCAGCTGAAATAGACATACGCACAACGCCAGCACTCTATGAAGAATGTGGTGCCCTTGCACTCGTTGAGAAATTAATCAACGAAGAAGAACTCGACCTCAAAGTCATCAATCCACATGAAAACCCACCAATGGAGGTAAGTGATGACCACCCATGGATTAACCGCATGCAAGTCGCCAACCCCGAATCCAAAACAGTAAGTGCTCCATGGTTTTCAGATGCTGCACACCTCAATGCAGCAGGAATCCCCTCCATCTGCATCGGACCTGGATCTATCAACCAAGCTCATACCAAAGATGAGTTTATTAGAATTACAGACCTAGAGGCCGGTGTAGTTTACTTTGAAAACTTCATACACTCACTGGCAAACTAGCGGCGTTTTTTTTGCCTTTTGCCGAGCTTTTGAGATTCACGATGGCGATGATTCTTCTCCTGCAGCCGAAACACTGGAAGCAATTGGTACTCCATCCAGTCAAAAGCCGCTTCTAGCCCCTGATCTTCATAAATACGACCAATCAACGCCTCAACCGAAGTCGGGTTACCGATATTGCGGAGAAAGTCGTTCGAGGTGCATCGTATGAACATTTCTCCGTCCATTTTACCTTGTTCTTTAAGAATGAGCCGGCGCATAAACAACGCTAGCACTGCGTCACCAACCCACGCTTCTTCACGCTCGCGTAATAGGTCCTGATCAATTTTTTTAGGTGCTGCCATCGTATTGCATATTTAGCTATGGTTTCCTTTCACTCTCCATCATTTGCCGAAGTGCTGATTCAGAATCAGCGTCCCAATAACCACTACCAAGCTCCATGAATACTGAAGTATATGGCAAGGCGCTGCGAGTTTTCAACACCAGCACACGATACGTCTTACTGGCATCGTTGAGCATTTGCAGTAATACCGAATGCTCAAGCTGAACCGTCTCGCGACCGTGCAAGGCTTCCTCTAATTGCTCACGATAATGTTTAATACCAGGAGCATAGTCATAGGGGACATTTTCTGCCTCCGTTGCGACATAGAGGCGCGGCTTCACGTGAGACTTCTCTTCAATCACACGCTCAACAGCATCAACAACCTCTGGAATTTCACCATTGATTTGAACTACACTAAGGCCGCGGCGACTGTGGACGGGGAATGCTGCCTCCGCCACAATAACCCAATTGCGAGCACCTAAATAGCCAAGTTCATGGCGAACCGTGCTAACCCAAGGCTTATCCCGACCAACATCACCCGCACAACCGGAGAGCAGCACTGGGAGCAAAAGAGAAAGATATAGACTTATAGAGCGCATGAGAAATGGCAGAGGAAAGCCATTAATGAATGGCATCACTCGGAAATTCAATACCAATAGCAGACATGCTACATTAGCTGCGCACCTGCCTCAGCTAATGGACTACGTTCACCACGGAGCAATGTGACATGAGCCGCAAATGGCTGCCCTTTTAGTCTATTTCTTGTGAAAACGAGACCATTACTACGACTATCTACATAGGGGTTGTCGATCTGCGCTGGGTCACCGACAAGTACTAGCTTCGAACCCCGCGACATACGTGTGACGACTGTTTTAGCTTCTTGAGGAGTCAATTGTTGCGCTTCATCTAGAATGAAGAAACGATTCGGAATCGAACGCCCACGGATATAACAAAGAGCTTCAATTTCAATAATACCTCGCTCAATGAGTGCATCATACGGCTTGCTAGCAGCTTCCCCACCACTTTCCTTCTTCTGCTGCTTTCGGCGTGGTCCTTGGCTATTGCTTGGCTGCATCAGTAAATCCAGCGCATCATAGATAGGCTGCAACCAAGGCTTCATTTTCTCATCTAGAGTGCCTGGCAAGAATCCTAATTGATCCCCCATCGAAATCACCGGCCTACTGATAGTCAGCCCATTGTAACGACGATTGAACATCTCATGTAATCCTGCGGCAACTGCAACAAGGGTTTTACCCGTTCCCGCCTGCCCATAACATGTCACCAGTGAGATATCTGGGTTGAGTAACGCATCAATTAAGCATTTCTGACCCAAATTCAGAGGCTTGAGGTGATGCCCATCTGGAATGCGCAATACCTCAGGAATCTGAAGACGAACGAAAGTCCCGTTTGCATCAAGTCGCGCGGGCATGGTCTGCTTCTCTCCTGCTTTGAGTAACACATACTGGTTAAGTATAACTTCCTTTCGCCGAGGGTGCTCGAGGGCTAGCTCACCAGAACTGGCAAAGCGCTGTAACTCGGATGGATCAACATCAACACAGCGCATATCATAGCTACTGACCTCGGCAGGGTCTACTTTGTCATTGAGGTAGTCCTCACAATCAATACCAACTGCACGAGCTTTGAGCTGCATGTTCAAATCTTTAGTCACCAGAACAACGGGCGTATCGTTATGCTCCATTAGTAACACAGTCGCAGCCAAGATCCGGTGATCCACTCGTTCCCTATCAGGAAAAACACGTAAAAACTGACCTAGCTCTTTCGAGTTTTCCTCACAAAAGTCGGGATCATAAATTACTAAGCGAATCGTTCCACCTCCTTCAGTGGGAACACCTGAAGTCACTACATCACCGGTCGAAAAAAGTTCTGTCAACCTTCTGTGCACCTGACGAGCATTAGCACCACGCTCGCTTTGTTCCCCCTTAAATTTATCTAGCTCAGCTAGCACATCTACGGGGATACAAATGTGGTTATCCTTAAAACGATTAAGACAACCAGGGTCGTGCAATAAGACGTTTGTATCTAATACAAAGTTTTTCACTTTGTTAGTAGGAGCTTGCAGACCAAACTCTTGTATTCGAGATTTTTTTCCAGACTTGTTATTTTCTCTCTGGCGGGATGTTTTTGTTGTTTCTTCACTTAGGTTATTTTGCTCGGAATGGTTGGGTTGGATCATTTGGTTTTTGGTTAACGACGATGAAGTGGCGGGTGAATATGTTACAAACTGTAGCCGCCCACTTTATCGGCATTTGTTTGTGATCACGATAACGTGAGTATAGGTTTCTGCGGATAACACTTTGGCATCGGGAGTCTCCAAATACTCCCCCGTAGGTTAGGGTTGCGGCTTGATTCAATAATGAATGATCTTGTAAATAAAATATCAAGATACCTTAATTATTACGATATCTCTGCGTGATGGCAATCTTTTTTTATCACAAGTCTAACGCATCCTCAGCGGGACGATCGTGATGATCTTTGCTCAGCCGCTCTCTTTACCAATACGAATTATTGATGAGAATCCCTTTTACCAAGGCGAACAGCTCCCACCAAACCAGCGATGAGGATGGCCGTAAACATAACACCCGTAACGGCCTCCAAATAAGCGGTAGTTCTAGCAATTTTGGTCAGTGGCAAGATGTCCCCGTAGCCTAGGGTAGTCAGGGTAACAAAGCTGAAATAGAACAGGGATGAAAGCTCCCTGTCCCCCTCGCCAAAGGAAAATGATCCCGGATGTATCAGCTCGATGAATGAGTAAAGTCCACCCCAGCATATACCGAGTAGCAGATAAGCCACGACCGCCCCGAGGACCACATCTGGCGTCACTTGGTCCGCCTTGAAGATGGAGGATAAAATCAGTGCTACCACCAGTATGAGAAAGATCAAGCCATACGGCATCGCGACCATCTGGAAGAGGCTGGAACTCCATCCCGTTGCCTCAAAGACAAGGTTAGCAAGCACCAAAAAACAGAAGATGGCGCCCGCAATCTTAAGCATACAATGCCGGACCCCATCACCGTAAATAGAAGCTAGCAATACCCCTGAGGTCAGAAAGAACCAGATGCTCAGCAAGATTCTACCAAGTGGCGAATGCTCAAAGAGCGGTAGCCCGACCATGGTCACGAGCAGGCAGATCAGCAGTGATGTGTAACTACCTTTTCTGACGGGCATATACTTACTCAAAGACATGACATTCGAGCCTATTTAATGCGGTAAATAATGGCGTAAAAGACGGGAACAACGATCATCGTCAATACAGTGGCACAGACCAGGCCGAAGACTATAGTAACCGCCATCGAGACAAAGAACGCGTCAAAGAACAACGGCAACATCCCCAGAGCTGTGGTGGAGGCAGCCATAGCAACAGGGCGCAATCTACTCGTTCCCGAGGCAAGTAGCGCCTCCATAGGGCCTGCTCCTCCCGCCTGCTGGGCATTAATCTCATCAATAAGCACAATGGCATTCTTAATAAGCATTCCGGAAAGGCTCAAGAAACCAAGCAAGGCCATGAAACCAAACGGCTGACCTGTAGACAAAAGACCGGCGGAAACACCAATGAGTGCAAGCGGCACGCAGAGCCAAATGACCAGCGGTTGACGCAGGTTATTGAATAGGCAGATAGTCGCTAGGATCATCAGGCCGATGAACACCGGAATACTTGCCATCAATGATCCTTGAGCATTGCCCGAGTCCTCATACTCACCAGCCCAGTGCAGGACATATCCATCAGGCAGCTCGATTTCTTCGATCTTGGGCATCAGCTCAGTGAGCAATTCACTCGCCGTTCCTGACGCCGGATCACAAAACGTAGTGATGGTTCGTTTTCGGTCCTTGCGGATAATGATCTCATCTTCATAGCTTGTCTCAAAGCCTGAGACCACCTCCATAATCGGGATGTGCTGACGCGCAGACCAGCTCCAGATCTGGATACTTCTCAGTGAATCAATACTCTCTCGCTCGGCATCAGGAGCTCGCATAATCATGGGCAGCAACAGATCACCCTCACGATAAACCCCGATCGACTGCCCTTGGAAGGCACGCCTGACAGCATCGGCAATTTCTTTGCGATCAATACCCATCAGGTTGGCCTGTTCCTCAATGACAACGGGCCTGATCACCTTGGCACGCTGACGCCAGTCCGTCCGCACCGCCTTAGCTTTGGGATTAGCCTCCATAATATCACGCGCCTGATCAGCTAGACTTCGCAGCACGTTGCTATCAGAGCCGATAAATTGTGCCTGCACCTTGCCTTTCGAGCCAGGACCAAGCTCAAACTTGTAGCCATAGCCCAGCGTACCTGGGAAGTTCTTCTTGATGTATGCATCGATCTCCGGAATAAGCTTATCCACTTGAGTCGCGTCTTCAACGTCAACTAGGAGTTGGGCGTAGGCTGAGTTGCTCCGCTCAGGAGAATAAGTCAGCAAAAAGCGCAAGCCCCCTTTACCGATCAGGCTGGAGACATGGGTAACACCATCCATCTTTCTGACACCTGCCTCAAGCTCCTTAGCCTTGGCCTCAGTCTCATCAATGTGAGTTCCTTGCGGGAGCCATAGATCGACCATAAACTGCGGTCGGGTTGAAGGCGGGAAGAAACTCTGTTTCACAAGTCCAAAGCCAAAAACCGCAGCAATGAAGATGCCAGCAACGGCAGCCACAGTAATCCAGCGGAAGCGGATGCAGGTGGAAAGTAAGCCTCGGTAACGGCGGTAGAAGGCAGTATCATAAGGGTCCTCGTGCTTCTGATCTTTTTCCGGGTTTTGGGCATCGTCTGCGTCATCCACCTTCTTCGCCTTCGGCCCTCTGAGGAACATCGTTCCGAGTAGTGGTGTAAGTGTCACCGCAGTCACCCAGCTGAGCAGTAGCGAGACCATAATCACCTGAAAAAGTGAGCGGCAGAACTCACCCGTAGAGTCCTGCGAGGTCCCAATTGCCGCAAAGGCCATGATGGCGATAACGGTAGCACCCAATAGAGGAATAGCCGACTGCTTAACCACATCAATAGCTGCATCCACCGCCTTCTTACCCTTTTGAAGCCCCACCAAAATACCGTCAACCACCACAATGGCGTTGTCTACCAACATGCCTAGCGCAATAATCAGCGCTCCCAAAGAGATACGCTCAAGGGCAACGCCCATACGCTCAAGAAAGAACAAGGATCCGATGATAGTAATGGTAAGCACCGCGCCAATGAGTAGGCCACTGCGAGCTCCCATAAAAAAGAGCAAGACCACAACAACAATGGCCACCGCTTCTAACAAACTAACGACAAAACCCTTAATCGCGATATTTACAGCCTTGGACTGAAGGGAAACAATGCCGATCTTGACCCCTAGCGGGATTTCGGAGCGCAACTCCGTGAGCCGAGCCTCAAGAGCCTCACCCATGGTAATCACATTACCACCTGACACCGTGGAAATTCCGAGACCAATCGCATTCTTCCCATCAAAGAGAATCGCATTGTCATAAGGGTCAACGTAACCACGAACCACCCTCCCTACGTCTCGTAGGTAAAATTGCTTGTCATCGGCATTCAGCAGCAAGCCGTTGAAATCTTCCACCGTGGTATATTCTCCGGTAGGGTTGAGCGTTATAAACTCAGAACTCACCTTAGCCCTTCCCGCGTCACTGACTAGGTTCTTGGACTGAAGCTCTTTAATAATAATCGCCGGAGGCACTCCTAGCTGAGCGATTCGGTCTCTATCAAGTTCAACGTAAACCGCTTCCCTGCGCTCTCCAAAGCTATCGATCTTTGCCACATCCTCGACGAGCAGAAGCTCACGTCGGAGCATATCTGTGACCTTCTTGAGCTCGGCGTATGAATAATCCTTACCATAGAAAACAATAAATACCCCGTAGACGTCACCGTAGTCATCTACCACGATAGACGGGCCAGCACCGGGTGGTAAGTTCTTCTGAGCGTCGTTAACCTTGCGGCGTAGCTCATCCCAGATCTGTGGAAGCGAGGACTTGTCATACTTGTCCTGCATGGTAACCGTCAGCGTGGAGAGACCGCGCTCCGATCGGGACTGGATTTCATCGAGCTGGGAAAGCTTCTGCACAGCAATCTCCATCTCGTCAGTTACCTCCTCCTCCACCTCTTGCGCAGTAGCCCCTGCGTAAGGAGTAATGACCAGAGCATCTTTGATGGTAAACTCAGGGTCCTCGAGGCGGCTCATATTCTGGTAGCCAATGGCACCACCAAGCACCAGAGCAGCCGTAAGCACAAGGGTGATCGTCTTGCGCTCGATACTGTACTTTGCAATATTCATAGGGACGGGAATGGATTGTTTTTAGTTAGCTGAGTTAGTGATTATGGCTGCCAGCTTTTCAGTGCCATTCCCTCGCGTATCTGGGCAACTCCGGATCCAGCTATCAAGTCATTGGGCCCGAGCTCTCCGGCAATACCTATGCGGCCATTGGTGATCTCACCCGCCTCGACATCCTGACGACTCGCAGTCATTTTCTCAGGGTCGATTTTCCAGACATATGCCTTGCCTGCGTCATCAAAGCCAACCGCCCCAACCGGAACCGTGAAAGATTCGGGTCCATCTAGAGGTTCTGAAGCCCAGTGAATAACAGCCGCAGCCGTCATACCAGGACTAATGTTAAGGTCCGCAGGCGGAGTAAATGCTAGCGTCACCTGGAACGTGCGTGTTTTTGGATCTGCCAGCATCGAGGTCTCGGAAATAGTAGCTGGAAAAGACGCTTCCCGCAGAGCAGTCAGGCGGATTTCAGGACGCGAGCGCTTAGTACGCTCTTCGTTACTGAGTCCGGTCTTGGCAAGCACCCAGAGAGTCTCTGGGATGTCGATTACCGCCTCAAAAGTGCTGGTATCCTGCATCACGACGATGTCCTGGTTGGCTCTTACGTTCTGAAAATCATCCACAAAAACCTTCGCTACAACACCTGTGAACGGAGCCTTCAAGCTGGTGTCCTCGAACGCCTTCTTCGCCTGCTCAAAACTAGCCTGCGCAGTCTGTACTGTGCGGATGGACTTCTCCACCGCTTCCTTGGATCCTGCCTGCTGGTCAAAGAGTCTTTGGTTACGATCCCGCTCCAGCTTGGCCTCCTCCAAGGTCGCCTTTGCGGAGTTAAGTGATGACTGATAGTCACGCGTGTCGATAGCCGCCACAAGCTCACCCTTCTTTATCATGTCACCCTCTTTGACCTTAATAGCAGTGAGTTTACCCGGCACCTCAAAAGCTAAATTGAGCTGCTGACCAGCTTGGATCTGGCCGGGGAACTCGTAACTCCGCTCCTGAGCTGCCCTATCAAGCTCTACAATCTTCACCGGTCGGACATATTCCTCATCCGCAGCGGTTTCCTTATCTCCACAGGCGCTGAGCATTGCCGCAGCAAGGATAACAGTGGCCGTAGTATAAGCTTTCGGTGAGGCTGGTGACGCCTGTTTAGCTGTCGGCAGAATCTTCAATGTGGTTTTCATAGTGAATAGTTTCTTTGTTAGATTAAGTGATAATAAAAAGATGGTAAGGTAATAATGGCTAAGGCCTGATTACTTGAAGCTACCGCCGAGAGTGAGGTGCAGCTCGATTCTCTGAGCAAGGCGTACGCTACGTATATTAATCCACGCAATCTTGGCGCCAATGACGCGCTCCTGCATCTGAAGCACACTGAGCAAGTCAAGCTTGCCCGCATCAAACTGTTTCTGGGCAATATCGAGCGCTTCCTGGTTGTCATCCAGAGCACCCTTGAGGTAACGCTCTCGGTTCCTGAGAATGGCCTCGCCATCAAGTGCCGTCTCGACCTCGTTGAAGGCATTCAGGGACTTTTGGCCAAACAAAGCAAGTGCTGCCTTTTGCTGAGCCGTCCTAATGACCACTTGTTCTTTAAGTGCTCCACCCTGATAGATGGGAGCGATGAAATTGCCTGCCGTGGACCAGAAACCCGGTCCCTCATTAAGCAAGTCAAGTAGATCATTGCTTGAGCGGCCCGCCACGGCCGTCAGGCTGATGCGGGGCAAGCGCGCAGCCTTCGCTTCAGTCACCAGATTAAAGGCAACAGCAACCTGCTCACCGGCTGCCCTCAAATCAGGGCGGCGCTCAATGAGTGCTGATGGAACCCCCGCAGGCACCACAGGAGGAACGGGCACGTAGCGTCGCGCAATCTGGTGCTTAGCCGCAGGATATTTACCGGCAAGGACTTCCAGTGCGCGCAGCGCATTGCGGTGCGCTAGAGATACCTGTTGGAGGCGGTCCTTGGCCGAGTTCAGATCAGCTCCCGCAAGGTGTTTCTCTTTCGGGCTGAGTTCACCCTCTTCAAATTTAATGGTGACGAGATCGAGGCGCTTTTGCTGGATGCCGACAATCTCTCTGGCAAACTCCAACTGCTGATACGTCTCTGTGGCCAGATACCATGCCTTGGCCGCCAGAGCAGCAAGGGATAAGCGGGCATCTCGATACTCTGCTTCAGTGGCGCGGTAATTGGCCCCTGCTGCTTCACGTGCTGCACGCACACGGCCCCAGAGATCCAATTCCCATGATAGTTGAGCACTAAGCTCTGAGCTGTCATTACGGCTACCTCCCGAGCGATCAAGATGAGCTGCACTTCCAGCGGCGTTGAGCTGCGGAAGAAGTAAAGCCCCCGCCTGGCGAGCACCGGCAGCAGCGGCCTCAACTGCCTGCAGAGCAGCTCCAAGCTCTAGGTTGCCGGCAATTACTTCACCTACGTAAGAATCTAGAGCTGGGTCCCTAAACGACTTCACCCACGCAGCATCCACATTACCCTCTCCCGCACGCGACGACCAGTGACTCCTTACCTGCTCTGGATCGGGAAGACTCTGCTTGAGAAGCTGTTGCCCAGAGGGCGCTTCCGGAATACTTACACAACCACTGGGTAAAATCAGCGTGGCAGCAGAGATGAAAAACAAAAGCGACTGGAGAGAAAACGAGCGGGAGATCACAAAGATAAATGAGTTGTTAAAAGCCTAGAGATATACGCTGACAGATGAGAGATTTGCAATCTTTCCATGCAACATACAGAGTTACCGTGTTAAATTAGGGCACTCAGCCTAGCTACGTCAACGACTGTTTTTTGACACTCACTTCACTTGTTCTGCCACCCGTCGAGCGAGCACCCCATAGCGAACCTTACCCAGAGGGCTACGCGGGATTTCTGATAAAACAAATACGCCATCAAGCCTCTCAACTGGATGACTATTCAAATTGTAGGCCTTACACGCTCGATCCAAATCACTAGACCCCTCCCCACACAGAATGAGCTTGCAGCCCTTTCTTGTGTCAGGCAACGCAACGATAGGCATGCTACCCGCTGGCAAACTGGACTTTGCTAAGGCTTCTACTTTTGCCTCTAGCTCTGAGAGATTGACTAATTCACCAAGTATCTTCACACAACGATCAACACGTCCTTCGACACAGACCTTATTTGCATCTAGCCTTACCACATCCTCACTAGTGAACCACCCCTGTTGCTTTGGATCTAAAAACTCACACCCGTCATCTGAGCATGTCACATAACCCGTCAATAGAGCATCGCCCTTGATGCTCAAACAATGCCGGTCAGACAACTTCGTTTGCCAGCCCGGAAGTATCTCTAAATTACGACTACTCAGAGATGTCGTGGCAACTTGAGAGCATGTCTCCGTCATTCCATAAGTTTCCATCACCGGCCAACCTAGGCGCATCGCTTGCTCATAAACACGATCACCTAAGCGCCCACCACCTATCATCAGAGCTCGAAGCGATTTGGGTGCATGCAATTTTTTTTGAACGATGTCATAGAGCTGCGTTGGCACCAGCGAGGACAAACTAATGCCTTCTGAGTCGATCTTATTTTGATACAGTTCGGGGTCCCATTTACCGCTTAGCATCACAAGTTTGCTACCGGAATGATAACATCGAGCCACGATACCCATCCCCCCGACATGAAATTGAGGCAATGCCATCAACCAGCGATCATCTACCCCAGCGGATAAATGTCGGTTCACCATTGCCGCTGATGCCAATAACGCATCCCGGGAAAGCGCCACCCATTTCCGACCACTACTTGACCCAGAAGTCGCAAACAAAAGGTGCCCACTCAGTGCGGACTGCTGCCCCGACCATGACTCGACCAAGTCAGCTTCACGCACAGCCTCTGCATCTCTTGCGTTGACCATAGCATGGCATTTCGTGGACTGCCAAAAGGCAGCAGATATCAGCTCAGAGGTTTCCATGGTAATGATTTTAATAACTCGTCAAAGCCAAGACCGGTGCCGCACGGAGGGGTGAAATCTGGCCGAGGCTCGCCCAATGCTAGGGTAAATTCATTCGGCTCAAACAAACCGTGGGTGATCAGCCCACAGGTATCAACGACATCTGGAAAAGACTCATATGCCTTAGCTGCCTCCCACGCCGCAAAGCTCTGCCCGACGGGGTGATCCATATAGCTGGTAATCACCACTCGTTTACCCTCATCAGCGAAACGTTCCAAGATAGACCCCAGCTCATTGACGGCAGGCTTCATGACCGCCACCCCATAACCACCACAAGCATCCTCAACCTCACGGTCCACAGCCATGGGGATATCATAAGGCCCCAAGGCATCAATCCACGGCGTGATATTCGGCAAAAAGGCATCCTCTAAAAAATCAATCTTATCGCGCACCTGCTCACCCAGAGCAGCGAGCAATGACTCAACGGCTGCCGCATCCAGCACACCATTAAAATCAAGCCTCCACAAAAGTTCAGGAAACCGACTCGCTTGCTCACGAATAAATTCAGCCTCTAACGTAGGGTTTCTACCAACCTTGACCTTCACGACAGCAAACCCAGCATTCACAGCCGTTTCAAAAGCGGCCTCGTCCATCATCAACGTGGCGTGACTACGTGGCACATCAAGACCCTCAAAAAGGCTCACCCCTTCTCGACGCGCAGCTGCGTCAGCTCTCGCACACTTCATAGCTCGGGCGATCAAAACTGTTTGTTCACCCTCTGCCAATGCTGCCAGATTCTCATCCAAACTTTTATCGCCCAACTCTGGCCATGGATGAATACAAGCATAGCCAAAAACCCCCTCATGATCAACACGCACCAATGCGCCACGGTGATCACAGCGAGATGACCTCGCATTCAAAGACCCGCTACTGGTCATCGTGTATGGGTAAATAGAAATCTGGCCTTTCATCTTATTGATCAGTTGCAATTGAACATAAACGCACCCGCATAAAGAATCAACTGAAGTGCCGCCATGGCCAAAAACCTATTGTAGATTTGTCCTGGCAAGTGCCTGTATATACTGCCAACAACGAGCAAACTAACGATGAAAGCTGGCAGAAAAAAAAGCAAATTTGACACCGCACCAAATAACCACACGGCCGAAACGTAGGCGGTTAAGCTCATCATCCAGACAAGGCGAAGAACAGCAGATCGCCCCCACTTCACAGCTAAGGTGTTTTTGTCATTGGATCTATCTTCGTCAACATCACGAAGGTTGTTGATGGCAATTAGGACCGCTGACAAACAACCAATTGCTATGCCCGCCACCAGAGCCTCCACATACCACAGCCCCGTCTGAACAAAAACCGTGCCCATCACTGCGACTAGACCAAAAAACAAAATAACAAACAACTCACCCAACCCGCGGTAAGCGAGAGGAAATGGACCTCCAGTATATCCATAAGCAAGATAAAATGACGGTAAAGCAATCACAATCATCGGCCAGCCGCGGGCGACAAACAAAGGCCAACCAAAAGCGGCAGCTAGCAACAGACAAATAAATGCTGTGCGATACACTGCCCTACTAGAGAGCTGACCCGCAGCCGTAGCCCTTACCGGGCCTAGACGAGCATCCGTGTCTGCTCCTTTCTCAGAGTCAATGGCGTCATTAAAAAAATTAGTCGCCACTTGTATCCAAATAGCTCCCATGAGCGTATACAATGCCAACCAGCCATCCCAGATTCCGGTGAGGCGATACGCCAGAGCACAGCCCACCCATACCGGAACAATGGCAGCAGGCAATGTTTTAGGGCGTGCTGCAAGTAGGTAAGCATTCATAAGCGTGACTCAGTAAACCCAGAACTGCTACTCACTCCGAGGAAAAAATAAACCATTGCAAAATCCCCCAGACTCAGACTGGCATAATACAATCGGATATATTAGGATCCATCTATGATTGCAAAACGAGCCATCTATGAAGGTCGAGTTCAAGGCGTAGGCTTCCGCTACACTGTAAAACAAATCGCCATGGGCTATGATGTAATCGGCAACGTCAAAAACCTCCCCGAAGGCACCGTCGAACTCAATCTTATGGGAGAAGAGGATGAAGTGGCGGAGTTTCTCAACGAGATCGTCGAGGAAAGCACCCTATCTCACTACATCAAAACGATGCAGCTCGTAGAAATCCCGCTGCTCGAAAACGTCAAAGGCTTCACCATTTCAGCCTAACACTGGCACAGCATTGGAGCCGGCTTACCATCCCCAAGCAGTGGATGGTCAAATAGCCCAGCGGTGGATGGTCAAATAGCCCAGTGGCCGACATTATAATCAACTTGCCACCTACCACCCTCAATGGTAATGTAGCCTTAGGTTGATGCTTTTATTCAAAAACACTGTCACGTTCATGCTTGTGCTGCTGCTGGCTAATCCCGCCTGCTGCTGCTCATTCAGTGACTCCTGCACTTCCCAGCAAAAAACGGTTGCATCGTGTTGCTCATCATCAGTTGATCAAGATGAGAGCGGAAAAAACAAGGGAGATGATCACACCTGCATGTGTGCACAAAACAAGGATTACCCTGACTTTAAGTCCTCTCACTTCCAGGTAACTGATTATGCGTATGAGGCCAGCCCTCCTACTGCATTACTCAACACCAGTAATCATTGCTACACGCCCCCCCTGATACTGGCGACACCGATACACCCACCACCCGAGAATACCCTGCGTATTCTTTATTCGATCTTCCTACTTTGATTACGGAATAAGCTCACACCCAGGTGTGAGTCGAATGGCGTGAGCACTGCTCCATCGCCTAAGGAACCAGATACCAGGCAAGCTTGCCAACATCGACACGGCCCTATCTGAACCACGCAATAACAATACCATGCCCTGCCCATCAATCTAACAGATTAAACGGCGGCCAAAACAATCCAGCAACATCTTGTATGACTATCAAAAAATACATGCGACTTATCTCTGTTCTCGTCGCTCTTTTAGCGGGTTGTCAGACATCTGACTCCCCAAAGCACCTGTCCTCATTGACCCACGAACTTTCCGAGTCGCAAAGCAAAGCGAGCAACTACCGCATCCCAGCCGATGCCAATGTCGAACAACTCGTATCTCAAGCCCTCAGCCACCATCCGTCACTCACCGCAGCACAGCACAAGATTGACCGTCTTCAAGCAAAGGTAGCGCAAGAGGGCGCACTGCCAGACCCTCGGGCACGGATCAGCGCGGGAAATCTCGCTGAGACTGCTGCAGGTCAAATCGACACCATGGCTGGCCTCGAACAACAAATCCCCTTCCCTGGCAAACGCAGGGCCATGGCGCTCACCGCCCAAAAAGAAAGCGATGCCGCTCGCTCCGAACTCAATAGCCTCAAACTCCAGATCGCCGAGCGTGTGCGTTTCGCCTACTGGGATTACTACCTCGCCCATCAGAACCGACGCATCAGTCGGGAGAATCATGAGATTCTACAAACCGTTCAGGAAGTCGTGCAAGCACGTGTCAAAGCAAACCAAGGCACGCAAGCCGACCTGCTAAGAATCGCCACAGAGATGAGTAAAATCGACCAGCAACTCATCACCGCAAAGCAACAGATCAATAGTCACAAATCCCGCTTGAACGCCTTGCTCAATCGCCCAACTGGATCGAGTTTGCCCCTGCCAAAACGCTCGTCAACTCCCAGCTCGAGTAGTCTTAGCAAGCTCATCGCCAGAGCTGAATCCTCACACCCAAGTATCAAGGCCAACCAAAATCGCCTCGACGCATTCGAACACCGCCTTCAAAAAGCTCGCCTCGATGCCTACCCAGATTTCCTCATCGGCGCCCAGCACGCGTGGGTCTCAAACTCAGGACTCTCCCCCGTAGCCAATGGCGAAGATCAGACCATGTTCACTCTAGGTATTACTCTACCCATCTGGCAAAAACCGCGCCGCGCAAAAATTCGAGAAGCCCAGGCTGGCATCGCAGAAATGCAGGCCGGAGTGGCCCATTCACGTGCTGAGCTCAGACAACGTGTCGAGGATGCATGGTTCCGAGCCGAGGCTTCCCGTAAGATTATCAAGCTGTTCGATGAGCGCCTTCTCCCTGATGCCCGCCAAGCTCACGAATTATCCCTCCAATCCTATAGCGCCGGCGAACAATCCTTTGTCGACGTACTCGATACCTGGCGCCTGCTGCTCACCCTACAATTCCAGCAGGAAGGCAATCATGCCTCACTCGGAAAAGCATATGCCTCCCTGAAAAGTGCGGCCGCCATTCATTAAAAAACTCTATCCAACCATCCATTTCCCAGACTGCCATGAAAAACAATAAGATACTCCAAGCGCTCACTTTTCTGATTAAAAAACCAGGCGCAATTCTGATTCCCTTGATCCTTTTTTTTGCGGGTTGGTGGTTCGCTCTGCCATCAAAAAAACATGACCATGAAGGAACATCTAAGGCCGAAAACGCCGAGGTCTGGACCTGCTCCATGCACCCCCAAATCCGCCAACCCAACCCAGGCCTATGCCCGATCTGCAACATGGACCTCATCCCGCTCCAAGTTGAAAATGGCGATGGCGGTCTCCGTGAAATCAGCATCAGCGAGCAAGCCGCCGCACTACTCGATCTACGCGTTAGCCCAGTGCTTCGCGCCCCAGCACAGGTAAACGTAAAGCTGTTTGGCAAAATCGACTACGACGAACGCACCATTGTCACCACCACCGCCCGCATGAGTGGCAGGCTTGACCGACTCTACGCCGACTTCACTGGAACCACTGTCAGTAAAGGTGACGCCATTGCTGAAATCTACAGCCCGGAACTCTACGTCGCCCAACAAGAACTCATCCAGGCCGTTCAATCAGTCAGCAGCTCATCATCGCCCGCCGTGCGCAGTCTCCGCCTCAATCTACTCGCCGCCGCACGCGAAAAACTTCACCTATTAGAACTCACCGAGCAACAGATTGCCGCCATCGAAACACAGCGCAAACCAAGTAATCAAATCACCCTGACGGCACAACAAGACGGCATCATTGTCAAACTCAACGCCAAGCAAGGCCAGTATCTTAAAACCGGCGACCCGCTCTTCGGCATCGCCAAGCTCAGCTCGGTCTGGCTCAAAATGGAGGCCTACGAATCTGACCTCCCATGGCTGCGTTACGCCCAGAAAGTCTCTTTCACCGTTGAAGCCATACCCGGAAAAACCTTCTACGGGCGCATCGCCTTTATCGACCCTCAACTCGACCCAAAACGCCGCATCGTCAAAGTCCGGGTCAACGTCGACAATAAAGACCTTCTGCTCAAACCTGGCATGTTTGCCAACGCATCCGCCGAAGCAAACGTTGCCCTGCACGGACGAGTGCTCAGTGCTGACCTCGCAGGCAAGTGGATCAGCCCGATGCACCCTGAAATTGTCAAAGATGGCCCTGGAGAATGTGACATCTGCGGCATGGCCCTGGTGCCCGCTGAAGAATTCGGCTTCATCCCCTCAGTCCAAGCCACGGAAAACCCCATACTCGTTCCCGCATCCGCCGTGCTCCGCACTGGCAAACGTGCCATCGTCTACATTCGCATCCCCGAAAAAAACGAACCCGTCTTCGAAGGCCGAGAAATTGTGTTAGGACCGAAAACGGGTGACTATTTCATCGTCAATCACGGCCTCGATGCTGGTGAACTCGTCGTTACCCAAGGCGCCTACAAACTCGACAGCGAACTCCAGATCAAGGCCCGCCCATCGATGATGAATCCTAATGCCGGCCTGGTAGAACGATCCGCCATCAATGCCCCGCAACAAATTCTCGCCCAGTGGCCACCCGTGCTGCGTGCCTACGGTGAACTTGAACAAGCCATCCAAGGTAGGCATGCCGAGCAGGCCGACAGCCACCTGAGCACGATGAAATCCACGCTCGAAAGCATCGAAACCGACCAGCTCCAAACCAAGGAACTCGCTCTCTGGAATGAATTTTCCATGCGCCTCAATAACACCCTTGCCGCCATCACCTCCCCCAATCGTGCATCACTGAGAAAAATCCGCCAGCAAATGTCTGAAACCGGACGCTTCACCGGGCTGCCATGGCAAGCCATCCCAGCCACCCAAGTCGATCCCACATGGATCCTGCCATTGCAAAAAACCACCGCCGCCTACCTGCAAATCTCCCAAGCCCTTGCGGAGGACCAGGCAAAACCTGCCAGCCAGGCCATCCCAGCCCTGCTCGAGGCCATCGCAGCACTACCCGAAGACGAGGATAAGAGAAAACTGCTAAGCGCCACTCAGCAACTCAAACAAACCACCGAACTCAAAGCCCTTCGCGAAAAACTCCCTACCGTTTCAAAACATCTCATTTCCCTAATCAGAAAACACGGCATCAACCAGCTCGGCAACCTCTACGTCGTTCACTGCCCCATGGCCGACGGAGCTAAAGGTGCCGATTGGCTCTCCCCCATTCCCAAGGTCCAGAACCCCTACTTCGGCAGCGGCATGTATAGCTGCGGAGACGTTACCGACACCCTGTCGCTGGAAAGCAAAGACTAAACCCGCATAGCTCATCACCCAATGCACCGCCTGATCCACTTCTGCCTGAATCAAAAACTAGTTGTTTTTATTCTGCTCACCTTTGTCATCGGTTGGGGCGTGCGAGTCGCCCCCTTCGACTGGGACACCGGCAGTTTCCCGCGTGACCCCGTGGCTGTCGATGCCATCCCCGATCTCGGCGACAACCAACAAATCGTCTTCACCGAGTACATGGGACGCTCGCCACAAGATATTGAGGATCAGATAAGCTACCCGCTTACCGTCTCGTTGCTGGGCATCCCCGGTGTGAAGGAAGTCCGCAGCTACTCCATGTTTGGTTTTTCCTATGTTTACCTCATTTTCGAGGAAGATATCGATTACTACTGGAGCCGCAGCCGGATTCTAGAAAAACTCAACAGCCTGCCCGTCGGTTTACTCCCAGATGGAGCCATGCCGGCACTAGGCCCCGATGCCACCGGTCTGGGACAGATTTATCAATACTTCCTTGAGGGCCAAGACCCCGATGGTAATCCAGCCCCAGGATGGAACCCTGAGGAGCTCCGCTCGCTCCAGGACTGGTATGTTCGCTACTCGCTGCTCGGTGCCAATGGTGTAGCTGAAGTCGCCTCGGTCGGCGGATTCGTCAAACAATACCAGGTCGAGGTCGACCCGATGAAACTGCAGGCCTGGAATGTGACCCTGGCCGAAGTTGCCAATGCCGTTCGCAAAAGCAACATGGAAACTGGAGCGCGCAACCTCGCCATTAACGGCGTGGAATACATCCTGCGAGGCACAGGATACATCCGCGAACTCGATGACCTGCGCGATGCCGTAGTAGCCGTCCGTGACAACACGCCGATCACCGTTGCCCAGGTCGCCACCGTGCAGCTCGGTCCCAGTATGAGACGCGGTGTTATTGACGTCAATGGAGCCGACGCTGCCGGGGGAATTGTCGTCGCCCGCTATGGTGCTAACCCGATGGCCACGATCAAAAACACTAAAGCCAAGATCAAGGAAATCTCAGCAGCGCTACCCACCAAAGTGACCATTGATTGGCAACAAACAGATCGAGCCGCTGTGGAAAAATTTGCTGCGGATCATAACATCAGCCCAACATTTGCCAGCGAAGCAGCCGCAGACACCACACTCAAGCAAGACGCCTGGCTACCCTGGACCAACACCCATGAGCGCGACCATTGGCCGGAATGGATGAACACTTCCAAGGTCACTATCGTGCCGTTCTACGACCGCTCAGCCCTCATCGCCGAGACGCTCAACACGCTCGACTCCGCACTCCTCGAACAGATCTTGGTCACCATTATCGTTGTTGTCATCATGATCCTGCACCTACGCAGCAGCATCCTGATCTCCGCCATGCTGCCCCTTGCCGTGCTGATCACCTTCATCGCCATGAAGCTATTCAAGGTGGACGCCAACATCGTTGCTCTTTCTGGCATCGCTATTGCCATCGGCACGGTGGTTGACGTTGGCATCGTGCTCACAGAAAATATCATTAAACACCTGCAGCAAGCTAGGGAAAACAGCTCCAAAAAAAGCTCAGCAGCCATTATCTACGAAGCTGTAACCGAGGTCTCTGGTGCCGTCACCACCTCTGTGATGACCACCATCGTTAGCTTCATTCCTGTCTTCACCATGGCCGGAGAGGCAGGCAGGCTTTATCGTCCCCTCGCTTCCACCATAGCCTTTGCCCTGATCGCCTCCATTATCGTCGCCCTGACCATCATCCCGCCGATCGCCCACCTCCTATTAGGGGTCTTTCCGAAATGGCTCGCCTCGGAAAAAAACAAAGCCTCGCAAGCGTCCGTTAAAATCCTCAGTCGCAAGGGTCTCATCACCGCACTTCTGGGTATCGGCGCGGGAATCGCATTCGGTTTCTCGATCGCTCTAGCTCTGGTGTTAGCTGCCCTCGCTCTCATCAATGCCTACCATGCAAAACTACCCCCTCACCTGCAAAAAATAGGCGGACTCAGCATCAACATCGTTACCGCTCTAATCGTTGGCTGGCTGTTGGCCAAACACTGGATGCCGCTTGGCCTTGACTCCGCCACCCTCACCAACTTCGTCTTTGTCATCATCATTCTCGGCGGCCTGCTACTCACGTTCAAGTTTGCCGAGCTCGCCTACACCCGTATCCTAAACTGGATTCTTGATCACAAAATCATCTTTCTGAGTATACCCCTGATGATGCTCGCCGTGGCAGGGTGTATTTGGCTTGGCTTTGGACAACTCACTGCCGGCTTACCCGAGGGCATCAAAAACACCTCGCTCTATCAGGACATCGATCGGAAATTCCCCGGACTCGGCAAAGAATTCCGTCCAGCACTCGACGAAGGTTCGTTCCTTGTCATGCCCACGGTCAGCCCACACGCGTCGATCGATGAAGCCGCTGGTTCACTGCGAACGCTCGATGCCGCCATCGCCACCATCCCCGAGGTCTATCAGGTCGTCGGCAAAATTGGCCGTGCAGAATCCGCACTCGACCCCGCACCCATTTCCATGATCGAGACGATCGTCAATTACCGCTCCGAATTTCGCGCTGATAGCCAAGGGCGTGTGCTCACATTCAAAGTCAATGAGCAAGGAGACTACATCTACGATAACAAGGGCAAACTTGTTCCAGATAAAAAAGGAAAACCCTTCAGACAATGGCGTCCGCATATCAAGAGTGCCGATGACATCTGGCAGGAAATCAGCCATGTTATCCAAGTCCCTGGAGTTACTGGTGCACCCAAACTCCAGCCCATCGAAACCCGCCTCGTCATGCTACGCACTGGGATGCGCGCTCCCATTGGCATCAAAATCAAAGCCCCCACCCTGTTGGCCCTCGAGGACTTCGGCCTTCAACTTGAGCGTCTCATGCGCGAGAGCAATATCCCCGGACTCGACATCAACAGCATCAATGCGGACCGTATCGTCGGCAAACCCTACCTCGAAATCCACCCCGACCGCGAGGCCGCCAAACGCTACGGCCTGAATGTCATCGACATCCACAAAACCATCCAAACCGCAATCGGCGGCGAAATTGTCACCACCACCGTCGAAGGACGGGAACGCTACGGCGTTCAGGTCCGCTACGCTCGTGAAGCCCGTGACTCGATTGAAGCGATTAAGAAAATCCTCATCACCACCCGTGAAGGCGCACAAGTCCCGCTCGGGCAACTCGTCGACATCGAGTATGTGCGAGGTCCACAGGTCATCAAAAGCGAGGATACGTTCCTGACTGCTTACGTCACCTTTGGCTCTAACCCGGGATTCGCAGAAGTTGATGTGGTCGAGGATGTTCAGGCCTACCTCGAAGCACAGGAAAAGGCAGGCAAGCTCAAACGCAGCGGAGGCACTCGTTATGAGTTCGCCGGTAACTATCAGTCGGCTCTCGAATTTGATCAAAACATGATGGTCATGATGCCCCTCGCCCTACTGGCCATCTACTTCATCCTCTATCTACAAAACCGCTCTGTGATTAACACCATCATTATTTTCAGCGGTATCGCCGTGGCCTTCTCTGGCGGGTTCCTCTTGCTCTGGCTTTACGCTCAGCCAGGCTTTATGAATATCGAGATCTTCGGTCACAATCTGCGTGCCATTTTCAAGATTCAACCCATCAACCTTTCCACCGCGGTATGGGTCGGCTTCATCGCCCTGTTCGGCATTGCCACCGACGATGGTGTCGTCATCTCCACCTACCTCCGCCAACGCTTCAAAAAAGACCTCCCCCAAACCATCGGGCAAATCAGGGCCACTACCATCCTCGCTGGCAAACGCCGCTGCCGACCATGCCTGATGACTTCTGCCACGACCATCTTGGCACTACTGCCAGTACTCACCTCTACAGGACGCGGAGCCGACATCATGGGGCCGATGGCTGTGCCCATCTTCGGTGGAGTAATCGTCGTATTACTCAGTATGTTTGTCGTGCCTGTCATCTTCTGTTTGTGGCAAGAAATAGCACACAACAGAAAATAAGCTAACCAGTGTGCTTACGCCAGATTGGTAAACACCGCTTGAACGTCGTCGTCCTCCTCGAGTTTATCCACCAGCGCTTCCACCTCCTCAATCTGGGCCTCGCTGAGCTCAACGGGACTATTGGCAATACGCTGAAGGTTTGCTTTAAAACCTTCAATGCCCATGTCTTCACATGCCTTGGTTAGTTCCCCGAAGCTGGTGAACTCTCCATAAACGATGACTCGATCATCTTGCACATCCATTTCTTCTAAGCCGAAGTCGATGAGATTGAGCTCAAGCTCTTCAAGATCAAGGCCGTCTGTTTTCTCAAATTCAATCACTGCCTTACGAGTAAACATGAAATCCAGCGAGCCGCTATTAACGACCTGACCACCACCTTTATTGAAAGCGGTTTTGACGTTCGCCACCGTGCGGGTGGTGTTGTCTGTAGCGCATTCAACCCAAAAGAGTGACCCGTGCGGGCCTTTACCCTCATAACTCACCTCATCGTAATTAGCCGCATCAGCAGCTGTTGCCCGCTTGATGGCTTTCTCGATGTTATCCTTGGGCATGTTCTGAGCCTTGGCATTGTTGACCGCTGTCTTCAGTGCCGTATTGGAGTTAGGATCCGAACCACCAGCTTTAGCTGCCATGGTGATGATTTTTCCTAATTTAGGGTACAATCTGGACATCTCGCCCCAACGTTTTTCTTTCCCTGCTCGGCGTGCTTCAAAGGCTCTTCCCATAATGATTAAATAGTTTAATTAGTGGTTTTCGTGTAAGGTATCCGCCCCCCAAAGTAGATGGTTTCAGCAGACGGCTCAAGCTTTCTTCACGGCTGGCAAAAAATCACCCTTACCGAATCCAATCGCAGGCGTGATTTACCAATGGCTGCACTCAAGGTGTCATGCTGGCTGCGCAGAGCTGTAATCTCATCCTCACTGACATGGTCATTGATTTCACCGAGGGCAACCAAGCGATCAATTTCAGCACCCAGTTTGCTACTGCATTCTGCGGACGCTTTTGCTACCACTGAGATGATCTGCTCGGCTGCAATGTTCTGACACATCTCCAACATAGCGGGCAACATCACACGGCGGAATTTTTCCTGCCCAAGGAGTTGATGTAAATTGCCAACGCGGAGATGATCTGCGCTTAAAGGTTTTTCATGGCTGCGGTTATTGCTTTGGTGGTCTACCTGCACTCGAATGGGTGTCGCAGGTAAAAATCGGTCACTGTGCAAAGATGCCGGAGCCACGCATTCCACCACAAAATAGGTCTCAAGCAGAATTCCTTTCTCGGGAGCTCCTTCCCAGACGCCGAATGATGCGTTGCCAGCCTCTGAGGTGAGCAGCAGCTCAAGTGCGGTGCGCGCCACAGGGTGATCCCAACTCATAAAGGTGGCATCCTCTCGTGAAAGTGCCCGTGTTCGGTCAAAGGTCACATTAAGCCCATCATCTGGAAGTGCCGGAAAAGAGTCTGTGATCAAATGACCGGGAAGCAGCAGATAAGAACGATCTGTCAGCTCATCGATATGAAGACCAAAATGATCCCACAATCGCACTAAGAAAGCCTCTGATGACCTATCGGCATCCATGGCATTCATTTCATCAATGAGATCAGCCACCAGCTCTGGCCTGCTTGAGTTCAGCTCCAGAAGCCGGTCATAGCCGCGTTTTAATCGTTCAGAAACCCGTGCACGGCAATCCTTGGAAGCATCAATCAATGCCTGCAATGCCTGTTCATCCATGCCCTCATGGGCTGGTTTCCCACCGAGCTCGCGTACGATTTCGCTCGAACCATGCAAGCTGTGCTCAAAGGCCCCCAGACCCTCGTGATACCAACGGGCCAAAACCTCACCGTGTGCCCCCTTCACATAGGGCACGTGAATATTAATCGTCTGTTCCTGGCCAATCCTATCTAGGCGACCGATACGCTGTTCCAAAAGCTCTGGATCGTCAGGCAAATCAAATAACACCAGATGATGTGCAAATTGGAAGTTGCGGCCCTCACTGCCTATTTCGGAGCAAACCAGAAGGCGGGCTCCCTCTTCCTCAGAAAAGTATGCGGCAGAGCGATCACGCTGCAACAAGGTCATGCCTTCGTGGAAAAAACCACAATTGATATTGATGATGCTTTGAAGCTTCTCGAGAATTTCTTCAGCGAGTTCCCGGGTCCGGCAAATCAGCAACACCTTCGCCTCACCCAGTTCTTGGAGTAGCTTTACCAGCCAGCTCATTTTATCCGCCTCATTATCCAATGGCACCAGTGAGGCTTTTCTATCTGGGAAACCCGTCAAGGCCTGCCGTGTATTGCGAAGCATGACCCGCCCCGTGCCAAAGGTATCGAGCAGCTCACGGATCAACAACTCACGTGCGGACTCGTCACCACTATCCAGGGCAAGGCAATGACCATGGATGCGCTCAGATTGTGAGGCAAATAAAGCACGGTCCTCTGAGCTTAGAGTAGAACCTTCCACCAACCTGCCTACTGCATCCGCTACTTCTTCGTAGTGATTTGCCTCCTGCTGAAAGGTCTCAATATCCACATAGCGCTCTGGATCGAGTAAACGTAAGCGGGCAAAATGGCCATCTGGACCAAGCTGGCGCGGTGTCGCCGTGAGCAGTAACAAACCCTCAGTTTGCCGCGCTAGTGATTCCACCACTTGATAGGCTACGCTGGGAGCATCTGTATTCCACTCCAAGTGATGCGCCTCATCGACAATAAGCATATCCCAACCGGCTGCCACAGCCTGATGGGCGCGTTGAGCGTCACTGGCCAAAAAATCAACACTGCACAAAACAAGCTGACTGTCTAAAAAAGGATTCTCTTCACCCTCGCCACCCTGTTCGATGGCCACACACCTCGACTCATCAAATAGACTGAACAGCATATTAAACCGTCTCAGCAGTTCCACAAACCACTGATGCAGCAGAGGCTCAGGCACTAAGATCAGCACACGATCAGCTCGGCCGGTCAAATGCAACCGATGCATAATCAGACAGGCCTCGATCGTCTTACCAAGGCCAACCTCATCCGCTAATAAGACACGCGGAGCAAGCCGTGATGTCACCTCATCTGCGATATAAAGCTGATGAGGGATTAAATCCATTCGGGCACCTGCAAAACCACGCGCTGGCGACTTCATCACCTCGCATTGACGCTGCAAAGCCTCAACCCTTAGATCATAGGTGTGCAGAGCATCCACATGGCCTCCAAGCAAACGGTCCTCGGGTTTATTAAAGCTCATCGTGTCAGATAAGCCTGACTCCTCAACCTGACGATCTCCGCAGACATAGACTAATAAACCATCACGTTCCAGCACCTCATCGACTTCGACCACATCACCCTCATGGGTCTCGAGTATCTCCCCCACCTTCAGTGCCACCCTGCGAAGCGGCGCACTATCCAAAGCATATTGCCGGCGCTCATTGGCAGCTGGAAACATCACCTCAACACGCTTGAACTCGACCTTAAGCATGATCCCGACACCTAATTCAGGTTCGGTTTCACTAATCCATCTTTGGCCAGGTTTTATTTGAGAGCGCAGAGACATCGGTCGAGGCGGCGCAGACTACATCTCCATGCCGATCCTGCAAGCCATTCATGCAACTCAAAAAGCATGACAAGTGGCCATCCATCAGTATAGTCCCGCGCATGTCCGATTCCATCGTCAGCGCCAGCGAGCTGTGCGTCAGCTATAGCTCACACACCGTACTCGATGGCGCCACTCTCGCCATCCAAAAAGGTGACCGCATCGGCCTAGTCGGTAGGAATGGCTGCGGCAAATCCACCTTCTTGAAGATTCTTGCAAGAGAAGCCGTTGGCGACACAGGCGAGGTCACGTATAAACGCGGTTTAGTTACCGGATACCTGCCCCAAAATTTTGAGCTCAACGACGAGACCAACGTTCATGAAAATGTATTAGCTGGTGCTCAATACACGCTGGACTTGATCAAAGAATACGAAAGCATTCCTGCTGACAGCCTCCGTAGTGCTGAGGTCTTGGACGAAATCACCCACCTTGAAGGATGGGATCTTGAACACCGCGCAAACACCTTACTCTCACACCTACACGCGCCTGATGCCGAGCGCATTGTCGGTTCTTTGTCTGGTGGCGAAAAACGACGCGTATCGCTTTGCCGAGCATTGCTTGCTAAACCCGACTTTCTCATTCTTGACGAGCCGACCAACCACCTCGATACCGAATCAATTGAGTGGCTTGAAACCTTCCTAGCACGCTACAATGGCACCTGCCTCTTTGTTACGCACGATCGCTACTTCTTAGATCGCATTGCTACCCGTATTGTTGAAATTAGACGTGGAAAATGTGATAGCTACCAGGGTAACTATACCGATTATTTGCTATCACGCGCAGAACGAGATATGGCAGAAGCTCGCAATGAGCACAAACGTCAACGCTTCTTGAGCCGTGAACTCGAATGGGTTCGCCGTGGTCCAAAAGCCAGAACTACCAAGGCGAAAGATCGTATGGATCGCTATTTTGAGGTAGCCGACCAGAAAGCCCCCGAACAGGAACTGGATGTCGACCTTGTCATCCCCGTGCCCCCGAAGTTGGGCAACAAAATCATCGAAGTTGAAAACATTGGCATGTCCTTTGATGACGGGCCGTGGTTATTTTCCGATGTCAGCTTAAAAATCGAAGGTGGCCAACGCCTTGGCATTGTCGGCCGTAACGGCATGGGTAAATCAACTCTACTCAAAATCATGCTGGGTCAGCTTGAACCCATTGAAGGCAAGGTTGATATCGGAATGAAAACCGACATCAACTTTATCGATCAAAACCGACTTCTTTTAGACGATCACAAAAGTGTCTTTGAGGAAGTCGGAGAGGGTCAAGAGAACGTCAAGCTTGGTGATGAAACCATCGGTCTACGTGCCTATTTACGACGCTTTCTCTTCACCGAAGAGCGAATTAATACCAAAATAGAATTATTAAGTGGCGGCGAACGAAGTCGTGTAATGCTGGCCAAGATTCTTAAAAAAGGAGGCAACGTTATTGTATTAGATGAGCCTACCAACGATCTCGACCTTAACACTTTGCGACTCCTGGAAGAAGCCTTGTGTGCATTTAAAGGTAGCGTCATTGTCGTCAGCCACGACCGCTACTTCCTCAACCGAGTATGCACCGACATCCTCGCGTTTGAAGGCGATGGCATCGTCGACTACCAAGTTGGCAATTACGACTATTACCTTGAAAAGAAAGCTGCTCGTGATGCCACCAGCAAGCTCTATCAAGCCAAGCCTAACAAAAAGAAACCCGCGCGTAAAGAGCGGCCACGCAAGCTCAAATGGGCCGAGGCAAAGGAGCTCGAGACAATTGAAGAAGACATCCTCGCTGCTGAACAAAAACTAGCCCAGCTCGAGGCAGAGTTCAACGCACCTGATTTCTACGAAAAACATGGCGATAACTGGCAGGCATTAGAAGCTGAGTTAAAGCAGGCTAAAGAAAAAGTCCCCACGCTTTACAATCGCTGGGAGCAACTTGAGGCTATCAAAAAGGCCTCCGAAAGCGAAGAATGCTAGCTAGGTCAGCAATATCAAATTATAATCAATTCATGGAAACTCGCGTGCACCTACCCGAGATGGATCCTCCCTCAAGTATTACTGAGGTGATGGTTGCCCTACGCAGCAAAAAGCTCGAACCCAAACACGAAAAAAAGAACTGGGGTGACTGGATTACATTTCCAGGCAAACAAACCGTTATCAGCATCGAATCCATGCGAGGTCTAGCGAGTTCAGCCACCGTTGAACACGCAGATGAGGATGGTGATGACATCAACATGCAAATACTCTCGGCCTTCGGTAAACTAGGCTGGATGGGATCTGATGATGAAGGTGAATTCAGACTAGACTGAGTAAAAGTCCGATCGCTATCTCCTTGCCAAAGCTGCCAGCCTCAACAACCTTAATAAGCATGCGAATTATTTCCCCAAAGGATGCCGTTTTTCAGAAAATAGAATCCTCTCTTGGTGACCATAAAGATGATACTCAGCTTGAAGTCATCGCTGGCATCGACTGTGATGAAGAAGATATGGCCAATCAACGTGAACTCGGTGATGAAGATCCCGTGGCTACGATTGAGCTGATTGTTCAATGGCTACCAGCCACAGGAGAAGGTATTCTCGATTGGTTTTATGTGCGTAATTCTGGTATCAACAATGATCCCCCAGCGGTAGAACATGGCGGCCCCTTGCTGGCTTTTAACTGTGAGGGCAAAGAACCTGATTTGGACTTACTTATTCACGACTCTGTTGCCGCACTGAATGAGTCTGTCGGCTGGGCAGAGTTTGAGCTAGAAGAAGATGTCTAGTCTATCCGACTGGGACTTGGTAGTAATCGGAGGCGGTGCCGCCGGATTTTTTGCTGCAATCACCTGCGCCGATTCTTACCCCGGCGCCCGCGTGTTGATTCTTGAAAAGTCAGCTAACACACTTGGTAAGGTCAAGATTTCAGGCGGAGGTCGCTGCAATGTAACCCACGCCTGCTATGAGCCAAAAGCACTGGCAAAGAATTACCCCAGAGGAAGTAAAGCACTGATCGGCCCTTTCAATCGCTGGGCAACATCAGACACCGTGGACTGGTTCAACGCACGAGGTGTGGAGCTCAAAACAGAGTCAGATGGCAGAATGTTTCCCGCCAGCAATACCTCTAAAACAATTGTCGACTGCCTGAAGGATGCAGCACACCACGCAGGAGTGGTCGTAAAAACCTCAACCTCTGCCATTTCAGTAAATGCTCAACAAACCACAGATCCTCCACAATCCTTGCATTTCACCGTCGCTACTAATCAAGGTGAGACACTGCGTAGCAAATCTGTGCTTCTAGCCACAGGAGGAACCCGCCTCGCTTCTGGTGCGCGCCTTAGCGAGTCCTTGGGTCATACTTTAATACCGAATGTGCCTTCCCTCTTTGCCTTCAATATTGACGACCAACGTCTAGATGATCTTCCGGGAGTCTCTATAGCGAATGCCTCTGTATCAGCACCCGACATCAAGCTCAGTGCTGACGGCCCCCTCCTCATTACTCACCACGGCCTGAGTGGCCCCGGAATTCTTAAACTCTCGGCTTGGGGTGCACGCCCGCTTCATGCACTTGATTACCAATTCAGCATCGCTATCAATTGGACTCCCGATATCGATGTCGCTGACACCTTTCGGCAAATACGTAGTCAACATGGCAAACGCAAGGTGTGCAGTAGAGCTCCTTTTGAGCAATTCCCAAAACGATTGTGGAAGCGCCTATGCATTGCATCTGAAATCCCTGACGAATGTAGCTGGTCACAGCTAAGCAAAGACAGCAGCAATCAATTGATTCAAGAACTGACCAGAGGGGCATTCAAGGTCTCAGGAAAAAGCATCAATAAGGATGAATTTGTAACCTGCGGTGGCGTCAAGCTTAGCGATGTCAACATGAAGACACTCGAGAGCAAAATAACCCCTGGTCTCTACTTCGCAGGCGAAGTACTCGACATTGATGGTATTACAGGCGGCTTTAACTTCCAAAATGCATGGACCACTGGATATCTCTCAGGCACAGCGATTGCAGAAGGCATAGCGGCCAGGTTACACAACATATAGACGAAGCTGCTCTCTATTAATGAATTGGTAAGCTCTTATTTTTCAAGTTTGCAACTCTAGAAAATAGCGTTTATGGTGATAAGCGAATGTATATTTTATACTGATACATTCATTGAGATATTCTCTCATCAGTTACAACCTATAATACCAATGAAACCTATTCAAAAAATAATAGCATTTGGAGCCATCGCCACGCTCTCGATCACTACTGCAACCGCAGTAGAGCTAACTGCGAATTCAGCCTATGAAATCAAATCTGAAGACGCTGAGACAAAAACAGTAAATCTAAAAATTACTGGCATGACATGAGGCGTGGGCTGCGTCAACAAAGTGCGGTCTGCACTTGAAGGAGTCGAAGGCGTTGAAAGTGCAACTGTCAGCATGCCTGACTCAGCAGTCGTGACAGCTCAGGGCAATGTTTCTGATAAAGCTCTCATCAAAGCGGTTCAAAACGCCGGCTTTGGTGCCTCCGTCGCTAAATAGCTCTGCACCATCAATAGTAAGTATCAAGGCACGGCAATTGTCGTGCCTTTTTTTGTCGTGGGAGCGGCTACAATACTACTCTAAGAATGAACTCACACGTGAGTCACATAGATCCTCCACTACTAGATCAGCACCATAGGCTTCCAGCTCAGCGACTGAAAATCGTCCCGTTGCGACCGCCAAGGTAGTGGCTCCCATCGCTTGTCCACATGCGATATCTTTTGGAGTATCCCCTATCACCACAGATTGATTTGCCTTAAAATCGACTTCATGCATCGAGCTGGCGCGGTCAAGCGCCACGGGCCCCAGTTGGTTTCGATCATAGTGGTCGTCACCATAAGCTCCTACTTGAATCGAAAAATAACCATCAAGTCCGTAGTGGCTTATTTTTGCTTGGGCTCCATGTGCAATATTACCTGTCAACAAGCCTAAAAAAGCATCGGACTTTTTGACCTCATCGAGTAAATCCGTAACACCAGGGAGCACCTTGCCTTCAAACGCCGCAAGATTAGGGCTTAGCTTTTCAAGATACAGGCTATAAAAATCCTCGAGCTGCATATCACTGTCGAAATGCTCGAGCATACCTCGAACGATCCCCCAGTCAGTACTACCCGCCAAGTCTAACTCAGGTCCTTCGGCCCCAAACAGCTCAGAAGCAGTTTGCTTCAGTGCGGCCATCCCTGCTCCCCCAGTGTCAATCAGGGTGCAGTCGATATCAAAAAGCAAAAGTCGAGACACAGCTTAGCTTAAAAATCTTGGGTAGCTATATTTAGTTACTTCTCGCCCTCAACAACATCAGAGTCATCATCCTCGTCAAATTCGACGTCTTCGTCACCCTCGTCATCGGGATCAACGAGATTGCCGTGACTCAGATAGAACTTACGCTTACGCTGCTCTTTGGGCAGTGGTGAAAGCATCATATTTACAGCACGACCCGCCAAGCGAGCCTGTTGATCAACGTTAGCTATCTCTTTAAGATCGAGTGCTACCTTCTGAAGCACTTCAAAGCCAATTTCACGGTGTGCATTTTCACGCCCTCGGAACTGTAATCTGACACGAACCTTGTTGCCCTCATCAAGAAACTGCTCAGCACGAGCTAGCTTGATGTTGTAATCATGAGTATCAGTGCCCACTCGCAACTTAATCTCCTTGATTTTATTCACAGTCTTAGGCGACTTCTTCTTTAGTTTCGCCTGCTCATACTTGTATTTGCCGTAGTTACATACTCGGCACACTGGTGGGCTTGCATTCGGTGCAACCTCGACAAGATCCATCCCAACGGCCTTCGCCTTTTCTACCGCTTCACGAGAGCTCATCACTCCGAGTTGCTGATCTTCGTAAACAACACGCACTTTAGGGGCACGAATACGTTCATTGACACGCGTCATGTCACGACGTGGACGGAATGGTTTTTTCTTAGGTCTAGCTATGGTGTTCTCCTTTGGTTTGTTAGGAAGTTTTTTTACTAATGGGCAGCAACGATGTGATACTTACCTTAGTCGCGTCACTCGAACGCGCGTTAGTCAAAAATATGCCGATAAAATAATCCATGCGACAGAGCAATCAACGAGTGGCCAGTCTTGACGTCATATCAGAGTGACCGAGTGGCGATTTCCGTTTGGATGTTTGAAACAAATTCATTAATAGGCATGGCACCTAGATCATCTCGATCTCGATGCCTTACAGAGACGGTTCCGCTTTCAGCTTCCCTCGCTCCGATGACCAGCATATAAGGCACACGATCTAATCTTGCAAGACGAATCTTGGCTCCCACTTTGTCAGCATTACGATCGCAAGACACCCTGACTCCGACATCAGTTAATGCTTTGACCGCCTCATCAGCAACATCATTGAACTTTTCAGAGATCGGCAAAACGCGTACCTGCTCAGGCGATAGCCAGGTTGGAAACTTACCCTCAAAATGCTCGATAAGCAGACCCACAAACCTCTCCAACGAACCAAACGGAGCTCGGTGAATCATCACCGGCCGATGTGGCTTGTTGTCAGATCCGATGTAAGTCAGGTCAAAACGCTCGGGCAAGTTGTAGTCGACCTGAACGGTACCTAGTTGCCAGTCGCGGCCGATGACATCCTTGACCACAAAGTCGATTTTCGGGCCGTAAAACGCGGCCTCGCCCTCTTCCTCTATATAATCCACCCCCAGTGTTTGCACCGCCTGACGCAGGGCCGCCTCGGCCTTGTCCCAGTTGGCGGCATCACCTACGTATTTATCACTATCAGGATCACGCAGAGATAGACGCACACTGTAATCCTTCATGCCAAGGGTCTGCAGCACCGTTTTTACCAAACCCAGACATTCCTGCACTTCCTCCGCCACCTGGTCAGGTGTGCAGAAAAGGTGGGCATCGTCCTGAGTGAATCCACGCACGCGAGTCATGCCGCCAAGCTCGCCGCTCTGCTCCCAGCGATAGACCGTGCCAAATTCTGCAAGTCTCACAGGAAGGTCACGATAGCTGTGATGATCACTGGCAAAAATCTTGATATGATGCGGGCAGTTCATCGGACGCAGCATATAACCCTCGATCGTGCCGGTGTTGAGGCCGTTGGTCAGCGTAGCACACGTTGCCCCTTCGTCAGAAAGTTTAGCCAAGGTATCACGCTCAGGGATCGCAGCAAACTGGCTATCCTGATAATAAGGGAAATGGCCACTGGTGCGGTAAAGATCGAGTTTGCCAATGTGCGGGGTAAAGACCTGCGAGTAACCCTGCTTGTCGAGCTCCTCGGTGATAAAGTCCTGAAGCGCACGGCGCAGTAGCCCACCCTTCGGTTTCCACAGAATCAGTCCCTGGCCAACGGCTTCATCAATGTGGAAAATGCCGAGCTCTTTACCAAGCTTGCGGTGATCACGCTTTTTCGCCTCTTCAAGCTTCTCCAAATGCTCGGTGAGCATGGTCTTATTCTTGAAACAGGTGCCATAAATCCGCTGCAGCTGAGGGCGCGTGTTGTCTCCCTTATAGAAGGCACTCGCTACACTCATTACCTTAAAGGCCTTGCAGTTACCCGTGCGACCAACATGCGGACCAGCACAGAGATCCCAAAACTCACCATTCTTGAAAATGGAAATTTCCTCGTCCTCGGGGATATCATTGAGCAGATCCACCTTGAACTCGCTGACCGCATCACGCTCGGAAAGACCCCCGAGCCGTCCACTTTTGGCCATCGCCATTGCCTCATCGCGGGAAATGACCATTTTTTCAAAGGTCTGATTCTCCTTCACCACCTTCTTCATCTCCGCCTCAATTTTCTCAAAGTCATCCGGTGTAATCGAGTGATCGAGATCGATGTCATAATAAAAACCACTCTCCACTGGAGGACCACCTGCTAATTGCGCATTTGGCCAGATATTGAGTACCGCGGTAGCAAGCACGTGCGCACACGAATGCCTGAGGCGTTCCAGATCGGACATTTGGTGACGCTGCTCGAGCGTCTTGCGTTCATTTTCATCGGCCATGACAAGAGTGAAAAAGCCACTACCAGCTAGGATTTGCAACCTTTTTCAACTAAGTTGATGCGGTATTTTGCCAGCCGCATCATCAAGCATAAAGCAGAATTATGGCACCCGGGGAAACTTGGAGAAGTCAGGCTTACGCTTCTCAACGAAGGCATTTTTGCCCTCCTTGCCCTCCTCGCTCATGTAGTAAAGCATCGTTGCGTTGCCAGCAAGGTCAAGCAAACCCATCTGACCATCACAATCGGCATTGAGTGCCGACTTGAGACAGCGTAGTGCAATTGGCGAATGCTGCAGCATCTCACGGCACCATTGAACCGTCTCTTTCTCCAGATCAGCAAGAGGAACCACCGTATTGACTAATCCCATGTCGAGAGCCTGCTGAGCATCATACTGGCGACATAGGTACCAAATCTCACGCGCTTTTTTCTGCCCGACAATACGCGCAAGATAACTTGATCCAAGCCCTCCATCAAACGAGCCCACCTTGGGCCCTGTCTGACCAAAGATCGCATTGTCAGCAGCAATGCTTAAATCACAGACAACCTGCAAGACGTGGCCACCACCGATGGCATAACCGGCGACCATCGCCACCACGGGCTTTGGCAGGTTGCGAATCTTACGCTGCACATCGAGAATGTTGAGGCGTGGCACCCCGTCTCCGCCAATGTAACCAGCGTGTCCTCGAACTTTCTGATCTCCACCAGAGCAAAATGCTTTATCCCCAGCTCCTGTCAGAATAATAACACCCACCTCAGGATCTTCATGAGCGAGATCAAGAGAAGAGAGCAATTCTTTAGTTGTCTCAGGGCGAAAAGCGTTCCTAACCTCCGGCCGATTGATGGTGATCTTGGCTATCTGACCATCCTCGCTTTTCTCATAGAGAACATCTTCAAAGTCGTGTGCTGATTTCCACATGTTTTCAGTCTTAAACCCTGTGATTCAAGTTTCAAGTGCATTGCCAAGAAATTCCAGACATGCTCTTTGAAAAGCATCTGGTTGTTCCCACGGAATTCGATGACCACAGCCAGCAATGACTTGATGCCTCCCGCGAGACAAGAGCGGTACAGACTGCTCAGCCAATGCTCCAAATTTAACGTCACGCTCGCCCGTAAGCCAGAGTGTTGGACATTTTATGTTGGCTAAATCATCTGCAAGATCAGCCTGAGCGCCCAAAGACCAGTCAACAAATGAACGAGCTACCGAGACACGGCGCCCCTTAAGCTGGGTCCGATCGAGCATATGGCAATCACTCCCCAATACATCCTGAGCATTCCATTTTGCCAAAAAATCAGCCCAATCACCTTTTAATGCCAAGGCTGACCACTCCGCATCTTTCTCACGGCGTGCAACTCGATCGCCCTCCTGCTTAAGCCCCGGATGTGCTGACACAATGACTGCTGCCTTCCATAAGTCTGGTTGATTTAACATGGCGTGAAGTGCCAGACGCCCCCCCATCGAATAGCCGAGCAAAGTAGGCTCAGGATCAACGCGCTTAATCTCGTCGGCTAACGCTCGTCCGCATTCAGCCAAGGACATAGGGCAGCAATCCAGGAATCGCCACAGATCAAGACGACGAACTGCCCCATACTCGTTCGGCACAGCAGCGGCAAAATGACGCCAATCTGCCGCCATCCCGACGGCTCCGTGCAGAGCCCAGATCATGAAATAAGAGCTGATTTAGAGTGACTTAAGGCAATCCTGAATCGCCTCAAAGTCAGGAAGATCACCGGGGCTATCATTCACTTCAGCATAGCGGACAACACCACCTTGATCGATAACGAAAGCGGAGCGCTTTGGCACTCCACCCATGATAAGGTTTTTCTCAGGTAAGAACGACTCGTATGCCACTCCGTAAGCCTTTGCCGCCTCGTGCTCATAATCACTAAGTAAAGTAATTCCGATACCCTCTTTGTCTGCCCAGGCTTGTTGAGCAAAGGGATTATCACCGGAAATACCGATCACCTGTGCGTTGAGATCGTTATAGACAGATAGTTCGCTGGTGATTGAGCAGAACTCTTCAGTGCAAACACCTGTGAAGGCCATCGGCACAAATAACAAGACCGTGTTAGCCTTAGCCACAAGATCGGATAATTGCACGGTTTGAGGTCCGTCTGCGGTGAGGGTAACTAGATTGAAATTAGCTGCTTGATCTCCTACTTGAATGCTCATGGTAATATATATGTTAAAATTGAGTTAGCCCTTGCAAAATGATGCGACAAGTCACATTTGGACCTCGTAAGTTTTGATGAAATTACTGCCCAGGTCGAGCATCTTTTGCTGTATCAAGGCACCTTTATTGTTGGCTCACGGCTACCGGGGCTAAAACCCTGCGTGCTATCCACCATCCTGCAATAGCCCCTCCAAGATGGCACGCGTGACTGATTCTAAAAAGTGCACCTGCACCCAACAGCACCAGTTGGTCCCCTATGGCGGATAACACAGGCACTCCCAAGCTAGGGTGTAATAACAACATCACAGCTTCCGCAATCACAACACCAAGCCCTAAGTTTTTGCCACTCACCGGAATAAAGCGCAGGCGCGTATGCGGAGAGATTGCTATCAAGGCCATCAGCAATGCAAAGCACGCACCCGATATACCCACCAAACAACTCTCACCGTAGCCACTCAGTATCGCCACCATGCTCATCAACAAATGCAACAAGCCACCAAGCAAGATGCCTGCGATAATCACTTCAAAAGCTTTCTTTCGACCAAGTATCATCAAGACCTTATTTCCCAAGAACCATAACATACATAGATTAACGATGATGTGTAACCAACCAGCATGCAACCAAGCATAAGACAATAGCTGCCACACTTTACCTTGCAAAATACCCTCCCATGACAGCCCCAAATTCACTTGCCACCAGATTCTGCCTGACGAGGTAGCTATTGTGAAAATTGCGGTGTGAACCAAAAGCAGCAATAAGACCAAGCACACCACACTTTTGTCATAAGGAATTGGCTCTGCTTTACGGTATAGGCAAGGGCGCATGAGCATGATCATAGCCCAACAAAAATAACGCACACGCAAAAACTACACGCAAAAACTACACGCAGTCGATGCCCCACAATAGACTGAAGGATAGACTGCAGGGCAAGCGTGAGTAGAACACTAACGTCGATGATCTTAGCACTCATCGACAAACAGCAATGGTAGCTTTGGCATTCAAGCCCTGCTACAGGGCTGCGCGCGCAGCGCAAAACTATCTCGCTCTGGGCTCAGCCTTAACCCTGCTGTCTGCGCCAGCGCTGGTAACAAAAGGGCCTCCCTCAAGAGGTGCTACTCCCGTGCTTGCAACATCTGGCATTTCGCTGGGTTTACCAGCTAGTGGGAATTCTTTCCGCAATGGATGATAAGGATACCCTTCCCACATAAGAATACGGCGTAGGTCAGGGTGGCCCGAAAACTTGATGCCCATCATGTCGTAAATTTCACGCTCATGCCAATCGGCCGTAGCCCATATATCACTCACTGTGGGAACATCCTGCGCATCCGCAACAGCTGCCTTGACACGCAGATGCACTGAATCGTCTAGAGTAGCTAGCTCGTAGACCAACTCAAAACGAGGAGCCTCCCCCATGTTATCGACGCTAGATGCATCGATCAGGAAATTCAGACCTAGCTCTTTGAAGCAAAATTCCATTACCGACCTCAAATCATCGAGCTCGATAACAACGGTGTGCTCGCCACGAAACTCGTGAGTCTTAGCTGAAGGATACTTATCCAGAACTTGCTTTGCTGCATCTTGGGCATTCATGGTAACTAAAAATGATTACGAGTTGTCTGTTGAAGATTCCGCAACTGAAGGGTCAGCCTTCAGGTCACGCGTCGATTCCTCCCCGTCAATTTTGCGCTGTAGCTTCATCAAACCCTCAATAAGTGCTTCTGGGCGTGGCGGGCAGCCTGAGATGTAGACATCCACTGGTAGCAACTGATCGATTCCTTGAAGTACGGCGTAGCTACGATACATTCCACCGCTTGATGCGCATGCACCCATGGCAATACACCACTTTGGATCTGGCATTTGGTCCCACACTCGCTTGACGGCCAGCGCCATCTTGTAAGTAACCGTACCGGCTACAATCATCACATCACTCTGACGCGGAGAGAAGCGCATCACCTCTGAGCCAAAACGAGAAATATCAAAACGAGATGAGGCAGTAGCCATGAGCTCAATAGCGCAGCAGGCCAAGCCCATAGGCATTGGCCAGAGAGAGTTTTTTCTCATCCAGTTGATGGCTGCATCCACCCGAGTGAAGATGACATTGCCCTCCACCTTTGAGTCGTATGCTGCGTGAGCAAGTGCCAATTGAGCCGCTTGAGCCGGGTCACCCTGTTGTGAGGTTGGTGATACTCTGTCTTGGGCGGCAGCGGGGGGATTGTTGACGGATAATGACATGGTAAGGTGTGCTGAATGTGTATGCGGTAGCCTGCGAACACACCCTAGCTTGAGTTAATAGCATCACAAGTCCATTTTATAGACAATTTGATATATCATGACAGTTACCACAAGGGCTGAAAAACTCTATTTCTGACAAAAACACCGCCTCATGCTGATGAGCCACAATATTTGATAAATGCTTATTTTTTTGAACTTTACGCTTACTTTGAAGGCTTCTCTTGTCTATAAATGTGAACTGATCTAGATGGATAAGTTGCTTTCAACAAATCCCAGGCGGTTCAAGCCTTGGAACACACGCATCACCTTGCAGCTGAGCATGCTTGTTGGATGCATGCTCTATTCGACTACGTGTTTCTCAGCAGAGAGTTCTGTGGTTCAAGACGAGCTTGATCGCAGGGTGAACAATGTCCGTAAAGCCCATGATCTGCTGGAGAGCGGCGATGCTGCATACCAAAAAGCTGACTACGAGCAAGCGGCCGGAGACTTCGCACAAGCATTCGCCCTGCTGCCGGGAGGCTCGATAAGCCAACAACTGCGCGTTGCCGCGGCCGATCGTTACGCAACCGCAACCACTGAATATTGCCGTACTCTGGCCAAAAACGGGAGATACGATGAAGCACGCATCCTACTTGATGAGGTATTAAAACCTCAGATTTCGCCCTCGCACGAGGCTGCACTTAAACTTAGGCAACAGCTTGATGACCCGGTCAGGCACAACCCAGCCCTGACACCGAATCACGTTGATGATGTTGTGAAGGTGATCAACCTGCTCCGCAAAGCCGAGGGGCAATACCAGCTTGGGCAATATGACCCAGCGCATCTCACTTATCGATCAGTGCTTCGTATTGACCCCTTCAATAAAGCTGCTATACGGGGCATGGAACGCATCAGCACCATCAAGTCGGACTACTACCGAGCTGCCAGAGATCAAACCAGAGCGAACATGCTGGCTGAGGTTGATAGCAATTGGGAACTTTACGTGCCTGCGGCTGAAAAGATGATGCCGGTCGCGCCGCTTGATAGCGTATCACCTTCAAACCTAGATGTGCGTGACAAGCTATCAGGCATCATGGTTGAGAAGATAGACATCGAAGACCAAAGCCTGCAAGAGGCTCTCGATTTTGTCAGATTGCAAAGCCAAATGGGAGACGCACCAGACTCATCGGGGAATCAATCCGGTATCAACATCGTTCTCAACATCGGAGAGCCTTCGTCTGATTCCGCAAAAGCTATTGCAAACAACCGCGTCGACATTAACGCCGAATATTTACCCGTCTCTGTGTTACTAGATTACATAACAGAGCAAACACGTACCCAATGGCGAGTCGATGGCACGAGTGTAGTCGTGACCCCTATTGGCTCGTTAAATGAAAGCCTCGTAGTTCGCACCTTTCGTGTACCCCCAAACTTTCTCCAAGCTGCCACAGCTAGTAGTAACGACCTCGACGATGACCCCTTTGGCAGCGATGACAGCAGTGAAGGCAAGATTCCGCAGCGAATAAGCATTATCGATTTTTTAAAACAAAGCGGCATCAGCTTTCCGGAAGGTGCCACTGCATCATATTCCGCAGCCAGCAACTCACTATTGGTTCGTAATACCCCAGATAACATCGACCTGATCGATCAACTCGTTTCCATCGTTACCGATGAAGAACCAGTAATGGTCATCATCAGAACGGCAATTATTCGTGTCAGCGAGGAGGAACTCAAAGAACTCGGCTTTGACTGGGCCATCACTCCCTTGGACTTAGGTGCAGGGGCTATTCTTGGAGGAGGCAGTATCGGCACTGGCGGCGCACTAAGCCCATTAGAAGGAAACCCGATCACAGCAGGAAATCGAAGCGGAAACAGCGCAATCGTTAAAGATGCCATTCAAAGCTTTCTTAACACAACCTCAGGAATTACATCTGACAGCACTCAGCGAGCACCCGGTATTCTCAGACTGACTGCCATCACCAGCGGCATGGTTATCGACATGATGATACGTGGCCTCAACCAAAAAAAAGCTGCTGACATTATGGTGAAACCCTCCACAATAACACGCAGTGGAGAGCGTTCCAAAATAGAAATTATTCGTGAGTTCATTTACCCTACTGAATACGAACCACCAGAGCTGCCGCAGCAGATTGGAGGAGTGGCTGCAAGTTTGAATGGTGATGGAGATACCGGCGGTGGTGGAACTGAGATTTTCCCCGTCACCAGCGCTACTCCGACGGGCTTTGAAACCCGCGATGTGGGGATCACTCTCGAGGTTGAACCTGTTGTCGGCCCAAACAAAAAATACATTGAATTATCGCTGCGTCCTGAACTCATCGAGTTTGAGGGCTTTGTGAATTATGGCAGCCCCATATCTGCGCTCTCAAGAGACGCAGTTGGCAACCCTGTCAGTTTTTCCATAACTCAAAATAGCATTTTAATGCCCATCTTTAAAACCATACGCATGCCCAATGCTGCACTCACCATTCAAGATGGCGCAACGGTCGTTCTCGGAGGCCTGATCACAAGTAAAAAGACCAAAGTGGAGGACAAAACACCCATTCTTGGCGATATTCCTTTTGCCGGTCGATTATTTCGCTCTGAGGCCGATCAAACGCTCCGCGAAGCCATCATCGTTACCGTTAATGCAGAGCTGGTTGACCCTACTGGCCAAGCCTGGAGGCAGCGCTAGCAGCATGATTAAGCAAGTTCATAATCAAGAGCTCTAGCCCATCGCGGATGAAATTTCAGTAATATGAAAACGGAAAATGACAACCCTGATGATCACCATGATCATTACTCCGTCGATGAAATGATGGATCGCTTAAAGCGCCATAAAGGCAGCGAAGACAAAGAGAATGACATGAAAGACGGGGAGCTCATTACCCGCTCTGACGGCTCTCAAGTCATCAAGGTTCGAAAACGCAAACGCCGATCACAACAAGCCCCCAAAGAGACCAACCCTCAATTTAAATGGGCCGCAATGGGAATCGTTGGGGGCCTTGTTCTCTTTTCTTTGGCCTTCACCATTTTTATTATCACCAAATACAACGGAGCATCATTCAAAGAAAAAACAGAAATCGCTATCACTAAAGTTCTTAAAGCCAATTTGACTGAGTTAAGTCAGCTAAAAGTCACTCCGATTTCGGCAACTGCAGCCGAAGCCAATGCCTCATGGAATGAGGATAGCTTTTATCACAAGGCTACGTTCTCAACGATTAAAGCAGACATCAGAACAACCAGTTTTTTTTCAGACTCGTGGCACGGTGACGAAATACTATCAGAAAAAGGAATTATTCAGCTTCAAATCCCCCAACAAAATAGACCCCAAAGAATAGAAAATAACACCTCAAAATATAGATTCCAATCATATAGGTGTGCCGCCTTAGACATCATCTTTGGATCTACCAAACAGCCCCCTTCAATCAAAGGTCTACATGCGACATTACAACAATTACCTAACACACAGTATCAAGTTTCGTTTAACAATGGTGTTGTCAACATTCCCCACTGGCCTGAGCTCAATATATCATCTGGTATTGTAACACTTCGACCCTCCAACGCTGAAATCGAAGCTCGCCTCAGCGCAAACAACAATCACAAAGGTGAGCTCATCATCAAAGGCATTGTCTACAAAGACAGAGAACAACCTATTGTATTGGATGTTAAATCTATCACCTACCCACTGGTTGACCTTCTTGGCAAAGACCTCGGGCATCTCATAAAAGGTGAAATCAACAGCGATATGGGATCTCTGTCATATAATCCGAGTGAGAAAGGTCAAGATAGCATCGCATTTATCATGCCTTTTAACTCTGACCAATTACACCTTCAACAACTTCCTATGCTCAATGACTTGAGAGACCTGACCGGCAAGTCTCATTATCTCCACCCATCATTTAACTATTGTAGAGGCTCCATCATACGCTCTGATGAAGGTGTCTCGCTCCAAAACCTAAAGCTAATTAGCGCCCAACTACTCAGCGTAGAGGGCAGTATCGCGATGGACCATGAGGGCCACCTTTCTGGAGATTTAAAAATAGGAATACCCTCCCGACTTTTTGATGACAAAAACCCCGCCCCTAAAATATTTTCCTCCCCGATAAATGGTTACATCTACACGGAAGTGAAAATTGGTGGCAGCATACACAATCCGCATGACGATCTCAACAAACGCCTGAAGGATAGCAGAGCAGCGATACCCTCACAACCATCGGCCTACGAAAACTTAATACCCTCAATACCTCTTCATTTACCAGCGGCGCCGAAGAATAAAGAAAGAGCATTTGAGGAGCTTACCCAATAGCAATCAATCCCCCACTCATATTTTCTGTGATTTCGATGGCCATACCCACTAATTGACATCAAATTTTCTACTTATAAA
>Ga0206131_10000330_pt1 | contig 69229 bp, 73 predicted proteins | sample Helgoland_Spring_FD_148636 | JGI IMG/M metagenome (GOLD analysis project Ga0206131, IMG submission 148636) | Pelagic subsurface seawater microbial communities from Kabeltonne, Helgoland, North Sea - Helgoland_Spring_Bloom_20160517_1 | ecosystem: Environmental > Aquatic > Marine > Epipelagic ... | reverse complement strand
GATAGTACCAAGTAATGGAATAAGGATTAATGCCTTTCCACCTGATACTTTCATTTCTCCTAGTTCTACTTCAGCCATTGAACCTCCTCTGAATCCATTTGAAAGCATAGTATATTGATAAAGCGTAGGTTGCTAATACACTCATTGGTAATGCCATGTATATTAACTCCCACGGTGATAAAAATAATATTTCCCAAGTAAAGTTTGCTACTGCTTCGGCATCACCTATAGGATGCTCGGGTATGAATACTTCTGAATCTTCAAACTCTACATAGGAATGAAATTCGTCCCATTCTTCAGTTGTGAAACAAATTTCAAATTCTGGTGGACATATATCGTTCATAAAATTTATGCTGGCGGACCATCAATTACTGTAGGTACATCTGGGTTATACGGATCGGGCAACACATCTAGTTCAGCATTTCTAGCGTTATACCATGACTCTGGCTGAAATGTTACCGATTCTGTTTTTGTCCAACCATTTGTGCTACTACTATACACAATCGTTGCATCGGTAACTGAGGTCACTAAAACATCTTGTAAGAAATCATACTCAGCAACTATGTCTGTTTTACATGTAGATGCAGCAGTTATCATTTCAGGGCTGTATGCGGCTACGATTGCTGCTTTGTATTCCATGTCACTAGTAACTACCAATTCACCGCTATCATTAAATGCTGCGTCTCTAGCCGACAATGCGTTTAGAGTTGAACTTATTGTTCCAGTTCCGTTTGGTACACCATGATTGAAAGTGATTGATTTTAGTTTAGTCGTTATATTCAAATCTTGAGCAAACTCTGCCCACTTTCCAATCTTATTTAAAACTGTCAACGCATATGCAGCACTGGGAGTTCCTGCAGCCACTACATAATAGGCGTTTGCTGCTTCTTGTACATCAGTTGACACTAACGACCCTACCGAAGTATTGCAATCGTATCTCGCATTTAATACTCCATATGGGATTTTATTAAACTCTGTATTAATTTGATCTATAATTGTATTAGCGTCAGACCGCAATGTCGAAATTTCAGATTCTTTTGTTGCTCGGTATCCTTCAGCAATATTAGCTTGATTAGTCGCAGTTGTATATTCAGAATCTGTATTCGAGAATCCACCTCTATATGTAAGCCATTGGTTCTTTACAGCTTCATGAGCATTCATTGCGGCGCATTGCGCTTGTATCATTGTGTCTATTTCGCTTTTGTGCCCTGAAGCCGTAGTATAAATTTCTTTAGCTTTATATTTAATTCTAGCCATTTCATCAGTCATAGCGAACATAGAAGTCTCAGAAGTATCGTTATTTGAAACTATTGTACTTTCTGGATATATTTGTTCTATGTTGTTCAAAAGACCCATGTTGTTTTTTAAATCCAACATCCAGTCTAGAATTTGCTGTTCAAGCAATACTTCAATGTCTGTTATAATATTGCTGTTAGCACATGTAGCCATAATATTCTCCTATTCAATAATCTACTATTTATAGTGTTATACTACCAGTGATATCATTCCGTATATAAGAAAGCCGGTTACTCCGGTCATTACCAATATAACTGTTAAATCCACCCAGAACTTTCTATTTTCTGCTGCTCTTCTTGCAGCGTCTATTCTAGCTCTTTTAATTCTTTTTCTTTCTTCCATCATATCATTATAGAAGGCGTCTTGTCCTGACCAGATAAGGAACTCACGCAGCTCTTTTTCCATTTGCATAGTCTTATGCTTTGCAGCAGTAATCTCCATTGCTTGAGATTCTATAGAAGATCCTGCAAAGACTTTGCCTAGTATAGTTGCGTTTTCGTTCTTTATTCCCGCTTCTAAGATGCTCTCTTTTGCATCAAAGAATTTCCCAAATGTCTGTGCTAAATCATGGGCTTCTCTTCCTGCATTCACTGCATTTTGTATTCCACGATAAGCTGAACTTGCGATACTAATCGCTGCTGCTATCTCTATCATTGTGCTGTCCTCAATACACTTTTAAATTATTATTCTCTGGTACTAATTTAGGCACACAATATGCACCTACATTAGCTTGGTCAGGCAAATAGCCGTTTTTACGCTGACCAGATACAATTGCATTGGCGTACCAATTGCAGTCGTTGATTCCACGAAAGTACATGTCTTGCGATGACACTGTACCGTTAACCATTACTATGAGCAGGAACACATGTATCATTTGTATTGTTCCGCAATCAATTGTTCATGTTTGTTGTCTGTGCCCATCATTCTTAACATAGAGTTACGATCATTCTGTATAGAACCCCCAGGCATACCTCTATCGGTATAGAAACTGACATCTTGCAACTGTCCTGCATATTGTGAGAAGCCGCTGTTTCTACCCATCAAGAACACTGTTAAACTCTGGTCTGTGAATCCCCCTGAGTCTTGCATGTTGCTGGTAAACTCATCTAAGTTTTGTTCTAGTTGTTCTTCAGACATATTGTTAGCTTGTGCATCTGCCTTTTGTGTAGTCTGCTGCTCTTGCTGACTCGGCGGTGCAACATTGAAGCGAGAGAAGTCTGGCGGCGCTGTTGCTGTAAGTGCATCGCTGATTGACCCGCCACTAGAAAAGGCTTGGTCTGTTTGACTATCAAAGTTTTGATCTACTGTAGTAGTCGTGGACGAAGATGTGTCTATGACCTCTTGCGTATCTGATTGCTGTGAAGTAGTTTCGAATGTTGTTGCTATAAACACTTCTGAAGGACCACCAAAACTAAAATCAAATGTAGTATCGTCTTGGAAAGCAGATTGCCCATCACTAAAAGTTTGACCCATGTCTCCCATGCTGAAATCCATTCCGCCACCACTGTCACTGCCTGAGTTTTGATCTATTAAGTCTTCTATAATACTTTCTTCTGTTATCTCAGCAATACCGCCAAATTCGGACAACTCTTGTGTTGCTATTTCTTCTAAAAGAGTCTCTTGTGTTGCTATTTCTTGTAAAAGAGTCTCTTGTGTTTCTATTTCTTGTGAATTACTTACAACAAACGCAGTCTCTACAAAAGTAATACTTTCTTGCAATTGGCTCGCCACATAATTTATTGCATCAATCGAACCAACGGTAGAAGTTTCTTGCATTTGCATTTCTTCGAATGTATTGCTATCCTGAAAGTCAGTTGTCATATTATCAACCATAGAACTAGTAGAAAAGTCTGGCATCGAGTAGACATCTTCATTTAAAACATTATTTCCGCTAATTTGCTGCTGTTGATCTACAGTAGCTTCTGTTGCCTGAATTTGATCCATTGCAATACCTACAGCGTCAATTCTTCTGGCTGCATTTGTTTGAGCCACAGGATTATCTGAACCAGATTGTTCCTTTGCGTTATTTACAGATTCTGAAGAATTCTCTGTTGTGAGTAAATTTTCGTCTTTTTTACTCATATCAGCTACTTCATGTGTAATTTCTTCGTCAAATGACTCATCAGTAAACGCCGCTTCGACAAACTCTTCTTCATAGACTTCAAAGATATCCTCTTCGATAAACTCTTCTTCAAACATATCTTCTTCCAAAACGACATCTATTATATCTTCAGCTAGTTCTTCGAAGGTTTCAATAAACTCTTCTTCCATTCCGGCTGAAGCCATTTGAAAGTCTTCGAAATCTCCCGGTAGGTCATCAAAGGATTCCATTTGGAAGTTTTCTTCAAAGAATTCTTCTGTGTCTCCGATGAAGTCGATTGGTTCTTCGTATCCTCCTGTTGGTTCGACATATCCCTGCTCCTCAAATTGTTGATTAAATTCATCTTGTTGTGCGTCAAAGTCTGGTAAGCTATCGTAATATTTGTCCACACCATAATCATCTGCCATTTGTGTCATTGCGGCGTAATCATTGTTAAACTGATCTTGATCTGTATATGTGTCCGGGGTGTAGAATACAGTATCTGGTACAAAATCAAATATATCGTCTCCGTATATGCCGTCATCGAACCCGAAATCATCTGCGGGATCATACCATCCACAAGACTTTGGATCTTCCTCACACGGGTCATAGTATTTTCCTACATCATACGGCATGTATTGTGTTAAATCGCCATACTGATCTTCAAATACACCAGTAAGAGTATTGAATGTCCATACCTTTGGTACATCTGATTGCCATCCATCAGCTAGTGTTTTGAATTTAAATTGAGCGTAATCACCCAATTCTAGATTACCAGTAACTCCTACTGTTACAGCGTGATTTTGAATGTTGACTTCATCGTATCTAAACTTAATATCACCACTATCAAATAATTTTACCTCAAAACTGTTGAGATTAGTTGTACCGCCAAATTCAGGTATGTCATACCATCCGAAAGTAGCATTAGTTGAATTAGTCTTGTACCATGGATTAGCATTGTATTCAACATGAAGATCAGTCCACATAGCTAGAATTGAATAGTCGAGATGTTGGTACTCGCCCTTTGCAGCCTGTTGCTGAAATTGCGGGTCATCCATGTCCATACCATTACAGCAGAAATTGCCACCGTTTGCAGTTTCTTGAAAGTTCAGCACGCCAGTATAGGTAACCCATACATCCTTAAAGGTCTGGTCATACAACGGAAAATCAAAACCCAAATTCACTTGTTGCTGTTGCAAGTCATTTATCTGAAGCTCTATTGCATCAGGATCATCTCTCAAATCTACAAGCACAGACGGGTATTGCCCGTAAGCAATTCCGCTGAATAACAATAAGCTGAGTAGTAGCTTCTTCATCATCTTGGCATGTTAGGCGATGTGGTTACTCTTTCTTTTTTAACATCTCTTTCTGATACTCCTGGAATATCAGTGAGATTCTCTTCCCACGCAAGTCCAGCTTCGTCACCTATCATACCTTGATAAGGACAAGGAGTGCCTGCCATCTTCATAGCAGTCCATACACGCTCGTCTTGACACATTAGCGACACAGCAGCTACACGCATTCCCATATCGTAAATAGTTTTTGCTAGTTTGATGCGTTCACAGTTTGTATCAGTAATTGATTTGCCGGCTGCTAACCCGAATATCTGAGTTTGTACAGCACCGCTTACACCTGTAGTACACAAGTCTTGTGAGAACGAAGCACCAATAGAAGGAGCAATAGCAGACGGAGGAGGAGACTCAATCTTTTGATTTATTGTCTGCTCCGATTCTGTTTGGTTAATGTTCTGATTCACATTCTCGTTTTTGTTTGTGTTATCAGTTGTTACTGTACTTGTGCTGTTAGACACACTTTCCGATGACGATGTTGACTCGTTGATATTTTTATTTGTGTTGTCAGAAGTTGATTCTGATATATTAGTGTTTACATTGTCACTGGTACTAGTATTCACATTAGTGTTGCTGTTTACATTATTACTAGTCGATGTATTTGTGTTTGTATTGTTGCTAGTAGAAGTATTGTTATTAGTATTAGTGTTTGTACTAGTGTTGACATTGGTATTATTGTTCGTATTTGTACTAGTACTAGTGTTCACATTTGTGTTAGTATTATTATTTGTATTAGTGCTTGTACTAGTGTTGACATTGTTGTTGTTATTTGTATTGGTGCTTGTACTAGTGTTTACATTGGTATTCGTGTTTGTATTCGTGTTGTTAGTTCCGCCTGATAATATATTGTTGTTAGTATTCACGTTAGTATTTGATGAAGTGTTGTTATTCACGTTGTTATTGTTATTTGTACTAGTAGATGTGTTAGTATTCACATTATTATTGTTGTTAGTATTCGTACTAGTTGAGGTATTCACATTATTATTGTTGTTAGTATTCGTACTAGTTGAAGTATTGACATTGTTGTTATTGTTAGTGTTGACATTGGTCGTGCCGCCGCTCATCACATTATTGTTTGTGTTTACATTGGTATTAGTAGATGTGTTGGTATTCACATTATTATTGTTGTTAGTATTCGTACTAGTTGAAGTATTGACATTGTTGTTATTGTTAGTGTTGTTGTTAGTATTCGTACTAGTGTTTATATTTGTATTATTATTGGTACTAGTATTAACATTGTTGTTATTGTTAGTATTCGTGGTAGTAGCAGTTGATGTAGAGGTGGACGTTGAGCTGATATTAGTGTCCGCAGTAGACCCCTCACAATACTGAGTTCCAGTGGTACAAGTACCTGTGGCTTGTGCTTGAGCAGTGTTCGATAGTATAGGGATCATCAGAAGCATAACGAAAGGAGCTATTTTTTTCATGCTACTCTCTCGTGGAGTGTCATAAATATGACAAGTATTTGATAGTTATACTATTTATAATTAGTCACTATTAAGACACTTTTGTGTTTTTATATAGACTCAATTTTGTATTGTCTATATCTAAAAGAAGCTACACCTTGAAAGTAATCAGTATTGCCAGATGATAACTCAAACTCAAGTCCACTCAAAGCTACAGGAAACGCATCTTGAAACACAATTTTTATTTGTGGATTGTTATTGGAGTCCAAAATAAACAAAGAAGCGTCACTGAAATTGCCCAGAGACTTTTGCTTAGATGGATTTACATCTGGAAATCTATAAGACTGACTGTTTGAAAAGTCAGTGTATTGTTTGTGAGACTCGGGAAAGCCTAGACCAATAAGCCATTCGTATAGCTCATTGTAGTTAGACATGTTCTCTTGGATGATAAATCGAATAGTAAGTTCGCCGTACGCAAGCTTATCGCCAGGCTCATAGTAATCAACTAGAGGAGTAGCTACTTGAGGAGAACCCATTTGTACATCTGGAATGTTTGCAGACTGGCAGAAGAATGAGACATCAGGAAGGTTGTGAACCATAAACTTAAAACCATTAGGTTTAAGATAGTCTAGTTCACCGGGATTCCCAGCGTCCCATGTTGCCTCTGTGACATTTGCTAATACATCAACCATAGTGTTATCCTTTATTCGACAACACTATTTATAACAATTATACTACTGCGATTGCAGCAAATAATACTGGTGAAGCTACTACTAATGCTAATAAAAAAGTAACAACAGTCTCTAGACGATCCGACTTTGTGCCAATTCTCATTTTTAGGTCCTTGCCTTGTGAGCAGAAAAGTTAAAGTAATGAGAGCCACGATAAACTCTCACTACTATATATAACTTTCAGAACCTAAAATGAGTAGATAAGTGACAAAATATTGTTACTTTATGTTACTCTGTTGTCAAATTATTCTTTTTCAAGTGTTTTTGGGTCATTAAATGCAGGGTGTCCTTCAAAATACATTTGTATCATAACATGCACAGCGGTATCACATACAAACAGTATCAAACAAAACATTGAAAATAATGGAATACCGCCGTACATAATTTATATCTTAGCTTCCCAGTGAATACCTGATACTACTTGTTTCATGTTATAAGAAGTGGTAGAAGTCCTTTCAATGAAAGGTGTAATCTTCCATCCTTCCCCTTTATATGTTATACCTAACTGATCCCGAGCATCAAACCTAGTACCCGCATCTTTAAAAGACCAACGAGGTTGCCACTTTACATACAAGTATAAATTACCTGTTAAGTGAGGAGTGTATTCTGCTATAAATCGATATCTCCAATGTGATTCTTTATTATCAAAGCCACGAAACTCAATTCGTCCTTCAACAACAACATCTTTGTATTCAAAAAATTCAGTAGTAAACTTAACACGGTTTTCTATCGTGCCGTCTTGATCGGCATAACGATACATGACCTCAACAGGGCCTACTTTGTTTCCTACTTCAACATGCCACTTATCTTCTCTGGTACGAAAAGTGTATTCCCAATCATCTTGTTTTAGTTTGTAGTTATACTCTTGTTCGTCAGACGCTGCTGCTGTAAAGGGAAGCAGTATCAGTGCCAGAGAGAGAAGTCTTTTCATACTAGAAGTCCTTTTGATTAGTAAAGATAATATATAACAAAAATATTTATACAAAAATCCGTCATATTAATGTGAACCTTTTGTGAAGTTTTTTTGACACTTTTGTGACAAAAAAAAGGCGCCGAAGCGCCTTTCTCATCTTGCGTGATTACTTGTTATTCTACATTCTTCCAAGTAAATGCACCGAAGAACATTTCGTCTTCTGACATCTGGCCCCATGGTACTTCTCTACTTGGATCAGGATTCATTGGATTGTCTGCACTGTTATCAAATGCACCTTCTACGAACAAACGGGTTCCTGCAGGAATAAACATAGGCTCTCGCCACGTGTATGATAACTGCCAAGCATAGTCGTACTTAGGAATATCAATCAGCTCTTCTTCTGTACCGTCAGCATAGATTGCTTTTGCTTTCATACTCTTGCCACGGAAGTGCATGTGTGGTAAGAATGTGTGCAGCATAATATCATTCTTTAGAGTAATTTCTGCTGTCTGTACAAAATTAGGATCATAAGGTGGAATTGGTGTCCAGTTGTTAGGGAAGATACAAGCGCAATCACCTGCCATTCTTTCTTCTGGTACTACACCTTCGTCATGAAAGTACAAACCAATTCGTGCTTTGTCAGTTCTTGCAGTACCGTCAGGTGTATAATGAAGTTGTAGATTCACAGTACTGCCTGCTCGTAATAAACCGCCTGTGTTCTCGTCATAGAAATCAGGATCGCCACCAGGAACATAAGCACTGATACTTGCATAGTCCATGTTCTGTTGTTCTGCTCCCTGTGTACCTAAGATGTTACCGTTGCGCTCTCCAGGGACTGAAACTGAGTTTAGCATGTGATGCATTACAGTTGGCTCTGATGGCAAGAACTCTGACCCTCTTAGCCATTTATCTTCAGTAAGACCTAAGTCAGCTCCTGTGTAACGATAAGGAATAGCTGAAGGACCTGCAGGAATCTCTTGTGGCGGGACATCAATAATCATATCTGGCTCGCCATGTACCCACTCTGAAGTAGAGTAAACTGTCTCTAACAGAGGGTCACGAATCTCCCCACGGGATACTTCAAAAGGTACTTGTGAGCCTGCGTTAATCCATTCAACAATAGTCTCCATTTCTAAATCACTTAGGGTTCTGTGATTAATGATACGATCAGCGTATTTGCGATCAATCTGTCCGGGTGGCATTCTTAATGTTGTAACTGCTTCTTTGATCGCAGGTGCAAATGCTTGAAGCATTCGATAGTCAGTCATAGCCCACGGTGCGATTCCGCCTTCTCTGTGACAGCTCTGACACTGCTCTACAAAGATAGGTGCTACATTTTCTGCGTAATCAATCTCTACTGCTTCTGCTCTCATGCCTAACATGAGAACGAGTATTGCAAATGTACTTACTGCTGCGTTTAGTCTAGTCATTTCCGGCTATCATCCTCTGTGCTTTGAGTTTATCAAACCCTTCGTCATCTAAATGTGTAATAGCAAGCCAAGCATGAGTCATCTCATCGCCTGTGCGTGAACCGCCCATTACCCACATGTCTGGATCTGGGTTGTTTCGATTCGCTGCTGTGTTATCGTACCATTGCTTGAGAATGATAACTGCGCCTGCTGGAATCAATGGAGCAACTTCTGGTGAATACAAATGACTGTGATGCCATGTTGCACTCCAATTACTTACTTGGCTAATCTGTTCTGTGCGTCCTGTTTCAGGATAGAAGATTTCTAAACTTGCTGCATTCATACGCAAGTGTCCGTGCGGCTGAAAACTATCTAAACGAACAGGATGATCAAAACTGTGAAACCCTTGTGTCATGAAATAGCCGTTGGGTGGAATAGTTATATCGTCCTGATCTCCTAGGCGATACAAACTCAAATCTTGTTTGTATTTCAGTTGTGCGCTTTCCTCTTCTGTGTATAACCAAAGTCCAATCTCTACTACATTGTCTTTGATTACAGAACCTGGAGCCATTGCGCCAAGTCCACCTGGGAACATGTGAATATCCCAAGACACTTCTGCGTTTGCTGGAATTGTACGACAAACTCCTTCTGGTACAATCTCTCCCCACTTTCCCATAGCGTACTCAGTGAGCATGCCTTCACGCCCTTCCGCTGTGATGATAGATGAGTTAGCGTGATGTACTACAGCTTTAGCTTCGCCCCGTGGCTTTACTTGTACTGCTTTGATGCATCTGTCTTCTGACAATCCTGTTGGTACTAAATGCTTGTGCCAGAGATCGTTTCCGTTTGCAGGAATGTCGATGGCTACACTAGGAATGATTGCGTCTGGTGCGCCAAAGTCTGCTTCAAAGTTCCATGCTTCTGGGTCTCTAAGTTGAGGCGGCTGTACTACTATATCTTGATCACCATAAAGTGAACCGGAATCTACCCACTCAACAATAGTGTCTATGTCTTTTTGGGATAATCGCCAATCACCTTGTAAGTCTTGTATTCCAATGCCATGGTCATAAGCATATGGCGGCATTTCTCTTTTCATTACTTTAAGTGATATTAATGGTGCCCAAGGACGAACTTGTTCGTAAGTCTCAAAACTCATTGGGCCTATACCACCTTCACGATGACACACAACACAATTGTTATTGATAATGTCTGCTACTTCTGCTGTATAGGTTTGACCATTAACGCCGGCGGCAACAAATCCTATGGAAAAGAATGTAATCATTGATAATAATTTTTTCATAATGCACCTTAGTTAGTTTAGTGAATTTATACTATTTATAATAGATAAAATTCGTATTACTAGATTTTCACAATTTCTTGCAGACAAAAAAAGGACTCCGAAGAGTCCTTTCAAAAACGATTGCTTTAAGCAATTCTTTTTTTATCCTACATAAGGTTGGAAACCTTAACTGCACGGTAGTACTGGTTACGATCAGCAGTAAATGTATCTGCGTCAGTAGTACCATCAGCCTGTGTAACGTATGGGTTAGCAACCATGCCGTAACGAGTCTTGAAGCCGATCTTAGGCTGGAAGGTGTTAGGGTCAATCGCACGAACCATTTGTAATGGAACGTATGGGCAGTAGAAGAGACCAGCGTCATAAGGTGAAGTACCTTTGTAGCCAGCAACGTAGAACTGCGATGCAGAACCAGTGTTTGCACTGTATGGATCGATGTAAACTTTGTAACGACCGTTAAGAACACCGGCAAAAGTATTGCCAGTATCGTCAACATTGAGGTTAGTAGAAAGTGCAGGAGTGTAATCGAGAACGCCTGCCATTGCGAGGGCACTTGCAACGTCTGATGAACAGATGATGAAGTTACCTTTGCCTCTACGAGTATCTTGTGCAATCACGTTAGCGTCACGCTCAATGTTGAACAAGAGACCTTTGAAACGCTCAACTGACCAACGACCGTTTGAGTCAACGTCAAGGTCGAAAGTACCAGGAGTTGCAGTAGATGCAGAACCAGGCTTAGCGACTTTGTAGATTGTACGAATAACTTCACGGTTAATTTCAGCAAGAATTTCTTGTGAAAGAATGTTAGAAAGCTCTGACTCAGCGTCAAGACCGTGAATTGCTTTGAGGTCTTGTGCGAGTTCTACAGTGTACTCAGCTTTCAATGCACGAGACTTAGCTGTAACAGTAGTCTTCTCGATTGAGAAAGCCATCTCGTTCAAAGTAGTTGAGTCGCCGAAGCCTTCAGCAGTAGAAGTAGATACACCGTTACCTGTAGTGTAAGTACCGTCAACTGGGTTTGAACCAGCGTGAGTGCCTGCACCAGAGAAATCAGTGTCTGCTTCGTTGAACAGTGCTTCAGTACCAGTCTGGCTAGTGTAGTGTGACTTCATAGCGAAGATCAAACCAGTAGGACCAGTCATTGGCTGTACACCAGCAACGTCATATGCCATCAAATTAGGCAGCGCACGACGGACAAGGCTGATGAGGATTGGGTCATAGTTGTCAACACTAGCGCCAGTAGCGTTAGCATGAGTTGCTTCCATGATACCCTTCTCTTCACGAAGGGCTTTTTCTTGGTTTTCTAGAATAACAGCAGTTACAGCCTTCTTATACGGATCTGCGATAGGTGTCAGATCAGCATGTTCGAGAACTGGTGCCCACTTGCTTTCAATTTGCTCTGAAAGATACATTTAAGTCTCCTTGGTTTTCAGTTTTGTTTTATATTAACAGTATTATTTATAAAAAAATTAATTTTAGAACTTAGTTGATTTTGAAATTGCTTGACTGTACTTAGACATAACATTGTTCGTTATCTCATCACTACCTTCAAATGTGTCCTCAAGTACAGACTCAGAAACTACTTTCTCAGATGGGAAATAGTTTTCTTTGACTACTTGAAGTTTTTGCTCATATGAATCCATGCCTGTGTAAGTAATGTCTTCGACTAATGTTGCAAATTTTTCTGCTTCAGTTGACGCCAGTCCTTCTGAGAGTTTAGCGAATACAGCTTGCTTCTTCAAAGTGATTGACTCTTCCTGAATCGACATCTTAGACTGAATCTCTTCGTCTAGTGTAGCAGTTAGGCTATCAATTTTTGTTTGCATCTCAGCCATTACATCATACTTCTCTTCTGGTACTTCAATGTAATGCTCAGAGAATACTTGCTGTAGTCCCTTGATGAAAGATTCAGTAACTTCAGTACGAACACCGTTCTCGATAGCAATTTCGTTCTGTGCCATCCAGTTCTCAGTGACATAAGAAAGATATTTGTCAACATTTTCCACCATTTGCTCTAACTGTGACTCAAATTCAACATTTGCTGCCTCAGTAAGTTCTTCTTCAATGCTTGCAATTTCAGCACTAACTCTAGACGTAACAACAGCTTCAAATACTTCGGCTGCTTTTACTTTAAATTCTTCTGTGAGATGCTCTTCGTCTTCAAATAGAGCTTTAAGATCAGCTTCAAACAAAGCATTCTCTTCTACTGATAATTCTTCCTCAGTAATCTCTTCTGCGTCTTCGGCAACAACTTCGTCTTCAGCAATAACTTCATCAGTTACAACTTCGTCCTCAGCAATAACTTCATCTTCGTCAGTGTCAACGTCTTCACGAACACCAGCAGATGATTTTTGCATAACTACAGATTTTGGATCTTCTTTGGCGTCAAAGTTAGGTGCTTTACCTGCTCCTGCGCCTTTAGGTAAAGTAGTGTCTTTACCTTCTTTTGCTGATGCCGCTTTACCTACAGGTGAAGTCAATCCGCCTTCTGCATTGCCAGTACCACTAAGGTCTTGCATTTCAGGATTTGCGTTTGAATCGCCTTGTGTAGGATTAGAAGCATCACCTTGTTGCTTATCTTTAGGACGATTTGCTGCGCCCTCCATAAGCTCTCGGATCTTATTTTCTACACCCATGTTGTTTCTCCTATTCGGTTTTTACTATGTGCTAATGTATATTTATAAAAGTTAAATTTTAGACAGTTTCGAAAGAAAGTTTTCAAACACTTGTAGCTTAACTGCTTCAAGCTCTTTCGAAGATGCAGCACGAATCATACTCTTTGCTTCATCAAGTTCTTTCTCTTGCCAAATTCCGTTCACGCATGTCCACTCTTTGTTCTCCATAATGCCTTGTACATAAGCATCGGGAGCAGAAGGGTCGGCAACAATGTCAGCAGCAGTAGCTAACATGAAATCTTCTTGCACTTCATTGACGCCGTTTCTTTCTTTGAGTGAACCCAATCCACGAGAGCTAACGCCTAAACTTGCACCCTCGCCAATAAGTTCTTTAACAATACGACCCATAGGTGTATCAAGTATTTTTGCTCTACCGATATAGTTGTCGCCGTCTTCTTTGAGACCAACAATCATATGAGATACACGGTCAAGATTAACTGTAGGACCATCTGGATGTCCTAGCTCGCCGTATGCTCTTTTCTTGTCAATAGATTCTGCTGTGTAACGAGCAACCTCTTTCTGCATCACTTCTTTAGGATACATTCTACCATTACGGTTCTTGAGGTTTGACTGTAGAAATACACCTTCGATAAAGTGTGACTTCTTACCAGTCTCTTCGTTTAACTCAGAGATATATCTAATCTCTTCTGTTACTTCTTTAATTAGTTTCATTATCCTAAGTCTCCGTCAGCACCTTGATGCTGTTGTGATCCATAGCCAGATAGTTTTTTACAGTTGACTATAACAGTACCTGCTCCACCAGTTATGGATACAGCAATATCTGAGTCGTTATTTTCGTTATCTGAAAATCCATAAAATTCTAAAGTACCAGAAAGAGTCAGCGTGTGTAGTACTTTGCTGTCTCGTGTAATAGTAGCAGTAGCGCCGCTTGCTAGTGACCACTGAAGGCTGCTTATGTCTGCAACAGGAGACGATTGAGTCTCAGATGCTTTTTTAAGAGTAGTAGCAAGGGCAATAGTACCAACAGCTGGAGTTGCACCAGTTTCTCTGACAGCGATGACACCTTGTACTTGTGTTAGTTTTAATGTATCTACTGATACTGTCATTTACCTTCTCCGTTAATCGTCGGTTTTCTTGTTTACTAATTTGTCTGCCGCTGTTTCAATACCAGATTTTCTTTTTGCTGCTCTTTTAGAAAAATTCATGGCTATTTGATTATTAATATTTTTATTTTTATCTGATCTAGCAGCCTTAGCATCTCGTTCAAAGTCTTTACCTGCTCTTGAATTACCACGAACTTCACCGGTTGCTTTCTTAATGTAAGAACCTAAAGTCTTCTTAGAGACTTCTTCAATCTCTTCGACTTCTTCTTTCATTTTCTTTTTATGGTTGCCGTGAGAGCTTTCTTCAAGAATCTTGACGCCTTCGTCAAGCACATCTACGACTTCAATGCCGTGCTCAAACATAACTTTATACCAAGCTACATTGCCTTCTTCGTCAGGTAAAGCATGTTCACCGAAGACAGGAGTGCCTTCACCGAAACCTTCTTTAAAGATTTTACTAGCACACATGTGCTGGTCGTCTGGCAGTGAGCCTTTAGCTACACCGTCCATGGGCGCTTCTTGAATATCTACGCTTTCTCTGAAGTTTCTAAACGTCTTCATTCTCGTCTCCAATAGTTTCAGGTTCTGCGACAGGATCTACTTCTAGTATATGCTCTTCGCCGTCTGCTAAACCCATCGCTTGCATATCTGGATTCTTAAAAACTGACTTTGCCAGTTCTTGTTTGTAGTCATTGATTGCATCGCTTGCACGATCCATCATAAGACTGTTGAACTTAGTTTGAACATCAGCAGATTTACCTTGTGCTATGCTGTTCATCATATCTCTAATAGCCTGTTGTTGATCCATCATTCTTCTCCTGTATTTTCTGGTGGTACCTCACTCTCATTTTCAGGTTCTTGAGGCTGAGTATTCATTTGAAATTGCTGTTCTTGTGTTACAAACGGCTGCTCAAGTTTCAGATCCATTTCAATCTGTTCTATGTCTTCGTCACTTAGCATCAATACATTTTTCTGTACATATGACTTGCTGAATAATGTTCCGATGTAGCTAGACATTCCGTTTAGAACTTCAACTCTACTTCTTAAAATTTCTTGATTCTTTGATTCTGTATAGTATGCATCTTGTGCAAACTTATACATCAAATCATCTTTAATGCTTACCCAGTCTTCTTCTGTAATAATATTCTTTAGAATAAGTTGAGTCTTCAATAAGTCATCAAACATGACTCCAAACTTTCTTCTGAGTCTAGATACAAACTTAGTAAACTTTAACTCGTCTCTGTTAATCTCAGCGGAACGACCGAAGTTTAGACCGGCTTGCTGCTCTAGTCTTGATACAGGAACATTCAAAGACTGATATAGTTTCTTTTGAAAGTACACTACGTCTTCAATCTGTCCTAGATTCTGACCTGCTGGCAATGTATCAATTTGAGTACCGTTACTACCTTCTCTTCGTGGCAACCAAAAGTCTTCGAGCATTGACATAAACTTCTTGTCATCACGGACTTCGCCTGTATTTGCATCGTAAACCAACTTGTTACGATATCGGTCCATAATGTCTTTTAGATATTGTTCTGCTTTATTAGTTGGCAAGTTACCAACATCAACATAAAATATTCTTCGTTCAGGAGCTCTCGTAATTCTATAAATAACTACGGCATTCTCCATCATTCTAAGCTGATTTGCAGGGCGAATGGCTTTATGCAAATATGAAAGTGCAGTGTTCTTGTCTTGATCTACTAGACCAGAAGGACAATAAGTTATTGCATCTTTCGTAATCTTTAATGCACTGTCATTACCTGGAGCTTTATATTGTCCTGGCTTAGCTGATAGTCCTTTGTCGTTAAAGATATAAAACTCTTCAACGTCTTTAATAAACTGTATGCCTTGGGCATTTTTTTCTTTGTGTACTTCTTTGACTTTAGTAATCTTACGTGGGTCAATGTATCTAATATCTCTGATACCCTTTCTAGGATTTTCAGTGTCGATAACTTTATGAAAGTATAAACGACCGTCAACATACCAACGTCTAAAGTAATCGTGTGACCTGCTTTTAAAATCTAGCAGCTCTACAATGTTTTCAAATTCATCTTGTATTTGTTTCTTAACAGATTCAGAAACATTCAACTTATCTGTGTCGAGTGTTACAGGATCTTCATCATCGAGATTAGCAATAGCATCATCGATAATGTCTTGAATCGCAGTATCAACATCAGCCATTAAAGAGATATCTCTGTAACGCTTAATTAATTCTGCTTCGTTATTTGCTACGCCCTCAAGATCCATGTAGGTACCGTAGTACCCACCGGCTCTTATGGATTCAATTCCACCCTCATCGGAAGGAGCCACGAAAGACTTTTCAGACTTAGGTGGCTCTTCACGAGAGATGTTAAAACCAAAAATATTCATATTATAATATATCCTTAAGCATCAGAACCTAGAAGTTGTCGTAGTTCTGATATTGGAAAGTCACTGTAAATTCTTCAATTATATCGTTTTGTGCATATTGTAATGCAATCTCAGACATCTGAATTGGAAATGCATTGCGAAGTACATAAGTACCACCACGCAATACATCATCATTTCTATCTAAGTGTTGAACAGTAATGTCTGCTTGATAGTCAGATGGTGTCAAAATACCTGTATTAGTAGCAGTATCGTTCATGCCAGCCATCCAGTCTTCAAACGGACGACGGAGTGACTGCTGACTGTCATTGACTACTGTGATTGTCCATGGATCAAAAATACGCTCACCCGCTAGTTTAACTTCACGGCCTCTGTATTGAATGATTGCTGGATTAACTGTTGATGCTGGAACTGCTGCCCCAGACACCAACAAGCTGTATGAACTATCAACGCCTGTAACGTAACTTGGAAAACCTAGCAAGACCCTAAATTGATTGGGTCTTGCTCCTCCGGCACCTAGGCGAGCTTTAAACTCTGTAATATTCATTTATATCTCCTATTTACTTTTATTTATAAGCCTAAGCACCAACTTCTTCGAACGCAATTCCTGTTCTAGTAGCGATGAAATTAAGTTGAATAAAGTTGATTGACTTTGCTGGCTGAATAAAGATATCAGCTACAAAATTATTTGCATCAATGACTTGAGTTCCATTATTTGTTCCGTCACATACTACACGGAAATCATAGATACCTCTTCGTCCTTGAACGTCTCGTAAGAATGGTTCAACCAAGTTCTTAAATTGGGCTCTTGTAAACGCATCATTAAACTCAAAGAGTTGAAACTTAGCTGCGGTTGCAATTGCTTTTTCAAGAACGATAAACAGTCTTCGAACATTGATACGATCAAATGCACTTGGCTTTTCAAGTAGTGTTTTGTCACCGAACAATACGATACCTGAACCAGGAAATCCAACGATTGGATTAACACCTGCTTTGTATAAAGCGTCACGGTCAGATTTGTTTGGTGAATAAGAAAGTCTAACCGCATTCTTGATTGCACCACGATTAAGACCTGCAGGAGAGAACCAAGGATCAGCAATAGTATCAGTATTAGCACAAACACCAGCAGTGTCGCCGTTACAAGGAACATATACAAACGCATCGTTATAACGATCATACATGTATTTGTAACCAGAATCAAATACTGCGTATGAACTACGAGTGTATGCTGCAACTTCTGTTATGATGGAAGTAGACTCTGATCCTACGTTGTCAACAACAGACGCATATTGTGGCGAAACAAATACCATACAGTCTTTACGAATTTCTGCAACATTGTCAATAACATAATCTCCAACAGTTGCAGAAGCATCACCAACAAAAATGAGATTTACATCTACTAGCTCATCATTTGCAAATAGCAAGAAAGCAGTCTGCTTGTCGCCGTCTGATATAGTACCATCGGCGCCTGCTACTAGTGATGTAGTTGACTCGGCAGCTACGTGGGCACTGTCAAAAGTTAGTGCGGTAGCAAGTGATCCCCAGTTATTAGTAGCAGCTGGATGAGCTGTCCACCAAATGTAAAGTGATCTTTGATTGATAACATTCTTGTAGAAGTTTGAGCGACCTACAGAATCTTTAGCATCAGATGCTTTAGAAACACCGGCAAACTTTTCGAGTATTGTACCAGGAGTGCCAGTGAATAGCCCGTCTTCGTCAATTACAATGATGTGCATCTCATCAACAGAACCGCCTGCTGCCGTAGCGTATGCTGTAGCAGAAGGTGCATAGTCAAATTGTGCTTTATATGCCCAAGTCGCATAGTCAGATGAATCAGCAAAAGATACTTTTAGCGAACTACCGATAGCGCCTGGATACTTAGCAGCGAACATTCCGTCGCCGGCGGAGCCAGATGAGAAAGAAGTCTCATATACGGAATCATTTTTGATTAAAACACCAGTTCCAGCTGCCGCAGCAACGCCAGAAGTAGCATTCAAAGAAGCAGAGTTGATTGCTCTTGCAACTTTAAGAGTACTAGTGTACGCAAGAAAAGAAGCAGAGGCGAAAAAAGCTCTGTTATTTGTTGTACCAGGCTTACCAAAACGGGTTGCAAGCTCATTTTCTGAGCTAATTGTAGTTATTTGCTCACATGGGCCCCAAGCAAACTGGCCTGCGGTACCACCGATAGAACTGCCTACGGCTGGAACTACTGATGTGAGGTCTTTCTCTGTTACCTGGACTCCAGGTGATAGCTGAAAAGCCATATTTATTCTCCTCGTTAAAAAAATCAAACATTATTTATGTTGTTATTCGTTTAATTATTTATAAATTTTTAGTATTTGAACTTTGACTCAGTAAGTCTTTTATTATATTCTTCATCAACTAACCAATAATCACCGCCAGCTACCCATGGGTCTGGACCTTCGTTGCCTTTTTTGACTATAAATGGTGTCAAATTTTGTGTAATACTTTTCATTTGTTGGTTGTATAGCCCCTCTCTGGTATTAACATCTACCAATTCTTTAAAGAATGGCATCGTAGACAACCAACCGAAGAGAACCATACACATAACACAGTCATCATTGTATCCTTCGTCCGCTTGATAAGTACTACCCTTTTCAACAAATGTTGATATTTCACCAATGATATCAGCATCGAATACTAAAAGTTTTTTTTCTTCCATGAGAGACTTAAAGTTGAAACAACCTTGTCTCTTTACTTGTTTCGATGTATTGACGCCTAGTCTTGTAGATTTACCAAAACCAGGTGATACATACTGCCTAGATTTTTCTGTCACTGTACTGAAGATATTGTCATATTCTATTTCTTCATGTAATATTTCTACTACTTGCCCGCCAATGTCGTTGTTCTCAATCAAAACAAAAGCGTTATTATAATCTTCTCCTACTTTTGCAATGACATTTGGATACAGCATTGGCGCAATTTTGTTATTACGATACTTAGCTACCACTTTATATGGCATTTCTGTAATATCAAAAACAACAAATGCTGAATAGTCACCGCCAATGCCTCTAGCTGTGTCTACTGTAATACAATAATAATGATTCTTTACTGGATCTTCATATATATCAACAGCGTTGCCTTCATGATTATCATACAAAGGCTCTTTAGAACTCAATGCTCCTATAGTTCTCGCATTAATAAGTGTGTTAGATGATCCTAAGAAGTCACACAATACTTCCTGTGTAAACTTCAGCTCGCCGAGAAGCTTGAGTTGCTCTTCAGCCCACCTATCGTCTCTACCAGGAATATCAGTATAAGGAATGAAGTGATTGACAAATCCATTTGCGTTTTTTTCTGCTTCATTCCAAAATTTCCAGAAGTGGTTATATCCAAGCGGAGTAGATGTGAGCAGAATCTTTGTTGTTTCACCCGCAGAAATTGTAGGATACACTGAAGCAAAGAATTCATCAGCAACATTATTTGGAATGATTGCTGCTTCGTCAATGTACAACCAGTTTACAGATTTACCACGAATACCAGATGTTGTTGTCGCTGCTGTGAATACACGGCAGTTATTTTCTAAGTCAACATCACCTTTGTTCCATGTCTTTACACCTTGCTGCATCCATATAGGCAAGTTCTCGTACATAGTTTGATAACGCAGAAGCACTTCTCTTGCTGATGCTGTTTTGTTTGCCATGATAGCAACAGTTTTATCAGCGTTGAAGATTGTATAATGTAGAATACATGCAGCAGCGGTAACAGTTTTACCTTGCTGTCTACCTTCCATTAGAATAACCTTGCGATTATTCATGATAATATCTACTTTTATTTTTTGACAATCATATAACTTGAACAACTGTAAGCCAGTATCAAGGGTTACAATCATACAATAATTTTCAATAAAATAGATAGGATCGTCTTGGCACTTCAGATACTCTTTGATTTGCTCTTGAGTGAAGTCGTGTTTGTGACCAATAGATTTTAGATTAGGATTGCCATGATAGGAAGTTTCTTCACTCATGATCTATGACCTGCTCGTCCTTTAAGGCTCTGAGCAAGTCTTTGGTGCTTCCTACAAATAAATTATTATTTGTTACAGCATTATTCTTAGACTTGACTTCTTCACCTTTAACTTTTTTTGCTTTGTCTTGAACATCCATCATAGCACCAGCATTGTCTTGAAGTGCCTTGATCAATTGACCTGCGACTTCATATGCTCTTGGTTGATCGCTGTTCTTTGCAATGTGCAACATGCCTTTGATTGCTTCTTCGCTATACTCGGCTGTTCGCCTCAGTATATCACGAGCTTCTTGAAAATCTTCTTCAAGATCCTTTCCAGCATCAGCAGGAGGCACAGGAATATTATTATCTTTCCTGACTTGTTTTAGGTTTGACTGTAGTGCTTTAGTCTTGTCCTTTGTGTCAAACGCATCGTCTAAACTATCAAATGGATTATTCAATTTCATCACCGAAACTTTCAAGTATACTAGTTATATATTCATATTCATCTGCCGGCGTGAGCGTCTTATCAATTACACCAGCAGTGCCTATAGTTGCAGTACTCTTTATTCTGACATTTAAGAAGTCATCTTTTTCGTACAGTTTAGCAATAGACTCTTTAATAACAGCTTGATTATCTACAGGACCATAAAAGTTTAATCGCATTGTAAAATTGAGTGTCCAGATAATACTCTGTCTGTCTGCTAAGTCGCCTTCGTATGTGTCATCATAATCAATACTGTCCATTGTAATCTTAATGTCTCTTTTTATACCCAGAGCAGGCAATTCATTGACAGTAATATTAAAATCTGGATTAAAAAATGGTAGTACTTGTTCTACGATTCGAAGTCCGTCTTCTTGGTTTTTTGCAAACACATATAAAGAAAGAGACATATTATACGGAGTAGCGACATAAGATGTTCTGACAGTATTGGTATCATCTCCTGTACCCACTGCTTTATTTCTTTGTATGGGAGAAACTTTACGAGAAGGGTCGTATGTCAACTGTTGAATTTCAAATCCCATACGAGGCAAAACAATTGCTACTTCGCCACGAGATTCTGCATCAGGAATCAATGCAATACGAGACAAGAACTTCTGTTTTGTAGAATACGCCAGCGGCACACGCATTGTTTGAACAAGCTCACCAGCACTGTTATCTCGTGAAATTTTAATATTATTAAAAATCATACCGAAAGCAATGATGGCTTTTCTGATATGCTCATGGTAGAATTGTACATTTTTAAACATTAGACTATTTCTCCAAACGGATTAATTTCAGAGAAATCTATAATATCATCTGCTTCATTTTCACTAAAGAAATCTGCATTGTCAGTTCTTTCAGTTGCTTTGGTCAGTGCATAGTCTTCAAGAATTAACGACTCGCCCTGTTCCTGTAACAACAGTGTTCCGTCTTCAAGTAAGAATTGATATAAGAACATATCAATATTTTGACTTTTATATATATCGTCAATTATTGAAATGCCAGTAGCAATAACTTCTGATGAGTATTCAAACAACTCACACTGCATAGTAAATGTATTAATTTTACTTAACTGATAAAAAGGATTTTGAAATTCCACTAGTTTGATTTCAAATAAAGAACCAGTAAGCGGGAAGAATAACAAATCTCCTTCAGACGGTCTAGTATCTAGTGAAAATGTTCCACCTGAAATTTGCACCATTTGTTCCCATCTTCTTTTAGATAGAACAAACGATGCTTGGTCTCTAATTTCAATACCGAACTTAGTGAATAGATCGCCTTGCCCCTCAAAGCCATCTACATTCTGTATGTACATCTCTAGGGGATATGCTTGAGTAAACTGAGACAAAGTATCTTCATCAAATATATTGTCTGTATTCACTCGGGTTCTAGGAAGATAGTAAATGTCCTGACCATAGATTTTCAGACTCTCAATAATCAGGTCTTCTACAAGACGTTGCTCATTGGTAGTTCCGCTTGTCAGTCCACTTTGAAAATAAAAGTTTGTAGGCATGGGTCTATCCTACATAGAACGAAGGAGGAAGTTCGTAGCGAGATTGCATCTCGTCTTCTATAGCATTGATCTCAGTAATTGCCTCTTCGAATATCTTGTCGCCGTTGAGCGTAACACCGCCTGGCATTTGAATGCCGCCAAACTTCTTCATGTTCTCGCCCCACTGTCTTTTGATAAGAGCAGTAGCGTATTTCTTCAACCACATATCGTCATAGACTTCTGTGTATGTTTCTGGATCAAGAATTGCGTAAGCCTCAGCAATAACATAGTCGCCAGGGTTGAATGTCTTGTCCCAATCTGTGTCGATATATAGTCTGTCTGTTTTTCTATTCCAACGAATTTGTCGGTCGCTGACTAGAAGTTCTTCGAGAGTTTGTAGATGAGACTGAACCATGCTGTAGTAAATCATGTCAGCGCCCATCAGATTGTACAGATCATTTTGTCTAAACTGATACTGTAGATCAAATAGATTGCCGTCTCTAGTGTTTGCAGTTGCAGCACCGCCAAAGTTAAATAGTCTGACAATACCTGTAATGCCGTTGCTGATAGGAATATATTTGTTATCCATATCACCAGCTACATAAGGTATTGCATCTAATACTGCTGTAGTGCCTGACAAAGAACCAGTAATGGTTTCTCCTGCGACAAATACTCCAGCAGTATCTTCTGTAGTCAGAGTTGTGCCTGAACCACTTTTTACTACTGAACTTGCACCAGAAGTGGATCCAACAACTCTGTCGTTATTTAAAAAGTTGCCGCCAACAGAAGTAGTCAGATTGATAGTAGAACCAGTAATCTTATGTTGAACATAAGTGCGTTCGGTACCATCAAAGTGATACTCTTGCCACAATTGAATAGCATCATCAATACGATCATTAACTTGATCTTCATCGACATTAATTTCGATGACAGGAAAGCCAAGCCTACGCAAACAGTAGTCTATTAGCTCTTGTCGTGTTGATAATGCCATTCGTGTATTCCTTGGGTGTTTCTTTTATTTATACTTACGACAAAGCACCCATATCATATTCGGTAGCACCGCTTGATAAATTTCCTAAATCTACTGAATCAGAAAAGAATACAGGAGTTTCAGTGGTGCCTATAGTAACCACAGTTCCGTCTGTTTTTTTAGAATATATTAATTTATCATCTAAGTTCATTGCGATCTCACCTACCTCTAAGTCTCCCGAGGTAGGTGCACCGCTCACTTCACTTCTTTTAGGTTTTATTACTATAGCCATAAGTTACTGCCTTAGTTTAACAATGTACCGGCTGAATTGTAAATGTCAATTCGATTGTCATTGATTTGAGTCTGAATGCTGCTAGTAACACCATCAAGATAATCAAACTCTGTAGATGTAACTCCAGTTGCTCTTAAATCTTTTGCATAGTTAAGGTCTGCTACAACACCAGTGAATCCATCAAGTTTATTGATTTCTGCTGCCGTTGATGTGATGCTTAGATCAGCTAGATTCTGTACTGCCGAATCTGCTGTAGCACCTTGAGCTGCTGTAGCATAGTCAGTAGAAGCAGTAGTTGCAGCAGTGCCTAGACCTAAAGTAGTTCTAGCAGTTGCAGCATCTGCATCGTCTATTAATGTTAAACCATATGCGCTTACCGCAGAAGAATTTAACTTAGTAGCAATGCTGTTAGTAACAGTAGTTGAGAAGTTAGCGTCATCACCGAGTGCTGCTGCTAATTCATTGAGTGTATCTAATGCTGCGGGAGATGAATCGATAACTGCTGCTACTGCTGTACTTGCAGCACTGTCAGCATAAGTTTTTGTTGCGATAGTTGAATCAACTGCAACAGAACCGCTAGTAATATCAATACCAGTTCCGCCAGTGAAATGCGCTCTAACTTCTGTTGCACTAGGGCCAGTATAAGTAATAGCGCCTGTGCTACTGTTGTAAGCTAAACTGCCGTCGCCGCCAGAATCAGTTACACTTATTGCGCCACGAGCATCTGAGTCCCCATATCCTTCTGCTGCTGCAAGAGACAAAGTTCCTGCTGCATCATCATATGTTGCCGTGATGTTAGTGTGAGTAGCAGTTGTAAACATTGTCGCAGCAGCATCTTGTACTTGTTCCGTAGAAACACTTACATTTGAACCGTCTGCTAAGGCGATTTCAAAGCCGCCCTGAGTTGAACCATCGTGAACTACTAGTGTATCTTTAGTAGTATTAACGGTAACTTCGCCTTCTGCTCCAGTGAAACTAGAGTGTTCAGTTGTAGTACCTCTTCTTAGTTGTAGTATTGTTGGCATTTTCTAATCTCCTAGCTATAAGTGCCGCAGTCAATATCGGTTATGTTTGCCGCAGGAATAGCTGTTCCACTATCCAGGTTGTTTAAGTCAGAACGCAACATTTCGAAACCACCTGCTTGTACGCCATCATGCAATACAATCGTGTCCTTTGTTGTGTTTACAGTTATCTCGCCCTCAGCACCTGTAAAAGATGCATGTTCGGTCGTGGTGCCTCTTCTAAATTTAATTCTACTAGCCATTGTTAGATGCTCCCGTAGTCTACTGAGTTATAATCAGCCACAGCTTGCGTGATTAGACCGTAGTCTTGATCAGCATTGATTGCTACTCTAACAATTGCAGTTCCGGATTCTGTGTTAAAATCTACATCCATATTACCAGTAGATGAATCTGCAAATGAGAATTTTGTTACAGCATTTGTAGTAACAGTATCAGATGCGCTAATACCTGGACTCATATCTACTACAGTGCCGTCTGCTTTCTTTACATATATCTTTTTATCTGTTGGGTTAACTGCAATTTCGCCTACTGCAAGGTCTCCACTACTCGGGACGGCTGAAGCTGTCTCCGATCGTTTCGGTTTGATTATTGTAGCCATTTACCGATTCCTCGTTTGGTTTGTTTCTGAGCTTTACTTTAAGCTCTTTAATTTTATTCTCGGCATAATCTAAATCTTTTAGCAACTTAACATTTTGATTAAATAATGTAGCTTTTTCATCTTCTAATTTTTTAGTATCAGTAGGTGATGCTTGTACTACTTGTTGTTTGGCTTCTTTCTCAAGTCTTGCAACCTTAGCCAAAGCTCCATTTTTTTCTTCTTCAAACTTCGCTATGATTCCATTCGCTTGTTCAATACCACCTTCTAGTCTCGAAATAAAGTCTATATCATCTTTAGCTTTTCGTTGAAAATCAAAGTTTTCATTTCTTAACTTTTCTTCAGTACTCTTTAGTTCTTCAATTTCTCGAAGCTGATGTCCCACTTGTTCTTTTATTTCTGTCGTTTCATTAGCAGCATTTTGTTGCTTTGCTTTTAAAAGAAGATTTTCAAGTGTTAAATCATTGACACTCTTTGTAAGATGCTGAATGTAAGCATTAATCAAGTTTTCGTTTTCCATTATATTTTCACCTTTGTTATGTTAAGTAAAGAGGGGGGCAACCCCCCTCCCTCTGTTACTACTATTTAGTATGTGCCGCCATCGAGGTCAGCAAACTCAGGTGTTCCACCTGAACCAGCAACTAGTACTTTACCTTCTGTACCAGCAGCAGTTACTTGCATTGCACCAGTGCCGTTACCAAAGATGATACCGTTGCTAGTGAATGTGCCTGCGCCAGTACCACCGTCTGCGACTAAGATTGCAGCAGATAGGCCTGAAACAGTACCACCAGTGAGTGAACCAGTAACATCACCTGTGACATCACCAGTTAGGTCGCCAGTCACATCGCCTGTAACATTACCAGTTACATTACCAGTCAAGTTACCAGTAACATCGCCAGTAACATCGCCAGTCACATCACCTGTGAGGTTAGCAACCAAAGTAGCAACAGTGTAGCCAGTTGCGGCCTTATTGATTGTGTTACCAGTGATATCTTCTTGTGATTCAAAGAGGTGGAAGTCACCATCGTTTGCGTCACGGAATAGACCAGTAGTTTTAGCAGCACCGTCGTTAAACTTACCGAAGAAACCAATATCAACTGCGTCTGCACTGTTACCAGTAGCATAAGCAACAAGCGAATCTTCAACAGCCATGTTAGTAGTGTTAACCTGAGTAGTAGTACCAGAAACAGTCAAGTTACCAGATACAGTAAGGTTACCACCAATAGTTGGGTTGTCTACGAGACCAATTGTGATTTCGTTGTTTGTAACAGTAGTCTCAATCTCGTTAGTAGTACCTGAGAAAGTTAGTGTTTCACCACCAGCCATTGTGTCAGTAGTACCGCTATCAGCAGCGATATCAAACGAAGTAGCAATTGTAGCAGTTGATGCCGCAGTTATACGACCTTTTACATCAACAGTGATAACAGGAACAGCAGTAGTTGAACCGTAAGATGCAGCAGTAACACCTGAGTTAGCAAGTGTAAGAGCGATGTCTGCATCAGCAGAACCGTCAAAGTTTACAGTACCAGTTGCGTCACCTGAAGTGCTGATTGCACGAGCAGTTTCAAGTGCAGTTGCAGTAGCAGCGTTGCCTGAAGTGTCTTGATTACCAGAAGTGTTGACACCTGCAAGATCAATGTTTGCAGAACCGTCGAATGAAACACCACCGATTGTACGAGCAGTTTCAAGAGCAGTTGCAGTGTCAGCGTTACCAGTTACATCACCAGTTACATTGCCTGTAACATTACCAGTGAGGTCACCAGTTACATCGCCTGTAACATTACCTGTAACAGCACCAGTTAGGTCGCCTGTAACATCACCAGTGAAAGTAGCGTCAGTACCGTCAGTTCCGTTCTCAAGTACTTTAGAAGTGCCGTTGTTTGCGTAAACATCGCCAGTCATGTCACCAGACAGTGAAGTTGCTTCAGCGCCTGTTACAGTAACAGCGATATCTACATTACCAGAACCGTCGATGCTTGCAGAACCTGAAGCATCACCAGAAAGTGAAAGAGTTCGAGAAGTTGCCCATGCAGTTGCAGTATCAGCGTTACCAGTGAGGTCACCAGTTACGTCAGCAGAGATTGCGCCTGAACCGTCACGCTTAACAATAGTGTTGTTAGTTTTAGCTGTAGTTGCGCCATCTACTAGGTCAGTGTAGTATTTACCACCAACTTTGTGAATCGCAGCTGAGTTGTCGTTATTGACGGATTCGATGTAAAGAATCGCACTGGCACCATCATTTGATTTATCTTGAGCATATGCCATTTCCGCTTCAGCGAGTGCCGAAGTAGTAGGTGCTGTTGCCGCCGTTGAGCGTTTAATCTGAATTACTGTTGCCATTTGGCTAATTCCTCTTATCTAAAGTTAAAGAAGTTAAAGTACTTCTTTTTATTTTTATAATATAATTTAGTAAGTGCCGCCATCAAGTGATGCTAGACTAATAGACGATGAAAGCTCCTGTGCTACCCACTTTCCGGATGCCTCGTCATACACTAGTGTATAACCATCTTCCAAAGTAGTAGAGTCTACATTAGCTAATTGCTCTACTTTGGCTGAAGTTACTCTTTTTGATCCTGTAGCAACGGTAGAAACTACTCTCGCACTACTAGAAGCAACAGAAACTTTAATTGCCATTATCGTGTTACCTCTGGGGTTACAGTTACAATGCCTTCAATTACTCTTACGGTTTCAGCAGACGATGCCATTTCAACATCATACACATATCTACCAGCTTTTAATGCTGACGTTTGTGCAGGAGTCAAAGAAAGCGTAATTTCGCCTGCTAAATTTGATTTACCTGTTGTAAAGGCTGTATAAGTACTAGTATAATAACTTTTACGAATCTGAGCAGTAATAGTGTAATCAGTCAGATCGGTAGGTGTTCCGTCGTCTGCGGTTACATTAATAGTAAGGTCAAAAGTAGTCCCTTGATCTATAACTATGTTTGTTGTACCGGCCATATGATTATCCTGTTAGTTTACTCTTTTATTTATAACAAATCAATATTGAATATGAAAACAATTTTGACACTAAAATATGGCAGTAAATACACTGCCGATGATGTGAATCGCATATATGATGCGACTGATGGAAAGTACAATTATGTGTGCGTAACAGATGACACTGCAGGATTGTATGAAGATATTTATACAATCCCAATAGACAAAGAAGTAGAAGGTCACTGGGAAAAGGTAAAATTATTTAACCTGCATAATTACGGCAAGATACTGTATCTAGACCTAGACATAAGAATACAAAAAAATATAGATCATTTGTTTAATTTACTTGACAATACCCCTGTTATTTGCTATACTTATTGGAAAGATAAAAACTTTCCTTATCATAAAGATGCTAGATGGTCTTTTAATTACCTGAGTAACTTCAACTCAAGTGTAATGTTATGGGAAGATGCTAGACATATATATGATTACTGGGAAGAAAATAAAGACTATTACATGGTTAAATACGCAGGTGATGATAGATTTTTATACCATGAAAACTTTACTTTCGAACACTTTCCAAAGAACGAGATATACTCTTTCAAGTTCTCCGGTGGTGATTATAAGCCAGACTACACGATAGCACTATTAAACGGGCAAGATGACTTTCCCGACATTGAGAAAGATTATGATAAACTTTGTATGTATCAAGTGGGGCGATAAGTACACTCCTGATTATGTAAATAATCTCTTTCGTATGGTCGAAAGAAACTATACGAAGCCATTCACATTCACATGCTACACAGATGACACTGAAGGTCTAGAGTGTGACACGCATCCTATTCCTGATGATGGTGTGCTTCATCCAGATCATTGGTTTGGCAAAGAAGGTTATTGTTGGGATCGTGCCAAGTTTCTTGTATTCAACTCACATGAATGGCTAGGATATGAAGGCAAGTGGTGCTACTTTGATTTAGATGTTATCATTCAAAACAATATAGATGACATAGATGAACTAGCAGAAAAGCCTCGTATAGCACATTCTAAGTGGCAGAATCCGTCTCAGATACACGAAAGACTCTTTATTGAAATGAGAGGCACTTTCTATAACTCTAGTATGATGTTGTGGAATGGCGGACAGTGCAAACACATTTACCATGATGTTCTGATTAATGATGAGATGGTATTCAAAACATTCTACAAAGGCAGTGACAACTATCACTACTGGAGACAGAGAGACTTCTGGTCTAACATTCCTTTTGATTGGGTGTATTCATACAATAGAGGTATGACTTATCCTGATGATATAGAACCAAAAACATATAGACCCGATGCTAAGATTTGTGTTTTCAATACAGACCTAACACCTGATCCGAAAGCAAAGTCACAAATAAAACTTGAAGAACTAGAAGATCCAATCATGTTGACTTTGTGGGAGGGAGAATGAGAGTAAACTATGTCTGCTGCAAATGGGGAACTAAGTATGGTCCTCACTTTGTAAACAAACTAAAGAATATGGCAAAGCGCCATACTGATCCTGAGAAGTTTGACTTTCACTTCTATTGCTACACTGAGCATCCTGAAGGTCTTGATGAGGAGATTAAAGTAATTGACTTCCCTGACATTGACAGCATTCATCCTAAGTATTGGTTTGGTAACGATAATTTTAAATATGGCATGGCTCGTTGTTGGGACCGTCCTAAGACTTTTGTCTTCAACACTCATAATTTTGCTGAAGATAAACCTACTGGTCGTTTCGTCTTTCTTGATCTGGATGTTATTATCCAGAATGATATGGAACCTATCATTATATACGATTTAGACCGCCCTACTAAACTGAGAAGTTGGTGGCAAGATCCTCGTCCTATGACTACACGACAATTCAAACTTGCACACGGTGCTTACACTAACGGTAGCTGTCAAGTTTGGAGTGATGACCAATGCGAAGTCATTTGGAAAGATGTACTAGAACACCAAGAAAGAATATGGTTTACCTTCACTGACGGTACAGACAACTATCACAGTTGGCGGTGGGGAGATTTCAGTGAGGCAAAGTTATGGGGACACTTCCCAAGTTGGATGGCATACTCATACAATCGTGGTCGTTCTTGGGAAGAAGATGATTTAGCAGTAGATACATATAGAGAAGATCCTATATTGTGTGTATTTAATATTGACTTGTTGCCTTTTGAAGATAAAAGTAGAGGCAGCACAAAACAAGATGACTTAGCAGACCCTAATTTATTGGAGCATTGGAGATGATTAATATTTACACAGTGAAGTGGGGACAAAAATATGGCCCTGAGCATGTGAATAAGATACACGATCAATGCAAAAAGTTTATCAAAGAAGACTTTGATTTCTATTGCTTGACTGAACTACCACATGATTTGAATCCAGATATACTTGTGATACCTTTTCCAGAAGATAACTACTACGAGAAATGGTGGAACAAGCTACATCTTTTTGATCGTAGTGTAGTCAAGCAGAAAGGTGAAAAGATATTTTTTGATTTAGATGTAATTATACAGAAAGATATAGATTGTATAGTAGACTATCCGTGCGATGACAATCTTGTTTTTATTAGAACAAGTTGGCACAATATGAGAAAGATGAAAACGGATGTTGTTGATGCTCAGTGGAAATACACTGACTTAAACTCTAGCGTACTTCGTTGGAATGACAGACTAAATATTGACAAGATTACTAAATTTGTGAAAGACTACCCTTCTCAGATGTTTTTCTATTACAGAGGACTAGATAATCTTTTTGCACACCAAGGAGATCGTCTACTGAATATAGAATATTTTCCAGACGGTTGGGTGTATAGCTACAACAACGGTTACGTGTGGCCTACTGATGTGAGAAAGCAGACGTTTAGAGAAGAGCCACTTATTTGTTTATATGATTCTATGGAGCGACCTGAAGATGTTAAGTTATAATTTTTTAAATAACTATAAAAATTGGGGTGATGGTTTAGATAAAATTAACCATGAAATGCCTTACAAACAAGAAGATTTTAGAAAGTCTCTCAACCCAAACTCTATGGAAGCTGCTATCTGGCTCGTAGAAGAGTTATTAAACCACATAGACAACGAAAAGAAATTAAACATTACAGTGTTAAATTCTTGGTTAGGGTTTCCTCTCGTTCCGTTGCTATGCGAGAACTTAAATGTTGAGAAGATAAATCTGATTGATGTTGATAATGACGCACTAGAATTGTCTAAAGTATTTAATCGTCATTATCGAGAAGAAGGTGTAGATTTGAATCATATCAACTGGGATGTTCCTTTTGCGTTTCACGACATTAATGCAATGGAATCTGATGTAGTAATCTCAATGTGTGCTGAGACAATGTATCCTTTGAAAGAATTGACTACTGCAAATCCTGATTGTATCTTTGCAATACAGAACTCAAATCTAATTAAAGAGATGTACGGCATCAATTGTATGAATAGTATTGAAGAGCATATAGAAAATACAGGCATAAAAAATGTCCAGTATCAAGACTCTATTGAGCAGAAGTACTGGACATTTGATGGTCTAAACGAGTTCGAACGCTTTATGGCTATTGGAACGAAGTAGCGTCTTCTCCTGATATATCTGCAATCATGTCTTGCCACATTTCTAAGTGTGGTATGACGAAGCCTAAAGTAAGACGAGCTTCATGAGACCCGGCACAGTGATATACTACTTTGTCGGGTTCTCTACCTTTACCAAAGTATCCTACCTTACAAGTCCAACCTGGGCTGTCCTTCATGTTGACTACTTCTTTCGTAATAGGATTTCTGTAGCGAAAGAAGCCATTCCCTTCTTTTGAATATGACAATAGAATATTATAGCCAGAAGCATTCCAATTATTATGCCAGCCCATGAAACCGCCAGGCGGATAATACACGTTGACTGCTTGGTTACGAGCGCCTAAGTATGAACACAATGTAGTAGCCATGTCTCTACATTTTTTATTATGTTCAGAAGATACTCGTTCCTCAGATGCAATATCAACTGACATAGTTTTCTCAGGATATCCTATATGTTCACCATCTTTAGATATCACTTCTTCTAAGTGTTCAAGACCACAGGCTTTAGGTAGTGTGTATCCCTGATGTCTGCCTTCATGGTTAGATATTTTATCTAACTCAGATAAGTCTTGCTCAAAGAACCAATCGCTGTAGTCAGTGATAATCTTCAGAATGTCTTCGTTTTTTATGTCAACTAGTTTCATTTAGTCTAACTTATCCTGAGGTATAGTATGATGATACAAAACAACGTCAGTGCCTTGTAGTTCTTCAAAGTGATATCCATTTACAAAATTCCAACGAGCATCTGGTTCTGCTATATATCCCCACTTAACATCTTTCTCGCCATAAGTCAACAGCCGCCACATAGTAAATGTGTCCCACTTTCTAGCATCTTCGGGGTAGTGTAACATGTCATAGTCAGGTTCCCATTGTGCAAGATACTCAGTGTACCAAGCTCCCATGAGATCCATTGTTGCTTCGTTTTTTCTGTAGATAAAGAATCCACAGTGACAAGTCATCTCTTCGCCCTCTGCCAACTTAGTCAGTTTAGCATTGTATGGACGATTCTTAGTAAATACAATGTCCATATCATCAGGCAACTCGTCCCATACATTCTGAATATCTTCATGTTGACACATCATATCAGCATCTAGATAACAAGTAATGTCGTATGGAGTCTTTTCTAGCGCCCACAACTTAGCACGAATGTGACGAGGAATTCCTTCAGTCACTACGTTATCAAATAACTCATAGTCTTCTTGTTCAACCCATTCTTCATGGGTAAAGAAAGTGATGTTAGCTTCTGGATAAAAATCTCGTACTGATTCTGCTAGTACTTTAGCATAACGATAGAATCCTTTCTTAACAGAAGCAACAATAACAAACCCTTTAGTCTGCTTCTTTGCCATTCTCAAGTTCCTTCATCAACAAAATAGTAGCATATGCCTGAACTTCCATGATAGACTTAGACTTACGGATTAATCGTTTCATCTCAGTATTTTTAGAATTTTTAATAGCATCTACTTCAAATGCTTCTAGCTTACAGTTAAATAATGATTCTTGTTTACCACGAACCATCTGAGATTCACGCCTTTCCATTTGGCGCTTGATATTTTCGTTGCGTCTGTCTAGACCAACTTGTGTGTTGTTATCAATTTCATCTTCGGTATACTGCTCTAGAACAGACTTCATGTCAGGATTAGTGCCATCAGGATCCATTATGGAAGCCATACTGCTCTGACCATCAGAATTTTCTATCGTGACGATAAGGTGTCTATTATCTTTGTTGGACCAATAAGGAAAAAGATATTTCTTTTTAGGTATTTCTGCGGATACTTGTTGCACCGAAGTATCCGCAGAAATTACGAGTTCAGACATTGTGTAGCTCCATAATTAAAATAGTGTAATACTATATAGTCAAAATTTTATGCTGTTCTCAGCCAGAGCTTTACAGTTGATACATCTTCAGTAGTGCCTTGAATTGTATCGCCTGCATATGTGCCTGAGAAGTTGTTTGTATAATAACCAGTGTAAGTGCCTGAATATGTACCAGAGTACGCAGAAGTTCCTACATAGTTACCACTAAAGTTTCTATTGTATGCACCAGTGTAATAACCAGTATAGGTTTTATCACCACTGTAGAAACCGGTATAGAACCCAGTGTAATAACCAGTGTAGTAGTTAGTACCGCCAGCGAAACCTGAATAGAAAAGAGTATATGCTTCAGTTCTAGCGTAAGCACCTGCATAAGCTCCTGCGTATGCCGAAGTCCCTACATAGTTACCTGCATAGTCGCCTGAGAATGAACCAGTATATGATCCAGAATATGTTTTGGAACCTACATAAGATCCTACATAGTTACCTGCATAGTCGCCTGAGAAAGCACCTGTATATGTTCCAGTGTAGTTTTGCGATGCTACTTCTTGGCGAGTATCAATCAACGAATCGCCCATCTGAATCCAAGTACCAGTTCCTGGCGTAGATGTTTGTAGTTTGTATGTACCAATATTATTGTCAATAATTCTATTTCTGAAGTTAGGCACTACTTGTTCAATTTCAGCAGCAGACATACCTTTTATATTAGTACCATCTAGTTTCAATGATGTTAAATCAGCATTTGCAGCAGTAGTCGGAGCAGTTTTTTGCCACAAATATATGTTACTGCTTCCGCCTTGGTTGGAATCTGTTATGGTATATCGTGAGGTCCAAGTGCCACCAGAAGGCGATGTTGCTGCTAGTGAGTATTGTCCAACAGTGTAAGCAGTACCTGTTACCATGTCTTCGATGACTTTATCCAATACATCAGTATCAAGTGCCGCATCCGAAAATTCTTTAGCGCCAGCATCATATCCTACTGGACGATTCGTAATACTTTCTGTCGCAGCAGCAGTAACTTGTTTGAAGTAGTACACAGTATCTGTAGTTGCACCATCAGTTGGATGGGCACCTATTGCATCATCTCTGATTGTATTTGTCCAGTTACCAATGGTAGTTCCAGATAATGCATTTGAAGTGTCTACATTAAGTTCTGCTGTTCCACTACCGTCAGTATCACTGGCAAATTTATTTGTGATGACATATGAAAGATACTGATTAATTTCATTATCTGTCATTTCCTGCAGACCTTGGAAATTTGCAGACGATGGGGGAGTGCTGGACGCTTTGATTCTTATTGGGCGCATTTTTTATTATTCCTTAATTCAGGCGGGCGCCCGATGAGTCGAAAATTAGAGTTGGCTGCAATGTCTTCCATTCACTACTAGAAGAACAGACTAAATTATAAGATGCGCCTGCCGCCAAGTCTTTTGCAACATTGACTGAAAGACTATCTATTTGATCAGATGTAGCAGGATAAATTTTAATATTGACTGACGTTGCATTCAATACGGTACAAGATTTGCCAGTAGCAGCAGAGGGAAGTTGAACTCCTTGATCTACTGTTGCTGTCGTAACTATATTGTATGTTTTTGTCAATGCAGTAGCATCACCCTGTACAGTACCGGCAGCACTTACAGAGGCTGATGTGCTAACAGTAGTCTCACCTGTAACTACCAAATCATCAACACTAACTGAATCTCCAGACTCGTATTTGTCAGTATTCAAATTACTAAAGTTATTATCAACTTCGGTATTTGTCAAGGGAGTACCTTTAACTGACCTTAATGTTAATGTTGCCATCTAATTATTCCTGAGAATTCATTTTATCTAAAATTAACTTCAAAGATTCTTTTAAAACTGTTACTTCATCTTTCAATGTATTTATATCATTTTCATATTTAACAATTGACTCGCTAGACTTTTGTCTTTGCCGTCTGGCATTTTTATATTCTTCCAATGCCCTGTGATCAGTATTCACCAAACCTTTCGAATGTACATCTCTGTAAAAGTTTGGTGAATCTTTTATCTGGACAAACTTATTTATGCTCATATTAAACCTGTAATGCGTATGCTCTGAGACCAGAACTCTTAGGAATTTTTGCAGTATTGTCACTGAGGTGAACAATCTTTATTGCAAAATCTTTATATCCTTTAAATGTAATTGTCGAAATAGTTACAGTACCAGCAGTCGCTCCAGTTCCATCTCCGCCAGTGAGTGTAGCACTTACAGTACCCGTATCGTATCCACGACCAGGATTTGTAATTTTAATTTCAGACACCTCGCCCGCCCCATTTACGACAGCTACAGCAGTTGCACCGTATCCAGTTCCTGCCGAGTGAGTTAATGTTACTATTGGCTCGCCGCCTTGAGTATATCCAGTACCACCAGCACTGACTGCAATGTTGCTAATCCTACGAACATCATACTCATAAACGCCAGTACTACTATCTGTGCCGTATGAGTTTGAACCCTTTGCAGGAATCTTATAAACATACTGTGCAAAATTTTCATTTCTAACTTTAGGAGAAGTTTCAATTTCTAGTTTGTGCCAGAAAATATCATTTACAAATTCAGCATCGTCTTCTGCATTTCTAAACTTACCGTAAACTTCTACGTCAGCACCTGCGGGGATTTTGTTGTCTAGGAATACTCTCATATCTTCAGCATCTTGTTTGTCTGCAAGAACTACTTGACGAGAAATATATTTAGCAGATGCATTGCCACCAAATCTGACACTTTCAGTCACTGGACTTGGATTGTTTATTTTATTTTTGTACATACCCATAGACATTCCAGCAAGATCAACTATCGGGCTAAGATTGTTTAAAGGAGTATTCAATGTAAATTTAACAAGAGAAGTTTTATTTCCTGCATAATTTCTTTGCTCATTGGAATAGCTGTAAATTGTCTTCTCTTCTTCCAATTCAACTGTTGCATTTGTCTGCAACGAAGTATGTGTAGTGTTAGCAGAAGCCGCAGCAGTTTTTGTTAGAGCGATACTTTTGGTTATAACACCTTTTTCATTTGGGTTAATCACAGAAGATTTCAATACATATGCGTCAACAACTCTGTCGTTAATACTATCTATATTGACAAAATTGATGCCGTCAGATATAAGATCAGACGCTGTGAATTTTCCATCAGTAACTAGTATTTCCCACGTTTTATAATAAGAATCAAAATATGTTACTTGCCCCCTATTCAATTCAACACTGACTGTTGCTTGCGTTGCTGCTGAGGTAGGACTGCCAAGTGGTAATGTAATTGTAGGCGCAGAAGTGTATCCATTTCCTGGATTAGTTAGTGTGACTGTGGTCACAATCCCACCCGCAACAACGTATGTTCCCGCTGCATTTGAACCGCCGCCGCCAGTAAATGTTAGAGCATATGTGCCATCAGTTGCATATTCACCCGCAGTTGCTAATGTGAGTTTGAACCCGTGGACAAAAGAATTCAGATCAAACTTAGGAGCTTTTACTTTGCCATCAACTACTGTATCGTCCCATGTATTATTGTCTACTTTAATCCAATCAATATTTTTGTTAGCTGTGTTAAGTACATAATCTGTGTTGGTTTTAAATTTACATCTGTTGACCATAAACATCAAATCTTCTGATTGATGAGCAGACCAACTTCTGTCATTAGCAGAAGTAAACAATACACCGCCATGCGCTTGCTTTGTAATTCTATTTGTTGAATTAATTTGCAATTCGCCCAGTTCTGCCACCCAAGCTTCGTATCCTGGATCATTGGCTTCTGGTCTGAGAACAATACAATACTCTGTATCATTGTTTAGATGTACAAGATGATTGAATCTAAATTTGGTTGATCTAAAATCAACACTGCCGTCAGCATTTATTCCAGATGCGTCAACATCTGATCTTCTTAGGAATACTCTACCGTTAGGTACAACTTTTGCAGTAGGATTTCCATTGACAACTTCTCTAATTTCAAGAGTGACACCATTGTTATTTGCTTCGCTTGATATAGTCTTAAAGAATACGTCAATTGAAGGAACAAACATTCCTCCCGGCATTCCAGTAACATAGAAAGTTTGTGCCAATGGATCAAATATACAAATGCTATCAGAAATTTGCTGAAATGTCGGAATTTTAAAGATAGGTGCATGATCAAATGCAGCAGCTGCCGTTGCGACTATGGTATTGGTATTAGCACTTACTGTAGCATCATTAATCGTAGAGGAGAATGGAGTTGTGATCAAATCAACAGTAGCTCCACCACTACGAATTAAGTTTTCGGTTGCAACCGCATATCTACCTTCAGTAGTAGTTACTCCTGCTACAAAATCGCTCTCATCTAGACCGTCGGCTACCAAAATTGCTCCATTTGATAGTGTCACAGTAGTTACACCAGATGCATCACCGCCACTGTTGGTATTTGTAGCAGTATCGAAAATAGAGACCTCAGTTATAATAACATCATCAACTGCTTGGAGTAGAGTAACTGCACCAGTAGTAGTATCAACTTCTTCTACTACTTTTTTAGTATCAGTGGTTGGCGTAAGAGCGCAAGTAATCGTATCAGTTGCAACAAGTGTGATTTCAGGATTCGATACAGGAGTACATGCAGCACTCGGCGCTTCTACATTATATGTCGTTCCATCATATCTCTGGTAGGTGCTTATTGAATTTCCAACTGTGCCGTCACCAACACCAAGGGCACAAGAACTAGTTACAAATACATCGTCTACTGGTATCCAATTTGAAACGCCTTCTTCCTGCACAGTGGTGATGATAACATCACCTTTTTTTGTCATTGTTCTTCCATCTTCGCCAACTGGAAGTATTTCAGTTTTTGTTTCTTGTAGAGGAATTGCACCTACTGGTGGTTCTGGCCATCTGGTAGTAACATAAGTAGTTTGTAAAGTTCTTTTAGTTCCATTTGCACTAAATATTGCTGACGCATAGGAATCAATTCCTGATGCTACATTAGAATCAGTAACTTCAACTGTAATGTTTCCACATTTAAATTCGCCTTGATTTACGCTGATAGAAAAAGTAGCTCTACCGTTTGAATTTGAAGTTACGCTGCCTTTACTTATGCCGCCCATAGTAATCGCATGCACTGCATTTGGCATCAGACCATCAACAGTGCCACTTATACTAATAGGTCGAACCCATGCAGCAACTTCAGTATTGATAACTGAGTCGCCAGTAGATTCAGTAACTTCGTCTGGAATAGTTCCGTAGAATATACGAGAGCCAGTTCTTTCCCATGTTTGCGTATTTTTACCAGCAATCGTTGTAGTTATGTCGTAAAGTTGTCTGCGACCTGTCCATGTCTTTACTTCTGTTTCCCAGTATCCATTTGCTTCTTCTTTAGTTACAATATCAACTGAACTTGGTGATAAGCCACCACCGAAGCCTTTGGGTGGAATGCCTATTTCGCCTTCAGTTATAGTTGATGTCGCATTAACTATATCTTCTGATACTAAATCCCATGCGCCCCATGTTTCTTTCCAGTCGCCTTTTATTTCTAAGTTGTCCCATGAACCCTCTTTATTTTGATATGCAGGCTCAGCATATGCATCATCAAACCAAGAATCTTGAGATGGAGAAAGAGTCATCGAACCAGCAAATGGTCCTAGAATTGGAGGGGGAGGAGGTATAATAACCGTAGTATCAGATATTGTAACACTAGTACTTAGAGTTCCTTTAGTAGTTCCAGCCAACCCTGTTAGCGTTAATGTAAGTGTTTCATCCACTGTATCAGCATCTGCGACAGTATTAAAAGTTACTGATGCGTCTCCAGAAGCATCTAATGTGAAACTACCAGTAAGAGATGCTCCACTTATATCTGCTGAGTCCACACCAGATACTGAATAACCTACTGTAGTGCCAAGTGGATTTGGTAGATTTAACACCTCTAACGATATAGTAACCGACTGACCTTCGTTGATCTTATCAGAAGAACGAATCAAGTTATAATAAACTTCGTTAGCTTTCGGTGGTACCGGAGGTACTACAGGTGTAACAGGAGGCGGAGGAATGATCGGGGGAGGTGCTGGATCAGGTATTGGATCAGGAACAACCGGTAATGGCTCTGGATCAGCAAATAACAATTCACTAATTAGATTTTTTGTTTTACTAGCTTGTAGTTGTTTTGTATACACGGCTTCAACATATGGAACATGGAACATGTCGCCCGTTTGTCCCACTGTTGTATCGGTAGCAATTGGTTTAAATGCAATAATACTAGAATCAAATGAGGCTCTTAACTGCTGTCTCTTTAGATCCAAAGAACATTTATTGTCATCATGACCAACTGCCATGACACCATATGTATTGAATGCGTCTATCATTAATCCATTTTTAAATCTATCTACACCAGATGCATCAAGGATTTCTAATGACTTAGATTCTTTTTCTAATAAACTTAAAGCAGTATAGTATTCAAGATTGGCAATTCTTTTTTCTAGTCCACCGATATCTTTCATCGTATAACGCTTAGTTCTTACCTGTTCGATGTAAGCCTTTAAGTCTGCTCTTTTATAATAATTAGCAGCCTTTGGCGACAAACAAGGATACGGAGCAAATATACCTTCAGAAAGCGTCAGTGCATTATCCGGCACTGGTGGAATTTTTGGAAATTCAGCAGAATCTGAGGTCAATACTTTAAATTCGCCCTCTGCTGTTACTACTACCTTAAATGCTTGTGCCAAATAGTATTCTAGATTTGTATTAAAAGTTGCACTTGGTACTGGATTTGTTAATCCATTAGTTGGTCTATTGATCACTTCATTTGTACTAGGATTTGCAGCTACCGCATTCAACAGTACTGTTTTACCAGCTGCATCCGCAGCATCGAATGCTGCCTTGTCTATCAATTCAGCGGTATCAATTACATACGGTCTAAAGTCTATGCAATTTCTTAAATCAATTATTCTACCTGAAGATGGATAATACAAAGGAATTTCTTGTAACGTCATGTCTCCGCCAGCAATTGCAGCAGAATAAGAATCTACACATGCAAATGTTGGTCCAGTAGAACCGTCAGCAGAAATCATATAATCTAATGTTACTAGAATATATCTTTTTGTTGCCAAGTCATACGCACTAGTAGCTTTTTGTTTTAATTTAGCAAGACCATAGTAACTATCTCTTTGTCCATTATCAACTATGAACTCATTTGTAACATTGACTCTATTGGTAACATAATCTGCATTATCAGTTGCAGTAATTGATTTAATTTTAATTAGATCAGAAACACCTAAGCAGTATAAGTTGCTAGCCAATGATTGTGCGCCGGTCGCTTGTGTATCAATTTTAACTATCTTGTCTTTTGTGTATGTTTTACTAATAGGATTCTTGATGCTGTTTTGTTGCATATTAACATACGCTTTAAGATCAGCATTGCCACCAGTAGGAGGAGATGAAAATGTTATTGACACTGAGCTTGTTCCAGAACAAGTTACCGTCACACTAGAATCTGTTAAATCTACATATTCACCTGCCGCATATGTTTTTGAGCCAATAGTAAACGAGTCAACAGCAACTAGATGAATGTTGCTTGTTATAACAGAATCTGAAAGCGTTCCAGTTGCAAAGAAAAATGATTGACTACTAGGATCTGATGGAGATAATGCGACTACACCAGTGCTGCCGTTTACTTCGACATCAAATTCGTCAATAAATTTAAAATCAAAATTATATGCGCTACTGTTTGCTTTTAATGTTTTTAGACTTGCGTAAGGTAATTCCCATACTAGCCTATTATAGTTGCCTTCTTGAATTACAGCTTCGCCGCTTACTAGTACAGTATCAGCAACTGCATTCGCAGTACCATTAGTATAGCTTATGCTCTTAACTTCTTTGAATGTGCCCCTCGACATTTTAATATCGTACATGTATAATCTATATTGCGCCGCAGCAGTTCCAGCATCACCAGAAGCGAGAGAAATATATCTAACTTTTGCCGATCCTATTTGATTTCCAGCAGCAATCGAAGTAGACGAAAAAGTTCCAGAAGTCACTGAGGTACGTGCAGTATCATACAGCGATACAGTTTCTCCACCGTCAACATCCCAAACACCAGAATTCTCATTAATTAATGTGTAGTTTCCGTAAGCAGTTGATTGTGCTATACTGGTTTCAATTTTGGTGTCGGTAGGTTTATCTATAGTTATTTTCCAATCTTTATTTTTATTTTCAATTGGATATCCGCCAACATTTGCTTTACCAGGTGTAATTGCAAACACAAACTTATCGGCACTGCCACCTTGTGCAGCACTAAAGTGGCCTCCGTTACCATCTAGGGCAAGATGTTCGTGAATAACAGTTTGCAATCCAGTTATAGTATAGCTGCCATTTGCATTAAAAGCAGATTTAGCTATAGCATCGCCTACGCCTGCCAAAGGATTTGTCTTGATTTTGCTTCTTATCATTCCGCCGTTGCGCCAAGTTGCGTACTGATAGAAATTTTCTGGTAAAGCAGCAGTTTGATAATCGTATGATCTAAGAGATGCAACCAACTGAAGACGATCTGCTCCAGGTGCATTGTGGTTAAAAGAACCTCTAGCAGGATCTAAAAGATCGCTGTAGCCTGTATTCGATGATCCGACTACCGCTTCTGAAATATAGAAACCAATATTTTTATCGGAAGCGATAACGAAAGGATCGATGAAAGCTGCAAGCGAGGTAGTTCTAATAAAAGACCCACGAGCATAAATTATACCAGGACTCAGTTCTATCTTCGGCGCTGATCCTTCATATCTCAATCTTGAGCCAGTAGGTTCCGAACCAGAATCATATGTGACAAAAGTATGGCCGCTAATCGTATTATTAAGAGAAACTACAGTGAGAGTTTCGCCGATAGCAAAAACTTTTCTGGCTGTTCCTGCCCTGTCGTTGTAGTTGAGATATAGAGTTTTTACATTTGCGGTAGCTGGAGTTTCCTCTGCTCCTTGTCTAACTGCAAGTATCTGTGCCTTTAGTCCGGTAGTACTACCGATTACCTCAGCCCCGATATAATTTGAAAGGTCAATATTGTTGATTACAGTGCCACCTAAATCAGTGTCTTTAATCTTAATATATCTAATAGATGAGACTCTCTCCTCACATCCACTGATTATTGCACCATCTTTTAATGTAAAGCTGGATAGTTGAGATAATTGATCGGACAATAAAGTCTGAAGTTGAGTAAGCTCCCTGGCTTGCACCGCAACTCCTGGCTTAAACAAAATTCTAGAATAGTTTTTGTTACCGTCAAAATCGTCATAATAGGGGGAAGAATTTAAATTGAGAGCCATTACTTTTTCCTAAAAATTTATCAATGCTTTTATTGTTTCGACTTGATCTTCTGATCTAGCGATACTAGTTCTATTTTCTATGTAAATTACTTCGCCAAATGCAGTACTTATTTCTGGTTCAGTAACACTATTTATAGCAGGCAAAGCATCGGCTGCCGCTACTGTTTTATTATATAATGTACTAGAAGCAGTTATTGTATGTAGTATAGGTTGCAAAAATATGTCATAAGTTGCTGGCGATGCAGTTGTAGTTACTTTTTGTATTACTCTAAATTCACCACCACCATCAGTAGTGATAATATCATCTAAATTATAATCTGTAGGATCATTAACATTCACGATGAAAGAGGCAGTACCTGTTACTGGACCATCAGATGTTCTGTATATCGCAGTCTCTCCGTAATTATATATATTTTTTACTAATCCTATTTGTCTAAAGTCATTATCTAATATAAGATCACGGTTATCGTTGTCAGAAAGAGATACAACTACCGCTACTGTAGTGCTAAAAAATTCTTTAACAGGATTGTTTCCATGTCCTTTCAGAGGCGATATTATAGCTCTAGCAGACGCTTTGTTGGCAGAATCTTCCTCTTCAGTAAAATATTCTACGCCGGCTGAATTTACAAATTTAATATCTGCAAAAGTGTAACCAGAGCCAACATTAGACATGGTTATTGATGTAATTAATCCAGTACCAGCAGCTACAGTCACTGTTGCTGTTGCTTCTATCTGGCCGTCGCCAACTACACTTACGAAGGTATCTCCGACTACATAATCTCTTCCACCAGAAGCAATGACTATTCTTTCAATCGTTCCTTCGATTGCAGCATCTTCTATTGTTGCTTGTAATACAATTTCGTTGTCTGTGTCTCCAAGAGAAACAGTGCCTTCAGCTTTATTTGCATCTGGATGTCCTGCTGCAATAAACTCAACAAATGCATAAGAATATCCAGAGCCGAGACTAGTAAGATTCACGTCTACAACCGATTGCCCATCGGCTGACATTACAGCAGTTCCTTCTGCTCCGACTCCATCTCCCTGTATTACCACTGTGGGAATAGATGAATATCCAGTGCCGCCTGAAGTAATATTAATAGAATCTATTTCTGCGTTTATGTCACCATAATATGGATTGTCTATAGTTATTTTTCTGACAGGAATATATGAAGCATCTAAAAATTTGTTTTGGTCAGAAGAAGAAACTTGAAACATAAATTTCCACTTGTATCCGTCAATAGAACTTTGATATATGTCAGTCGTAGTGTGAACAGGTTTATCAGTACTTTTAACACCGCCATTATTATCTATACATTTATACACTCTAAAATCATCTGTCATTACATAAAAGGTAGCGTCTGATAATGTAGTAGCGCCAGATGCAGCGGGATTCGTTGTAGAATAATCATCATCATACGAATCGTATATTGTTTCTCCTGTACTATCCCAATCTCTCCTTGTTATCAAATTACAAGAATCCGCAACTGTGATTGGTTGAGTAAATAATATATTATTTCTAAACTGTTTCAGATATTTTTCAGAGTCATATGGAACTTCTGGAGTCTCTTCATCTGCCCATGCAGTTGTCCTGCCAAAGGCAAAATGGTAGTAGTCGAATAACTTATTATTGTCATCGTCTACTACATTTTTTATTTCTCTGAGAAAGGATCTTGCTAATTCGACCCTAGCCAGTTTAGAAAGTAATATTGTTGCCACTAGTTTTACCTATTAAGAGATTGTAACGGTCCACGTAACTGTCATAGTATCTGCTGCACCCTTATTGATTACTGGAAACACTGTACGGCATAGCATAGTGCCAGCAGATGAAGCATTTAGAATAGCAGCTTCTGTTAGCGCAGCCGTTGCAACGCCTGCACCGTAAGATGCAACATAAGCAACACTGTTATCAGTGACAGTAGTAGTAGTGAGAGTAACACGAGCCGACTCTGTTCCGAGTGCTGTGTCTCCTGCAGCAGCAGCAGTTGTGTCTGTACCTACTGCCATGTGAGACATTGCTGTATCAGTCGTATCTTTCATTCTTGAAGCAATGTAATCAAGTCCTGTATCTACTACTAAATTAGAAACAGTAAAGTCTTGTTTGACTTTTCCATTTACATCGCTTATTACAATATTGACTTTACCAGTCGCTTTTGTATTGTCTTTCTTGATCATTTTATTTCTCCGTATTTTTTAAAGATTGCGAGACTCACCAACGTAGTCTTCGCCGAAGTACGTAGGAGCATAGTTTGAAATTGATAGTACACCAGAAGCTGATGCGCTAACAGACTCAGTTTTAATTAGTGATAAAGTTTTTACAACTTGTTGACTTACCACAAGGGTTTCTAGTATATCTTTAGATGTATTTATAACACGTTCAAACACTTCTGTAGTACTTATTAATTCATCAATTGACTTTTCTACTGCTTTGCTCATACCAGAACCAATATAGTATAATGGTACATATCCAGCTTCTACATACTCTTGATCATAATCATCAGAAATTGAAACTGTATCAGATATAGGTAAGCCCAAGTCCATCAGATACGTTAATACATCTATAGTTGACACAGCGTCTGATTCTAATCTAGAAACTCCGGCAGAGAAAATTTCACTTGCAAGTGTAGTATCTGCATGCGATCTATTGTATTGCAATGCAGGAGAGAAAGTATCTATTGGCGTAGCAGTGTCAATTAAAACTTTTTCTACAAACTTACTTATACCTGCACCGGTATAGTTTAATGGTAAGTAGTCACTCACTACATAATCTTGTATGTAATCGTCACTTATAACAGAAACGTCTACAATATTTTTACCTATTGTAAAGAATTCGCTGTCACTGTTAGTGGTAACATCATTAAAATCTCTGTACCATTGAACTACTCGTGTAAATACTTCTGTTCCAGTTACATAATCTTGCAACTCGAAAGTATGAATGTGAAGACCTTCTGAGAATATATTAAAGAATCCCCCCAGTGCTATATTATTGGAGATAATTAAATCACCAAAAACTTCTAGACCTGCAGGATGCATCAAATCTTTATATCTTTTTTTCCATTCAGTTTCAGCTAATCCTGTTTTTATTATATAGGAATAACTTTGATATCTGTAGTTATCTTGTATTCTATTAACATTAGATAACTTGCCTCTATCGTCTTTAAATTTTCCTTGTTCTCTGAATAGATAACCTGTATTTAAAGTTATTACTACAGTCTCTCTTATTCTAGATCCTATAGTTATGTTGAATTGAGATTTTGTGTATCGTCTACCTGGATTAATTATAGACCAAGAAGAAGGAGAATTTTTTGCGTCTAACGCATCAATTCTTATTATTGCATTTTGTGAAGTTTGTCCAACTTCGTCTTCGTTCAAGTTTGTATAAATTTGACCAGTAATGAATCCCGCATTTGACCCTGAATAAGTTCCAGTCGTTACAGACACGATTATTCTGTCAATATATGCTTTTACATTCGACTCTGCAAGAGATCCACCACGTTCTACAATAAATGTTCTAACAGAATCGGTATTAAAAGTAACAACAGAACTTCCAGTATATCCAGTACCTCCTTTAGTAACAACTATAGAAGTTATTACTCCATTACTGACAACCGCTCTACATTCAACACCAGTGCCACCAGAAATCTCAATAACTGGAGCTGCAATATAACCTAAGCCTCCGTTAGTAACAGTTATTGATGTAATTACACCAGAACTAACTACAACTTCAGCAGTAGCATCTGCTCCTGGTCCTGGAATTTCTGTTATACCCTCTGGTAATTTTATAGCTACTTCATAAATTTGAGGCAAAGTATGAGCTATTTTTGAAACTCTGGGAATTGTTATCGGAATAGTTCTTGCAAATGTCACCGATCCAATAGTCTCATAATATATTATATCAGCTAAGGTGCCGTTTAAGTTTGAAACTTCATAATTATCATAGCCCGCAGACGCCCTAACAGAAGTTTCTTCTGTCCAAACTCCATCGGATGCTCTGAGTATATCTCTACTAGGATAATATACGTCAACTTCTTCGTTGTATATTAGCTTGAAGTAAGCCTTAATGGATCGTTCTGATCCTTTTGACTCGTATATTTTTTTTATGTTTTTTAATAAATTTTTTCTATCTGCAAGAAGAATTTGAGGAAAATCGTTGGCAAGCTCAATGGCTCTTTTGTCAAGTTCGGCGGCTTCTAAATCATCAATATCTGAATATTTTTTATTAAGCAATAAATTTATAGGGTTGCCAGCAGAATCCATGTATTCATAATATTTTTCAATGAATTGTATGAATTTTGAATAGTCATCTCTTATAAATTCTGGTAACGTGTACTTAATACTAGTAGAAGTTTTCTCATCATATATAGTAGGATTTCCAGTTGCGAACCCCAGAGTCGCTTCCAATACAGCGCCAGATCCAGTTAAGCCAGTAACTGTTATTGTGGGCGCAGATGTATAATTTTCACCTATGTTTGTTAATTGTACTGTATGGATTACTCCATCTAGTACATCAACAGTAGCAGTTGCGCCAGTTCCTCCCCCACCTGAAATAGTTATAGTAACAGGAGAGGAGTAGCCAGAGCCCCCATTAGTAATTTCTATGCTTGCTACATACTTGAGAAAATCTGGAATTTGATTAGACATTAATAACCTGCGACTTCTGTTGTTGCTATTATTTCAATTCCTTTTCTTTCACCTGTAATACTATTAAGAGAACTTCGATTCAAAGTTAGTATAGTATTTTTCGCTGGTTTTGCAACAACTGCTCCAGTAGAAACATCAGACTGTCTAGTTAAAGTACTTGTAGAAATATCTTTAACATCAGCATGTGGACTGGTTTTAATTTTAAGCGTAGTCTCAGTGCCAAACAATGAAACAATTTTCATTGCATTCAACGTAAGTTTTCCTGTATCGTAGTCTATTGTTCCTACACTCTGTATTTTTTTGTTATTTACATCTACTACATTCACAGTTCCAAATCCACTGTAAGCTGGAGATACTACATCAGCGTTAGGAACATCTTGTAGTTTAACTTGATAATTTCTGCCGGCTACGTCCAATGTAAACCATGTGCTGTGAAGTTCTCTTGGCTGAATCTTACTATTAAAAGTAAAACTATAGTTTGCAAATATTCCTAGGTCAGTAAGAAGTCTTTTTTGTAAACTTGGAGATACATTCACTGACAATATAGAAGAAGATACTGCTTTAACTACATTATGTATACGAGAATAGTAAAAATTCTTGTTTAGTTGATTCAAGTCAGTAGAAAAATAATTTATGATAGCTGAATTAGCTGCTTCTGTCAGTTCGCCTGAAGATAGACTCGTAGTAGATGAATCATATGCTATGCCAACTTTTAGTCCTATATAGGTGTATTCAGGATCAACAAATTCTGGTAAAACTGCAACAGGGGCTCTGGGTTGAATTATACTAGTTTCAATTGTATTTTTAATATCATCAGTTATGATTTGGCCTTCAACCGGATCCAGAGAAATAAACACTTTGCCATATATAGGTGGATCATTGTTTTCTCCTCCCCACACTGAACAAGATTGTATATTAGGATTTGATGCCAATATGAGACTACGATAATCTGTAGAAGATACTGCCCGTTCTCTTGTTTGATTGAATATTGGTGCTGTTTTTCTGATACTGTCTATGCTTTCCTTTTCAGCACCACCAGAAGCGATAACGGTATTTGAACTATCAAAAGATTTTATCTCATCAGTTCCACCCGTCAGTGTAGCAGCTATTGTAAATGTTTTTGCTTTATTCGCCGCCGAGCCAGATGTAACGAGATAATCAATTAATACAATGTTATCGGTGCTTAATTTTTTACCAAATACGTCATCCCCAAATCGAATAATATATTTACCATCAACACCTTCCTCTATAAAGTATGCAGCAGTAGTACTCTTCAAATCCAATACGCCAGTGCTTAATTTATAAGATTCAATAGTCGCATCAGTGCCAGATTTTTGAACACGCACCCGCAATGTAGTGGTGTCTATATTCATATTTGGAATTGTCAATGGACCAGAACGATTATTCGTGTCGATGATAAATCGATTTGTAACACGAGTACCTTCTTTAATTGCTAGATTATTGAAAACAAACTTATCTACTCCATTTACTGTTTGTAGAGTAGCAGTAGTATCGGTACTTGGATAAAAAGTAAAACTAGCCGAGTCGAGAGCAGAAGTAAATGCAATATTTCTTGATAGAGTAAAGTTTATATCAGTATTTGATGCCGATGGAGTAATAGACAGATCAACATATGCAGTGGCCGATCTTCTCGATCTTGGAGTGTAGCCCAAACTTTTTGCTATAGACACAACAGAACTTCGCTTAATTGCCGAATCTAAAAAGGATTCATTTGCCAACATATGAGCAAGAACTGCATTGTAGTGAGTATTATATGATAGGGTATCTAACAATACAGAAAGGGCAGAACCTTCAAAATCGTAGTCACTAAACTCGCCTGATTCTATCAAAAACGATTTTAACGACTGCTTGATATTATCGAAGTCTAATTCTGATACATTAAGTTGTGCCATTTTTTTACCTTAATCTTTTTAAATTTGCTGTAAGTGTTTGAGGGCGAGCAATACCCACAACAAAAAATGTGAGGCTAACCTTATATGAATTTTCATCCAAACTAGGAAAAACTGTCATCGTTTCTATTCTAACTCTTGGCTCATAGCTCTGTATTAAATTCTGCAAAGTTTTCGAAATAAGATTTGCAGACAGTTTGCTCATGGGTTCGAACAAAAGTCCTCTCAAATTTGCTCCTTTTTTAGGATCAAACGGCCTCTCGTAGAAGTTAGTAAGCATTAATATTCTTAAAGATTGCTTTACCGCATTCACATCTATTTTTTTTGCGACATCGCCTGTAGCAGGATTAGCAGTAAAGCTTAAATCCAAGTCTTTATAGAGTCTTGATATTTTTAATGATTCGTTTGCCATACTCGTATTTATAACAGTTTTGTTATAATCCTATAGAATCTGGTATATTAACATTAATAAAAGATTTGCCCTTTGCTTGTTTGACTGCATCAATTCTATATACAAAATCTTTTACTTCTGGTATCTGTATGCCTAATAAATCAGCAATAGCACTCTTTTTTGGAGTAGTGATTGGAGTACCTTTTAAAATGAATCCGGCGCCGTCTTCTTCAAAATTTGGTATCTTCTGGCACAGATTGTTTAAGTCTAATGCACCAGTCTTTAACAAATTTGGAATATCATCGATTGCCACATTACCCAAATCTAACCCGCTGTATTTTGTTTTTAGATTTGACACTTCATTTTTTAAGTCATCTACCGCCAGTTTTGCTGTTAAGATGTCGGACGCAAAAGATTCTATATCAGCTTGCAATCCTTTTATTTCTTCTGGTAATTCAATCTCAGGTACATATTCTTTTAGCTTAGAAATAACTATAGACTGCAAAGCAGCGGCGTCTGTTGCAAGAAGAGCAATTTCAATTGCGTCTTGAATAGACTGGCCCTGCGCTGCCGTTATAGGTAACTTATCGATAGCTTTATCTATCAACTCATCTTTTGTTAAAATACTGTCAGTAAGCTCTACTAACTTTTCAGTTGCTCCGCATAAACTCATATTTTACTCCTAAGGTATTGGCGGTGATCCAGACGAAGGATGTTTGTGTGTGCCGAGAACAATTGCACCTTGTCTCACAATTGTGCCACTCGCAACACCTATTACAGTATAGTTGCCTGTGTGAATTGTATTGCCAATAATGCTTCTAGCAGGAGAAACTGTCTGTTGTGCCGTTGATGTTAAAATTTGAGCGCCTATAGAAGAAAGAGTCTGTAAAGATTTTGCTTCTACTAACTGTACAGTGCCTGTAATAGTTTGATTCAATGTAGCCTTGAGTGACATGTTTAAACTCATAGCTTTAAATGTGCCAATAGGAGAAAGTAACTTCAAATTTCCGGTCGCACTCATTATCTTACAGCCTAGTATGGAAGTATAATTAGCAGATCCAACCGCTATGGATGTAAGATTTCCGCCAACTGTACCAAATTTATTACCAGCAACAGTTTCTGTTTTATTTTTGATGATAGTGTCTGTCTGGTTGCCACCAACTCGCAAAGAATGGTCTCTAGATATATTGCTACTTTGACTAGACAATATTTCTGTCATATCGTTACCAACAATCTTTGTTATTCGATCACCACCCACAGAAGTGAAAAGATTTCCACCGATCTCTTGATACATGTCACCCGTGACGAGCAATTTCGCATCGCCTCCTATGGTAACATCACACGATCCTTTAATGTAGACCTTTTTGTCTTTTAGTGTTATTTCGTATTCGTCACCAACAACCTTTGTTACCTTTGAGCCATCTGCTTGGATTTCATAGAAAGTGCCCGCATTGTGATACTCGTGTATTCTGCCATTGTTTGGCGTATCGTCTACTTCAAATACATGACCAGTTTCAGTTTCAGTTACTTTGTTATATGGATACGCAGATGTTTTGTTGTCATAATTTGGTTCTTGATTTGCTGCATTATACATCCAACCGTCTTCGCCAAATCTAGCATGCGGTTCTTCCCAAATCTCTCTGTCGTACACCGCACCTGCTTTGTCTGATTGAATAGAATCAATATGAGGAGCTGATGCTCTAGGAATTGCCTCTTGTCTTGTTGCTCTTTTGTTTGTAAGAGTTAAGTGTCCTTCTGCCACAGCATTTCTTGCAAGTCTTGATAGATCGGGTTCTTGTAGTCCGTTGAGGCCACTTTCGCCTTCTCTAGGATAAACTCCATTGGGGTCAGCAAATCCTTTATCGCTACTTCTTTTATTTCTTGGTTTGCCTGGCAACGTGCCAAATATTACAGGGACTTGTTCATCTTCTCCATCGCTGAAAAAACCAACTACAGTGCTACCCTCTACAAACGAAGGTGTCTCACCTACACCAGAAATACTAGCAGAAGTCATAGGCATAATAGGAACTGCCCACGGCAAATCTGTAGTGGGCAAGTCAGCTAAGTTTTCAGTATGATATCCAATGATGCGTACTCTACATCTTCCTAATTGAGCAGGGTCGACTCTATCTTCGACTACACCTATCCACCACTTAAAATTAGGATACATCTTCTTCTCCGTTTGACTCTACGTTTTCGGGCGAAGAAGAAAGACCATTTTTAATTAGTTCTGTTTGCATAACATGTCTATCTGCATTAATTTTATGATGTATTGCTGAAATAATATATAGTCCAGATAATAAAGGATCCAATACAGTAGTCAAATCATCAGATGGTGGCTCTGCTGAAGGATGTAATAAACTTATCACATGACCTACTTGTATGTCAGTTCTTCCTGGTATTGTCATTTCAAATTTATAGTTGTCAAACGAATTCAAATAGTTTTGTCTGAAAAGAATTCTATCAGCGACATAGCTTGCGGTTGAACCATCTGGCAAATCTTCTTCATCAGACAGTCCATAATCGTTGTACAATCCAGAATTGAAAGAATAAAAATCTTTCTTTGTTGCTGGATTGCGCTTTATGTTTTGTGGTAAAATGTTAGTGGGACCAGTCTTGGTAAATTTCCCCATATCTTTCACAAAGTCAAAATTTTGTTGAATTATTTTTTTAGTATATAAATCGTAACCGTCCACACTAGAAGCAAATGCTCCTTTATTATTTCCATCGATCACATCTACTGTAGTCAACATTTTCAAGTTTTCAATTTTAGTCATAGAATCTGGCAGTCTATTTCCAACAAAGTCCAAGTCAGTTATTCTTCTTGGCATTTGTGCGCCGCTTCTTTCTAGAACATATTCGTCAAAAACACCACCGGTTCTTTGTGAGTATATTAAACTTTCGACACTTGCAAAATAAAATGCTTTATTTGATTCAAAGAAGAGATAATCAGAACCTAATAAAGAATTACCTTTTACTTTCTTTGATACATAATTTATATTTTTTACTGGTGACCAATGATTCGATGTGTATTTTACTTTTCTTGTATGTGGAGTATCCATTATAACCAGCTGTCTATCATATTTCATGTATTCTTCGTATATACTTGAAACTATATTATCAGTAGTATCATTATAAGATTTTGTTATCGTGGCTGTTTGTTGTTCATATCCTTCGATAGACATAAAAGAAATATTGTAAAACTGCGAACGATCATCATTCAGAATTCTATCGTATACTGCATACACTTGAAATGTTTTTTCGATTACATTGTTTGGCGTATCTTCTAAGCTAACAGTCCGTATCTTCATTGTGATATATTCGTTACCAAGAATAGGTAAATTTGATATCAAGTTTGCAGCATCGGCAAGAATCAAGTTTCCAGTCATGCAAGGCGAAAACAAGTCTTCATACAGATTTATCTCTATCATAAATTCTGTAATATCAGCACTGCTTTCTGTACTGAGACTGGTAATAATAAGCTTTTCTATCTTATAATCACCAGCATGTATGAGAACTTCATCTTCCATGTTATTGCGCCATCAATGATTTATAAGAAACAATAAACTCTGCTAGAAATTCGGGTTTCAATACAAAGATTTGTCTTTTTTCTTCATTCAATTGAAGTTCATAATCTAAATTTGAAACTGCTTCTATTGTGCCAGCGGTTATGGCAGCTGCATCGTGATCTACTATTATTGAAATATCTGACGTAAGCCTATAGTGATGATCTAGTGATGCATTTCCTACTCCATACTTAGACTCAGTATATGTGAACAATAATTCTTCATTTTTTGGCCACTCTTCATTCACACTTACAATATCATTAACGATGAGAAGTATCCAATGGTACTTTGAACTACCATAAAAATTATTCGCCAACATGTCTGGCGTTTCTCCATCTTTTATGTAGTATGAATTTACTGCTAGTTTATTGTTCTTCTTTCTATCTAACCCGACTCTTCTAAAAATGTCTTTAGTTAGTATTGTTTTATCGCCAGTCTTATACGATATTTTGGGCATTGCTTTAAAAAACATTAGAAACCATCCGCTATTCTGTTGTTCGTTAGAGTTTCGAGTTCAGTAAACGCCAACTCTACATTAATTTCAGCGGGCACACCACCGGTATTTAATATAGTGGTAAAAGCGTCTTGATTGCCATACGTGATTTTCATATCAGTAAGCGCACATGCAGATATTTTATTTAAGTGGGGATTAATGTCGCCCTTATAACAGTATTCTATTTCAAACTCGGAAGGATATTCTAGGAAAAGTCCAGTAGGATCATTTTCAGGATGCATATGATATTTAAAAAGCTCAATGATCCGCTTGACATTTTCATACTCTGCATTGTTTCTTGGAGCAAATTTGTAGTTGAACGCAAACTGACGAAAGCCCATACTTGTAAATAGCTGTTCTTTATACGGGTTTGGTGTTTTTCCTGATGCGAGATCAACCGCTGCTCCAATTTCCCCGGTGATGCCTAGTGCAGACGGTAAAGATGCGGCAGCTTTAATTGCACTTCGTATTCCAAGCTCACCCACTCCTGTGCCAGTTGACAGTAACTTGCTGTAATCGCTGTTCTGAAATGCATCAGTGACATCACTAGCAGCTCCAGCGAGAGCGCCAAGTTCTTTGTTTTCCCAGTTAGCACTGTATCTAGCTATTGGTGGTTGAGAAATATATAACTCAATCAAACCAAGAGTTCTTACCGTTCTTACTCTTTCTACTACGCCTGCTGCAAAACCAGCGCCTGCGCCTGCACCACCAATAAATCCAACAGTACTTCCAATTGCATTTGCACCTTCACCGATACTTCCAGCTAGTTTTACTCCTAACGCAGCGCCGGCGGCGCCGCCTGATAGTATAGCCAAAGCACCGGCTTGATCTGCACTTAATCTATTTTGCTCTGTTCTGTTAACTGGCACTAAACCGCCATCGTCTAACATGCCGCCAAACTCACTCGCATCTTCCTGTATTGCTGAATTTGTAGCCAACGCCACTCTACTATTTTCTCTTGCAAGAGCAGTAAATCGAACACTATGAAGATGCTCTGGTTCTGAGTTGTTGGTAGATTCGCCTAAGCGCAAAGGATATTCAAATGCTTTGACGTAAGTATAAACGTATTTCTTTAGATTATTTCGATCTTTTTGACTAATATCAGACAGATTTTCAGTGTCATGATTATTTTTTCCGTCAAATATAGTTCCGGAATTATCTTCTGCTTCACTCGCAGCGTACCTTTGTCTGAGCAAGGCTATGTCTTGCTCGGTTGGGTTGGCACCGGTTGCTCTGAGAGCTGCGAGGTCTGATTCAAATGACATTCTACTTCCCGTGTAAAGAATTGTGTTTGTTTTTCTTTATTTATAACAGGAATTTAAGGTATTACTAATCTTCTGAGTCCGGTGTGCCAGTTGCATGAGGATCTATAATTTGACGAGTGAACGCTCTTTCTTCAATTATACAATTTATATAATCTACTCCAGAATATTCATGATATTTTTTTAAGTCTTCTTGCGATATACTCTCTAAGAATTTTTTCCAATACACCAATCCCTTTGCCATCATATTCGAATAGTTATTCGTGACAGGATCGATCCAGTGTTTTGTTACATGATTATTTGATCCATCATAATGATAGCAATGCATTTCTCTTTGGTGATATAGGTGCCAGCCTTTTATGAAAGATTTCAGTACCATATAATGTTCTTCGCCTTCAAAGAATATTCTAGCATCATATCCAACATCATCAACCCACCGTGTAGGAGCAAAAAAATTGCCTGCAAAAAGATGAATAGCTGGCATCACATCATCAGTTTTTGGTATCCATTCGCCATGTGCTGCTGGCATTCTGTTATGTTTCTGAAAGGTAAAATACTTAGCAGAAGTAGCAAGAGGGTTATTTTTATCTGACAGTTTATTTGGAATACCATCAGCATCAAGACTGTAATTGTGACATGCGGAGGTTAGAACTACTCTAGAGCTATTTGTTTTTTGCCTAGCAAGTTCCCAATCTTGTAATAAGTATCTGTCCCAGTCTTTGTCGTAAACAATATGAGAATCAACTTGATATAAAAAATCTTCATCTTCTATCTGAGCCGCATTTATTTTTCTTGCCCACACTACTCCTGCTGCGTATTCAGGATCAATTCTTTTGTATCTAATATTATGTTTTTCTATGAGTTCTTTTTCAATAGAAACCAGACTATCTTCTAGTTTTGTTTGTTCAAATATCCCAATTATAATTTCATTGTCGCCCGACTGTTCTTCTAGTAAGCTTTTAATAGTGTATTTCAGCAAAGGATCTCTAAATGATACTACACTAACAAATATTTTCATTCTTTTTTATCCAGTTTAAATATTTTTCTAACAGAAAGAAATTTTCTGTAATATTGAGAGTCTCCCCCCAATATAGTATTTCTACTTTTATCTACCTGTTGATCAGTTCCTGGACCATAGCCAGCTTCTAAATGAGTATTAAGAAATGGTATAATATGTAAAAGTGGTTCGCCAGCTTTGATTATAATTTCGCACTTACGCTTAGGAGTACAAATCATATTAGCAGTAGTAAAATTTTTGTAGTCAACTACTCCTGGCCAAACATGTAAATCATTGAAAACTTTCGAATGAAAAGTAGCAGGAAGTATTAATGCAGATATATTTTTATTGACAAAAATGTTCCAAGGTGCACCTATATGCAGAACTGTCAGTGGAACGTCATCTTCTGGCTCAAATATACCATCAACAATAGTTTGATCCATTTTCTTGGGTAGATGAAACCCTCTCGTGCCTCTTTTGTTGTCTCCAATGGTACTTACTACTCCTGCTTTATTTGCTTTAATACGCATGTCACACCAAGCAGGTATTACATAGCCTAGTTTAGCATAGTCTACCATACCAGGACAATGTACGAATTTGTTGACACCATACTTCTCTATTCTTTCATCTTTTCCTAGCACAGGAACATCCTTTGCCATCATGATAGGAAAATCTAGATATGCATTTCTAGTTACGTCTACAAACTCAATGTCTTTTTCTTTTTTAAATATTGAAAACATTATTTTCTTTTTTCTCTCAACTCATCAGTGTAGACGTTTATTTTATTGGATTGTCTTCTGTGTAAAAGATCAATATCTTTAAATTCTTTATCCGTCATAGGTCTAGTGACACACTCTCTAGGAACAGAGGATCTCTTTATAGGTATAGCTACAACCAATGGAGTGCCTGATGGTAGAAAGCCATCAAAATTGGGAGTGTGCCAAATAGCAGGAAAGTTAATTTCTTTTGGATATGTGTCAGTATCTACTAAACCTCCTAAACAGGTAAAGTGGGGGTTTGCGAGACTATTATTGACTAGAGGTATTATTAAAGTGCTCCAGCCCGGCGCTGTTTTTATCACCCAAGGATTAATAAATTTTACAGGAGGTGCAGGCATTCCTGGAGCTTTTGGACCCAATTGATCTAGAGTGTGAAACTCTGCTAATTTAAGTGCATCAGGATTAAAAACTTCAATTGTATTGCAGTCTTCAGAAGATTTTAATCCAAGATCACCGCAGAGTGGTATAACATACCCTAGTGTCATTGCATCTAACATTGGCATACATTTTTTTGCAGTCAGACCTTTTCTGTTTCTAGCATCACGACCAGTCATTGTAGGTGGTATGCTTTTAAACCAATCTGGCACATGTTTGTTTGCTGGCCTGGGAGCTGGAATAGTACCCTCAACATTTGGATGACAATAGAACTCAATTATAGGCTTTTCTTTTCTCTTCAAAAAATTAAACATTACGATTCTCTAGGTCCAGTAACCCAAGTCACAAGTGTATTTCTTTCACCAGAAGTTACCGGTAAAACTCGGTGTGGCATCCAAGACGCAAAAAACAGGGCATCACCTTTCAAAGGTTTTAGTTTCTTAATCTCATCTAGATTGCCATTAGTAACTATTTCAAACTCGCCGCCCTCATAATCTTCTGGCTCATTCAAAAATACTACTACTGATATTTTTCTAGAATTTTTCTGCCAGCCAAAAAAGACATCCCAATGCCAAGTATAGTGTCCATCAACTTTATATTTTGTATATTGCATGGGACCAAAGTCATCTACATTATATAAAAAGTGATCGTGGTTAGCTTGCGCTATAAGGTAGGACATTCTTTGATACAACCAATCAGTATTTTCATCATGGTCCATAAAGAATACATCTGAATCTCTTGCTTTTTTTAAGTCTGTGTCTGTGAGTTTACTACTGACGGTGCCTTTTTGAAAGCTCTGTAAGTCTTCTATCTCTCGTATCTTTTCGACTTCTTCTTCGGTGAATGCTCGGTTCATGTGAGCATAGCATTCGAAATTGCCTATATACTTGTTTATTCCAGTCATAATTTTTCACTTTTTAAATAATATATACAATTCTACATCATATATAGACGATTGTCAATTGCTTTTTATTACTACATTACCTCCATCGGACACAGTGACTGGATAAGTAGCTGAATCTGGATAATCATAATAAGATACTTTTTGTGGAGGTGTATAAGGTGCTGGTGTTCCGCCAACATTAGATCCTGGTAAGGTCACTCCCATTGCGCTTGCTGGTGCACCAGCGACTGCTGGCTGAGCAGAGTTATATGTTGCTACATTTCCTCCGGCTGGTGCATTATAACTTGCTACATTTCCTCCGGCTGGTGCATTATAACTTGCCACGTTGCCTGCTACGTCTGCATTATAACTTGCCACGTTGCCAGATGTTGGTGCATTGTATGTTGCAGGATTTCCTGATATTTCTGGATTGTATGATGCAGGATTACTAGAAGCGCCTGAATTGTATGAAGCTACATTTCCTGGAGTGGGCGCATTATAAGTTGCAGGGCCGCCGTCAATTATTGCATTGTTTGAAGCTACAGTTCCTGGGGTGGGCGCATTATATGACGCAACCGTTCCTGGTGTAAATGTTGGTGCATTGTATGTTGCTGCTTCGCCGCCGCCAGAAACATTTCCTGAAGTAAATGTTGGTGCATTGTATGTTGCAGGGTTACCACCGCCAGAAACATTTCCTGGAGTAAATGTTGGGGCATTGTATGTTGCTGCATTGTATGATGCAATAGTTCCTGGAGTATAGACTGGTGCATTGTATGTCACTGCATTGTAGTTTGCAATCGGTCCTGGTGATACTGACGGTGCATTGTATGATGCTGGCCCGCTCAGGGTATCAATATTTCCTGGAGTAAATGTTGGTGCATTGTATGTTGGTGCATTGTATGATGCAACCGTTCCTGGTGTAGATGACGGTGGATTGTATGAAGTAACATTGCCAGGTTCATAGACTGAAGGATCATTAGGTATTCCGGATCCGGGGCCGTAATTAACCTCTGGGACAAAGAAGGGCGCATTGTATGATGCAGCATTCCCAGGAGTATTTGTTGGCGCATTGTATGTTGCTGCGTTGCCACCGCCAGAAACATTTCCTGGAGTAAATGTTGGGGCATTGTATGTTGCTGCATTGTATGATGCAACCGTTCCTGGTGTAAATGTTGGCGCACTGTAGTTAGCGGTGCCGCCGCCAGAAACATTTCCTGGAGTTGTTGATGGTGAATTAAATGATGCTGCGTTGCCACCGCCAGAAACATTTCCTGGAGTAAATGTTGGGGCATTGTATGTTGCTGCATTGTATGATGCCACATTACCAGGTGTTGTTGATGGTGCATTGTATGTCACTGCATTGTATGATGCAATCGGTCCTGGTGTAGATGACGGTGCATTGTATGTTGCTGCATTGCCCGGTGTTGGTGCATTATATGAAGCGGGGTTGCCAGGTGTTGGCGGGTTATATGACGCAGCAGTTCCTGGTGTTGGTGCATTATATGATGCAGGATTTCCCGCAAGCTCTGAATTATAAGTAGCGATATTACCACCAGAGTCTGCATTGTATGATGCAACATTGCCCGGTGTTGGTGCATTATATGATGCAACATTGCCCGGTGTTGGCGCATTGTATGACGCAACATTGCCCGGTGTTGCTGCATTGTATGACGCAGCAGTTCCTGGGGTGGGCGAATTATATGATGCCACATTACTAGGAACTGCGGCAGTGCCTGTGCCGCCTTTGCCCTCTACTGTGATATCATGTTTTCCAAATGGTACATCAAAATTACCAGAAGAAGTGACGGTAGTAGTACCAGTACCACTAGTTCTCCAGGTTTTTTCTAGACCAAACTTACCAATTGGCATTAGCTAACATCCTTCATCGATAAAGATACTACATACGATGTGCCTTGATCATATGTAAACGCAGTCCAAATATCAACTTCATTCGCTCCGGTAGAAGCAGGAGGAACAACACCGCCGGCATAAGCGCCGTCTGTCCATGTAATTGTATGACCGCCTGAGCCATCTTGTATTGCTACAATCGTTGCAACAGAAGTGCTGCCGGCAGCAGGAGGATTAGTAAACGTAACGGTTGTATCTCCAGTGAGATTTAATCTGAAAATATTTGCTGCTGATAAATCTAAATTTATAGAACCAGTAGCAGGATCTGTAGTAAGCATAACTTCAGCGTATCCTTTGAGATCGCCTGTAATATCACCAAAAGTTACATCGCTTCCACTTTCAATTTTGTCTGTGTTCAAATTTGTGAAATTAGCATCCATTTCTGCCGTGGTTAGTGCAGATGCTTTGCCAGCTCTAGTTACAATAGTAGCCATTGTTCAATTTCCTGGTAGATAAATAGTGTTCTAGTTTATTTTATTTATAACGGACAAAAGTTTAGTACATGACATATTCGAAAGAAGTTTATTCAGGCAAGTTTGTTCCTAGAAATCCAGCAAAATACAAAGGAAATGTTTCGAAAATAACTTATCGCTCTAGTTATGAATTGAAGTTTATGAATTGGTGCGATATCAGTGCATCAGTATTAGAATGGGGAAGTGAAGAGATAGTAATACCTTATCGTTCACCGTTAGACAATAAAATACATCGGTACTTTGTAGACTTTATTGTGAAGATACAAGGCAAAGATAAAGTAAGAATGTGTCTAGTTGAAGTGAAGCCCAAGAGATTTACAGAAGAACCTAAAAGACCTTCTCGTAAAACAAAAAGATTTATAAATGAAGTCAAGCAATGGGGTGTCAATCTAGCAAAGTGGGAAGCTGCTAAAGAATTTTGTCTTGACCGCAATTGGGAGTTCATGATTATTACTGAGAAAGAACTCGGTATATAGTTATAAATAGTATAATGGCTAATCCTTTTGAAAATATAAGAACAAAGACTGGCGGCGATGATCGATCTTTTCGCTGGTATCAAGATGCTGTCCGTAAAGTTGCAGGCAACATCAGAAGTTTTGGTGATGCATCTCGTTCGGACATTGGTGAATTCACTAATCGGTTAGAGCCTGGTAATCTGTACATGTATGTGTATGATCCCAAACATAAAGACACGTTACCGTACTGGGATCAATTCCCGCTGTGTTTGCCATTTGATGATATCCCTGGTGGATTTGTAGGACTCAATTTACATTATCTTCCGCCGCTGCTTAGAGCAAAGCTTCTAGGCGAATTGTTGAATTATACCGACAAGCAACTGACAGATAAAAGCAAGATCGAAGTTAAGTGGAGTATGCTAAAATCTTTCAGTAAGTTTCCTGGTGTGCAGCCAACAATAAAAAAATATCTGTACAGCCAAGTAAACAGTAGATTCTTAAAAGTAGACCCAGAACATTGGAAAGCATCTATATTTTTGCCAACACAAAACTTCCAAGGAGCCTCGAACCAACAAGTTTGGCGAGAGAGTAGAGATATAATAGATGGCTAAGTCACAAACCAAATACGAAAATTTCTTAACACAGATAAGAACTCAACACACTCCGCGGTCTGATAGATTTGAGGTCGTATTCAATTTACCGCCGCCGTTGATAGGTACTTCACCAGATTTTATGCGAACGATAAGCATGTACTGTGAAGAGGCTCAAATACCTGGTCTTGCAGCAACTAACTTGCCCATAAAGATCGGTGCGTGGACAGAATATAGAACTCAGAACATAGAATTTTTAACAACAGAAATGTCGTTTACCTTCTTAGTGGATGAATTGTTTTCTGGTAGAGAATTGTTTGAAGATTGGATCTCACTTGCTGCGAATCCAAATAGTAAAGAGGTCAGATATTATACTGACTATGTGGCAGATATTACTATAAAATCACTAAGCACCAAAGATGATGTTCTAGCTGCATGGAAATTAATTGATGCAACACCTAAACTAATCAACTTGACACCAGTTTCTTGGAGTAACCAAGGACTCATGAGAATGTCAATTTCTTTTTCTGCTAAAAAATGGGTAAGAATTTACGATGAAGTGGGAATTGATCCATATGAAGTAGAAGAAGCCCCACTTGAAGAACGAAGACTGCCAGATTTTGAGTTTTCAGATAAAGCAAAAGCTAGATCTTGGTTGGACGCATTGTCTGGCAAGAGTGATTTTTTCAAAACAAAATAATATATTATACTATTGGAGAATATAATGGCATTACCTGTAATTGATGTACCAACTTTTGAATTAGATGTACCCGGAATAAAAGGGAAAATTAAATTTAGACCTTTTCTTGTAAAAGAAAATAAAATATTAACTCTTGCTACAGCGTCCGAAGAAACAGCAGATATGTATTCTGCTTGTTGTCAAGTTGTAGAAAATTGTTCTCTGGGAAAGATAGAGGCGAAAAGTCTTGCAATGTATCAGCTACAATGGATATTTTTGCAGCTGAGGTCAAAGTCTGTAGGAAATATTCAGTCTTTTATATTGAGTTGTGGTAAATGTGAAGGTCAAATAAACTATGACATGGACCTAACTGAATTTCAAGTGATCGGTGATCCAGAAATTGTAGAACAAAAAATAGAGTTGAGTGAAGATACAGGAATTATGTTAAAGTATCCTTCTGCCGAAGTTCAAATGAATGAAAAAGAACTGACGGACATAGAAATATTATTAAATTCCATTGATTATGTATATCAAGGAGAAGAAATTATAAAGCCAGAAGAAGAAACAATAGAAGAAATGATTGAATTTATTGACAGTTTACCAATAAGTGTACTCGAAGAAGCTGCCAAATTCTTTCAAAATATTCCATCGTTGATTCATAAAGTTGACTATACCTGCACAGAATGTGATACTAAAAATACTACTGTGATAAATGGGTACGAACATTTTTTCGGCTAACTCTTTCTCAAGATTCGATGGAAAATTATTACAAAACGAATTTTTTGTTAATGCAAGAACATCATTACAGTTTAACCGAGTTAGAAAATATGATGCCTTGGGAAAGAGAGGTTTATGTTGGTATGCTAATAACACATTTAAAGAAAAAAGCGGACAAACAAAAGAGTAATCAATAATGCTTAGAGTATCTAAAAATTTACTAGATCCAAGTTTCGACGGCGGGTCAGTAAGAGACATGACAGATGGTCGCTTTACTAGTGATGGTGCAAAGTTACTTAGTACTAATATTAGATCGGCAATGAATGTGGGCAAGCCAGAAGGAATAAAGACAAATAAAATTTCTCAGGTCTCTTCTGATATTGCTAAAAGCTTAGGCGAAAATACAAAAGATATACAAGACATAATTGAAAACCAGGGCGATGAAACAAAGAAAGAATTAGCTTCTCTCATGACAAAAATGGCAGCGGCGCAGCAAAAAACAGGCAAAGCAAGCGTAGCTGCAATCAAAGACTTAATAAAACAAGTAGAAAGAATAAGAAGTGCTGCCGGCGATCAAGGTGATGAACTAGTAGAAAAATTTGGCTTAGATAAAGCTCAAAAGACTTTAGCCAGCGATGTGGGTCGAGGAAGTGTAGGTGGTACCGCTTGGCGAAAAATGATGAAAACAGACGAGGGTCTTGGATTCAAGGATTCGTTCAAACAAGCATTTACTATGGAAAAAATGTTTGGCCTAAAACCTTCTGCGGATGATGTCATAAAGAAGCAAAGAGAAGATGTAGAAGCTGAACGTGAGAATATAAACCAATCCAATGGGATGCTTAATACGGTAGAACAACTTGGAATTACAACAGAAAGCGATACTCCATCAACAATTGAAAAGAATGCAGAAGGAGGTAATACGTTTGTTTCTGGTATTGATAGAGAATCCCTAGATAATAAAAAAGTAGAACTTCTTGAGGAAATTCTAGCAGAACTAAAAAAAATGTCAGACAATAGTAGTGGTGGTTTTGGATTTCCACCTTTACTTCCTGTTCCTGGTAGTACTAATTTACGTGGTGGAGTACCTAGAAGTACTAGACCGCCCACCAATACTAAGCCAAGTAGATTCAGCAGAATTAAAAGCGCATTAGGATTTGCAGATGATGTTCCTGTCAATCCTGCTTCAGTCAAACCTACTCTAAAGCCTGGGTTTAAATTAAACAGTGCAGGCGCCCCGTATAATGCTAGTAACGGCCAAATAGTATCTCCGAAAAATGCTTTTACTAACGTAGCTGACGATGTTGCAAGAGCTGGAACAAACGTAGCTGACGATGCTGTTCGTGGCACTAGTATTGCTAGTAAAGTCCTTGGTGGCACAGGTAGATTTCTAAGTAGAGCAGCAATTCCTTTGACAGTAGGAATGGGCGCATATGACGCCTACACTGGTTACAAAGACGCAGATCAGTTAGTTGAATCTGGTGCTATGAATAAAGAGACTGGACAGGCGTTCACTGAACAAGACGAGACTGCGGGAAAGGTAGAAGCAGTAACGAGTGCAACTGGAGGAACAGCAGGAGCTATAGCAGCGGGAGGAGTCGGGGCTAGTTATGGTGCAACTGCAGGAGCGGCAATAGGATCATTATTCTTTGGAGTTGGTGCTGCGCCAGGTGCAGCAATTGGTGCTGTCTTGGGGGGAGCTATAGGCGGTACACTTGGTTTTTTTGGTGGATCTGCTGCTGGTGAAGCTATAGGAGACGCCGCTACTACTACATCAGGTGAAGCTGCATTAGACGCTGCAATAGAAAGTGGCCTTTACGATAAAGACTGGGTAGGCGACAGTGAGATTGATCCTGAAATTCTAAAGCAAACTACTGATACTGCTCAACTCAATGCCATACTCGCTGACGAGGATTTATCAGAAAAAGATACTAACAGAGTAATAGAAAGACTTAGCCAGTTAGATAGCGGTGAAGCTTCTACTACTGTTTCTTCAAGTGGACAAAATTTGGTTCTCAATCAAGCTGATGAATCTAGATTTGGAGTCACAGAAAAGCCTCCTGTAAATCAAACCTCAGCTGAAATTATGCCAAACTCACAGGAAGCGCAAGTTTCGGTTACACCAACTGCGGATGCTGTTGCAAATATGACTGATGCTGCTGGCAGTGTTACCACAAATAATATTACAAACATTTACAATACTACAAATAACAATACGAGTGGAGGAGGCGGAGGAAGTCAACAACCAATACTCGTAAATCCTTCTTCAAGTAGAGAAAACAGCAATTCGTTGTCACAATTCAAATCGAATGGAACTAGATAACAAAAAAGGGGCAAAGCCCCTTTTTCTATTACAGACTATTGACTAGTCATCTTGCGCTAGTTTAGCAAAGTATGACATGGTGTCATCTGTATCATCTGTATCATCTACTACAGCAGCCGCAGTTTGTTGTCTGCTTTCAACCGCTGTCGTAACATCCTTTAGAAACGCATCGTCTGCCAAGTCGCCAGTAGTAGCTGAAATGCTTTCTGCTGTGCCTACTCGTGATGCTGATCCAAGAACAAAATCTAGCTTCTTTTTCAGTTCATCATACGACTTGAAGTTAGAAGGAGCAATGATTTCAGCAAGTGAATGCTGCTTGTTCCAGATTGCTTCAATCTCTTCATCAGAGTCAGATACAGGACTAACTGCCGAGAACTCAGACTTGTCATAGTTGCGATAGCCTTCAACTTGACGAATCTTCAGCTTGAAGTTAGCACCATCCCAGAAGTCAAAAGGATTCATTGGATTCTCGTCTTGAAACTCGGGCTGCATAGCGTCTTTGATTTTGTCAAAGATTTTCTTGCCAAACTTGTACAAGAACACTTTGCCGTTGTTAGAAGGATTACCAGAATCTTCTACTACAAGAATGTTAGCGTAATATGATAGTCGGCGCTTCTGCTTGCGAGCAACTTCTTTGTTAGCTTCTACGCCGCTGTTCCAAAGCTCTGAATTGAGTTCTGATACAGGGTCAGTTTGCTTGAGTGTAGTAAGTGAGTTTTCGATGTACCACTTACCAGATGGTCCTTGAAATCCGTGATTCCAAAGTTGCGCCCAAGGCATATCTTCGCCTTGTGGTGCTGGAAGAAAGCGAATAACAGCATAGCCATTACCTGCTTGGTCTACCGTAGCTTTCCATTCTCGATCATCGCCTCGATTGTTTTGCTGAGGTGAATCAAGTTTTTCAACTTCTTTCATGAGTGAATCGAAGTTACCACGGGCCTTGCGTAGATCAGATAAAGAATTGAACGACATATTGTTTCTCCTAGTATGCGTTGTATAGTTTGTATAGCGTTATATTGCGTTGTATTACTTCGTATATAAATCTTCAAATACATCGTCTATCTTTGATGTATCCAGTTTATTTATATTCTTTAATTCCCTGTCAATTTTCTTTTCAGGGCGTTTCTCGATACGCTTGATGCGTTTTTCTTGCGGTCTAAACTTATTTGATTTACTCATCGCCGTAAACTAAATTTAGTTGCTCCATGTGTTTAGCGTTAATTTTATCTTTATCAAATTTGATAAAGGGTTTGTACTTTAATGCCAGAAGACATATATCCTGTAAGACGAAATCATCATAATATTCTTCAACAAAAGGCCTAAGCTTTTCTAACATTACTATACTGTCTAAACTTATTTCACGACCCATATACATTCTAAAAATTAAAGGATGTGTGCCTTCTAATATTGCTGATTTGATTTCTTCTTTTTCCATTCTTGTAAGAATTAAATCAAGATCATTATTAAAATTATACAACATTTTGCGCTTGTTTGTCAACCACTTTTTGTAAGTTTCTAGACAAGATGAATCAAATATTCCACCCCATCTGTCACCCTGTGAAAAATTGGCAACAAGAATGTCTATAATTTGTTTTTTAGTATAGTCTCTCGCCAATTTGCGGATAGAGGTAAGGTCTTTTCTTTTTAAAAAAGTTTCCTTCTTGGCTCTAACAGCGCCTTTCGTTTGAGTGATATCATAATCTTTAGTTGTAAAATGCAACTTTAAAGACAGATATATTCTAAAAACTTCAAATGGTTCCATATTAAAAAGGTAGTTTATTAGATTTCACCTTGAGAAGATTGAGTTCTTGTGCTTCTGCTTGTATCTTTTCTTTGAGACTGGTACTAATTAACTTATTGGCACTTTCAATTTCAACATCATTTTTTGTACAATATTCAATAAGAACGTCAATGCAGGACGATTTCGTATGAATTGCTTTGCGTTCAATATGCTGTGAAAACTCAGCCGCCGTGTTGAATTTTTTTGTGATGATAAAAACATCTGTAAGTTTTTCTGGGTTAGCCATAAATTCGTTTACCACTACTCTAATTGTCAATCGTGTTCTCCGTCAACCAATTCTCAATATATGAGAATACATCATTAGGACATTCTATATAAGGTGTTTTACAGATAGTAGTCTGTGCTTCACCCGGTTTATCAAAACTGTGAACGATTGGAGTGTTGAATGCTTGAGCAATTGATACTATAGACTTGGGATCACCTTTGCCGAAATGTACTTCCTTTGAGTGTCTCTCGTCTACTAGCAGTTGCAATATGCCTTGTACAACATCGTCTACATGAGTGAAATCTCTTTCTTTACTTCCGTTACCGAAAATGGTAAGAGATTCACCCGCCAAATAATCTTTCTTAAACTTTCTTATTACTGTACTGTATGGACCATAGTCTGCTTCTCCTGGTCCATAAACATTGTAGAAGAACATTTTCGTAAACTTTAAATTATAAAGTTCTTCATACAAATCTAAGATACCTTCACACGCTGCTTTGCTCCATGTGTAAGGATTTACCGAATCTTTATACTGTGTGCTAGAAGAAGTGGCAAAGAACAAAAATGTCTGCCAGTGTCTTGCCCAATCACATACCGCAGTAGTTGTAGTAATGTTATTGTCAATAGTATCTCTTGGCTCTTCAAGTGACCTACGAACTCTAGGACTGTTTGCTAGATGTATGATAGCAAGCGGTCTGTTTATTATCTCGGTAAGATTACATTTAGAAACATCTTCAAATATATATCTAACAGTCGGAAGATCAAATACATAATCTCCTTGTCGCATATCGTCTACAACAGTGACTTCAAATCCAATTTCAGCAAGCCGGTACACGAGGTGAGATCCTATGAATCCACATCCACCTGTGACTACTATTCTTGCGTTTATATTTTCTTCATTCATATATTATATTATACAGTATTATGAGCCAGTGTCAACTTATTTGTAAAAGATATGGTCATCAATATCTACTGTTTTAGCGTATGTGAGTCGCCAGTCTGGTCTGACATAGTTTGCATGATACCAAAGCGCACCCTCTGTATTGTCTTCGTGTCTGCCTGTAATAACTTCAGCAGCAAGAGTATATAATCTTTGGTAATCAGAAGAGTTTCGTATTCTGTCTGACTTGCCGTCACAGTACCAACTGAACTGACATTTATTGCGAATAGGAACTAAACGATCTTTGTGTTCAGCCCACCAATCTGAATGTTTTGCTTGATACACAACTGAACAGATATCATTCGGAAACTTGTTACTATCTACTCTATTTAGTGTGACAAACGCTACTGCTTTTTGACCCTCGTATGATTCGCCACGAGCCTCAAAATAAATGTTTGTTGCCAAGCATTCAGTCTCTTCGTGTGCAAAGTCATACCAAGAAGGAATGATTTCAACTGTCTGTGTTACTTCTACTGCATCTATTGGGGTGTCATCACTTTCATTATAAGCGAACATACTTACTGCTGTTAGTGTAACTACTGCGACTAACATAGCAAGCGTATCTTCTACTATGTACATGATTGTCTTCCTTTAGTTTGGGCCCTTTTGATTATAAGGTGGTGCCCATACCTCATCTAGCCTATGCGGCTAGAGCAAATGCTTCATCGTTGGCATTTATTAAGTTCGTTGCATTTAAGGTAGCTCCCGCACCTATTCTCCACATGCTTTCAGTTGCCTGTCGAATCTAAAACGCCCCCATTAATAAGCACCCTCTAATCTGGTTGTTACCATCTACTTTCCTCAGTGAGGACGGAAGATGCTTATTGGTGGA
>Ga0206131_10000328_pt1 | contig 69309 bp, 74 predicted proteins | sample Helgoland_Spring_FD_148636 | JGI IMG/M metagenome (GOLD analysis project Ga0206131, IMG submission 148636) | Pelagic subsurface seawater microbial communities from Kabeltonne, Helgoland, North Sea - Helgoland_Spring_Bloom_20160517_1 | ecosystem: Environmental > Aquatic > Marine > Epipelagic ... | reverse complement strand
GTACTAGTGAGGAAACATGCTGGTCCCCGATTTTGTACGCACATGTGAGAACCATCATAACATGGGTTGGTGTTTGTATCGGTGTTGTAAAATACTCCTTGGGTTATCGCGGATTTTTGACACCCAGAAGCAATTGTTGTCGAACTAACCGTACCTTCCCACGTTAAAGATTTAGCTGTAGCATAAGCTTCACAATCTGCTTCTGTCATGCTCATGTCCGGAGATCCCGATGTTGTCAGATGTGGATCATTTGCAGTAAACGAATACCCCATGCAATCCGCATCGTTCTGGCATCGTATTCGACAACCGTCCAATGTCACTTCTGTGTTTTGTATTTGGTCCCGTTCTCCCGCCGCGTACCCATCTCCCATGAGCAGTGGAACGTTTGTGTCTTTGATACGGTACTCCATCATGTCAAATGAGCTTGCTACGCATTCTGGCGTCTCTTCACACATGCTGATGCACCCTTCTTCACTGTCGGGCCGCATTCGTTCGTAGATTCCTCCAACAACGTTGGCATATTCGTGTGATCCTTGTAGTGTGTATCCACAACGACAGTTTTTCGGTTGATCGGTAAGCATGGTAGCATATTTGCCTTTGCATTTTTGGTTCAAGCAATCCCAAACATCGGCCGGATCCGAACTGGTGTATCCAATGTCATTACCTAAAGTATACCCCGGTTTAATTAAGCGCCATGCTCCTGCTTCGTATCCCCTTCGCGGATATTCGCCCAATCCCCATTTTTCCACATCTTCTATGCACATACCGGGCTTCTGTTTGTGGTTGGCTTCTGGTACGTGGGTTGTAACGGTTAGGTTCTTCACATCACCGCATGCGACCGTGTTGTTGTCTACGTTTTCGTATACCCTTCGATGTTCGTCAATGATACAGCCGGAACTAACATCGGAGGAATTGATTTCGCCCATGTAAATCATATCTTTGAAGAAGGTAGTCGTGCCCGTTACGCACGTATCAATCTCACGTTCGATTAGAACGCATGTATCCTCGCATGTGTATCCTCTACATTTGCTATCGTCCGAGCATAGGGTTTTGCACCCGGTACAATCGGTATCAATGCGTCTGTCGCTTAGCCTAGTACAGTCTTCTAAGCGTACATCATATGTTAAGGTCACATTGCATGTTCGGTGTCGTCGGTATTCGGTCAAATCGTAGCTGTATCCGTTCCACGGTCTGGTGGTACATCCATTGGACAAGTAACAGGTAGAACCATTGAAGGAAAAGGCGGCACATGTTGGATCGTGTACGCAACGCATGCTACAAGCGTCAGTCGTGTTTTCGTGGGCTACAAACCTCGCATCTTCGCATATTCCGGGTCCGGGATGCTGTCTATTAATGATGGAAGTTCCAAGTACAAAGCCGTTCTCTAATCGGTACGCATCGCACTCGTCGCGAGTGTAACTCATCGTAGTTACAAAGTCCGTCTTTAGATTGCCGTATTGCATACATGCTATGGTATTCGAACATTTGTTGGTGCTTTTCTGTGTGTTATAGTTTACAAAGTTGTTTGAAGTGGTGAGAATGCAACCATACGGTTTGGATGAATCGCTAATATCACCTTGCCATGTAAATCCGGGTGTATCGGATGCGTATATCGCACAGTCGCTGGAGGTTTTGGAATTCCAGTTCAAACCATCTTGTACTCGGTTCAGGTCTCGTTTGCTACAGAAACTGTGACCGTAGCACGGAACAACTCCCTCTACTGTTGTGCGGCAGATTGGTGCACCACCGTGTTTACACCCATTATTATACGTAATCGCAACACCTTCCAACATTTCTGTATTGATGAGGAGGGTACATTCGCGTTCGCTTAATTGGATTTGACATGTGCCCGAAGCTCGAAACTCGTATGGCGAACCACCCATGGTAAAGAAATTGCAACCATCGTCCCCAGCGCACATGGCGGCACAAATTTGTTCTTGTTCAGTTGGTGATAAATTCTCGGGTATGGAACCTAACAAATCTCCATTTTCGCATTGATCCCTAGGTTTATAACTAATGACCGAACCCATTTTGATAACATCGGTGCGCTCCATTGCATACCATTCGTCAGAACCGGGTGGGTCTTCTTGTAATCCCATACATGGTTGACTGTCGCATAGTTGTTTAGCATGTTGATAATCAACCTGACCATTATCATACCGTACATAATCGTTTAACACCTGTGTACAGTCCGAGGTAGCATCTTCGCATAGGCATTTTCCCGTTCCGGTATCTATGATAAATCCTACATGCGTCTGACATTCCTGATAGCATTTGTATACCTTTTCGTCTACCGTACCGTTCACAACTCCGTGATCAAACTTCAAATTGTTTTCGAACTCTTGATAAACGGTCGTGCCAGACCTATCTTCCAGTGTACATTGCGTGTACATATTACAATTCGTACCATCGTAGTCGAAAAACGCACAATTTTGATTGGAAAGACAATAAATTTCACATGTTTCTATGTTTACCTCGTCTAAATTGTCACCAACATCGATTTTGTGCGCAGCTGAACATTTTTTATCGACGGCATGTGAGACAAACGTTTGATCAGATATACACTGACCTTGGAACATTTCTCTATACTTAAAGTTGTACGACATGCCTTCGTACTTGCCTTGGAAATCGGTGTAGTTTGTTCCTCCCTTGGTGTGTATTACTACCACATCGTCTATTGTACAGTATGTCTTATCTGGTCTATCTGTCTCACATATACAGTTTATACCAAGTGTTCCACAAGAATAGTCGGTTTTCTCGGTGTTGAAGTACAATTTCCGTTCTATTTCAATACATCCTGTTGGCTTCGACTCGTCTTGAATAGTTCCTTGGTATGTATAATTGATGTATTGGTATTTTCCCCACACTGTGCACATGTTTTGGGTGACCTTTACACATGCTTCATTTTCCCCCACAATTTTTGTACTTGAAACGTCTACAAGTGTCATATTGTTAATGATAGAGTAAGCTTGACATGCGTCAACATTGGCATAATGCAAACAAGTTTGGGACGGAGACGCAAATGGGTCTAACGTAATTTCAATTTCTGAACGTTCACATGTGCCATGACCCGCACAAATGCTACCGTCTGCTACAGGACATTTGAATTGGCATTCGTCTCCGATATATCCCATTTCACATGCGCATTGTCCAGCTATGTCGCATATACCATGGCCATTGCATATGGTATTCATATCCGATAAAATTGGGTCAAACCCCGGGCAAATTGTGCTACAGTCATCGCCTCTGTATCCTGTTTTTTCCAATGAAGATTCGCCACCACTGACCTCTGTTATTTCTATCCCGGGAATAACTTGATATTTTTGGATTGTAGCTGAATCCGTGTTTTTCAGGGTTCTAGCGGGTTCACAAACACACGAGCCTACTACTGTACAGTATCCTCTGTTGTTACATGGTATCTTGGTGTTATCGTCTGTTCCGGGACATACTTTATTACAGTCATAATTGTACCTAGAGGTAGTACCGTCTAAATTGGCAAGTTCGGACACATCGCCTTGCCCACATGTGGTATCCAAACACCAAAACAACTCAGGCGTGTTCAAAAACCTCTCGTACAATACTTGCCAGTCTTCTTCTCCGGTGTAGGCGGGATCACCTTGACAAGAACCAACATTAACGGTTGCAACGAGTTCTGGGTTGTTTCTCGATAAAATAAAGTATGCTCCGTTTTTGGCCAGCGAATATGTGATACTGTTTTCTGTAAAATCATCAAATATTGGAGGTAGTTGATTCCATCTCCCTTCCGAACACCCTAAATTTTCACAATCTTCAGAGGTTACAAATACAGTATCGGATGTTGGAAATACAAACGTGTAATCGTAGTTTGCACATATGGAAATGGTCGGTGTTGTTATGTTTCTCCAAACGTACTCGTTGTTTTCTATCTCTAAAACTACAACGTAATCCGAATCGTCCAATGTTAACACTTCTAACGAGTGTTTTATGTAGGATTCAGCACCTTGCATCATTCTTAATCTATATTCAGAACCCCTTTCAACAGCCGGCATGTTATACACTCTCTGTATGTCCGTGAATTCATTACCCCTCCAATCAACCGAAGTTTGGTATTCTATAGTTGTGAAAGGTGGCAAACATTCGCACATTCCTCTTGCATTGTTGCACATGCCGATTTGACCAGCTGGTTGCGTTTCAAAACAGGGTGCAACCGTTATTAGCCCTACCATATTTTCGTGTGCGGTACAAACATAATAATATTGACCACTTTCAAAGAAAGTATATGTTTCGTTTTTTAACCCTTCTACGTCTACCCATCCAGATAGGGACGAATTTGGCAAATTTTCATAGATACCAGTGTCACATAAATCACAGTCGGATGCCTTTACAATGCGTAGTGTGTGACCGGACGTATTCCTAACGAATGTAACCGGTGAGTTTGTACATATGGTCAGACTTGGGTCGTTTTCTTCTCCAATGACATAATTGGTATTGTCAATCGCGGAAATATTATAACTGACCGGTTCGGTGATTTCCACTTGTATTTGACCATACGTTTGATCGTTGCAATCATTGCATTCTATATCGCATGAACGAGTTCCTTCACTGAGAAAACATTTGCATTCGCCTTCTAACGCCCATATGGGATCAAAAAGCTTGCCGGAATCGAGATATTCTTGTTGTTTCCGCGTGTAACTACATCGTCCCATATTGCTATTTTCAGCGCACGCCGAACCATCACTCGCCATTGGACAATGGAGTTCACACGAATTTCCACTGATACCTTCATAGTCTTCCTTGTCGCACGAACATTCTGCTGCCGAACATACGCCCTGTAAGCTACCCTTGGCGTCCATCAAACAGTAGTTGTACCAGTCATGGTCGCATGTATCGATGACTTTGGTATTGGTTTCAAATATATCCGACCGTTCATCGCAAAAATCGCCGGTATCGAACAAATGGTTGTAGCATCGATTCGGACACGCTGTTTTCAGATTATCCGGAACTTTAGCATGGTCCAAGTCCGAACATGCTTGAGTCCAGTTGTAACCTATAGCAGTTTGAATGCACGATAGTTGACCGTCCAGAGGATCTATGAACTCTCTACATTGGTTGTAGTTTTCCAAATCGGTGTATGGGACAACAAGTGAACTTTGAAGACTGTTGTAAAATGTGCAATAAATGTCCCAATTCAGACCATACATCTGCTCCAATGTATTGTAATCGCTGTCCGGTAAACGCGTTTTCTCATGTATATTGGAACACGTCTCTAGGATATGATGCTGTGGTTCCAATAAAGACGGATAGTGTACATTTCGTACGATGTCAGAACAAATGGAACGGTAAGAGACATCTAGATTGCACGTTTCGTAATCGCAATTGAATGGAGATGGTATATCCACTTCGGATACAATGTTTCTGTATTCTGCTACGGAATTGGCTGCGACTGTAGTGATACTGTTGATGGTGTTTTGGCTCAGTCTCGGCTTGGTAACTATGTTTCCGTTGTATGTCATAGAGACATGAGTAGCATTTAGTTCCAAATCCACCTTGTACCATGTTCCAGTTTCGTACATGAAATTTAAATGACATTGTTGGTCCTGAATGGGACATGCTTGCAATCCCTGTATTTCATTCAATTGAACTTGTCCCTGTCGGACATAAATCGCTATAGCATCTGAAAATTCAAGTATGGTCGAGGTTCCCACTAGTTCAGAAGCTTTAAACTCAAAATGGATATGTTTAGCTTCAATTATTGGCTTGGTTTCACCTTCTCCGATGCTTTCAATATGCGTACGTATCGGGTTATGGTTCAAACAATGAGATGCCAAATTTGTATTAAAGGTTATTTCTTTGGGACAGCTGGTTTCTGGCACCTCAATGTCACAGGAATACGAAGTATAGCTTAGACGCGTGGATACTCCTTTCCCACAGGTACTGTTTAAATCCCCTGTAGTGGTACATATAGCTAACCCGCCTTTATTTTCACATGCATGATTTGCCGAACAAGGGTTGAAATCACATGGTTCCGGGCTAGTACAAGTAGGAAATTGAGCGTTGATGTGCCGACAAGTAGCGTCAATAAGTTCTACCCCCGATCTATCTACAAAGACATGGGTCTTGTCTTGTTCTACAACCGTACACCCGGGTTGTCTGTTTCGGAGTGCTTCCGTGTAGTCATGGTACCCTACAACCGAATTCTGACACTGTAGTAAGAATGGTGTGTAAAAGGAGATGGTTTGTTCCAATGTTCCGGTACAGTTCGTGCTGTTGACGAGTACACCATCACATAGGTATTGTTTGTTTTCACGGACAGTATTGATCTGTGGATGGCGTTGCCCATGTTCTGGACAGAAGGCATCCGGTAATACAGGAAAATCGGGAGCATTCTCAAACGCCGCATATGCTTCATCGTGCTCGAGCGTAGATATTTCACTTCGGTACACCTCTGTTATTTTAGAAGGGTAACGTCTCTTGTCGAATTCGTATGCCAGATCAAGCTTGTACGATACTTCCGATCCGTCGGTATACGCCAACATGGTATTACAGTAAGCAGGGATAGTTTTGGCAGGACAAAAACTTTCTACTGATTTACACGAATGAAATGCGGGAGGCTGTTTCTTTTCCGATACCTCCTCACAGTAAGCTTTCCAGTCTTCTTGGTTGAGAGCATCCAAACATGTGTCAATGGCACAGTCTTCGCTTCTCATTTTCAACGGTCTCTGTTTCAACAGTATCTCGTAACAATCGTTCGTAGTTCGTTCACAACCAGTGATTTCATCCTGTTTGTAACAGAATGGTCCCTTGTTTGCCTTCCAAGATGCGTCGTTAGACAGTTGGCGCATAAGCTCGGTGTTCGAAGTACAATCGCTGTCTCGGTTACATGGAGTCGTTCTACCATTTTCGATTATACTGATAATGGTACAGTTTCCCATGCCATTGCACTCGTCTGAGTCCTCCCATGGAGGTTTTTCACAGTAGTTGGTGCAAGTTTCACCGTAGTATTCTGGGTTTGGTGGTGGGTCTAAAGTTCCATTTACAAGGCCCAGAGCAAGTCTTTCATCCCAATCAATCCTAGAATCGGCATCCACCGGATCCTGTGGGTCACACGTGCAACCAAACAGTGGGATTCCACCTTCGATTCTAAATTCGTGCTCCATTAACATTTGGATTTCGTTCGATTCGCATGTCCCGTGGCCCCCGCATTGAAGTCCATCTACACTGGTGCAATATATCTGACATTCGTCTCCGGTATACCCATCGGTGCATAGACATTCTCCTTCTTCGTTGCATGTTCCGTGGCCGTTGCATTGTATACAGTCTATGGTTCCATCGCATTCATCTGGAAGATCACCCGATGCCGCACAATACTTGTTGCAATGGTTCGGACGACTAAAATCCAATGGGTACCAGTCCGCTTCGCATGCGGTACAAAAGGATGAGTCGTCCACATGGTCCTTTTCGCATGTACATAGTGATTCACCGGGTACTCCAAAATCGTGATTACATGTACCTTTTCCATTGCACGTGGCAGGTGTACACGATACCTCACATGGTACTGTGTACGTTTCAGGAAGACCATATGCTTGGACCACCCATTCTTTTGGAAAATACTCTGGAAGACATTCCCCACAATTCATATGACTGTCGTAATACGAAACATAGTTATTCACCGCCCCGCCAATGTTTCGAGTGGAGGTGGTGTCCAAATTACAAGTGCAATACATGTTATCGTTTTGCTCCAAACAGGTTCCATGACCAAAGCAACCAAACTGGCCCGACAATTTATCGGAATGGTTTGCTTTTAGGTATGGGTCACAGTATAGGTCACAGTCTTCTGCGTGCCAGTTTCTCTTGCATTCCAAGCAAAATTTACCGGCGTGATTTCCAAAGCATTCGCATTTTTCTTCGTCGTTGCAAACGCCTAGAGCATTGCAAGTTAGTTCGTCGGAGCATTTACAAGACGGCAAAGACCATTTGACATTGGTTTGACATGTGCATACGCCTACCTCGTCGCATGTGCCATGTCCATTGCAAGATACCACATCACCGGGGCATTCAATGGAGCAGTCGTTGCCCCTAAACTTATCCAGACATTCGCACGTCGCGCTTTCGGTTTCAAAATCGACTTGGCATATACCATTGTCGTTGCATGGAATACCGGTTTCTAACATTCCGGGACATGGGATGTCACAGTCTTTACCATTCCAGCCTCGTTCACATAAACAGCCGGGTGTATTACCGTATAGTTTGCATGTTCCATGACCGTTGCATATTGGCGAACCCGGACATGTTTGTACGCATTCGTCCCGACCGTTATCGTACCAGTTCGTATCACATTCGCAAAATCCGTCCTCACATGTCCCATGGCCGTTGCACGCGTTGCATTTACCTCCTGAAGAGCGCATGGTGTTACAAACTTCATTATCGTTATCGTATGGTAAGTTTGCGAAACATGTCCTCTCGCATTTTGCTCCAAAAAATTCAGGTTTGCATTTTCCCTTGCATGTTCCATTGACTGTATCCTCTGTATTGCACAGATCGCACAAAAAGCCAAATCGTTTGCTTTGTGTTGGACAGCGGCAGCCATATTCACTATTGCTGAAGGGTGTTGTAGGTTCGGTCGAACAAACCCCGTGTTCGCACATACAGTTTGAACAGTAGGTTCCATTGAAAGGTGTGCCTTCGCATCTACACTTGCCCTGTATGAATGGAGTCCCGTGTTGACAAGGAACCAACATTTCGTCCACTTGTTCGATGCCTTTTTCTACCACAAATGACAGCATGAGAATGACGGCAGCTCCCAAAAAGGTAAATGTACTATATTGGGTAACCGTTCGAAGCATTTAATAATAAAACCCCGTCAATATATAGTATAAAAAATAAAATTTCAATCAACAATTTGCCGTCGGTCCATACTATATAAAGCTCGTGAAATACATTTGAATGTTCAAAACCCCATACAAGACCATTTATCGTATTCAAACCGTTGACGAAGCATTGGAATTTGATTTACAAACAGATGAGACCGATATGTACTTGTACCTGATTGATATGTACGATGTTCTGTTGAATGCGGCATTGGGAGGCGAAGAGATACCCGAAAAGAAACTAATTCGACAAAGAAAGAAGGTCCATACCTACCTTATGAAACATTTTCATCGGTTGTACACCCCTATACCGGGCAGACTGTATGGGTGGTCACACAATATGCTGTTGTTTGTGTTGATTTTAACCATGGTGGAAATGCAATATGTTTCCGAGTATCCAGATTTATCGGACCAAGTGCACGCCTACTGTGTTAAACACAAGCTACGAATGTACGAAGATCGGGATACGAGCAAATGGAAGATGCACACGTGGTTGGACATGTTCGATGTATTGTCTTTAAGGTGGAGAAATCTACTCCCATGCGACGAACTGAATGAATTGTTGGAGATTATGTGGAGGATATCCGCAAAGATGGTTATATTTATGCATGGCAAGGAAACCTTAAACATGGAGAGCTACACGGATCCTATTGTATTGGAAGACGAGTTGAGCGATTACGTTCGTACGAATGTGACCGCCATTATTGCTGGTCTGTCGCGTTACTATTGGTTTCATCAGACAATTTATCAGTACGAGAGGTGGCCCGATGCCACAATGCAAACCTTACCGATGAATAGAACGAATTGGTTGCAATGGATCGATATTGAAAAACGACACATTTTTACGCGTCGGTTTAGGGATGGTGTTGCTAGCTTCCTCTGGAGTGTGATTATTAACTACGGTGATCATTCCATAGCTTCGCATGACCAATTAGGAGACGAGGTGAGCAATTACGCTGCCCTTTACATTCGTTTTCCGTCCGGTGTGCCAACCGGTTTGTCTAGAATATGCACTTACAAGGAATACGACGACATGGTTGCCTCCGACAGTATTCGTAATGTTTTGCATGCCAAACTCATACATGCTCATTTTCGGTCGCAATATGACGTAGATTTTTTAAAGGTGTTTACCGTATGGGAGCCACACATCCATAAACATCTCTTGGCTATCGATCGTTCTCAAGTCCCACTGATTATCAATCGGTTTTGGAGGTTTCATGTTATATTCAGAGGGGCCGTTTACAAACACCCAGACGGTGAGGAATTCAGACATGCCTTTGTGATGTGGTTGTCTATACTAAAAGAAAAGTGTAGAGGCGTGTGTTTTGGCTGTATGGACTTTAACCCAACCATTGAGTCTATGTTGGAAGCAAAAAAGATTGTAAACAATGAACGTGATTTAGGCCAGTTTTTTGACTTGCAAGATGATTGATACTAAAAATATACTCTATATAACATATTTATGTTTGTAGTAATACTATGCCCGGTGTGTTTGATACCTTAGTAGCAATACGCGATCCTAATAATCCCCACTTGCAATTTAGTGACGATGAGGGTGAGGAAGAAGTTTGCGACATGTTAACGGAGGATCATGTTGACGATGAGGAGTGCCCATTGTGTAAATACTCACAACAGGATGCGAGCGTCATCGATAGAATGAATCAATTGGAAAAGGGTATGACCGGTACCACTTCCAGTGAAGAAATATATCGAACGCTTGCCGGGCTCTATGAAGTCCAAATTCGCCAGCCTCTGTTGAACCAAGGTTTAAATGCTCCCAAGATCAGCATCGATCAGATAAGGAGGCATTACACGCTTCATAAGCTGAACATACAAGATATCGTTTCAAAAGAGATCCTTGCGATAAACAACATGCAAATTCATTTTCGTAAGAATCAGGTTGCGACGATAAACAACAAGACAGGGAGAAAAAAAATAGACCCAAAGTCAATGAGTGATTGGATCAAGCTCAGTAAACACAAGCTCGAACTGATTAAATATTTCAATGGACCATTGAACAAGGGGCAAAAGAAAGAAGCCACGAGTATAAAACCTTATGAATTTTCGTAAAATATTAAAATGACACTATATATATCCGTAACATATATCTAAAGTATGATTGCACCTAACAGAAGACCGGATTCTGGATTATCTAATGCCGCAACCACTGGTTCTTTGCGAGATCCCGGAGGTCCAAGGGCGGGTAGCACTGCCCCTCCTTCTTTTGCCGAGCTTCGGAATCCCACTCTGAGCAACTCTAAAATTACGTACGACAGTAATACTACTGCTTCTTTGCCGTTGCTTGTACGTCCTTGGTCGCAAGGGTACGAACACGGGTTTCGTCAGGGTTCATTACTGTTTGTAGCCGATGCCGATTGCAACCCACAGATGTGTACCGCGGCTGACCTACCCACCCTCAACTTTTTGTTAGAAAATGCTCGCTTGGATTCAAAGGATTCGGGTCGCCGTTTGCAAGAGAAAATCTTACCACAGGACTTGGACGACCTTCTTGAAAAGTGGAAATTCTTTGGCGTTATGCGCAATGATATGATGGCCAATAGTATGTTGCAAAAACTGTACAATTGCGATGTATACGGACGCGCAATGATAGCAAACATCTTCGGATCTAAATTAAAACGGGGTGATCATGTAGGGTTAGCAGTAGTAAAGGTTCCTGACATTCGGTCCGTATACCAGATGTATGTTCAACCAGACGGTGCACTTCTTCCCGGTGCTCTAGTAAAAACTGGTACAGACATTCTACAGCTTGTTGGAATGGTCAACGGTGAGGTAAGGGTCGGTATGCCGGGGTACGCAATTGTACACCGTATTCCACTTGGTGTGATTTCCCACGCGGTGGCAAAAGTCCCTTCCAACTCGCTTATCATGAGAGCCCTACGGGAAACGGATCAGTATATGCTTCTTCCAAGAATTGAAATTTTGATGATTTAATCTAGACGTAACTAAAAAAATACACTATTTAACATATTTGTTGTATATTATAATATATCTAAGAATGAACTTTAATCGCAGACAAAACAGAATTGCTGGTCCCGGATTCCACATAAATGTCCGATACGACGATCAAATGATGGCTATGGCCCATTCTCAAGCTCAAGAAACTGTTTCTCAATTGCAATTGGGAAGAAACCACAAAGAAAATTACGATGTCAAAGAGCAAGAGCTTCTCGTATGCAAGAAGAGTAGCGGTATGTACCACGACGGGTATACGCACTGTATCTCCAGTGCAAATGGATTTCCTTTGGACACATCGGTGGTAGCAGCCTTGAAAAATTCGACGCCTGAAGAGGTTGCCGAAGCCGTTTTGTCACAGGTGAAGTTTGTTGGTGTAGCCACCACCGAATACATCCAAAGCCTACAGTGAACAAGGGTTTGTCGCACAAGTTGGAGGTGTTACTACGCTTATCAACGAAGGAGAGAGCACCATCAAGCCCGGTGATACCGTTGCACTTGGATTGAACCTCAAGATTGGCCGCAAAACCGCTCGGGACAAGGGTATTCCACGTGATAAGATTCGGTTCTGTCTTGTCAAAGCAGGTAACTCACGCGCGTTGGCAAATCAGGCGCTTGCTGCTACTGTAGGAGGTGGGTCCGCTAATACTACTGATATTAAAAATGCCGAAGCCGACTTGAAAACTGCCAGAGCAGCTCTGGCTAAAAATAAAGATAAAACTAAAACAACCGCCTTGAAGAAGGCCGTTGAGGCGGCTAAAGCCACAATCACAGGCTATTCACTCTGCAAAACTGGTCTTGAAGGTATGATGGATTTTTTGGACAAGTACCAAGAATTGAACGAAAGAGTGATTGGGAAATCCGCCTCGTACGCGCGACCCGGTGATCGTCTAGAAGTTATCCTACAACCAAGAAACCCGTATTAATATAATCCACTATAAAAGTTATTTTTTCTTTTACAAAATGTCATGTATTCTATGTAACGATACCATCATTAAATCTGGTTCCCTTCGTCCTAATGTAGCTACATTTGAATGCGGCCACGAATTTCACCTAAACTGTATTTTAAAACACTGTAGAGAAAACATTAGTTCTTCCTGTCCATTGTGCGAAGAGTTTGACCCAAGTTCGATTAATTTAGGACATGACCGAATGTTGGCATTGCAAACGCTTGTAGACTCAAGAAGAAGCTTTGTACAAGAGAAACCAAAGGGATTCTTAGGTTGGTTTACAGAAAAATCGCTTACAGCCATGATTCGATCGGGAACCTCATTGGAAACCATGAAACTGAAGGGTATCACACCAGAGGACATCATAGAGGAACAAATCAATTGGGAGACCATGAGCAAAGTGTACAAAACCGGCGCCTTACTGTCCTTCGGCTTTAAATGGCATCATATGATAACGATGGGGTTTCAACCGGACCATTTTAAACTATTGACATGGCAACAAATGTCCGATACCCTGAATTTAACCGCATCCGACATGTTAAAGACTAGTATCACCATACGACAATTGGCAGATTTGAAAATAGACATACCTCACCTTCATGAAATGGGATTTCGTATAAGGGAATTGAAACAGATTGGAGGGAATTGTGAGACGCTTCGATTGCTAACGACTAGTTTGTCGGACATTAAGACGTATTTCCAACCCACGGCATCGGATTGGGACAGTCTAGGGTTTACCAAAGAGAGTTTGGTAACGCATGGATGGGAAACGGAAGAATATACGCCGGTACGAAAACCTAGGATATTAAAAAGTAAAAATGGGTTTGTATTTTAATTTTTTAAATGTGATAATGCCAAGAAGGCATAAACCGGTACTACAATGAGCCAGTCTCCCACAGCAAATTCGTGTAGCATAAGACCAAACATGGACAATATGGCAGAAATATGCATGATTGGAAAATTCAGAAGTGCCACAACTTCGTCGTCTCGTCCATACGAGAAGATCGCTAGAACAATAAAGGCGGCAATGTGAATAATGGGCGATACAAACCTCAGGGTCTGTTGGTGGTCGCACATATTTTCATACCCATTAATCCAAAATCCGGAACCCAACGAACAAAGGACTATTACAAGATACCACAATACTCTTGTCAAGGATGGGGTATCCCCTATCTTTAATGCATATGATTTAGGTTTGCTGTCATCATATAGATCAGATTGTTCGTTTTCGTCAATAAAGCCCCAATGAGCAGCAACGCCCGATAATCCGTTTACGACGGCAGCCCCAATCAAAAATTCAATGTGGTCGTACGATTCTTGGCCACATTGAGCCGCTTCTCCAAGCAGCAAACCAGATCCAGCGGTTGCAACAACGCCACAAACGGTATGTAAATATGCCCATGCGCTAGTTTTGTCTTTATCATTTTTTAAACATCCTCTGGTCATTAAAAATGCTCTGGCCATTGGTACAACACCGGTGGCTATAACAAATGCCAGTGTTATGTAAAACAAGACAGAGACTTTTTCTTCAAATGCATATACAACCAATAAAATAATGTTGATAATCCATAAAAAACCAACAGCGCCTTTCAAATAATCTTGGATATCCATTTAAATGTAAAACATCTAATATATATACTTCTAAACGCGTAAACTCTGAATTAATTTTATGATACATACAGCTATCGCTATTACCAACAGCGTATCGGTAACATCTATTCCTATCGGTGTTGGCTCCAGTTCCAAAACTTCTTCGAAATCAATATGACTCATTTTATATGTCGTTTGCTTTATTTATACCCTTTTTGTTTTTTCGGTACGTGGATTTAAGTACGTATATGTGCAATGGCAACAGGAACAGTATTGGCAGATAAACCATTGCGCATATTACTGTCAAAATGCTATAGAACAATACTATCAAACGAAACAGAAACAGCCATCGTTTTATTAAATCCTTTTCGCTACATCTACCCATACTAACACTGTGTTTCCATTTTTCTGGAACGCATTTATTACACTCCGTACAGTGTTTTAGCCCCATCCCTGTAATCTTTTTACACACTGGACAGTATGAACCAGTGTTAAAATCCATTTCATATGTACACATGATGGCAGACGCTTGAAACCAACAGAACAGAAGGTAAAGCAGCGATGAACAGAAGGCAACTAGGGGTGTACTTGTGAATGAAAGTACACTACCCAATACTATTATATATAGGTGGTACAGGTATACCTTCATATGAATTATTATGATTTATATTTATACGCGTCATAACCCGGGATGTTGTAATCTTTTCCATCTCTGTTGTAGACCTCTACGTATGGTGCTTAGTTGTAGAGTGGTTTCCGCATTTCGAATCCATGGTTTAAGACATGAATTGCACAAATGAATCGTTTTTTCTTCTTCTTCGTCTATCACCTTTATAGGAGACCACATTTCATTGCCCTTGGATGCTTTGCACCATTCGCATGAGACCGTTGTGTATAACTTCCCATGTTGTATGCAACAACCGCAATAAATACCATCTTTGGTGTAGTTTTCCGATGTAACTTGCATGAAATTGGCACATGATGGACAGAACATGTACATCTTTCCGTAGAATTCAAGTAATACGCCAACCATGTCTGTGGTAACCAACGGTGTTTGTGAACAGACTCGATTCTTTAATTCTTTTCTTGATTCCTTTGCCATTCGTTTCTTGTTTCTAACTTCATTTGCGCTACGTATTTTTTCCATGTCCACATCGATGAACGACGAGTATTCTGGAACAATTTGGTTTCGTTTCTTGGAATCCACTTTATCGGAACGTTTGCCACAGTAATATTTCATCGTCTGGTCGTCTATCAATACCTTTGAATGACCGTAGGCAAACAGGTTAACAACTTTCCCACGTTCACGTTTGGTTATAAAACCCTTGAATTGTTTGCATTCCATACAAATAAAAGTTTCACCTACGCTCTTGGGCATTTTCATTCCGTTTGCAACGCTATGTTTTCTTCGTAGTGCTTTGCATTGGGCGATGTACAGATGTTTTGGCAAGGTAAACACCCGTATGTTGAATTTTCGGTCAAAGGCTTGGCACAAATCGCGGACGCATTCGAAATCGTGTCTGGATAAACTGGCCAATAGTGTTTTTAATGAACCTTTTGTTCCATCCAAAATGTAGGTTTCTTGAATGCGATTGATCTTTTTAATAACATCCGTGGATACATTGAAGAATTTCAACCATTCGAATTCAGTTTTTTCGGATATATCGACTCGTATCGCCATTTCGTACATTAAATTGCGATATTCGGTTGATACTTCTTTCCGAATGTACCCCACAAAATTGGTGTCGTCAATGCGTTCGCATTCGTTTAATAGAACGTTGCAAAACAGATGTTTCGTAGGTCGAAACAAGTGATGAACTTGTTGTTTGTTGATTGCCACAAGTTGTGATTCGATGCCAACAAAATGCATGATGCGAGAACTGTCTTCGATGTTGTTACGAACGGTGTTCATTGCTCGATTCACACAACTTTCAAATTTATCCCAGTAATATCGTCTTTCAATTTCCTTGTAAATGCTAGGAATGTCTCTCACTCCAAATATTAAAAACTCTTTGATCACGTAGAACAACAACTGTTGGTGGTCTCCTATCATCCATTGCAAAAGTTCCGCTTTGCTGATTCGATTAAAGTTGCGATACAGACGGATGCGTTTTTTCAATGGTGGACGAACACTACACATTTTGTACATTCCTAAAAGGGAACATTTCAATGCGGCGAAAATAAAGTTGTACACCGCGTCGTGTTTTCGACTGTATTTGTTCAGAATTTCGCGCATGTTTCGTATCTGACACCTTTGGGGTAGGCCCTTGCTCAGTATGTGAACAATCGGATTGTTCTTGCTTCGTATGTCGGACCAGAACGAACAATCTGGTATGTAATTGATGACATTCGGAATCAGACCTTGATGGAATATAAAATCCGGTGATGGTTCGTGTTTTTGAATCGGTGCTCCGTCTCCGTAGTCCGATAGTAGATATTCATCCGTGTAGATTTCGCTATCTTCCAGATGAATCATGAGGGGTATATGCATGTCCATATACATGGTGAGAAAGTATTTTATCTCGTTTGTAATGTGTGTTTTCGACATGAGTTCGTCAATTAAACTCATGTGATAACCCAATGTACAGTAAATTCGGTTTATTTCTATCGCTTTAACCAGTCCGGCTGGATTCCAGACCGTTGGTGTCCATTGCGAAAGGTCGAATGTGTGCACCCTATCGACGAAATTTCCCACAAACATTTGCTCGTACTGTGTGCCGGCAAAGTGTGGTTGCAAAGTTGCATTTAAATCGTCGAGAAAAGGGTAAATCGCCCCGCTCACTTCGACGGATGAGGGGGCGAGTGAAACAAATGCTCCTTGTTCTTTTGGGGGAAACCCATGCGCCATTGGTCGTAAAATCGTATTCCGTTATTCTCGACCAAACGGTATGCGGATCGTACATGAAGGACAACGGGGTCGAGGATACCTTCGTACACTTCTCGAGACGATACAATACAGTCCTGAAGTCGGTATTCGCCTTCTACATCGACAAGATTGCGCCAATCGGGTAGAATAGTATCTTCTCGGACGCCCATACCGTCGGCGCGAATGTTGGTGTGTGCCCTTGCCAACTCCATTCGTTTGCACATCAAACACAACCGCTGTTCAGGTGGTAATTTCCCAGTGTTTTCGTACTCCTTCTGCTCAGAAGGCTTTAGAAACTCACGGAGGATGAATGCTCGGTCCTTTGCATTGGTTATCTTGAGTCCTTCGCATTCGCTGTCCATCAAACATTGACGTTGAGACCCGACCGGTTCGCATAGATACTTCGTTTCGTACTCACGTGTTACTACTTCGATACACGCGCGAAGACGGTCCGAATCATTCATTTGAAGAATGTCGTAATGTTTTATTTTCGGTCGCTGAATCAATGCTCGTACGAACAAGTAATCGACAGGGCGCATATGCTGGTATTCGCCTCCTTTTGCCCACGATTCAGAATTGTCTTTGTCAAAGAAACGATTTTCCGCAATGATCAATTCGCTCTGCTGTTTATCCGTAGAAAATTCATTGTCGAGGTTCATAATTTCCGGGTATGTTTCGCTGGTAACACGTTCCTGCTTGGGTACGGTACGAACAACAAACTGAGAGACCTGCTTCCGACCCTTTGAGGGTTTGTTGCGTGTAACCCTACGACGTTTCTTCGCCCGCTTTTTTTCCATCTGTTTCTCGTGCTCTTTACAGGAATCTTCGTCACTCTCATATTCCTGAGTGTCTCTGTTCACGGTGTTTTTCTCTTTAAACGCCCGTTCGAACGATTCCTTTATCGTTCCGGCCATTTTGGTTTATGGTTACAAAAGTTTTTACTTATATACTTTCTGAAATTGATTTTTGTTTCCATGTAAGACATCCATGTCGGGTCAGGGAGATAACATGGGCAAGGTCGGGTCAGACATCGGGTCAGTTGTGTCAGACATCGGACCACTTTTACAAAATGTGTCGGGCCACTTTGGACCATGTTAGTCCTTACTGTGACCATACTACCCACTATCCTCAGCCTAAAATAAATGGGCCTATGTCCCTGTTGACCCATTTGGAGAGAGACCCTTCTATTTGAAAAAAAAAAAATTTTTTATATTTTTAATAAACATGCATTCCTATGGTATTACGTGTATGCATTAGCAGGTAATAGTATATATGCTGTTCGATGTTTATCAGATTTAGGGAAAAAAAAGTTTTTCTCTGAGTAGGGGGCCCTCTCAAAATCGTCATACAGGTACAGAGGCCTATTTATTTTAGGCTGAAGATAGTGGGCAGCAGGTAATTAGTGGGGCGTACATGGGAATAGTATGGTATAAAAGGCTCATGTTATTGATTAAATGCGTTTTATTCTAGCGGTATCCAACGATGACAAGATAGCATTGGGAGACAAATTACCTTGGAGAATTTCTCATGATTTTCGTTGGTTCAAAATGAACACGTATGGTGAAACTATTATTATGGGACGAAAAACATGGGATAGTATTGGGAGACGAGCTTTGTCGGGCCGTGAGAATATTGTAGTTTCCCGCCACCGACTTCCAAATGTGAAAACCATCCAGATACTATCGGATGTGCACGATTACCCGGACGCTTGGGTCATTGGGGGTGCAAGGCTATGCGAACAATTGTGGGAAAGGGGCGATATTTTGGTACTGACACGGGTTGATATGATCGTGGGAGAAAGTGGCCTAGGTATTACACTGCCAGCGATGAAAGAGTTATGGTCCAAATCCTTTGATTCATACACCTTTAGTATAAATAGAATTATGTAATGTTTAAATGAAATACTTATTATTTTTATTGGGTGTGGTTGCGGCGTGCAAATACGAGTACGAATGCGATGGGTGCACTACATGTGTAAATAGCACTTGCTTGGCGTTTAATGTTGGTGAAAATTGCATTCCTGAGAACCATGTCGAAATAAAGAACGACTTGGAGTTGTACTATGAGTTTTACTATCTACAAAAGGTACAAATCGAGGAGTATCGTTGTCAAGACTATGGCGTTTCTGTTCGTTTTACTACAGGGATGGAAAGCAGTACTGACATGACGAAGGATTATTTCAACAAACATTACAAAGAACTGATGGTAAAGGATTGCGAGGGATGGGGATTTATTAAAGCGTGAAGGTTTTCGTACACTGATTTCCCTTTTTAAATGGATCAATATCCCAAGCATACTTCTTTAACGGTGTTTTCCAGTCCGTGTACAACTGTTCCAAAACACCTTCTATCGGTTCTGGAACTCGTATTTGCATATCCGCCCATTTGTATGTCAGAGTGCCCGTTTTTGTAATCATACACGGATACGTTATACCGTTTACAGTCATTCCAGTTGTGTGTTTACCGTTTAATAGAGCCTGAGAAAATAAATCTACTTTGATGTTTCGTTTGAGCCACGCTTCTTCGTAGCCGGGCTTTCCAAACTTACCGTAGGCATGTTCCATCCTCCACCCATTGTTTTTTAATGTTTTCGCCAATAGTTTATTGTGTTCTGTAAACCACTTTAAGTCTAGCGTGAAATCGATGTCTTGGTTTCCTACCGAACAATCTCTGTACCACGACAAGAGTGTACCACCGTGTAAATTGTAGGGTGCGTCTATTTTATTGAGTATAGATACCATGTCTGCAAACGTATCCCATATTTTTCCTTTTGGATGCGTCGTGCAAAGAACTTTGGGTTGGAATATAGTCGATGGTTTTTTGCATTTATCGAAAAAGAACATTAGCCCTGTTCGAATCCACCGTGGTAGCTTGGATCTATCGAAGTATTTGGCTACTTCCTTTGTACCGCACCCATTGTTTTGACCAAATTGACCGTAATGAAATACCAGAGACCGTTTGGGTACCATCATTCGTACCTTTCTCTGTTTGAAGAATTCAACAAATCCCCAATCAAAAAGTTTGTTCTGATTCTTAATAAGCATTTTCTTCACAATGTTTTTGGTCATGACCGTTCCAGCAGACCCCATAGACTTTTTCTCGCATAAATATTTACCACATTTAATCGTTTTATGATGTGGTGCGCTCGAATGATACAGTGACATAACACCATCCGTCTCGCCTATATGGGTTAAAATAAACTCTTTCCAATTTAGTTGAAACAACAAATCGGTGTCCACTGAAAATATAATATCAAACTCGGTGTCCACAAAGAATTTAAACATTCTGCGTATGTTTGCGTCCGACTTCAACCGTTTTTTACATGGAAAGAAATTGATATTGTTCCCATACCACTGACGAAGTTCCTTTTCACCGTATTCTGTGGAGCAATCGTCGAAAATATACAGCATATTGGCGGGTATCTTATGGTAATTGCGTATAATGTTTGCATGAAATTTAGTGTACCCAATTCGATTATAGGTTGGTATGGCTATCATTATGTTTGGCTCGACACGTGTTGTTACGGGAACGAGCATTGGTGTAGTGGTCCGTGTTTTATTATCTAAACATCCGTATTCGCCTTGATGTCGCAAACAGAAATCGTGCACCAGAAGACCAGCCGCGCACGATAGGCATTCTTTGGTCAAAGCTTTGCAACATGTCGGTATGGTATCTCGTAGCTTTTTATCAATTCTTCGTTTTAAATTACTTGCCGTATCGTATACATAACGTTTGTCTGTATACGAACTGTAGTACAAGACTAACACAGATGCCATAGAAAGCGCTAGAACCATGACAAAATAATCATTGCGCATTTTATTAATAAAAATTTACTTATATACAGCTATTTTAGATACAACTCCCGGATATAGTGCTGACGAAGGATAGCAAGGGAATAGTCCGGACTGTTCGTACTATGTAAAAAATCGTATAGATTGTTGTACACCATTCTATATCTTGTCCTGTGGTTTTGTTCGATTCGATTTTTTGTTCCAAATATACACAATAATTTATAGATCCATGGCTTATCCTGCTTATTTACATATACCTCAAACTGCTGAATCAACTCAGAATCCATTTTAGGGTATATATATCCAACATAAATACCGTAAAATGGAAACAGCTAAACAACTTATCAAGAACGAAGAATACATCGAAGCCATCGAAATAATTAAGGAATTTGGCCCAGAAGCCGAATGGACCATAGAAACCCTCAACACGATGGCGCTTGCACAAAAGAAGCTACATTTTTACCAAGCCGCGTATGGTTATTACATGCTCGCAAAAAACTCTAAGGAGGCAGCGAACATGTTTGCAACTATACCGATAAGCAAATTGGAGATGGAATATTCGGATTGCATACTGAAAGATGTGCGTCTTTTGAGAGTACATGGGCGTAGAGGCGTTTTTGCCACCAAGCCAATTCCAGCCGGTGAAATTATTTTCAAGATACCACTTGACAGGTGCAATCGTGGTACAAAGGATGAATTGGTTGAATTTATGCGCAAAGACAATGTTTACACTAGGCACATGCCCACCAATACGTTTCCGGTCGAGTGGGACGCGCGAACACGTGAAGATATATCCGTATCACCTTTACGTTTGATTTTGGAACAAAAAATACAAGAATGGGAAAAGGTGTCGAACGATAAAGACTATTTGCACCTGAGATCGTTGGTCGGTAGCCGTTGTTTTTCAGACGATGTAGACGACTATCTGGTGCCATTTGCCGACATGTTGAACCATTCCTCGGACCACAATGTGGACTGGAAGTTTACCGAGGATGCATTCGTCATGACAGCGAGTGCCAATATTGAAACACACGAAGAATTGTTCGATTACTATGGCCCAAAATCAAATTACGAGGCGTTTATTCATTATGGGTTTGTTCCAGCAGGCAATAGAAAACTGGATGTGATTCGCGTGATTGGTGATCTGCCAAATGGTGCAAAGAATCGGTTGGATCCTCGTTATTTTTCTACAACTTTTGAGTTTGAGTTGAGAGGTTCATACATGGAAGGAACCGTAGAGGTGTTTTCATTTCTACGTTACGTGCGTTCAACCGATAAAAAATGCCCGGAAACCTTACAGGGCTTCTTGAAACAGCCTGTGGACAAAGAGAACGAGATATGGGTTTGCAAAATGTTGTTCAACATGCTTCAAAAGGAGGTTCATCGTCGCGTGGAGAAAACCGCAAACGGGATCGACGAAACTCTGGCAGTTATGCTTCTTCAGTCTGAGATGACGGTGTTGGTGCACTGGGGAGAAGTATTAAAAAAGGCGATACACATAATGGAAACCAATGATCGTGCGATGCTAAAGAAAAGCACCGAGGATTACATAGTGAAGGTGATTAAGAAAATGGGGTACTATAAATAATATTTTTATATTTTAAAATGAAAGTATGTCTAATCGGTTCTAAAAGTGGTAAAACTTCAATTATACAGCGTTGGATACGGTCGAATATTCCGATTCAAGATGAAAATACAATAGCAATTGACATGAAAACGCTTAGTTTAAGTCTGGACGATATTGTCTCTACGGTTCAAATATGGGATTGTAGTGGAGACGATTCGTACATGAATCTACTGGATCGTTACATTTTCAATTCGAACTGTATCGTAGTATGTTTTGACCTAAGCAATGCAAATTCTTGGGAAATCGCGAAATATTGGATGAAACGTAGTTCCGAACTCTCACCAGAAGCACCTATTTTTGTATTGGGTAACAAAGTAGACCTAGAAAGTAAGCGTAAGGTGAAAGATTTCGATGTAAAACGTTACATTGATAAAACGAACCGTGTATTCTATTGCGAATGTAGCGCATATACCGGGGAACAATGCAAAGAAATATTGCACATGATTGTTCGAGAAACGAGGCGTCGAATCAGAGTGTACAAACCAATCGATTTACAACCACAAAAGAATTGTACCATTGTATAAATAGAAAGAATAGTCGTCTAAATGGAGATTGATTTACCGGGACTAACGGACTTGAATGATTCAATGACCGCGATTCAATACTGGTTTACAGTAGCAGCTTATGTATTCATGGGGGTCGGTGCTCTCCTAGTAGTCTACATAATTTATAAAATTTTATCGTGCGGTGTCTGTCTTTTACGTTGTGTCACTTGTCCATGTCGGTCCAGAAAGAAACGAGACGAAACAACCAATTTGTTGAAATATGACTCTATAAATAGCCGTCAGCGTGTGTAAAATGGATTTCTGGTTTGATACATGGGAAAGGAATCACTTTAAAGCGTCAAGCGAAGAAATGACTTGGAGTAAAATGAACAAACGGTATGGTTCAGACAATATGTCGCGGGCCATACGAAACGGATGGGTCACACTACATGAAGAACGGGAGATAGTATCCTTCCCAATACATGGCGGCATGGTCCTTAAATTAAAGTTCGAACCGGAATTAATGGAACGTTACAGGATTAAACGGCCAGTATTCGACGTAGATCAGATAAGGGAACTTTCATGTATATAATCGTATACTAAATACCCTACGAGTAGTATAAACAATATAAAACAACATGCGTGTAGTCTACATCTTATTATTTTCTCTTTCTCTTCCATTTTACAACCATTGGCCTACATATATAGAGGATAAATTCACGCGAATCCGGTCTTCTAAAAACATGTACTCGTATGGGCCACAACCAAGTGAGGCTATAAATGCTTCCACGATGCGTTTTGCCTTTGTATTGGGAATCCCCTTCAAATACATGGCAAGGAAATCATCGTGAAGAGGATGTTCCTTGATAAACGCGAGTGTTTTGGATAGATTGGTTAACATTTTTACTTGTTGGTATATATACTCTTTTAATTGTTACAAATGATATTTTCCAAAAGGAATACGGGTTATACTATTTCTATGACCGTTGGGTCTACGTATTACGCCGAGGTACATTCAAAAACCCCGGAATGGCATTGTTTAGGTATACGTACCCCGGGTCTATATGCAATAACATGCAATGGAATAGACGACTATAGTATAGAAGCTACAACTGGCCCAACTGACCCGACATCCCATTCAGTTACTGACCCGACGTCAACGGGCCACATGGTGCCATCTTAAAAAAGGTAAACATTAAAACTCAGTCGGGTATATATATAAAAAACGTGTTTTAAAAGAAATATGAGACCGTGCGATGTTCAAAAAGCGAAAAAATCTGTTATGAAGGTTATGGGGGTACACACCGGGTTTAATTGGGCCCAACCGTACATCGATGTGGAAGAATTTCAGGCCGGAGGAAGTGCCTTTTTTATCAACCCGAAAGAGTTTGGCGAGGTACCATTTTATGACAAGCGACGTCGTTATCTTTTGACCAATTTTCACGTGGTGGATTCTATTGAGTCAAAGACGGTAGAGTTGTGTTACCCGTCCAAGGGGTTCAATCGCCTTACAGCATCAATCATACACGTTGTACCCTCGTTGGACGTAGCAATATTATGTATCGATCCATATGCGGAACATCTATCATGGAGAGATGGTGGGTCGATTCATGAGTTTTTGGAAGAAATTCCAAACCTGAAAATTAATCTATCACCGGTGAAAGGAAACTCCCAAGATGTCATTGCCATCGGGTTTCCATCCTTGTCCAAAGACGTGCAATTGTGCGGGGGGCGCGTATCGGGTAGGGGTCTGGGAATGATACAACTCAATATGTCTCTAAATGGAGGTAACAGCGGTGGCCCTTTGTTGTATAAAAATCGCGTTATTGGTATCTGTACGGCATCGGAAGCAGAAACAGAAGCAATTGGTTTGGCGGTGCCTATATGTCAAATTGCGCGTTTCTTCGGACACTGGGGTGATTTTAACAAACCACTAATGCGTATGCCATCTTGGGGCGTTAACGCGAAGATCCTGACCGACGATTATTTAAACTACCATGGTATTGATCACATACAAGGGGTATTGGTTGAAAAGACCGTAAAGGGCCAAGCATGCGACCTTGCGGGGTTAAAAACAAAAGACATTATCCTCGGAATAAGCAATTCTACTGGACGGTACAACATCGACTGTGATGGTCTGGTAAAAGTAGAATGGACAGACAAGCGCGTTCCCATCACAAACAACGAATTCATCATGTCATTGGATCCAGATACGATTACTTTTTCGGTATTCAAACATCGTACGAAAAAGCGGGTTGAAGTAAAGGTTAAACCTACTGTCATTGATTTTCATACCCGTGAAAAATGGCACCAATGGGAAGAAGTAGATTACTGTACCTTTGGAGGGGCAGTGTTCATGGACCTTACGATGAACCATCTGGATGCGGAAGACGAAGATGAGGAGTCTCCTATACCGTTTGACCACCTCATGCAAATGTCAGCGCGTGTAAAATCGTCAATGAACATGGAAACCATCGTGGTATGTACCCATATACCGGGTCAAACGTATCTGGAATCACAACGATCTTTGATGCCTTACGATATTATCAAAAAGGTAAACCGGACAAAGATAAAAAACATTTCTCACTTCACAGAAGTGTTACAGGAGTTGGCAGAGAACATAGAGGAAACCCAATACATTGTACTGGAGACAGAGCGCACCAATGTTTATGTTGATTTGAAAAAGATAGCCGCACAGGAATATTTGTTAAGAGAGAAATTTCAAGATCAGATTTTTGCGGCACCTCGTAAACGTAGGCGATTGCGTTAACCGTATGGTAACACCGTTTTAACAAGTACACTCTCATTTTAATTTATGTTAGTAATTTATATATTATCAAATATCTGTACTGCCAAACCCACCAGAACCTCGTTCTGTCTCCCCCAAATAGTTCACCTGTATGATTTGCGGAGTCGCGTACGGTGTAATTATAATCTGGGCTATTTTCCAACCTCGTTTGAACTCCATTGCTTCTCGTACGCGTAACATGACCATAATTTCACCTCGATAGTCTTCATCGACTACGCCTGCTTCCACGGTCATTCCGGCTTTGGCCAGAGAGGAACGACACGCTATGCGTCCATAATGTCCGGGCGGTATTTGCATTGCAACCCCGATACGCACCTTGTTTAAACCCACTTCCAATTGTGTGTCACGTGGAAGGTAAAGATCGTACCCGGCGGCATATCGGTTGGCTCGTTCCGGTAGAATTGCATTGTTGTCGAGTAATTTAACTTGCATTTATTTGTTCGAGTCTTTCTTATATACACAGAATTAAATTTTGAGTATATATATCAATCGTCGGGCCGGTAAATGCCACGAACAGCTTCCAATGCCAAATTTAGTGCCCTTTACCAGTCTAAATTTAAGGTAGGAGAAGAAGTTCTGTACGACGGCGTGGAATATTTTGTAGAGGTCGCAGACATTAAGACGACTGAATTTTTACCACTACGTCGAAGATGCCGTCCTTATTCAAGACCGACTATAATGGCCCCAATAAAAAAACTAAAGAAAAACAATTTTATTGCACGGAAATCCCTGAAAGAAAATATGTGGGTTTTGTTGGACATCGATACAAAAACGTGTCATTTGTCTATGATATTGGACCGATGTGGCGATGACATAACGATTCAGCCCCTGAATGTCAGGAATACCTATACCGTGTCCGTATATTCCAATCGTATTGACCTTGCAATCGATGTAAACATACCCGAGTATATTCCCCGAATGCCGATACTAAGCAATCCATGTTTACAGGCGTTAGTGCACATAGATGGACGGGGCGCAAAAATTATAGATTACGATGCGGATGCCAATTTGTATTTGGCAAAATGGGACCTTGCAGACCATGAAACCTTTGCATGGGTCGAAGACAATGATTTTGCGGTTGATTACAGCGATAACGACCCGTTTGATTGCGATTGGGACTGTGCCGGGGTATTGGTCATACCCTTCGAAGATTTGGTTATATCTAAAACTGGTATATCTTACAAAAAAACACAAATGAGTTCGATAGATATGGAAGCTGTGAAGCTTGATTTATGGGCACGAACCAGCCATCATAATATAAATCACTTTGCAACCAGTTACAATACCGATGTAGATATTCTATACATTGCATTGTGGTTGGAACATCATCCTTTTTATTGGAGACATCAAGATGAAATCGACTTTTGCGACGAAGACAATCGTTGTATGCAAATGTTAATCGATAAAATTGCAAGTCGAAATGTGGTCGATATGGATGTTATTGATAAAGTGGTACAGCGTATAAAGTTGGATGAATGGATTAAACGACGGTCTAGACTCATAGAGAGCGTCTTACGTGGCAAACCAATCTTCAAAACCAACTTTAAATACTCCGATGGAAAGGTTATAGTAAATATCATGTACCCGTCAAACCCAGAAATTCGAATCAGTCGTTTGCATCGTCGTTTTCGATACAGTCATATTTCCAAAGTATTGTGGCACTTATCGAATAGACCAAAAGCGAGGTCTTGGAACGAATCAATGAACTTCGAATACAAAATAAAAAACAATTATGCGACAATACGATTAAAACACCCGTTGAAACCATTCCAAGAACGCATCGTTTATGATATGCAACAACGAGAAATCCATAACAATGACATATTGAATTTAAACACGAAATCGGGGGTGCGTTTTAACGCGGTGTCTGGTTTCGATTGGGAGAATCCACTTCGAGGCGGAATTCTTGCATTGGACACCGGATTGGGCAAGACTGTATGTACTTTGGCATTGATACAACAAGGCATTCACATATATAAAATTAAACCGACTCTTGTAGTGGTCCCATTGACCTTAATCGACCAATGGATATTTGAACTACAAAAATTTACGACCCTGACATACGGTGAAGTACATGGTAGAAAAACAATAGAAAAATGTACAGGAAAGGATGTTGTGTTTACAACCTATGGTACACTCATGTCGGCATACAATAGAAACGTTTCCGATCCCATATTCACGATGTTTAAACGTGTTATTTTTGACGAGTCACATCAACCCAAATCGCATACTTCTACTACCGTCAGAGCATGTTACTCGGTTAACGCATTATACCGTTGGTGTTTAACCGCAACGCCCATTATAAACGATACAATCCAAACTCTACACGCACAATTGAGAATGTTGTGTGTAAAACCATTTCAAGGCGATAGACCATATTTAAAGGAAGTGATGCAAATAGAGGAAGGTAGAAGTAGATGGGTCATTCAACAGATTATAAACACAATTATTCGCCCAAAAGTTTCACTTGGCATCCCAGACCCAGAAGTGTACACCTTAAACATTCCGTTCGATGCAAATACACTGGTTGTATACAAGAAACTGTTTGAAAAAATAAGGGGCAAAATATTGAAGACGTGGCACACCGAAGGTCCATTTAATGAATTTCAGCGAATAAAATCACTTATGAACCAATTATGCATAGCCTCCATAGACCCTACACTAATTCCGATACACATGTGGGGGGAAAGAATAGAAGGGGATCAATTTTCTTCGACTACCATACAACAGTTGAATGAAACCTTGGGGAAAGATAAATTTGAACAAGAAGTGAAAAAGGTGTTAAACTCTCTAGAAGATACAAGTTGTTCGTTGTGTTTGGAAACGATTAGCCGTCCCACCATAACCAATTGTTTGCACATATTTTGTCATGATTGTATCAAGCGTTCTTTGGAATTTCGTAAAAATTGCCCAATGTGTCGATGTACACTACAGGAAAGTGCATTTAAAGAAATTAAACCATCTGTCGAAGAGGAGACCATAGAGGGGTTTGTTGTCAAAACGGACATGTTGGGACGCCGAGTGAAAATAGACAAAGACATAGCGCGATTATACGAAACGATGACACGGGGTAAATTGGATGAATTGAAACGTATTATTAACAAACGGAAGAAAATAGTAGTTTATTCGCAATACAACACGGTCTTGGAATCGTTTTCACGTGAGTTTCATTCTAGTATAATAACGGGGAGAAGCAGCAGAGCTCAGAGAAAACGAAACATAGAAGCATTCAAAAATGGGAATACGAATGTTTTCTTCTTGTCTACCAAAATAGCGGATGTGGGAATAAACCTCACAGAAGGGGACACCTTGGTGTTTCTTGAGCCGGGAATTGACTCCGACGTAGAAAAACAGGCGATCGGTAGATTGAAGCGAATCGGCCAAGAGAAAACGGTGCACATTTACAAACTCTATTCCAAAGACACCTTAGAAGACTCCATATCATTGAAACGGTCAAGTTACGAACATGCGATTTCGCGCGTGATGAATTCTGGTGGGTCAAAATCATATATATCGAAGAAGAAAAGGCAATTTTTTCTTGGGTACATTACGGATATACTTCAGTTTAATTAAAATATTTACGTTTTTTATTTAACCCTAACATTTTTGTTACATACTCGTCAAACGACCCATCGAAGGTTTCCCAATCACTTAAACGTTGCTGTCCATCGCATACGTCTGGTAAGAAAGTAGATATAGTTTCCAATGGTTTTTTTCCAAAGTCTTTTAATATACGAGAAGCATATACCAACACCTTGGACGGTCTTGTTTGAAATAGCATTGCCGATATAGCCATAGAGCAGCACATATTTTCCGCCGTCTGGTCGGATGTATCAAACATCATCAAACCGTAAGCAAGTATACGGTATTCCTTTGGGAATTTGCGTTGAAATACTTTAAACCATTTCTTACGCACTTCGCTTGTTACAAAGGTTTGATTTGGCGGCTTTGCAATGTATGTATGGACCGGTTTCTCTCCCAAAAATGCAAGGGCTCGTTTTGCATCCCAACGTTCTTCTGGGTCCAGTGCCAACAATCCCCTAATCAATGTGTCGATATCCGTTTCGTTTTTCAATGTTGGGATTCGTTGTTCTACCGCTTTTAGTGTCTTTCCCGGGACTTTACCATATACAATTTTGTGAAGAATGCAACCCAGTGACCAGATATCTACTTTGGTGGTATACTTCTGCTTCTTCCATATTTCAGGAGCTCTATACCATCTAGTTACCATGTACCCGGTTGCAACGCCGTAATCGTTTGCAAATTGACGAGAAAGTCCAAAATCACAGATCCAAACGACATCGCCTTTCATCAATACATTGTCCGGTTTTAAATCCCGGTGCATTACATTGTGTTCATGGAGGGAGTACAGGCCTTGGAGCAATTGTGTTGCTATGTCTCTTATTTTTTCAAATGTTACCTGCTTTTGAGCACGAAGCCATCCGTTCAAATTACAGGTCGCTTTTTCCATAGTAATGTGCATACTCTTCCACTTGTAATAACAAGAACGGTAAGGCACCATGTTGGGAAGGTACATGCGCATTACGTATTGTTCTCTAGCGACTGACGCCAAATCTTCCATGCTTTCAATCAAAGTAATCTTTACCGCCGAATTGTTCTTACCGTATACCTTTGCGTAGGCGCCTTCACCAAGCATGAGCTGAGCCGTAGACATTTCAAAGCTTTACACACAGTTATATATAGTTTATTTGGTTAAGTCCTACTTTTTTCTTCTAACTGGTAACCAATTCCAATAGCGGTATTTAAATTTATTGTAGCGTGGGGCCAATGATTTGGAACAAACATAATAGACCCTGCTTCTTGTACGCAAAAAATTGGATTTTCAAACCACTGGTGCGATACATCGTCCCTTAGAAACTTCTTGGTTCTGTTGAATTCATACATGGTCTCTTTTTCTACCGTAAAAAAATACCATTCTTTTACTCCATGCAACAAGCTAAAAAATGCTCGTCTGTGTTGGTGAAACCCTATCCCCGACTGTGCGCCACCAATCGATATAATTTGGTATGGGTGATACGGAATAATGTCAGGGCGTAATTCGTCCAGATTCCGGTAATATTCAAAGGTCTGTGTGTCAAGGTCGTACATGTCTTTCACCTTTGCCGGTAAATCACCACCGTGTCCAAATTGAAGGACGTCTCTGTTTCCATGCATAACATCGTAATCATGATACGTCTGATTAAATAATTCGACGCTCATCTTTAACTGGTTTTTTAGAAGAAATGGACGATCGCGATCCATGTAATCCATAACAGTTGATTTATCTGCTTCTTCCAATATATCAATTTCACATTCGTATGCACAAACCGATAAAATGGAAATAATAAGTAGCGTTACTCGCATTTTAATAAAAAAAAACTTTATTTATATACTATACTTTAATCCCATAAAAGAACAATGTACATTGATATAGTCTTCTCGATGACCATGAAATACAAATTTAAACGGATTTGATGATACACAATTGATGTTAGTGTACTCTATCGCGGTGTCATTCACAGTGTAATAAAAACTTTTTGGTTTTTCCTGATACAATAAATCTGCTCCCCATGTCGCGATTCCCTCGTTCATGATTGCAAGGCTTATGGTGAAAGCTACAATAAAGACGGGTTGCTTGGAAGTAAACCCATAGGAACATATTAACGCAAGTGCATAATGATGAAGATGGAGAGGGTGACCTTCCATATATGCAACTATTGTAGTTCCTATGAAAAGAACCCACATGCATAGGTATAATGCAACATATACAATTCCCAACTTATTTTTCTTATACCGAATAAAATGGTACGAGAAATGGAAACATAAAGCGAACATTAATAGACTCAATAGAACGAACGATATTAATCCAATCCTATCGTTGAAATTGAATGAAATTTCTGTAAATACAGATCCCGCATGACGGAATGCCAGTGCGGTACCAACATGCAATGGTATCAGAAGTAAATATACCGGTCGAACCATCTTCTTTAAACGATTCTCTACAATGTTAGTGACCACTACTACATTCGCTGTATGCATCAATATTACAAGCAACCTATCCAAATTATAATGATCGTCGTATAGATACGCAATAAGCCCCCATGTAATTCCACTGGTAAGAGTGTATATTACCAAAACAAATGCACAATCATAACTATGGTCTTCTTCTACTAACATATATTTGTTACAATAAACTATTTATATATACAATCACCTTAAACCAAACATGTAAAATATAGTTCCAAAAATTCTAGAACGGGTGCTTCGTCGTGGCTCTGTAATTCTTACACGACACAGTGGACAGGTAGGGTTCTTACTTTTCCAATTATTAATACAACTATTGTGGAAGGAATGCCCACATTTTAGCGTTTTCATAGAATCGCAAATTTCGTCTAAACATATGGCACATGTCGTTCCTTCATGAGGGAATATCTTTGAACTCCTCCGAATACATGGCATATTTACCAACTTTACTCACCATTTTATATGTAATATAAACATTTATCACCGGCCACTGGGTTGAATCTGTCGTTGTATCGTATTCAATATACTTTCGAGTCGGTCGTCTTAAACGCACAATTAATGGTGGTTTCCGTTTGACAATATATGTCGCCATACCCCTTAAATCCTTCGCCGTCGCCGATGCTAGTATATTGACGCCCCTAGGCACATGTCGATATATTTTAAGGTATGTTCTGGCATATGTTTTGTCGATTTTTAGAAATTCGATAATTTTGTTCGTGTCAATTATCATGGCTTCTTCTACGATTTTATGTTTCTTGTTCCATTTAAAAAATACAGTTACGGTGTTCTGCGTCCCAAACTTCATCGCTATTTCCGAATACCGAACCATATCAAAGTGCATACCGCCCTGTCCCTTCTTTATCTCTATAAATGCGTCTCCATTAAATGCATCGTAATATCGGGCATCAAACGGAACCCAACCCAAAACCTCACAAAACCGTTTTTCGTATGCATTTTTGGGCACCACGAAATCCCCACTCAGTTGTTTAAACACTTGTGATATCTGGTCTCGTACTAACTCCATTGTACATTGTCATCGCTTTAATATTTATATGGTATTAGATAAAAAAAAATTATTGTCGATATTTCAATTTAGCTTTGTCGGGCCACTTTTTGACCATTGGGCCACTTCGGGCCACTTGCCACTTCGGGCCACTTGCCACTTCGGGCCACTTGCCACTTCGGGCCATGGGCCAAAGGTATTCATTAAAAATTTCGTTCCATTAAATTTATGTATATTAAAAGCTTCTTGTCCAAACAAAGATGAAGCTAGTATTTCAACATTTAGACACGCAATCACCAAACAAGTTCATCACGTTGTTCGGACGAACCTTAGATGACAAAAGCGTAGCCGTTCATGTCAAAGATTTCAGTCCAAAACTGTATATTGTCATAGACAGGGACGTACGACGACTACAAGCCCTTATTCGGGCCTCGTTAATACGGTACAAAGAAAGCAAACATATTCTAAAGTTTGACCCAGATTCGGTGAAGAACATCGATTCATGTATAGACAAGCATGAAAAAAAACTCCTGTGGTTTAAAATAGTCAAAGGTCAGGATATTACGGAATACAACGAAGAAGGCGCCCATGACTTTCTTGAGATTACCACGATAGACAAGTACGTTTTCAATGACTTGAAGGCAATTTTAAGTCGTAAGTGCGAGTTCATTTACAGGCAGATGATGTTGGACACTGAAACACGTATGGTAAAGAAATGGTGCCAGAAATACGAGGTAGACTGTCAAACAAACCTGAAGTATATGTTAGACAAACCCTACACCATATACAACGACCAAGTTGACTATGGTCTTCAATATCTAATCAGCAAAGACATATATTCATGCAATTGGATGGAAGTCGATGGACAGGAAGTCAGTAAGAAGCAAACAACATGTGATATTGAATTGGAAGCCGTACGTTTAGAGCAGATAGAACGAAATGACATGGCCCCATGGCACATATTGACATACGATATTGAATCCGTACCTCATCCAAGAGGAAATGGCAAGTTTGAGTTTCCAACGGCGGAACAAGACCCGGTATGTACAATAGGAGCAATTGTTCAAAAGGGAGAAGCAGTTGAGAAATACGTTTGGATTCACACGCCAAACGGAGATCCCATCGATGTTCTATCACCGGTGCAGAACCCTACAGACGATTACACATCGGAAGACACAGAAGTCTACCACTATGATGACGAATTGGAAATGTTGATCGATTTCAATACCTTTATTGTTGACAAGGATATTGATATTATCGAAGGGTACAATAGTGCATGGTTTGACCACCCATACCTATTCAAACGGTACAACACTCTGATGACGAAAAATTATGGCAAGCGATTGAATAGTGAGAGCAAGCAACGCACTTGTAAGGGTCCAAAGGACGAGTATTCTCCGATTTGGGGTAGATTTCTCAACATGGAATCATTTATCAAAGAGAAGGTGTTTGAAAGCAAGCAAGCGGGAAAGAATGTAACAAGGACTTTGTTTTGTCCGGGTCGTATCGACCACGATGGATACCAAGTCATGAAAAAGAACCACAACCTTTCAAGTTACAAATTAGACAATGTTGCCTTTGAATTTCTAGGTACAAAAAAATATCCGATGGATTACAACGATATTCACCCAAAGTATCACACCAAGGAAGGACGAGACGAACTAGCCGTCTATTGTGTAAAAGACGCATGGTTGACGCGTAAAATAATGCACAAACTCAGCAAATTGTTCGTATCGTTTCAGTTGGCATCCGTTACCGGAATTGCACTTAACGATGTTCTAAATCGAGGTCAGGGCATTCGCACGATCGCTCTGATGTTGCGGTATTGCAAGCAAAGATCACCACAGTATTTTATTCCAAGGCGCGAAACAATAAAGAAATACAACAAGTGGAACCAACTCTCCAAGAATCTGGACATAGTTACAGCGGTAGAGGAACGGTTTGATGGTTTTCAAGGAGCAGTCGTATTGGACCCAAAACCAAAATTCTACAAAGATGCGATTGCAACCCTTGACTTTGCCTCTCTGTACCCTTCGGTGATGATGTGCATGAACATGTCGTATGAAACCATCATTAGTAAAAAAACCATGATCGAGAGGGGATGGACCGAAGGAAAAGAAGTACGGACGGTACCGGATTACTACTGGAAAGACGGTAGGATGCAAAACAAGATCAATTACAATACCAACGTCATTTTTGCCACAAAGGAAACCAGACAGGGGATTCTACCAGAGATATTGGGATCCTTATGGGATGAACGCAAACAAGTAAAAAAAGAAATGAAGAAACATCATCCAGATACAGTCCAGTACAAGATAGCAAATGGTCGTCAATTGGGTCTCAAAGTTTGCATGAATAGTATCTATGGGTTTACAGGTGCGTCGGTTGGGTTTCTACCGGAAAAGCGAATAGCAGAAAGTGTTACTAAATATGGAAGAGGTCTCACTTTAAAAACACAAGACCTGATCGAGAACCACCCAAAGTGGGGAAAGGAACATGGGGTTCGATGCGTATACGGGGATACCGATTCGGTCTTCTGTCATCTCCCACGGTCTCTGTGCGACGGTCCGACACCAGAGGCAACCGTAGAACGGGCAGAGGAGATTGGCAGGGAGATGGGAGAGTATGTAGACGCACACTTCTTACGACCGGTAGAGTTGGAGTTTGAAAAAGTTTACTTGCCGTTTATGTTGATAAAAAAGAAGCGTTACTGTGGTAAGAAATACGAAGAGGGCCATGTTAAAATAGACATGAAGGGACTGGAGTGCGTCAGGCGAGACTTTTGCCCACTGTTAGTAAAAACACAGAAGGAAATGTTGACCGTTCTAATGAATACGATGGATGTAGATCAAGCATGCAAAGTGGTGTCCAAGGCGATGCAAGATCTAGCATTGTGTAAAGTGCCTTTGGAAATGTTGACCATGAGCAAAAAATTGTCTCGTTCTCCTTCCGATTACAAAGTTAAGGGAGCACATGTAAACTTGGCGATGCGCATCAACAAAGAACGGGGCGAACAACATGGGTTTGTAGCGGGAGATAGAGTCCCATACGTCATAGCAAAGGGGAAATCATTTAAAATGTCGGAGAATTCGGTCTTGCCGGAAGAGATCACCAGTGGAAAGTTTGTTGTGGACTACGACTACTATCGAAACAAACAGATGATCCCACCTCTTACGAGAATTATAGAGAAACTGTGCGATAATCCGAAGAGTTTGTTTGTTTGCAATGCGATTAAAAAGCCTGCCATAACCGGCATGTTTGCGAAATGGGTGAAAAAGAGAAAAAAAGAGGAAATAGTTATCGTTCAGCCAAAAATAGTAAAGAAGAGTAAAAAAACGACAATATATAATTTTTTTTAGAATTTTAATTTTTGAGCCGAATTTTTATGTGGGTACGTTGCGCTTCTAGCTTTGTACTTTTCTATGTAAGCAATTAAATTGTCTAATGCGTTTTCCATGGTGACTTTATCTTCGAATATACCAGTTATGTCTTTTTTTAGTCTTTTTGAAGGGAGATTTTTCTTGTATTCTCTCACCCCTCCGTGGGAAATATATAATATAATTTATTACTTTGTGTATAAATACGTCATATTATATAAATAAATGCGTTTAATATTATTCTTGTTATTAACAACCACCGTAGCCATGGAAGATCAGTGTTCTTGTACCTGTAATGAGATCGATCGTGACAGACTTGGACAATCGACATGGTATCTACTTCATGAGATTGTTAAACATGCGGATCCTAGCTACGACCCAGCCCTATCTCTGCTTTTGAAAACCCTAGGCGTTTTGTACCCATGTTCACATTGTAGAGAACATATTAACGAATATTTGGAAACGCACCGTGTCGAGTTGTCGGAAAAGTGGATGTGTGATTTTCACAATTCGGTGAACGAACGTTTAAACAAGAGTATAGTAGCGTGTTAGGTTACAAAAACCCAGTTTACAACAGTGTACTTTTCGTTACTTGGTTGTAAGAACACGTATAAATGTCTTATGGGTGGATTCCCATCGATTACAAACCGTAGGGTTTCATTTGTTCCAGAGTCTGCTAAGCTTATGTCGGCTCCTAGATCTTCCTTCATCGTTGCAATTAGCTCATCTCGATTTATTTCTACATCGTTGTAAAACAACGGTAAGAGTATAAGTCTTGTTCGTTGAACCACGGGCATTGTATTGCAAACGGGAGGAAGCTTTACCCCGTCTATTTGCTGACCTTCCTCTATTCCATCAAATGGATTTATTTCCTCTTTGGGTTTCATGTACTTGATTGTCAGATGTTTAGAGGCTATCTTTCTACGCTTTCGTTTTGAAAGACCAACAAGGTGATCGTGCTTACGTTTGGACCTTCGAACCGATGCTTCTCCCAATTGTTTTAACAATGAACGAACATGATTACGTTGTTCTTCGGTAAGGGGTTTTGGCGCTTCTCTTGAAGTCATATATTAAATGGAATAGGCATATAAATAGGTATATTTTTGTTAGTAAATGACCCTTTATTTGTATTTAATTTCGCATCCTCGTCCTGAAATCAAAACCCATACCTATATCGGATGTACAGAAAATTTCCTTAAACGTTTGAACCAACACAATGGGTTGGAAGCTGGCGGTCCCCGTATTACGAAACGAGCTGCCGGATCATGGGAACCTGTCTTAATTTTGAAACTACACGATGAGAAAAACTCCAAACAGTTAAAACGGGAATGGAAACAAAGTAGTCGGGGTTTAGAAAGTCGAGTAAAACGTGGGATAGAATTGGCTGTAAAGCACAAGCTTAAAATGATTATTCCTAAGACGGATAGTAAAATTCCAGTTATTAAATATATAAATCAACATTGGGATGGCAATTCGGTTCGGATGACGGACGAGGAATGGAAACATGTGCTATCGAATTTTTAACTTTTTACGAACCGTAACCTGTTGTCTTATGTTTGTAATCGGCGTGTCGTTTCGTCTAACTTGTATGGTCATCTTATGCTGTGGGTAATCGAACACGGTTTCCGTAATAAACGCTCTATATTTTTGTACCACTTCTGCTATATACTCTACGTTTAAACACTCGATGTCTTTCAATTGCAAGTCGTAATACCCGGCCGATGTTTCAATCGCGCTTGTAAACTCCATGGTTGTCATCCCCAACAAGTTTCGTAAAATCCCTTCAATGTGTTTTTTGTCTTTTTTGTCTACCATAGACAGATCGTAATCTGTTGGCACCCCAATGTCTTCAATCCCAATCGAACGTTTTCTCTTCCTTTTGGTCTCGTCATTGTGCTTATACGATTCGATTTTGAGTTCGGCGGCAACTAGGTCGGCCTTTATACTTATAATTTTGGAATTCATAAGTAAGATTTGGTTCATGTCGTCAAGACTCATACGAGGAGGCTTGCACAGTATGATCGTAAAGCGTGTAGGAAACTTTGTAAACAATTTAAGTTTCATGGAAGATGAGCCATCCAGTGAACTGATCACTTTGATAACCTCCTCGACGAATCGCGAATCACTGTCATGAAGACCATTGTGTTTGCTAAAGCTTACTTGTGGCGATTCCATAATATGTATATAAATGACATCGTTAGACTTAAATACATAAGAGTTTTCAGATACGGTCTTCTACTTTGCCTTTTGTTCTCCACACACTTTATGTTTACTTTACCAGACATCATGTCGGTCTCAATAAACGGATTTAGACCACGTTTGTTGATAATATTCTTCCACAGCTGAAGGGTTGCTTCACTGATGGATTCCAGATTTAATATTTCCAATGCAAACCCAGTTCCACCATGCATGTATCCTTTAAATTCTACTTCCATATCTTCGTTGTTTTGATCGTTAAGTTCCTTAATAATCTTATCGGCCACTCCCGACCGCGTGCGGTTACGATTGAATACGGATCGAGACATTTGTATATACGCCCTTGGTATTTATACCTCCGAATTCGCAGCGATAAATACAAACAGACATGTGAACCTACCGAACCAAATAATCGCGCGTAGAATATTTGCTTTTTTCATATTGTCTTCTCGGTCTATTGTAGCACCGTCTTGTGTTATCATGTAATGATTGTATAAGGCGATTGTGGATATAAACCATGCAAACATTAAGATGATGAATGGTACAAGAGGCCAATCGGCCAATGAAATACTTACAGCTGCTGACACCATTTCCAACAATGCGAACAGTGAAAACGCCTTTGTTGTCCGTTCAGCGTGAACATCGATGTAATTTTCATTTATAAACTCATATACAATAATATCATAGACGATACCAGTTGTGACTATCGAACAACAACATAAAGATATAAGAGACCATATTAACAATATTTGATCCATTTACAAAATGTACATTACTATTTATACTGACATGGGTATTAAATCCAATAACCACTCCGCATCCATTTCTCCCAAGAAGGTTTTGTTTTCAAACATCGTCAATACCTGTGTGATAAAATAGTTCTCGAATAAGGGCGGTAAACTAAGCACTTGAATCCATTTCGAGGCTTCTCTAAAATCCATTTCGAGAACATTTATACAATCGGCAAATTCCTGCTTTAACCCACGAACCAACCTTACCTCCGAATCGGACCATTCATCTTTTTTCATTCGCTGACCAATCGATTGTATCATATCATCATTTATCACTCTGGTCACCAATAGTTTTGACATTATTTCTATTTTAGGCGTCACCACGACAGCAATACCAGCTCGTTCAAAATTATCGACCAGTTTTTGAGACCAAATACGCGTCTCGTATTCATCGGGCATAAGTTCTATCATATCGTAATTTGGTTTCTCTTCGATTATTACCTCTCTACACCTTGGACATGAGATTTCTTCGTTATCTCCACGCGTATCTCTGTATTGCTCTAAACATTCTAGGCACATACCATGGCCACACGGCTGTAATGTCATTGCTTTAACTTCGGCGGAATAACGGTTAAGACATACTGGACATTTTGGTAATACAATATATGTACGTGTGCTCATATCATTAACACAGACTATTATAAATACCATGAAATTAATGTATATAAATTACATAGATATATCCAAATGCTACATCCAGATATCAATTTAAAGAAACTTGTAACCAAAGAAGACAGGTTTCACCTTCATAAAATATTAGGAACCTTGGCACTATGCTCATTCTTCTATCGTTACACCTTTTGTTTTCCTTTGATAGGATATGAACCGTTTGATTGGATTACTATGACTTTACATTTTGCGCTGGCACTTACCGCAATACAGTTCAGAGTCCCAAAACTCAGAATAAAAAACAAACCATTGATCGTGTACGAAGAGTATCGGTTGCATGCCATGATATTTACATCTAGGTGCTTCTTCGTCTATGCATTTCGTCATCCCTTTTTCGTTTTAATACACCACATATTAGCAGATTATGTAACCAAAAAACACGGAAAAGAGGGGGATACAGCGGTTCGTTCTGCTGCTGTGCGTTCAGGTTCACATCAATATATATCCAAACTATTCAGCTTGTACCAGTTTTTAGCCATTGGTTCACACCTGTTTGGACCGCCTAGCATGGCCTTCAACACCCTGATTGCGATTCAATCCAGCGTCTTCTTGATGACCCTGTACAAAAAGAAAATTATTCGTGGAAAAGTACATCTTATCGTATACACACTGTGTCTCATTCTATCGGTCTATCACATGGTATTAGAGGTCCCGTTTAAATATCTTTTACTTTCTACCTGCTGTTTCGTAGTTCGTATCAGTATACCAAACAACAAGTATGTGCTCTGGTCCATTGCGTATGCGGTTGGATGCATTATTTAAAATTCACTACGGCAGTTTGGGCACGAGTTGTTGGATTGCAACCATGGCTCTATGCAATCTCTGTGAAACGCATGAGATACCTCGTTATTGCACGGCAAGCGACATATCATTTGACCTTTTTTCATATGTGCTTGGCATATTGTACATTCGCCTATATCGGATTCAGACTTGTATGTAGGAATACGAGACTTTGGAAGCGCTTGCCGCATAACATTTCTTGTATTTGGAGCATTGTGTACGACATGATTTCTTGATATTGCTCCCATCATATGTTCAGCAAAATCACTAATAACAAACGGAGATAGATCGATTTCAGACTGGTGGTTTTGATCCGAAAAGTTTATAACATAGCTTGTGTGTCTAGACATTTATTATTTACATACATGTTATTTATACTCTTATCCGCCACACAACATACAACCAAGTTTTTCTAAACACCCCAATTCTTCTTCTTCTTCTTCAGGTGCGCCGCCCACATTTACGCTTGTACCGCCACCACCGCCGCCGCCTATTGGTGCAACCGCACCGCTGTTTCCAACACTTACGTTAATAGTATTGCCCATTTGTGAAAAATAAATACATATTTATACCGACTAAAAAAATGATGGTCGGCAAAAGGGTTTTTTCTACAACTAGTGGGGCGCCGTGGTATCCAAGTCGGTCCATTTTATACAAAGTCGCTCTCGTCGCATTTATAGTCGTCTTCGAGTACAACCGTTATACATGACTCAGAGGAAAGTTGTCGTTTCAATTCTGGATACACTTTTGTCGGTTTTACAGGTTTCACCTCGAGCGGTTTCACCTCTGGTTCAAGTAGCTCATCCGTTTCGGATGTGGGCATTGGGTGAACTTGTATAGACACTTCGCATCCCATATTTTTCATCACATACGGTATATATATTCAAACCAACAATGATCCAGAGCGAAACTTAACATTAATATTACGTTGTATTCTCTCTCTACGTAATATTTCTCGCCTAAAGTCAAAAATTAAGGAAATTATTATCAGTATCCAAAAAAGGCTAAATGAAAAATCGAGTCTATGGTCCCGTGGTCTATTTATAAAGATTAAGATGGATAGTATACATAGGAAAGTACCAACCCCGTACAAAACATGTCTCATTTAAATTATGTATATCTGTATTTATACTCATGAAAACGCCCTCTACGATAACGTTTCGGACGCCATTTTAGTACCGGTTCGCCACCGGATAGTAGCCATTCTATGTACTGGCTATGCTTTGATCGATATTTTGTCGGTAATATTATGCAAGCTCTACATAAAACACATGTGGTATGACAACGTTTTACCAGTTCATTGTGACATTCCTTGCACCATGAATGGCCACACATGTTTGTAAACGTACTTGTCTTGTATTCTAAACAGACCGGGCATTCTATCATTTATTTAAAATATGCGAACGAGTAATACATAAAAATAATTGTTTTTTGTTATGGATTGTTTTGATAGAAGAACTTATTATAAACACTATATAAACCAATAATACGTTTAAATGATACGCTTTATGTTCGGTGTAGCCGTTGGAATTTACACCGCGCAAAACTACGATGTACCAAATGCAAAATTATGTCTGGATCATATCATGCTATACTTGAAAGAGTTTGAAAGGAATCTTGAACGGAAAGACAAGAAATAGTTTTGTCCGTTTCTTCAACATTGTAATATACTGAATCGTTTTGCTCTTTCCACAATTTGTACAGATCGCTTAATTCTTTCACATCATGTAAGGCCACCGCCTGTTTCATAAGTGCAACCCTTTCACCGCACTCGTCGTCCGTCAATTCTTCAGCTATATGCTTCAATGTCAATGCTTTGCGAACATTCAGTTGCGACTGGTCTATCTTCTTCCACAAACGAGATGCCAATTCTATCAGCTGGTACGACTTTTTTACAGGGGCCAACATCTCTTTGAAACTATACATATTGTAATAGTAATCACTGGCGTACACCAGCGCATTCGCCAAGTGGTAACGATGTTGAAGGATTGGTAAACTACTTATGCTTGGGTCAACCCACATATACGCGTTCAAAAGCTTTAGTGATTGCATCTCGTAGTGTATTGCTTTGGAAAACCAAGGTTTTGCTTCCTTTGGACACAACTCGATACCGGTGTCATGGGCCCAATGGGCTAACACTTGCATGATATGAAGCTTTTCGAATTTCCAACATGAACTATTGTGGCCGTTCCAAATGAACAGAAGGTCTTTCTTTAAGCTGGTTTCTGGTACAGCTATTTTGCAAAGGAGATCATAGTATCTCAGTCCAGCATCATAAGCGTTTTTATTTGTTTTCAATGCCTGTACAACCTTACGCCTGTGTTCGGAAGCTTTTATTAACTCTTTGCTGTCGTAACACACATGACGTTCAAAGTAAATATCATTAGTCTTCATTTAAATAAGCTGTACAACTATTTATACTATAGTACATACGTCTTTATCTGGATCTGGACTATTAACATCCACGCCGTACTTTTTCGCTGCTGACTCCAATACCTTTACTCTACGGTTTAATTGCTTGTTATGTTCTATTAAAATTAAAACTTTTGACTCTAGTTCGTTGACAAACATCATCATTTCATCGTCTTGGCGAATGACCGACATTTGTCGGTCCACTATTGTTATTTATACCTTCGTATACAAAATTGCGGATCTAAATTCCGGGTATTTCAGTATTAAATAATTATTAAATATTAAATCAACATGCAGTGCACCTTTTCAAACGCCAAAAACACCTACGACATATTCAAGTTTATATCACAATTTGAAGACCACGTTAAACTAGATTGTTCGGAAAATGGTATTACCCTGTTTACCATATCCAACTGTCACTCGGTTTTCATAGACGCAACCATATCAACACAATTCTTCGAATCCTACACTTGCAAGGGGAATGTTTCTATTGGGTTAAACCTACTGGTGTTATTGAACGCATTGTCCAACAGCAAGCCAAACGATTCCCTTACCATGAAGTGCGAAAACGAGAACTGTGTTGTCTTTACCAAACATTCCAAAGATCAATCGGTCGAATACACTATTAAACAGATGACGATCGAAGACGACCCCATGACGGTACCAGAATTGGATGAGAATGTTACCGTGAAATTAACACCGTCTCATCTAAAACGATGGAAAAAAGGCATTCTAGACTTTACCAAATCAACCATCACTATCGACCCACGTGACGATTCACTTAACTTGTCCAGTGTGGGAGACGGTGGAACAGTCAACTTACACCAACCCATGCCAGCAGACGGCATTGAATACATTGTTTGTGATGGTGGTAAACCGGTCACACTTGGAAACAAAAACATCATACGAGCATGTGCATTGGGAGATGTTTCCAATGATATCGAGTTTGGGTATCAAAACAATATGCCCTTCCGATTCAGTGCATCCCTTAATGGGTCGGGGTCGTTGAGAGTATTCATGGCGCCGTGTATTTCCGACATGGATGACGAATAAATTAACTATATATATCGTATTATTTTTTATAAATGGCACGTGTTTTAGACGATACAGATATAGACACTCAGATTGAACAAGATTCCGACGAAGAAGTTACACAGCATCATGATTTAGAGAGACAAAATTTAATCGGCCAAGTACAGACACATGCCAAAAAACCAAGCTGTCGTAGAATGTTTTGCAAAGGTTTGGTACTGTCTACGGCAGGTGTATTGTTCTTACTTATGATGATACAATTATGGACAGACTATGGCGAATACATCGAAACACAGGCATTTCCACCAAAAATGATCAGCATGGGGAGATACTGCCAAGGTACAACAGAAGATTCCTACAAGCCATTGGATTGCCTGTTTTACTCCGATCTCGTATGTCAAGCCGCACCACCAGAAAAGTATTTTATTGAAACATGTCCACACGGGAATGTAACATGGACAGAGGACACGCTCGTCATTACGCCCCTTTTACCGTCAGAATGTATTAATCTAGTAGTATGGAGTATATAATATTTTGCCAAATACGACACTTTTCTATGTAAAACCCAAGCGCCATTTCCCGCTAAAATTCTACACTATATAAGCAAGCCACCGAACAAACAAATGGACGTTGTACAAGTCGGAAAAGTTATGAAGCGATGCCAAAAGGTGGGCCGATCTAAAACATGGAAAGATCAGGGTAATGTTTTAATTTTGAAGGTAGAATTTGTCGATATAGATGACAAGGAAATTCCGACCAAAGGAAAGCTGGAAGACGCAGTAGTAAAGCAGCTTATGCTCTGTGCCAAAGAGACAGGGGAACTCAGACAGTACTCTAGAGGGATAAATCTTCAAGGTTTTAAACCAATGGCGTGGATGCCGCAAGACGGTGGCTTTAACTTGTTCAAATTTAAAGATATTGAGGACGGTGTAAAAGCTGATAAGTTACGCGTGTAGGCTCTGAACCACGATGTCCTGCATCTGTTCGAACGCCCTTTTGTTCTTCAACTTTCGTTTTTTCGCGGCCGGTTTCTTCTTTTTGGGAATCGCCAATTTACTCAATATTGTTGGAAAAAATGCCCATCATGGTTCGTTCGGATTCGGTTTAAAGCCGGGACCGACACGCCAGTATCGCCTTGCTCCCTTGGCTTTTAAGAAGGGCACTAGATTCGGGTGGTACTCTACCGCTAAATAGCGAGTTTTATTATGTCTATAGTGCTTGTCAAACATGGTTCGTCCTGTCAAATGCTGACGATCCCGATCCGGAAATTGTCTCTGTGTTTGACCAACATAAATCGGTTTGTTGTCGAAAAAATAAACATAAATACAAGGCATTTTGAATGCACGGTATTTTGAATGCACGGTATTTTGAATGCAACTTTTAATCTAATAGGAGTATATAAATAATTTTTTAATTTTGTAAACATGAAACAAGATATTCAAATTCTATCCGCATCCATTGCCGTCGTTCTCATAGGGTACATTGTATACACTTACAAGCCTAAACCAGAAAAAACGGAATAATCGGGCCGTTTATGTCGGGCCACTTTGGACCATGTTAGTCCTTACTGTGACCATACTACCCACTATCTTCAGCCTAAAATAAATGGGCCTATGTCCCTGTTGACCTCTTTGGAGAGAGACCCTCTATTTGAAAAAAAAAAAAATTTTTATATTTTTAATAAACATGCATTCCTATGGTATTACGTGTATGCATTAGCAGGTAATAGTATATATGCTGTTCGATGTTTAACAGATTTAGGGAAAAAAAAGTTTTTCTCTGAGTAGGGGGCCCTCTCAAAATCGTCATACAGGCACATAGGCCCATTTATTTTAGGCTGAAGATAGTGGGCAGCAGGCAATTAGTGTGGAACATATAGAAATAGCATGGATAAAATATGTGTAGACTATATATGTCGGGATCGGGCTTGTAAATGAATAAATATCGAGTAACCGAATGTACAATATGCAACGAATCGACTAAAAAGTGGTCCATCTGTAGGGGATGTGGGCAATCTTGGTGTAGCCGATGCAATGTACATTTAGAATCCAAAGGCAAAGCTATGAAAACGCCCCCCGAAATGTTTGGACGAAAAAAGTACAACTGTCCCCATTGTAAATACGAATATATTACCGGTTTTGAATATTTGACCCCCAGAACCGCCGATACTAGCTGTTGTATATCATAAATTATTTATGTATTTTAGTTAACTTATATCCCATTCTAGGACTTCCATAAATGGACGCAAGGTTTGTATACTCATATACGTAACCTGTAGGGGGCGAATTTGGAACATTTCGCCACTCTTCAACGGGCACCGCCAACGGGTAGTTCTCTACCTGAGGTGAATTGCCCATGTACTTTGGTGATACGCACGGAGTAACAATAGGAGACGGTATCATAATGCGTAGATTCGGCTTCTTGTATGTTTTCAAATTGTTCAAATGCTCTTTTGCATCCCTTATAAGATTCTCCAAGTCGTTTATGGTGTTCTCTAGTTTTTTTATGGCGCTCATGGTATATAAGTAACTATAATTGTATTTAAATGACCGTAGAAGAAAATCCAGAATTTTATTGTTGCTACTACAATGAAGAAGACGAGCGCTCATGTATATGTTGGGCGTATGATCGGGCATGTTGCAATAAACCGAGATGTATGCCAAACCTAGCTACTACAGCAGGGAAAATAATACTAGCGACATGGGTCGTCGTTGTAGTAACTGTAATACTGGCCCCACTATTATTTTTTTAACTGGCCCGACATATCGATACTCACGGTCTCGCACGGCCAAGGTCTCCCAAGGTCTCGTACGGTCCATGAAAAAGTATTGTATATTTATTGTAAACATATAGTTTAAAGCATTTTAAAGCAAGATGAAGTGGCAAGAATCTATCGTAAAGCGTTTCGTTAACGAAATATCACTCACCAAACAGTTTACCGATTCGTTTGATGATTTTATACAAAAGCGAGTTCGGGAGGTTATCGCCCTACAGCGACCTATCCGTGCCAGTACAACAACGGAAGGAGAAGAGCAGACGATTCATCTAAAGATACGAGGCGGTTCGATAAAAGACCCGGTGATGTTGGAGAAGGACGGGACGGTACGACCAATTTATCCAAACGAGTGTCGTATCCGTAACCTTACGTACTCCAGCCCTCTGTATGTCGATGTCGATATCGAACGTTCCAATGGCAAAAATACAACGATAAAGGATGTTTACATAGGTCGAATACCAATTATGGTGTACTCTGGTAGATGCCATCTATCGAAGAAGGAAGACAGAGTAAAATTCGGCGAGTGCGACAAAGATCCCGGTGGTTATTTTATCGTCAATGGAAATGAAAAATCACTACTTGGACAAAAGGCATCCATGCACAATCGAATGATTACGTACCTGAAAAACGGTATATCCGCATGTGCGGTAAAATCCGAACGAAACAAGCGCGTACATGTTACAACCATCAAGTACAAAGATAATACCGCAATTTCATGCACATTTCCAAGACTAGAGGAAGAAATACCCCTGATGGTGTTACTTATGGCAATGGGTGCCGATGTAAACGAGATTCGAAAGGTGTTCGACAACAAACAAAACGCATGTTTAGAGGCATCCTACCGAAACCTTCCAGAGACCAGAGAGGAAGCCCGAAAACGTATTCGTATACGGGAAGTCTACAATGTTGGCCTATCTGAAGACGAACGCCTAGACAATGCCCTCAAAAATGTATTGGTACCACACATGTCGGTAGAAGACAAGCCAGTGTTTTTGGTAAGTATGATTCAAGAATTGTTGGCAGTCGCAACCAACAAGGTTGGTCCCACAGACCGAGATTCAGTTGCAAACCAACGCGTAGAGACCTCATGCACCTTGTTGTCTACCCTGTTTTTGCATTTGATGATTAAAATGTGCAACGATACGCGCCTTCTATGTCAAAAGTCATTGCCAAAATTGAAGAGAGGAATCACCGACGAAAAAATACGAACTTGGTTGTCGAAATCAAATTCAATAACCGACGGGTTTCAGTATTCTCTGGCAACCGGAAACTGGAATACGACATTTGTAGACCGTCAACAACGACACGGAGTCGCTCAGGCACTCCAACGATTGACGTACATTAGTACCATATCACAGTTAAGACGTGTATCATCGGCAGTGGACAAAACACAGAAACTGCCAAGACCTAGGTACCTTCACGGTAGCCATTGGGGACGATATTGTCCAGCAGAAACTCCAGAAGGTGGGCCATGCGGTTTAGAAACCCAACTGACGGTCCAATCGTATATATCATTGCAACGAGACCCACAAGCAATACGAAGGGTGATCCAACAATACCTTCTCGAAAAAACGATCAACAACCTCAAGCATGCGCGTGTATATATCAACGGAATTTACGAAGGGAGTACCTCTGATCCCAAACGTCTTGTCGAAACGGTATTGTTCATGCGTCGTAGCGGCCAATACGCCAAAGATATGTCTGTCACCTACAAACACTGGAGAAGCACCATTCATATATCGACCACCAGCGGCAGAATATGTCGCCCTCTATTAATTGTAAACGACGGCAAATGCGTTTATAAAACCACACAGGATTCGGATTCCATGTCCTTTAATCAACTGTTATGCGAAGGTGTCATTGAATATTTGGACTGTGAAGAAGAGGACACGGCCTATGTTGCATTCTTCCCAAAGGATATTACTTCGGAACATACGCATTGCGAAATATCAAATTCGATGATGAATGGGTTGTGCGCCGCAACGATTCCATTTAGCGACCGTAATCCCGGTGTTCGAAACACGTACCAGTGCGCCATGGCAAAGCAAGCACAGGGAGTAAACGCGTCTAATTTTCAACAGAGAATGGATACGACCACAAACATTATGTGGTACGGCCAAAAACCTCTGGTATCGACTAATTTAGCAAACGAATACGGTGTTCACGATTTACCGACTGGCATTAACGCAATCGTAGCGATTATGCCATTTCACGGATTCAATCAGGAGGATTCGATCATCGTCAACCAAAGTGCATTGGACAGGGGGTTTGCAAGAGCAGATACATACAAGACGATAAAGGAATCACTGAGCGGCAAGCAATATTCGGTATTCGAAAAACCGGAAAAGAAAAGACGCGTTGGAAAATACCACAGCATCGAAGAAGACGGTATGTTAAGACCCGGTGTTCCAGTAAACAAAGGAGACTGTATTATTGGCAAAGTTTCATACGACAGCACCGAAAAGAAACACGGAGAGGACAATTCCAAAATGGCAGCAGCAAAGGGCACTGTAGACAAGGTAACCATGTACCAAGAACGCAACGGAGACCGGGCCGTTAAAGTTAGAGTCCGTCAGACGCGTATTCCGGTCATCGGTGATAAATTCAGTTCACGCCACGGACAGAAAGGGACAGTGGGAATGTTGTACACACAGGAAGACATGCCCTACAACATCGATGGTATCGTACCGGACATAATTATAAACCCACATGCCATTCCATCGCGGATGACGATAGGCCATTTGATCGAATGTTTGACCGGTAAAGTATCCGCGATCAAAGGTGAATTTGGAGACGCCTCACCGTTTACCGGTCGCAAAGTGGAAGATATCATGCAAGAATTGAAAGACGCGGGTTTCAATCAACGAGCGGACGAACAATTGTACAATGGATTTACAGGAAAACCGTTGAAAGCAAAGATATTCATGGGGCCCACATTTTATCAGAGGTTGAAACATATGGTAAATGACAAGATACATGCGCGCGGCCGAGGAAGACGAAACCAATTGACGCATCAACCCAATGACGGACGATCGAATGGAGGGGGTCTAAGAGTGGGAGAGATGGAGAAAGATTCCTTCAATTCACACGGTGTTCCATTCGTAATCAATGAACGTATGTGCGTATCGTCTGACGCCCACGAAATGGTCATAAAGGGAAAGAAAGTCACCATTCCGTATGCGGCAAAGTTGTTGTTTGAAGAGTTACAAAGCATGTGCATAAAAGTAGATTTACAAGTTAATTAAAATTTTAGTTCTTTCATTTCTATACTGACACCTGAAGGTTCACTTCCTTCTTGAGGTGATCGAGGTTCGTTTATGGGTTCGTTTAGGGGGTTGTATGTTGTAACGGTTTTAACTGTATTAACCGGGGCGTATTTATAATAAACACGTCCAGATCCCCAACCAATTGGTGGGATTAAAATAAACAACCAGAGCCACCACAATAAGGGGCTCCATATAAATATAGGAAGAATGATGAAGAAAAAAAGACAGGTGAAAATCCCACCACCATAATCAACTCTGTCCCAGTTTGTTCTGACAATGTAGCGTTGCATTTTATAATTATACACGGGTGTTATATATTAACATTTCGCTAATAGAGGTTCTCTCTCCGGAAGCCGTTCTTCCAAGTATTCAATACGCTCTTCTAGATCTTGTATCCATTTTTCCATCATAAGCAAACAGAAGGACAACACGGCAAGGATAAATGCCCACCATAGTCCGTTCCACGATAGGTAATCAAACAAATAATCTATATGCGCTGTATTGGCATTTGTTGCGTTCACCATACTTTGGGTGTTGTTATTTGCTATCATAGCATTGTAATCAAAAAGATACCGTTCTTGTCTATTCATTTAATAGTTTTATCTGCTATATATATATGGGTTTATCAATTAATATATGGGATACACGGAGTACGAGACATATCGCAAGTCTCTGTTGTGCACGGTATGTAAACAAGGGGCGTATAGAAAACGTCTATGTCGTTCATGTTACAGAAGAGACCAAAAGCGAACATTCCACTGTACGGCAAAACGATGCACCTCGCCGGTGTTTGCATCTACTCTATGTCAAAAACATTACAGAGCTTGGCAAACGAACTGTCTACTTTGCAACAATATGGTATTTTGTAGACATTTGTGTCGGTCACACTATAGGAGAGCTCGCAAGAACAATGAATTCCCAGAGGAACCACAGTGTCGCCTGTGCGATAAGAAAACTTATTTAAATTCGTTGTGTTTAAACCATTTCAAAGACCAATTCAAGACCTGTATTGTGGTGGAATGCAACGAACACTCTCATCGCCGCGGGTTGTGTTGCAAACATTACTTTAGACAGAGGAGGGGTACATGAGAAGATCGTCTCGACACAATGGACAGGTAGCTGCTGGCGCTTGTTCTTCCAACCAAGAATTCATACAATGGGTATGGAATTTATGTCCACAGTCCAGCATAATGCATTCGTTCAATTCTTCTATACATATCGAACAGTCTTCGCCTTGAATGTCCAGAGCAAGCATATGAATTACATTTTGCGACTGTTCTTGACGAATCTTATCCAACAAGTAACGCAACAAACAACCAAGACACAATTCACGAATTAAGAAAAAAACAGTGGACACAACCAAACATGCCAGAACAAACATAATAGCTGTAAACGTATTATTGACATGTGGTGCATATAGGAGTCCTATCGTAGTTAATAGGGTTATGGAGAATATGACACCTATAAAACTTACTTTCTCGACGGTCTCGTACCACATTTATTTGATGTCGGGCCATTATAAATACTACGCTTTCTGACCCGACACTGGCCCGACCACGGTCCTACACCATGCGGTTGCATACGCTTGCATACGCTTGCATACGCTTGCATACGATTGCATCCGTTTCTACGTCTCGATGAATCCAAAAATTGTTTTAAAACTATTCCAAAACAAAAAGAAAGGTATTAAAGCAACTCCAAACATATAAAATGCCGAAAGTAACTATTAACACCTCCTTCGCGTCCAAACGCGCCAACGTTTTAAAACAATGCAATGCAAAGAAAACCGAATATTCCGGTACGGACCTGAACACGACCCCTGCCAAGGAGGAGGCACCCCAAGAAGAATTTCCCGATTCATGCAAGACCTTTCAGCAGGAAGATTTGGATGTGGGTATATTTAAGAAGCGTAGCGGCGAACTCCTCCCGAAGGTGATACGTAAGAATGATTCGAAACAAAGAAACGTCATCTTTTGGTTGCCGCCGATGAAGGTCAAGTATTCCGACCTTGGCAAAAATGGAAACCTTGGCAAATTTACCGAAGACCCATCAAAGGCAAAGTTTAGCGTCACCCTAATGCCGGGCGGTCCAAACAACGAAGAAGCATTCGTCAAACAAGGCGAAGAAGCAATACAGTTTGTACGCAAATGGTCAAACAAATGCATGGGTACGGCGTTTCACCACGAAGAAGCGTGGAAAACGTTGAGTAGCAAGCACGACGATGACGTATCCTTCGTAAAAGGCGCGCAACACTCGGTATTGAAAACAATTGACGATGACGACGGGGAAGTAGAAGTTCTCTCCATAAACCGTCGTCTGGAAGGATGGTCCGGCGAACCAAACCGTCCGGTGTTTTGGAAATTGAAAGAAGACAATACGTACGAACAGGTTGACCCAAAGTATATTAAAAAGGGAACAATCCTATCGGTACAAATGTCATTTCGTTCGTATAAGATACCGGGCGGTCGTTACGGTATGGCAGGTGACCTCGGAAAGCACATCCTGATTGTGTACAGTCCACCTATGCAACAAAAACCAAGGAGGCAGGCAGCACCCTTCAATGTTCCTTACATTCCGTTTGATGTATAAATATGTGTTATAAATTATTACGTAAAAAACCAACTAAACAGATGAAATACTGAAGCGTAAAATTGACATGGCAAACTGGGATTCATGTGGAAGTTATAGTGAAAAAGGCAAATAAACGTGACACACAACGTGTATATAAGTTATATTGATGTATGTAAATGTTTTATCCTAAACCGTTAATTATATTAAATAGACTTTCTGGTATAGTTGCGTGGGTCGGTATTTGGAATATTTTAGACATGATAGACCACGATAGCATTATCGTAAACATTTGTTATGCGCTAATCGGAATGCTGGTATGGGCCGTTTCTGGTGAATTTAACGAACCGGAGAAGTACGTTCAGATTGTGGAATCGGTGGAGGTGTGATGCAATGTTTATACAAGGAAGTTACATCGCCTACCACCATCGGTTTTCGCGTACGATAGGAACGAATCTCACCGAAAAAATGATCCACATACAGGACCTCTGCTCTCATCGTTGGTGCTATTTTGTAATCACTAAAGACCGGGTTCGCTGTCCAAATCATTTAAACTATATGTTTTGCTATTTATACTAAAAATTACACCGACTGGAGTCGAACCAGCTACCTCCGCGTTATGAATGCGGTACTCTACCGTTGAGCTACGATGTAGGACGATTTCGCGCTAAATACCGTTTATAAAAAAATGAATACATAGATAGCGTTTATCGGACGTTAAGAAGGAATTAAACCTCTTTTTGATACTCGATCAGAGAACGTCGGTGTACGAGGAAAGCGAACTTTGTAAGAATATGAGGTACACAATGTATACTTGATTTACTTGTAGATATACCTAGTGGATTTGTATTCCAGTGAGTCCTATAGGTTACGACCCTACTTTCAGGCATCCGTCGTATCACTACATACAAATTACATCGCCATATTTGAAGAGAGGCCGGTAGAAGTAACAAATGTTCTAGGCCGTCGTACGGTTGTACAAGGAGGAATCAAACCCCCGGGATAAGTACCTCGTGGTATCCCTGTCACCAGACAGTACATTGCAACACTAACGTTTCTCCTATACCGATAGTCGTCTCATTATTTCAAGCTCTTACTTGTTCGGACAATGAATTGCCACACCTTTTCCAGCTGCCGACATGGGTGCCACCCACTTTTTTGTACGGTATCTACATCTATACTACATAATTTTGGCTGAAATTAATAAGGATAGATGGGGAATGAAGAGGAATCTAACCTCTTGCCTACACCAGCCAATATATCCAGCTGTCAACAGACCATTCCTTACATTCGTGTGGGCCCCCAAGGCATCCACATGATAAAATTAGAACATATATATACTCCATTTTTTATTTAATGATCGTAATTTTTGTTGTTATAGTTCTATGGTCACTTGTAAAACTTTTGAACAGTGACATATTTGTATATAAATAGACGTACGTACTATACTACATGTATAGATGCTTATCCATAACGCTATTAGTGTCTATTGGAGTATACTATTGTCTTATAATAGCGTTTAACCTTTACGTGGCACCCGCCTATGATTACGACGATAGCGTCCTAGGAACCTGCTTCATAACGGACAATTTGACCCATTGTGGAAGCTGTGGCGAATGTTCTACTATACAAGATTATAATGTATACTATGAAACCCGAAATACATTGACCGGATTGGCGAAGGAATGTGCGATTCGGGATGTATTTATAGGCAGGGATTCGGCCATAGAATGTTTCGATGACACGGGATTAACACCCGGGTGTAGAGATTGTTGGTTGGAGAATGTGGACTGTGACCGCAAACATTGTTTTTTCCCATGTTTATGGGAGACGGCATTCGGAATACAACAGAACATTGACGAAAACACGCTTAGTAAATGCCTTGCATGCGATGAGTATTACTGTTTAGATATATTTATTTCGTGTGCGGGTATGAGTAGAAGACGCGCCAATATAACTACGGACATTGGTAGACACCCAACAGAGATGTGTACTTAACGTATTTTATCAATGGATTCCAACTCGGAAATGTTCATGTTGTAACAGGATGCGTGCACCTTGTACCCATTGCTTGCGTCGGTATCGCCCTTCTTGAAGAATCTCGCCTCTTTCATAAAGTTTTCTTTGGTTTTGAACCCGCATATCCATGCTTTATTCACCTTTGTGCTTACGCGTAGGAATACATACGCATCGCAACGCTGACGAGGATTGTGGTTGCATACAGAACATTCGAAATACGGTTTGGGTGCACATGTCATGCTGGTCTTCTTTGTCTTTATCTCTAGACGCATGCCTCCCGGGGTTTTTAAATCGTAGTTGTAGATATCGTCAGAGTCGGTGCATTTCAATAAATCACGTATGATCTCTTCGCCCAACATCCCCCAACCATTGGATTTGCCCTTCGTAATTGAATTGCGGAGAACTCCCAACTCTTCCGCTCGTTTTTCCGCCCGGTTGTATTGATCCGTTGTTACCATGACCTCGATTGCGCGGTTCCTTCCCTGAGTAAAATGTTTCATCTTTCTGTTTGATACTGCCATATTTAAGTGTGTTTGTTTGTAATAAATGACTCCGTTGCTTTTACCGAAAACAATTATTCAATTTCGAAAAGAAAAGGCAGAGAGAAAGCATTGTAGATGGTTGAAGCGCATGTTTGCCGGTGCCGTCTTCCTAAGTATCGCGATACTACTCGTTCTGGTCCTACTATAGTCGGGCCATATTGGTCCATATTAAATATCGACCGCAAATGTTTAAACTCGTTTTTGAGATATATAAATTAAAATAAATAAAACAAAATGGTTTTTATACACGAAGCATATTACAATTCTAGATCGTATTCTCCCGAGGAATGGATAACAAAGAAGGAACTACGCAACAAATCCAAGAAAGATGGGAAACTCACGTGCGCCAGTGGTTGTAGAGTGACTCTGGTAAATGGGTGCAATTATATCACCTCTAATGGCACCTCAGTGTATCGTTGTACGCATTTTCGTCATGTGACTGCATCTGCCAACACAACGTGCCAAGTGTTAAAAAAATACGGTCACAATGGAGAAAGCAAAGAACACTTGAACACGAAACGAATCGTCGCGGACATGGACGTAGTATTTGCAAGAACATGTCACTTTTCCAAATGTATTAATAAGATAGAATGTCGTCCAGACCCCACATGGACCTCTAAAATGGAAGTACGGTTGGACAAATGGTTGTTCGATGTCGTATATTTCGAAAACGATACGGTGAAGGTGGTCATCGAAGTAATGCACACGCATGCAACCGTAGGTGAAAAACGCACATGGGCAATGCAACAACCGTTCGAGTTTATCGAAGTTCGAGCAACCGAATCCAAATACCTCCATGTTATCGACATAAAGGGCGAGTATCTATGCGGCGGCGATATATGTCCGACGTTAAACGAATACGTACGCCTTCAACACAAAAGAAAACGCGATTACGAAGAACGGCAACTTGCAAAAAAACGTCAATATCAAAGCGAACGTCTTAAAACATGTGTTAATATGTGGAACCACATGCGTCGTAAACTCCGACTACAATACAAGCGCAATTTTCTGAGTCATTGTAGGTTGTTAATCATGGAGGAAAAGGAACGCCGTAGAAAAGAGCGAGCCCATATGTTGGAAGAAGACAGGGCCTCTAAGGCAATGGGTTATTTGTATACTATGGGTTCGAAATTTAAAGGTTACGAATTGGAAACGGAATGGGAACGCGAATGGAAATCATTTGGGAACAAGGAAAACACCGTTCCATACGGTGAACTGAAAGGTTGCGATGTCTACCAAGTCATTTATGGATATCCTCATTTAATCAATTTAATTTGCGGCCATGCGGGCAAGAACCGTTTAAAAGACAAGTATTCATCGGTGTACCAAAACATTATGGAAATTACGAATGGAATGGTATTGAAAGAAAAGCACAAGGACAAGTACATCAAACGGAGGCAATTTCCGTACAAATGGAGAAAGTATTATCCCGCATTCCATGAAGCACTTGTACAATTCGCAAACGACAGAAACAATTATCATAGTATATAAGTATTTTTTTATAATATAAATGAAACGAATCGAGAAACAAGTGCGAGAAACCTACTACAAAGCATATACGGACGCACTGGAGCTCCAGTTGAACGAAGAACGGTTTGATTGGGTCTGTAAACTACATAATGAGATCGTAATTCGCATCTGTAGCATGATTCCTAAACGGACCGACCTTCATAATCGCATTGCGGAAAACATGGACCCTGTATTGTTTCGCCAAATGTTGGAGAACAAATGTTACAAACCGGAAAACTTTGTGGCGCTAATCAACTATGTTTACGAATGGATTGGCAAACTGTGTGCACCAGCAAGGGACGAAGAGGTGGCCCGATCCAAAGCGGCCCTATTTAAAAGCATGGAAGAGGGAGCAACCTTTGGGAAACTGGTCCCACAGTTTATATTCAGCGTACACGAGCATCTCGATACAATGGACGAAGATATGAACCTAGAAACGACAAAAAAGTTTGTAAACGCGATTAAAAAGTAATCTATATAAGTGTTTTGTATGTACATTAAATGAATGGTTTTACTGTAAAATATTTAGCACACAAAGGTTTTCTGGACGGAAACGACTTTATGGAGCTTACAAATACATGTAAGGCCTTCCGCCCCTTCAACCGAGCCGAATATATAAATAAACTGTGGAAACATGGAGCGGTAGAAAATGTAAAGACCGCATGTTACGTAGAAAAATTGTTGAAACGGTATCCACCATGTGAAATTCTGGGCGAGATTACAAACGTTCGTTTAGAGAAAGAGGTAGTCTCTGCCCTAAGAACAATGTTACCGAAACGAAAAATGTTTCATTTGGCAAGAACTCATTCTCCGTTGTCCCGTTCTTTGTTTGCAAGAGAAAATATACTAGGTAAACGTTTTCGTTAAATATTGTATTTATCCCGTACTTCTACTATTTCCTCTCTGAAAAACAATACCAAATAAATCAACATCGGGTAGACGAAATAATACGTATATTTCACCTTTCTGAAATGATTGTTTTTGTAATACTGGTACCAAAAGGGAGACAGCCCATGTAGGATGCACAGACCGGTAGAGAATGGATTGGTAAACAATGATCCTATACTAAACCAACTCATGTTCTCTTTGAAAAACACGCACATTACGGCCGAGAATCCTGCCAATACGTCTACGTATGCATTTTTAATGTTCCAGTCGATGGATCCAAGTACTAGGCCTAACAGTAAATGAACCAATGCTATCGAAGTGGAACTCTGTTCTTTTGTTCTCAGCATGACGGATAAATTCATAATAGCGTGGCCTATTCTTTCTCGCCATGTCAGTGCGTACAACAGACAACCTAACAGTATGCCACCTGCCCAAATAAACGCTGTTTGTTTTCGAAACCCACATATACTGGTTACCCACCATGGCAAAAATCCCAAGTGATACAATTCATTTGTGAGATAAAATCCTATGTACAGACCTAGCATGCATGCGCTTGGAACAATGTCTGAGGTAGACAATTTTTTGATATGTATCTGAGCCATAGCCATGCCGACACCAACCGCTACAAAGTGAAACAAAGGAGATACATTGCATACATGCAAAAAGATAAAATGAAAGAGTATCCACATATATTTTATATACAAAGTATTTATATACAAAGTTTTTAAACAAATGGCATTGACCATTGTATCACCCAATGGATTCCGATTTTTCTCAGTTATGTTTATGATATCATCATTGATCATTGCTTTCATTAATTCCTTGGGCAATACGCTACCAAAAGGAATGGAATTGGTGCGGTTTTGCGCGATTAACATATCTGGGTTTGCTCTGTTTAGTTACAGCATTTTTAAAGGAAAGTCTGTGCGCAACCCTAAAAAAATGTGGTACATTAACAGTTTTATAAGTAGTGGAATAGCATTGATAATCTACGCAAATACGGTATTGTCAGGCGCAATTCATACATATGTTCTACCACTGTTTTATCTCGTGGAAATAGTGCTCGCTATATACATTGGAAACAAGCTCCGTTTGGAAACGGACTATCAGGCATTTCAAGAAATGACGGAGTTTAATGTATAGCAACCGCATTGGCGGTCGGTGCTTCACCTACAAATGTAAAATAATAGACCCATGCATCGTGACCTTCTATGATGCGTTCCAATACCCACCATTCGTCGTACCTAGTATTTAGAAGCGTTTCAATATCTTTTGCGGAACTATCATATGGAACAATAACTGCTGGTCTCATCATATATAATTACACACCTATCGCTTATATAGTATCGGTATCTAGGGGCTGCCATCGTGGCATCTGTTTTAAAATAAGCCATGATAGGTACAACTGGCCCGATCCGAACAGTACGATAGTTGCAATTACATAATACATATCTCCCGTCATTTATTAGATAAAACGTTATATAAAAAGTATAAAAGTAAAAATCCAATCATAAAATGGCAAAGCGCAAACGAGATATGCCAAAGCGCAAACGCAACACCTGTTCTATATGTCTTTCCCTTACTAAAAACGAAGCATCGCTAGACAATTGTTCCCATACATTTTGTCGCAAATGTATCGTGAAATGGTCCGAGACGGAAAACACATGTCCACAGTGTAGATCCGCGTTTACATGTGTTTCTACCGAAAAATCAACTCGTCGAGTTCGCAGTAGACGCCAAGGAGAAGACAACCGTACAGTAGACATGATTATGAACGAATGTTTGTGGAGATTTGTTACCGATCACGATTTCAAGTTTACTCTTGCCAATCGTTTTATAAATGACCGTACACCATTTGTTTCGTTCATTTGTCAGGCATTGAATGTTATACTGTCGGATACAGACTTTATTGAAAGCATCAAGCAGTTTTGTGACGATGAAGGACATTCAGAATTCAGAGACAACCTTGACGACGCCGCACACTGTATAGATTCACTGATTCGTGTTGGTACTACTTCCATAACCATTTAAGCAATACTATATCATCCATTATTATAAGCAACAACAAAACTGTATACATATAAGTCTCTGTAGACGGAATGAAAAATTGAAACTGTATGTACCAATTGCACATGCACCCAAAAGCATAAATATATTTTGACAGTGATTTTAACCAGTCCATGTCATCGTAACATAGTCGTAGTCCGAGATACAAATTGACCGGAAACGAAATGGCTGAAAAATAAGTATACAATAATAAAAGCTGACCGACATTGCTTTGTTCGAAATCGACATTCCATGCAACCAGAAGGAAAATAACGGTAGCACTGTGGTGTAAACGCGTACTGGTTGGTAAATTGCTAACTCGAAACAACCCCACCACATCGTTCGAGACATACATGCTTGCAAATATACGAATGGTTCGATTGTCAAATACATCGATCATAGCATCCTGAATGATCATAAACCATCCCAGAATGACCAGAAAACTTAAGTAGATACCCTTGGTTATGTTTTTCACCACATAATATTGTTTATTTACAGACAACGATGAAAATTTTAGAGTGTTGTATTTTAAATAATTTTGGGTATGTTCGTACGAGAAATAGACACTAGTTGACGAAATCAAAAAAACAAGTAATGGTATCATTTATTTATTTATTATCTTGAATATATAGAGTGTTAGAGCAAATACATCAGAGCTTGGGTTTCAACACATGCCTTTCGCAGAGGAAATAAAGAATAACATACTTACTTTTGTTTGATAGTGTTGCAATACAACTCCTTTAACGGTGATGCAACATAGGTGTCAAAGTATGACCCTTCCAACGGTTTTCTTACATTGTTTTCCAACCATACTAAAGTCATGTGAATCATTTGTATAACATTCAATGCCTTTTATACTCCGCCCTGAGATTAGGAAGTGTATCGCGGTCCTCACGAGTAATAGTATTGTGAAAATAACATGAACCTGTACTCCATGGTACTGCTATCCATGGTTTTGGTACCCTCCCTTTAAAGTTGGAACAGGTTACTTCACAGTCGGTTGCGGATCGACAATTGTATCCCGCCATGGCTTGGACGATACTCAGGACAATTACAAGTAGTTTAAACATATTGAATATCTGAAACGAGACTTATATACTACAATTTTAGAATGCTGCAATGTGGCTCTTGGGCCTTTGTCGGTCCATCCATCGCGAACACTACCAGATACCCACAAACGTTTTGAATTTTATCGATTAAAGTTTCCGCTTTTTTCGTATCCATTGTTACATTAAGTATTGGGACATGGACCCCGTTCCCTTTCTTTGAAATTTCAAATTGCATCCGCTGGTTGCGAATGTTGTATACGTCATCATCGTCGAAAATCAATGTATAAATTGTCGGGTTACGGTTAGGCTTTTTCATTTTGATAAGTTTTGCACTTTCGTCGATTTCAATAACATGTGCGCTTCGGAATACTCGTTCGGTTAAATAAGTTCCTATGTATTCCATATTATATGAACTGACACCGACTATCCATGGTACCTTATTATTTTTCCCGGCCGCATCGATGTGTGATATCACTTGTTCTTCTATTGAATCATCATCGTCTCTTCGTCTTAATTTGTTTTCAATCTGTTCAACTGTATGCCTAGTTAAGTCTTCTTCGTAACCATCTTCACCGGGATAACGTCCGTATGGGCCTTCGGTGCATTGCCACGACATATTGAATATCAGAAACGAGACTTATATACTGTAAAAACAGTTTCGACACACCGCGGCATATTGGTCGGTCCCGATTAAGACTTGTTGCGTATCGTTACTTAGGCGTTTCGTAAAGGCTGCTCTTGTTCCATTGTTGCACATGCTACACAATGCGTATAACCGTACCGTATCATCCGCATGTGGTAATAGGTTTAAAATATCACCGATTGGTTTGCATTGAAAGTCGGCCACTAATCCGGACACAATTACTGTTTTATTCTGTTGCAACTCTTGTAGAACAAACTCGTACAGATCCGGGAAAAACTGTGCTTCGTCGATTGCGATAGTGTCCGTGTTTGTGTAGTTTTCATGGGTTGTTAGTGAGAACAGTCGGTCCGTTTTGACACAATCCATGCTGTCCGTACAGTGAGTCACTACCTTGTCATGTTTTGTATATCGGTTGTCCGTCTTGTGGTTTACGACCAGTATTTTTTTGCCAATGCATTCAAGACGCCGTACTCTCCGTAGTAGTTCTGTGCTTTTTCCGCTGAACATGCATCCCAAGATCACCGTCAATGACATTTTGAGTTGTATTTCGTTGGTTTATATACGACATAGAACAACCAGTTCCACAAAAATTACCGCCATATGAAGTGGTGTACACGTATGGTCTCATAATCATACGTCCCTCTACGTATCGTAACTGGACCGATAACATCCCATTGCAATTGTCACACCGCATATACAATACGTAAATATTATATTTATAGTAGCTTTGGCCTACCATTACAGCACATGAAATCCATGTTCAAACCTTCAATCGTCCACAGAGACCCGTAATTCTCCCATGTCATACCATTGTAAAAATGGTTTTCGATTGGCCGTCTCAAGTAATACGTGTCGCCCTGCTTTATAAAACATGACTCGCCGCGTTCTGGATAGGTTAATTTATTTTTAGGTGGAAAGTATTTCATTAATAAAATATTAACGTATATTTATACAAAGGTTATTCAACCGCCGCTGAAACCATTCTTTTTCGAATGAAGAAGTCCGTTGCCATCCAGTAAACACCTCGAAAGACTTCACTGTAGGCTCCTTCGTTTTTAAGAACCGTTTATACGAAACGATAGTGTTCAAGAAACATGCGTGGCAAATCTCGTCTTGTTTGTACTCCGGAAAAAAACATTCTTGGGTTAACTCGTCGCATTTGGAACACTTGAATGAATCCGAGTAACACCGTCGAAGATCACTCATTTACAAAAGTTTTTAACCAAATATATACCCACCGCCGCGTAATCGCAATACCAAATGGAGAGTGCTCTCCTTCTGAATATTATAGTCTGAGAGAGTTCTGCCGTCTTCTAGTTGTTTTCCGGCAAAGATAAGACGCTGCTGGTCGGGGGGAATGCCCTCTTTGTCTTGGACCTTTTGTTTCACGTTTTCGATGGTATCTGAGGGCTCTACGTCGAGTGTGATTGTTTTACCTGTTAAAGTTTTTATGAATATTTGCATTTATAAGACGGATGCATTCTTATATACTCCTTTTTTCTTTTAGAACTTGTACACAGAAGACTTCTAGAAGCTCATATGTGCGGTATACCCGATGTATAGGGCCAGATAGAACCTACATTTTTAAATATAGTATAAATACATGTAAAAATGTAATAAAATGAATGTGGCCAAACGCTGTCTGGTAGTGTCAGAACCGTCCAGAGCACCAAAACGAAGAAGATCAAATGCATTTGTTTGTGGTGGACAATGTGGTACTATAAATTGTAATTATATAGGCCCATGTCGTGCAGACCTTGGTAGACACCTAGGCAAATACAAAACCCAATGTCCAGTATGTAAATTGGTGTATTGTAATAGATATACTATGCACAGCCATTTTCGTCTGAAACACCCCCATTTAATCAAAGTACACGGCATTCCTAATGCAAAAAAACGGTTAAAATATCCAAATGATTTACTACCATACAAGATTGAATTTTCTTATTTAAAACGTAAAATACATGTATGCATGTTAGGCGACATAAGAAAACTAAAACAAATGAAAGAGTATGTGAAAACCAAGGGGCCTACATACGAAACATACAAACGAAACATACCTCATTATGAATCAATGGTTGAATGCACAACCGAAATGAGACATAAGATTGCGACCCAGTGGATTAGACGACTTATTGAAACAAAACGTATTCGCAACCAATTCGTGCACGAGTCCGGATTGAGAATGCGATATTTATTTCAAGAACACGGCGGACTGTTTCAAATTTCATTGGATCGTATAAACGACAACTACCCCCATTTCTATGGTGCCAATTGTGCATTTACCAACATAAGAGACGCACCGTTATGTATAAACCTCCAGTACAACCCACTCGACTACTGTATCGAACGCAATTTTGTTGAAGAAGCAATCGATCGATATCATCACCCTATGTCATTGGATACGAATACATTAGCACATTATAATACTGTGTTTAATAATTCGGCATACCGTGCATACTTTAAAGACAAAAAACTACTGGTAAACGCGTTTCCAACAAGTAAGGATTATATACAATACTGTTTTGAATTGGCCCAAAAACAAGAGTTCAAGTGTGCCATATCCGGTATTGTACCGATAAATGGTAAACCTTCGGATTTACCGGGCATTGACAAATTGTTTCAATGGTCTTTGAACGCAATAGATCCTCCCAAAGGTCACATAGCAGGCAACATTGAATGGGTCTGTTATTGTTTTAATCCGGTCAATAGGGATAAATGTAAGAAAATACGTAATGTTGATGATCCGCCGTCTTCATGGACAAAACAATTGTGGGCATCATATTCGTACTTGTAAGACACCATCTACAATTCTTACATTATCTAATAACCATTGGTATTGTTCGGGTTCAAACCCTATCAAAATACTTTGTGTACGCTCTAGTTCCCCTGCTATTAAGCGGAGTAGTTCTTCCAGTCCGTCTCGTACAGTAAGACAGGATGGCGGTATCCGATGCCAGCAGATATGTGTCGGGCCATTTCTTGGTTCGTGTATGTACAGGTATTTTCTACGGAACCCTATGTCTTCTTCTAGTCTATTAATAAATAGTTTTCTTGCCAAAAAGCACGAATGAAAACGAAGCAAGTGCGGTTTTAGTTTGTACATGGCCCGAGTTTTATAAATTGTCGGTCGGCATCTATTGAATACTTCCTTGTTAAAAAATATTATATAAAACCAATCTTTAACTTTTATATATGTCAACAGTTTCGGGAATAAATCAATCGGGAATGAAACGTATTCCATTTCGTAAATTACCGCCAAGTGATATACATTCCTTTCATTGTCCTACGCGATCTAGTAGAAAACATGTGTTCGAGACTAGGTTTAAGCCGGTGGATTGTATGGTAGTCGTTCGAGAAGAAGAGACGGTTTGTGTAGATAGAGTTCCGTGCGGTATAGTGTATATAAAAAATGGCAATGCATATGCCATAGGTGTTATAGAATCAGTAGGTACCTTCAATCTGGATGAGTTGTTTACAATGGATATTCACCGACCGGTTGTGTTTCAGTTGTGGGGGTCATACCAATCGGTTATATGGACGGCGGGAGAGATAGAGGAATTGTTGAATTGGCGTCAGAGTCTTATAGAACAACCGCATCGTGTAGACAGTCGTTTGGTTGAAAAGTTTGAAAAATCACGATGGATGTTGTTTTGTTTTTGGCCCAATACGGTAGAGGATTTAATCGAGTTGGAGATCAAGATTATGGGTATTGTATTGGAGCAAGACATGTTGGGTGGTGGTGTAATGCGTCTAGAATTACCAAGGCAGTTTGATGTGTCCACCATGGATGAGGTGCGCGAAATAGTGAAAAAACAATATATGGATACGAAATTGTTGTTGACAGAAGAGGAGGAGGATTTTGTAACAAACGAAGCATGGTTTAGCGAGCAAATAAAACAAATATTTAATTTATAAAAATGTGCGTATAAATGACTTTTTTATTGTAATCAATGAGTGAAAACCTGTTAGTGGAGCGTAAATCGCTTCTAAACATCGAGTCTAGGTTGGACCTCGTTGAATCCACTCTCCAAGAAATTCTCGTCAATGGCGATGCGATGGAAGATCGTATCAAAGAAAAGTTGGGTGATATAAACGATGAAATTGTAAAGAACACTTCACAGGTCAGACGATTGAAAGCTCAGTTGAACGCCTCTCGAACAAAGCCAATGACTATTTTATTTATGATATTGATTTCCCTTTGTATATGGACCATGTGTATATATTGGTGGAGGGTTTAATTCAAACTCGTTTTATTTTTTCGTATTTTCCCAATAGGGAAAGATTACTCACCGAAAAGAATATCAACAGAGAATCGGAGAATATATAAAGAACCGACAACAGGTACAATAGTTCGTCTGTTACGGTTTCATTCGGTGTGCCCATACTCAATACCAAACCAAATACATTCGAACATGCGAATAGTATTGTAAGCGCCAGTGTAATGATCAGTGTACTTCGATCGTGTATGTTTGCAACGCCGATACCGAATACATCCAGTAGCAAATGACCGGTGGTTATCCAATACAACGGCTGTTCAAATGCCCTTCCAATCATAAAAAATGTATACAGTACACCAACTGGTATAAGAAAAACGTGAATAATTCTCATCTTGGAATTATGTACCGTCATTGTTTTCAAAATAGGAGCTGGCTTAATGCTCAATGATTCGTATTTTTCTTTGCTCGCTTTTTCGTGAGTATCCTTTTTGCTTAGTGATTTTTGGAGAGTAAGTAGGCGCATAACGAGCATTACATCTGTTAAGAATATCCACGCGGCCAATACAAGCCATATAGCCTTTTCCCATATAATTTCTAAACAGTTCGAGGTTGGATCCGTTAGGCATCTTGATATAGCCACGTAGTTCAGCCATACAACGGTACCGTCGAACAGGGTGGCAGCGAATGCCACGAATAGCGTAGCCATTGTTATAACACTACTGTCTGATATGGAGACAAATAGGACCAATGGTTGTAGTAATACATGCATCTGATGCAACCATGACATGTGCGAACTTGAAACGTACGGCTCGACGGATAGATATACGATTACTAAGCATAAATTGGTGACGGCCCCCAAACGAATTAAATTTCGAGTGGTGATGGTGGCGATAGTGTCAATCGGTCTAAAATCCATTTATCTATTCTATTAAGTTTTATATACTATGAATTGTTAGAAACTTCCCCTCGTTTTTTTACATGTACTTTTCTACGCTTTGTATCTCTATTGTCTTCGATGGGTCGTTTTTTTTCTTGTGAACTTACGTGTCGGTCCCATGTGGTTAACCAGTCGTACATTTCTTTCATTGCTTCCATTTTAAAATGGAATTTGGGGTATATATATAATCCCTTTTCGTTCTAAATGGATTATAAGCCCGGAGATTTCATAAAAGTACATGGAGACAACGAATGGTACGCAGAAGTTATCGATGAGAACGAAGACAACCAATTGGAAGTTTTTTATATCAACCGAACCTCTAAAAATAAATGGGTATGGCAATACGATGAAGATTGGGATGTTGTATCCAAGGAATCTGTACTTGAACACATACCATTCGACAAAAAAGACATTATCAAATGTTATGAAAAATTGGGGTTTCGACCGTTGACGGACGACACATTTGTGAAACTAGACGATAAGATTCCTGACGATGTACTGATGCCCACAGGTGTTTTTGACCAAGAAGAAGACGATTCAGAAGACGACATGAGCGATTTCATTGTTCCAGATGAAGAAGGGGAAGCATTTACTCCAGCAGACCCGACAATCCCATTTGTACAAGAAACACACGAATTGGTTCACAAGTACAATGAGTGGGAACCAGAAGACAACAAAGGTAAAAAATTAAAGGTCTTTGTGGACGAACTAGCAGACAAATACAAGACCCAAGATGATGAGAGGCAGTTTGTGAATGGTACCAGTGTAGACTACGACCATCCGCCGTTAAAAAAGCAAAAATCCGAAAAATAATAAAAAACATAGTATATAAGTCTCGTTTCATCTTTAAAATTATGAGCCAACTAGCCAAAACCGTCAAACGCAAACGCCGAGCATCCACCAACGCCATTCGAGAAATCAGAAAAGAACAGGGACGAACCCAGAATATCATTCCGGTCGCACCATTCAATCGTCTCAGTCAAGAAATTGCACAAACGTATAAGCAAGATATGAGATTCAAAGGTGAAGCACACCGTGCATTACATGCCGGAGCAGAATCGTATCTCGTCGAAGTGTTTCAAGCAGCCAACAAGGTCGCCATTCACGGTGGACGAGAAACCGTACAGGCCAAAGATCTAAGACTCGCCGTGGACTTGTCGAATTGAGAGTATAAATATACATAAGCCGTAGTTTAATATGAGTGTATTAAGCAATTCAACACATCTAAATATTACTAACAATACCTCTAAATTTATAGAAATCACCCTCTCCGTAGACCAACAAACATCGTTTCGAATACAACATAACTCACAGCACATCATGGAAATACCACAAAAAACGTCTGAACATGCTTCTTACGCATCATGGTTAGTAGATACCGCGACATGTTGGACGCGTGGTAAGTCCATGGAAACCGTGAAAATGAACATGCCTCCCAAGGAAACACTTCAGTGCGATGTTAACTGTTCTGGAGCACTGGAGTTTAGCTCAACCATTAAAGAAAAACATAGCGCGGAACATGTATCGGGAAATTTGCGTATTCCGCCTGAAAACCAAGGCTGTGAGCTACATCTTATCTACGCAGAAGAAACGGGGTTGGGGTACACTGTCAACGGCGATGTAGCCATAGGATTAGCAGACATGACGGCACATACCGTCTTTGTTAACTCGGTTGTCAAAAGCATGGATGGACATATAATAGACATTGAGGACAATATTCCATCCATGTGCAAAATTTCCATTTAAAAAATAAACTATATAAGATATCGTATTATTAACAAATGGAACACTTTCTGCTTACCAACAGATGCACCAAAATAAGAGTTCAAACTTCCGACAAACACACCCTAAAGGTATTTTCGGTGTTTTATCAACATCCCGCCTTGTTAAATCCAGATGGATGGAAATTACTCGATCACAATGAAAAAATATTGGTAGACGAAAATACAATGTGGTTGTTGGACAAACATGTGTGCGAATTTGGGTTTAGTCCCAAGGATGGTACCATACTCACCTGTAAAATAACTCCAAAATCCGGGACCCCTGACCTACAGAAACACTGGGACGACATATTGGACTATTGCATAGAGGTTAAGAAAGATTTTGCACAGTTCGTAGACGCACAAAAGGCAGACGAGTTGACCAACCGTCTAGACCAATTAAAACTCAAATCTGATTCACAACCGGCGTGTTTGGATCTTGCAACCAACGATCGTACGCTTGAAAAAATTCCTGAAGAGACAGGGCAAACTCTTCCCAGTAAATTAGACGTGGATTAGGTTCGGTTCTTTCCATATTGTGTTATTTCAAACCATAAGTTATATGTAAAAATAAATAATTTTTTTTTTCAAATCTTGTCGTGGACTTGTCTACCGCACCCTTCCAATACTAAAACCCCATCGCCTTGTCGGACCACTTTTATAAAATGTGTCGGGCCACTTCGGACCATGTTAGTCTATACTGTGACCATACTACCCACTATCTTCAGCCTAAAATAAATGGGCCTATGTCCATGTTGACCTCTTTGGAGAGAGACCCTCTATTTGAAAAAAAAAAAATTTTTTATATTTTTAATAAACATGCATTCCTATGGTATTACGTGTATGCATTAGCAGGTAATAGTATA
>Ga0206131_10000327_pt1 | contig 69489 bp, 56 predicted proteins | sample Helgoland_Spring_FD_148636 | JGI IMG/M metagenome (GOLD analysis project Ga0206131, IMG submission 148636) | Pelagic subsurface seawater microbial communities from Kabeltonne, Helgoland, North Sea - Helgoland_Spring_Bloom_20160517_1 | ecosystem: Environmental > Aquatic > Marine > Epipelagic ... | reverse complement strand
ATGGCCATCCTTCTGGTGTGGCAGCCAGCTCAGCTCTCACGGGGTTTTGCAAAATATAGTCTCGCTTCTGCATGGCAGAATCCTGGTTTCGTAAGCGGTGATCAAAAAAACCATCCTGCCAATCGATCCAAGCCCCGAAGAAGCTGCCGCCCTCACCTCCAGCAAAATAGCCGCCGCCTCAAGGCGTCTAAAAAAACCGCATGGGGGAATCACGTGACGCTTACCTTACGTCGTATCTTGAGCTTGAACCTTTAATGGACCTCCTCAATGCGGTAAATCTCTACTATGACCTTTCTTGGATGCCGGTTTCGCGTCATGTTGCTACGTGAGACATCCAAACGGTTCTGCTGCATAAGATGTTTGAACGCTTTTATGGAGATGGCGCAGAACTTCCATAAACGCGGGCAAAGAGCTTGGTGCCTGGTGAGGCGGCACTTGCGGGGATCGTGGCCTCGACGACGATGTAACCGCCGCCGATAGCGGCGGCATCGATAACGAAATCGATACCATTGACGTTACTGGTGACATCGGGCACCTCTGTTTCGTGATTGGCCCAGATGTCGCCCACGCCGAGGTCTTTGCTGTATTGGACTTTGACGGAAGCTGCACCACGGGCGTTGCTATCGAGAGTGATGAATGTGAGTTTGAGAGCTCCAGAATTCTCCTCAGTAACCGGCAGTAATGATGTCGCATCCTCGTTCACATCATAGGCACCCAGTAACCAAGCCAAGCCGTTGGCAATGCCGTCGCCATTGGCGTCAGCGCCAAATGCGCCTCCAGCGGTCCAGATGTTATAGGGTTCCTTGACTAGTATGATAGTGTCGTCGAGAACGGGCTCGGTGATACTGTCCAGGATGTTGCCGGCGACATCGCGGATATCGGCGGTCGTCGGAATACGGAGCTGCAGCGTGCCTACCGTGGTGGGGGTGACTTCTACGGTGAAGATGCTGGGGCCAATTTGTGCGATGGCTCCTATGGTGATGGTGGAATACCCTGATTCGGGGTTGTTGTCGAAATCTGCGGAGGTCACGGTGGTTGGATCGATTTCCTCGTTGAATGTTACGGTGTAGGTCACGAGGGTGTTCGGAGGGATGGTTCCGCCGTTTTTATCGTCCACGATATCCATCAGGATGGGGGGGGTCACGTCGGAAATGTTGGTGAGGATAAGCGAGGTGCCATCGATCTGGAGTTCGTAATCATCAATGGGGGTTTTCAGTTCCGGCACAACACCCCCGATGGAGGATGCGTTCATGAGGATGTAAGTATTCAGGGTAGGGGTGCCCTCGATGCGGATCTTGTGGCCTGCATTGAGCGTTAGTTTCTGGGTAGATGTGATGGTTTTTTCATCGCTAGTGTTGCCCAGTGTGAAGCCGAGTATTCCGCCGTCATTGACGAAGAAGGGGGAATCCTGGTCTCCGCTCTCGAGCTGAAGCACGCCACCCTCTACTACGGTATCGCCGGTGTAATAGTTGTCTCCGTAGAGCGTGAGCGTTCCCGGTCCGGTTTTAGTGAGTGTGCCGTAATTCTCTAAAAACTCACCTCCCGACAAATCATCCACAGAACCGGTGATGGTAACGTCAGCCGTGCCCCCGATGGTGAGGTTGATGTTAGTGGCATCTTCATCATTGCTCATATGATACCCGCCAAGGACGAGGGTATTGCCAGGGCCGTTCACCGTGATGGTTTGGTCGCCGCCGGATCCATTTGTCATCACGCCGCCAAAGGTAAGTGTCGTGTTGCTTCCGTTAAGACTGATGGTGGGGCTGCCATAATTGCTGACATCACCCGTGCCCATGTTGAGATTTGCGGTGCCACCGAAGGTGAAGTTTGAACTCAGGTCGATGGGGTTGTTTGAGGTGAGGGTGAGGGCTCCGGCCAGAGCGTCATCGACATCGATCACACCCGAATAGAGGGTGAGTGGACCCGTGCCGATGGCGGTCGCATGGCCTAGAGTCAAGGTTCCTGACACCAGGATCGTTCCGCCGGTGTAGGTGTTGGCGACATTGAGAAGCAGGCTACCTGCGCCGGATTGTTCGACCTTACCTGAGCCACTGATGGGGGATTTAAAATCAACTCCTGGCGTGATGGTGTCCGCACGGTTGAATGCCAAGGTGCCATTGTTTTCGATGTCGCTGGAGGGAAGCGAGCCCTGGGTGGGGACCGTGAGGTCTTCAGCAATTTCTAACCTGCCGCTGGAGAGGATCGTGGTGTCACCGGTGAGATTGTTGGCGTTGGTGATGACCACACGGCCAGCCACAATCAAGTTATTCGCCCCCGTAAAGGCATTTTCACCCGAAAAGGTGATGGTGCCGGAGCCTCCCCCTATGCGATATGGCCCGCTGTTCGGAGAAAAAGTGCCGGTGTAGGTGACATCACCCAGCGCGCCCAGAGATACATTCAGGGCGCCGAAGTTGAAGTCGGAGGCAGCGAAATTATCCACGGCAATCGCACCTGTAGATGACGGGTCGATGCGGGTGGTCAATACCGTAGCGATATTGCTTTCGCCGAATGACGAACCAAAGTAGACCAGTCCTCCCGCTTCGATCTTCACATTTTGTCCAGATCCATGGATAGAAGCTAAGGACTCGAAGCAAACCGCACCGCCATTCTTGACCGTAATTCCGCCAGTGGCGGCCGAGTTGTTGCCTGACAGGGCCAGCAATCCGCCACCCACCGTGGTATGGCCGGTGTAGGTGTTATTACCAGTCAAGTAGAGCGTCCCGAAATCTTGCTTGATCAAGCCAGTTGAGCCGGAGATCACTGCTGAAATGGTGAGGTCGTCATCTGCGGAAGAGCTGTCCTGAACAGCGAACATTCTATCAGAGCTACCTAGGGAAAGTTTGCCGCTGATATTTGCTCCCAAGGGGTTATTATCGCTATCATAAGTGACATCACCCCCGAGCGTGAGAGTTCCTGAGCCCGTGGTAACGCTGGCGGCACTCGTCTTAGTTCCACCACCTAGGGTCAGGCTGGGGATGGTTTGGTTTTTGCCGTTGAGGTTGAGTGTGGCAGTCATTCCCGCGGTGTCGCCGCCGATGTAGATCGGTGAGGTGGCTGGTAGCACATTGCTGTCACCACTGCGTAGAGTGCCGTTGACGATGTTGGTGTCGCCTGGGTAATCATTGGCAGTGGAGCCGAGGGTTACGGTGCCTGTGCCCCTTTTGGTGATTCCAGCACCAGGAATTCCACTGAGATGGCTTTGGATGATACCCGTTCCGGTTGCGCTAGCGGTGATTGAGTTCTCGCCCTGCAGTTCCAGTTCGCCATCAGCCAGTGTCACCGTGCCATTATCAAAGCTCAGGCCGGTGATTTTTTGACTGCCAAATAACGGGTTGGATGCGGTTGAGGCCTCGAAAGGCAGGGTGATCAAGTTGTTGGGACTACCGCTGAAGGTGTCGGTATAGGTTCCGGCAGCGGCAATCGAGCCGTGGCAAAGCAGGGTGTTGTAATAGGCTCCAGGATGAGTCCCTGAAAAGAGTATTTCATTGGCTTGGCCTGCGATGGTGACTGGGGAGTTGTGCCAATCACTGTCGCTGGCAACACTGAGCACGTAAGCGTTGTTCGTTGTTGTGGCGTAAGTCAAATCTGTCGTTCTAGGCGGTCTTGAGTGGGTCTTGGTTACCGGTGTGCCGGCCGATGCGACACCAGAAAGCGAGAGGATCGAATACGCGTAACCAAAGCGGGCATAGCCACCACCGGTCACGGTAGAATCGTAGGGCATATTGATGACGACATCTCCTGTGGCTGGTAGCGAATCGCCGATGATGTAGGCGATGCCGGAATAGGAATTTTTGCCCGTCTCATAGACACCTTCTACCGTCATGGCTTGACCGGCGTAGGTGGCGGTGAAGCCGGTTGCGTTGATGGCCGAGATCAAAACAGCGACCGTATTGCCCCCTTCACGCGCCCAGGCTTTGGTAATCAGCAAATCGGCCGGGGGTGTTTTTTCTACCACTACCGCTGGCAATAATTTGGTGACCGTGATGCCGGCTGGGGCACCGACGGTGACGGTGTAGGCCCCGGTGGCGTCGGTTCCCGCGGCGAAGGTGGCTGATGAGCCACTAATCCAGGAAGATGTGGCCGTCGTGCCAGTAGGTGAGGATGTCCACTTGGTCGAGCCATCCCATGTGCCCGTGGGTGTTGCGCCGCCTGCTCCGGCAACGCTGCCATTGGTGTCCCAGTAGTTGTCTGGCGAATCCGTGACGGTGAGAACCTTGTCTCCGCCGATCCAGCTGACTTTGTTATTGGCATTACTACTTGAGCTACCATAGGTGCCTGCGGGGAGGTTTTTTCCATTGACGATGAAGGCGGCAATGGTGTCGTTGGCATACATCCACAGCTTGATGGCGCTGTCACCGTCGATGCTTAGAGTGCCGGTGTCAGCCATCGCATCTTCTGCCCAGATTTCGAGGTAGGCGTAGGGTTCACCTCTGTCGTTCGTTTCAATGGTCACATTACCCGTTCCGAGCGAACCAGGTGCCGTTGCTTTGATGGTGCAACCGCCACCTTGGTAGGGGGCCGGCCACGCATGGAGCTCAGAGAAACTGTTGGGCGTATTGAGTCTAGCAATCCGCCCAGACTGTCGATTGCCCGTGATGGTGAATTTATGGGGGCCGTGGATTCCGTGGTTAAACGATGCATCCGCGCCCTGTTGAGTTGAAGAACCCAAACTGAAAGAGGCGTCACCAGTGAGCTGAATGCGGGGAATGATCGGGGTGCCAGCCATTCTGGTGCCGATGGATGCTCCTTGGGCCATGAAAATGGTGGTTTTCCCTGGTGTGCCGAGGGCATTGTAGGATGGCAAAATTTGGTTGGTCCAGCCGATCGTTAAGCCCGAGTTCGTTCCCATGTAAAGATTACCTGTGTAGGTGGGAGTGAGGGCATTCCAGACCAGCGTGCTCGCGTCGTCGGGGATCAACACATCTACCGCGCCAGAGGGGACTGCTTGTGGGCTCCAGTAGGTGAGGTTCTGGTTCCAGCGGTCATTTTGACGCCAAGGGCCAGGCCCGACATAGGTATGCAGAGTATTGAGCGAAACCGTGGTGGAGGCAGTGACGGATTTACCAGTGTCGTCAGTGATGCGCAGACTGATCGTGTTTTCTCCGAATACCATGCCATGACTTCCGGTAAGTGTGGCGTAGGTAATGGGGGCGGGAGTTGCACCGTTAAGAATATCTCCGAAAGTTCCATCGTTGTTGAGGTCCCACTCGTAAGAGGTGATGGCGGTTCCGTCGGGTGAGGGAAGGGAGGCACTAGCATTGAGTGTCAGGGGAAAACTACTATTCAGACTATAGGGGCCGCCGTGTCTTATCACCGGATTGCTCGATTCATACGTGAGTTGCACGTCATCAAAATTGACATCCGGGAAGCCCTCCTCGAGGCCTTTGGTGAGCAAGCGGATTTCGATGGGGTAGCCAACCAAGCCCGCATGCAGTCCGGAATTGTAGATATATTTAACGGAAGTGGCGACAAATGAACCGTCGGTTGGGATTCGGGAATTATCATCTTGGGCAATGACGTTGTTATTGACCACCAGTTGGATAATATATCCATCAAAGTCCCCTGATGTAGGGTTACCTACCTTGACTTTGAGTTCATAGGTCGTATCCGCCTGAAACTGGCCTTCCGCGCCCTGGATTACCTGGGAAAATCCGGAAAGCGCCCCGGAATCGTAGACGGATCCGACATTCTGACCTTCCGGCACTCCGAGCGGGTAATCACTCGCCGGCGGGTTCCACGCCCCGGCGAACGAGGCACTGGCAAACGCCGACCAACCGGTAATGACGTCCGTCGAATCGCCATCACTCAGAACCGGGTCTTCAAAGCCAGCGTTGACGATGGTGATGGGCGCGGAGGCGGCGAACAGTGCGTTGCCCGCAGTGAAGGCCAGCGTAAGAGCTAAAGTAAGTAGGTTGTTGAAGCGGATTTTCACTATTAGAAGTAGTGGGGGAGAGTTGTGAGAAGCTGTTTGATGCTTAGGGATAATAGGTGGCGAAGCAATCCATGGCAACAAGAGACATGGTTGCTGGAGGAAATTAAAAAGACATTTGCCTTAGCTGCGCAACAAGACGCAAGGACCGGGCTTCAGTCATCAACTTCCAAGAAGTGGCGAAAGGTATGAAGTTGGATTTTGTTGGCGTTTTTAGGGTTGTGGTAAAAGAAAACAAGACCCCGGTTATGTTTGGCGACGGGCCACATGGAACTGAAAAAAGGAGAGGTTTCGCCTTTTTTGTTATAGAAAAACTTCACGTGTGCGAGGCGGCCATTGGCTTCGAGTTTGGGTTTTACGATGGTGTGGGCACCTGGCTTGAGGGCGAATTTCACGCCGCCGGCATAGCCGCCGATATTAATCTTGGCGGCATTCACGAACAGGAGTTTGCCGCCAGCGAATTTATTGATGTCACTGGAAATCACGCGCACCTCGAAGCCTGCTGCCATGTCCCGCCCTTTGCGCAGGAGAAGGACGAGCTGCTTGGGCGCGGCAACGGGTTTGCCTTTGCCATAGACCTTGAACACAGGTTCTTGCTTTTCGTTCAAGGTGGTTTTACCGAACACAAGGGAGGACATGCGGGGCACGCGCACAGTGGGTCCCAATTCATTGCTAGGCACCCTGAGTTTGACGGTTTTTCCTTTGCCTACCGCCAGCTCCAGATCCAATGGTTTCATCGTCATCGGGAACGTCATGAACTGTAGGGCTAGATTTCCACCCTGCTGGGCACCGCACGGAAGGCATGCCATACTGAGTGTGGCGGCAAACAAGCGGAAGAAGCGACGGAAGAAGGTTGGGAAGGGGAGCATGTGGTATGGAGTGTTGGTCAGACGAGAAAATCCCGAGTGCTGCTGATTTTTTTTTTACACTTCTGACGCATTTAGCCAGCGAAAACTGATGATGTTAAATTGGCGGCCGAAGGTTTTGTTGATTTCTGATGAGAGATCGGATTGTTTTTTGTAGGCTTTGTCACCACTGCCAGATGCTGAATCGATGTATTCTGGGATCCGTTGGACGATGGCTTCACACCAGGCCCGAGCTTCGACCTTGCCTTGGGCATCCAAAGCATCGCCGTAGGTGCGAATCACATAGGTGTCGCCGCGCGGGGTGAGTTGGGCGGCGAAGCTGCGGAGAACGTCGGCTTGATCAATATAAGGTGCACTTCCATAAGCCACGGGACCCTCGGCGGCCAAGTCGAAATCTGGGTTCATGGCGGAAACCTCGGTATTGGAAAATTTACGCTCATTGGCGCGGAAGGCCTCATTGATGGACACATCTGGGTCATCGAGTGCGGCTTGCAGGGCACCCTTGACCGCAAGTTCAGGAGTGCTTTCATCCAGCCTGCGGTTGATGAATTCAGAGAGCGAGAGGAACGGGCCGCGGAGCTTGACCTGTTTGACCATAGCGACTGCGAGTTCCTCGATTTCGGTTTCGGTGAGTTCGCGCGCGCTTGTCCACTGGTTGGCGTCGCGCGGATCATCAGGGCTGCCGGCGTAGGGTGCGCCGCCAGCGAGGGCCATTTGGCTTACGGGAGTGCCGGTATGGTCTGTGGCAAGAGAGGGGTCATTGCCTTCCATGGCGGCATCGCGGTCGAGGTAGGCAACCGGTTTGGCCTTGAGGCTGGAGAAAAAGATTTTCCACGCTTCAACGGAGGTGGAGTTGATGTTGAAGGATCCTTTGACCATCAAGTGGGCCGCGATCTGGTCGGCTAAGCCATCCCGGTAATCGGCTTTCTTGGACATCAAATCCGCCAGTTTGGAATCATCCATGTTTGTCTTGTAGGGCGTGATGCGGCGGTTGGGCACTAGTTCGTTTTCGAAGAAGAAGTCTTCGGCCACATCCTCGACGGTTCGCCCCGAGGATCCAAATACCTTGACTTCGGCCGGTTGGGGCGTGATCGAGGAAAAGAAGTACTCGTCCCACAAGGCTTTGTTGGCGAGGTAAGAATGGTCAGCCATGGTCACATTCTTGGCCCCATCACGCGTGTCGAACGTGCGGCTGATGGTGGTAGAAGCCTTGTCGGCCGGGATCTGCGGGTGGGCGTAGGAATTGCCAATCGCTTGGAGCGTGTAAGGGTAGAGCCCGCCGAAGCCAACCGCGCGCAGCCATTGGTGCTTGGTTGTTTTGCCTTGAGCTACCAATTCCCCGTATTCCATGGCCTCCTGATCGCTCAGGCTCCACCCTCCGAGCCGGGCATGGCTGAGGGAGGCGATCGATAGTGGTGGCACCACCGGGATTTCCTGTTGGATCACATGGGTGGTTCCGGATTCTGGAGTGTAACCGCCACCGTAGTAGCCTTGGCCTTCTGGGGTCACCTGCACGGGTGCTTCGAAGGCGTCGTTAATCAGATCCACCGACCAGTTCCATCCGAAATTATAGAGCGCATTGCCCGTGTTGTCGTCCAGGAAGGGGCTGGAGTGTAAAGGAGAGGAGTGGAGGAAGGGTCGGCTGGCAAACTTACGTCCGCCGGAAATGCCACCATTGGTGGCTTCGCTGGTTTCCGCTCCCGCTTGAAAGGAATACTGCAGGAACGGCCAGCCAGTGTCGGTAGCTCCGCGGGCGATGATGGAGGCCCCGCGGCGCGATGGGGAGAGTAGCTTGGCTTGCCCGCCGGTCATGCCTTTGGCGAAAAGCGGCTGATTGAAGGCAGTTCCCGCATTTGCGCGCGAACCCATCTGGGTGTTTCGGCGGTCCCAGAAGGTTGAGCCTTTAAGGATTGTGCCACTATTGAAGTCTTGATAACTACTTTGAGTGACCATATAAGAAATGACGCCAGCGTTATTGCCACTGCCAATTTCCATTTGGAGTTCGTCCGATGCTTTGAAGCGCAGGCGATTGTTCACAACGTGGCGCGGGTCTGGATCGGTAAGTGGGTTGACAGGGGCAGTACCATTGTTTGCTCCAGGAGATGCCGAACGAGGCATCAGGATGAACGATTCGGGTTCCCAACCGACCTTGGCCTCATGGCCGAGGAAATAGGTGTCGGTCTTCATGAAAAAGTTACTATTCCAGCGGGTCCAATGTCCCTTGTTTCCTAGTGCCGCTTTGAGATTGGTCAAATCACCACTGTAGGGGAGGGACAAGGTTTTAACTTCTCCAGGCTCCAGACGGACGGGATAGGTGCCGGACCAGTAGAGATTGAATAATTGACCCCAGCCAGTCATGAAACCAAGAGAGGTGAAACCGGAGATGTTTTCGCCGTCGTTTTTGTTGACGCGTATTTGCAGAGGTAAATTAAACAAGCGAACCATCTGCGTGACCAGTTCCGGGTTGCTGCGCATTTGCATCATAAGCGGAAGGTTCGTTGGGTTCCAGAGCGTGATCGACGGGGTGACACCAATAATAAGCTCATGGGTGTTCGGCGTTATGCCGCGGCCCCTTGGAAGCGGAGGTTCAATTTTTTTCGAGATAAGACTCAGCAGAAACTGTATTTTGATGATTTTGGGCTGACGGTACAAGGCCGTGTATTCCCGGAGGTAAATCGGGGAGTATGTCTGGGTTCCGTAGTCCACCGATGTGAGTTGTATGCCATTTGACAAGTGAGGCGAAGAATACCGGACGCCGCGTTCGCTGCTGGTGCGGAATGGATCATTGGCTGACGCCACGGGAGAAACGGCATCATAGAGCTGGTAGTATGCGGCAAGATCCTGAAGGGGGACGAATTCCTGTGGTTTGGTCGTTCCCATGAGGCCGTCTTTGGCGTCGAACTTATAGAGCATGAACTCATCGCCTGATTCGCTGATGTCGATCTTACGCTCCAGCAAAGCGGAGAGGTCGCGTTTAAGGCCGCCTTCCCTTACGTCGGCGAGAACCCCAAAGGAAAAGGGGCTGATGGAGTGGAAGTTGTCCGAGGGTTCGCCGTCCACACCTGTGAGCAGGTTCAGTGTCTGGAGTGATGGAAGGCCCGCGAGTTGCTCATCGGTAGTGATATTCTCAAGACCCTTGATGGTGGTTGTTCCTGTCGAGCCTGCGGCTTGGGAGCGCGCGATTTTTTCTGCAGTGTTGGCTGCGGGGCTGGTATTGTAGGAGTCATCCATGACGCGAGCCTTCTGATTTTCATCGCCGAGCCACCATCCGTAGCGACCGGTAGGTGTGCTGCTAGCCGAGTCCGACTGCACATTGAGCAAGCGCGCGTTGACGTAATCCCGGGGCAGGCTGTTCGGACCGAGTGATCCTGCTCCGACGAGTTGCACAGCATCCATTTCACTGTCCGGCATGATATTGCCATCGACGGTGAGGGCAATGGCGGAAGAGACCTTCGCCGCATCCGCTGGGCTTAACGAGACGAGCCACGAGCGGAAGTGGTCTTCACGGTTTTCCTCATAGGTGGGATGCATTCCGGTATTCGATGCGCCCACGATGGTGCTGTGCTCACTTGCCGTATCGGGGGTGGTCGAGCCAGTCGAGGCACCCGCCCGCCAGGAATCCCATACTCCGGTCCAGTGCGGGTGAGTCACGGTGGAGGTGGGGCTGGCGGGGTCGGAGAGAATCTCACCATTAGCCGATATCCGCTGATCCGGGCCCATGGATTTCTGGAGTTCTCCCAAGGCGAGCATCAGGGCCAAGCGGGCATTCGCCTGGGCTTCCGCCATGGCCTTGGACTTCTGGCTGGAACGTAATTCGATGGTGCTCATGCTGAGCATTGCCAGAGCGACGAGGACTAACAGCACCATCACAGAGATGGTGGCGATCAGCGCAAAACCACGATAATGAAGGGGTTTTGAGTGATTTCTTGGCGAAAATGGATGTTTTGTTAGTTGGTTCATGGGTTCAGGAACGGCGAGCTCAAACGGGTCACAATGTATTTACATGCGCAATATGGCTTTTCGACCGCATCGTGTCAAACTAACTATGTATTTTTGAATATGCAAGCGACTTCCATATGGGGGTAGGTTTGTTAGATATTCATTATAAAGTTAAACATTTAACTTCATAGAACAAAGGATACATAGCCTTTTCAAGTCTTGCCTGCAATCAGTCGGCAACGGGTTTTAATTCGACGTCTGGATCGTTTTTTGAAACCGGATATTGGGCTCCTGCGTCTTCCAGGGCGGCTGACTACATCAGTGTTCCGGTCGAAGGTCCTTTCAAGCTAGATCACTACCGTTATTAAAGATCCAAGACTGGAAGATAGAAGATACTAGACCCTCGTTACAACTCGCAGCGGGGGTTTTTTGGTAGGGCGGATTGGCCTCAATCCGCCGGGATAGACCGAATCGTGGTTCTCACTCAAACCTGCCCCCGCCGCCAGACCACGTCCAACCACGCGTTAGCGGTTTTTCCGCAAATGACAACAACTCACGCGGCGGATTGAGGCCAATCCGCCCTACCGTAATTATCCTGAGGCCAATTCGCCTTACTCATCACGTTCGTGGTGGTGGCTTTTTTGCGGTGCCTGTTCAACACGGAGGCGGGCGAAGAGTGTGCCACCCGCACCCAAGGTTGAGCGCTTCAGTTTCACCACGACCCTGTAAGTACTCACGGCGTAGTTTGGTAACTGCAGAATCTTAGCAGAAAAATCAAACTAAGAATATCACCGGATGTAATCCCGTATCGTATGGGTGCGTAGTTGGTTGCTGTGGGGATCGTGATAGAGGAAAACCATGCAGCGCGCTTTTTCGCTAAAGCGCCAAGTGGATTCATAAAACGGAACCGCCTCAGTCCCCCTGCGGAAATGCAGATAGGTATAGAGGTATCTCCTCTTCCCCTTGACCTTGGAGGGAGTCGGCTTCACAAGCTTGTGGTCGCGAGGCTTGAGGGCAAATTTTGTGCCACCGATTTTTACCGCAATGGGCACCTTTGCAGCGTTCATAAAAAAATACTTACCACCCCCAAATTTAGATGCCTCATTACTCATCGGGATCAGCTTAAACCCATCGGCATCATTGGCGCCCTTGCGGATGACCAGAACCAGCTGTTTTGGCGCAGTCAGGGAAGGTGCTGCGCCATATGTATCAAATACGAATTCACCTTCGTCTCCGGTTGAGGACTTGCCCAGGATCCACTTCGTCAGGCGGTTGACCTTATAGACAGGCGAAAGACAGTTAGTAGGCAGCTCGACACTCGCCGTTTTCCCCTGACCTATCAGCAATTCGACGGGCTTTCCATTGGTCCGTTTTGGAAAGCAAACGAACTGCAGCAGCACCTGATCCTCCTGGGCAAAGCAATTCAGGGAAAGGACACAAAGGCAAAGGATCGTGATCGGGTGTACCAGCATAATGGGCTTAGACATTGATGGCAAAGTAGGTTTTAGCAACATCAGACTTCCTCGGAATTAAGCCAGCGGAAGCTGATGATTTTGAAATGTCGACCAAACACCTTGTTCGCATCAGTGAGTTCGGATTGTTTTTCATGCGCTTCATCCGCGGGGTCAAGATATTCCGGAACCCGCTGCACAACAGCCTCACACCATGCGCGGGCAGCGACGTTGCCATTGCCATCGATCGAATCACCGTAGGTACGAATGACAAAGGTATCCCCACGCGGTGTGAGTTGCTCCGAGAAGTGCCGTAGCACATCAGCCTGATCCACATAGGGAGCACTGCCGTAAGCGATGGGTCCCTTGGCGGCATCCGGAAATTCGAACCCGTTGATCGTTGCCGTCTCGTTATCCAGCATGCGTCCTGACTTACGGAAATTAGCGTTAATGTCGACATCCTCATCGTCGAGGGCCGCCTGAAGGGCACCTTTGAGCGACAGGGGTAGATCGCTGTCATCCAAACGTCGGTTGACGAATTCCGATAGCGAGAGGAAGGGGCCGCGCAACTTGACTTGCTTGACGACGGCTACCGCCAATTGTTCGATTTCATCATCGGTGAGTTCCCTGCCCGTTTTCCACTGCTCCGGTGGTGAATTCGGGCTGGTGATGTCTGCTGTTTTCACAGGGACAGCATTCGGCAAACTTCCTGGACTGACCACCGTGCCGTCTGGACCGGCTTCCTTCGGTGCGGCTCCGCCATCAAGGTACGCCACAGGTTTTCCCTTGAGACTGGAGAGAAATACCTTCCAGGCATCAACAGAGGTGGAGTTGACATTAAAAGCACCATCGACCATGAGGTGAGCGGCGATCTTGTCGGCTAAGCCACCGGTGTAGGTGCTTGCCTGCGTGAAAAGTGTGTCGAGTTTAGCCTGGTCGAGAGCTGTCGTGTAGGGATTGATGCGGCGATTGGGTAGCGGCTTATCGTTGAAGAAAAAATCATCAGCGACTTGTTTGGCAGTGCGGTCAGAAGATTCAAACAGTGGCACCTTCGAAGGCTGCGGCGAAATGGAGGAAAAGAAGAACTCGTCCCATAGCGATTTATTCGCAAGGTAAGAATGGTCGACGTAGGGAACTTCGAATGACCCTTCATCGAGGTCGAAGATGCGCGCCTTGGTGGTGAAGGCCTCATCAGCTGGGATGTTGGGGTGCGCGTAGGAATTTCCGATGGCCTGTCCCATCTGTGGTGCAAGCCCGTTCAGGCCCGATGCGGTCACCCTCTGATAGGTGACTCCTGTTGGATTATTGACAGGCCCTGACTTAAACCAGTAGGGATAGGGGTCCACGTCCGGATCCTCCCCCACCGGAACTGCCTTGGCCATGCTGAACCCACCGAGGTAGGCATGGCTGAGGGATGCGATGGAGATCGGTGGCAAGACAGGGATTTCGTTCTGGATAACATGAGTGGTGCCATTCTCAATGGTGTAGCCGCCGCCGTAATACCCGTTCCCAGTCTCAGGCTTGGCTTGCAGGATAGAATCCTCCACTGTGTTGATCCTGCTGACTTGCCAGTCCATTCCGTAATCGTATAGGGAAGGTTTATCGGCATTAGTGATGAACGGCAGTGCTGGAGTTGCAGAGTGAAGGAATGGGCGGCTTGTGATACGCCTGCCACCTCCAAATCCACCAGAAGCAGAACTTGAGGTTTCGCTACCAATACTGAGGGAGAAATCCATCAGCCCGATGATTTCGCCATTATTACCGGCCAATTCCAATTGGGTTCCGCTTATCGCATTGGTCTCGTCGTCGAACTCAATCGGTGCTTCACCACCCGGGAAACCCGGGAGCATAAGCTCTCTATAAAAGCCACCAAGCGCTGCCTTGTTCTCATTGTTTGACGAGCCATGCCGGCTGAGCAAGATATCGTGTCTCAAAGCATCTGCCCAAGTGCTCCAGTGCCCGCTCATATATCCCTCATCAAATATGTAGAGTCCAAATCCGCCATTTCTGCCGTCAGCACGCTGAAGCGCAGTAGCCGCGCTCTCTGAATCAACGCTTACAGAAATGCGGTCGCTAGGGCTCATAAACAAAGTTTGAGCCCGTTGCCGGTTATTATTTAAAAATTGAACATCAGGTGCTTGATTGTTATAGTGACCCATTGGAGCGGAGTTTCTCATGAGAAATAATCCGAACGGATCCCATTCATTCAAAACGTTTAATGGACGCTCATTGACTCCTGCTGCTGATAATGTGTTCCCTTCGTTGTCGCCATCATCCGTTAGATAAGCGGCAGCCGAATCGGGAAGAGAGAATACTTTGACTTCTCCGGGTTCAAAAACAACTGGCTGGGAGGCTAGTCTTATACAGAGCAGGTTTCCTCCCGCTTGCCCGTTACTTGTGCCTCCTGCGCTATTATTCGCGTAGCCTAGATTCATCCAGAGGGATTCATAGTCATTACCGCCAGCACGATATTTTCGGATTCTAATGCCGAATGGTGGAACGTTATAGCGCAATATCTGTTTAGCCTCCATGACGAGCGGGAGGCTATTAGGGTTCCAGAGTGTCACCATAGGCTGAACTCCAAGCTTCAACTTGAGAGTGTCACTGTCCCTTATGGGCTTAAAGCCTCCTCTTCGTTCCCAGTCAGGGTTACCACCCGAGGGCGTAGTGCCGTCAACAACTGCTTGGATCCAATCGCGCTCAGCTTGCGAGATCGATTGAGCCATCACTCCCACCAGAAACTGGACTTTGGTGACGACAGGACGTTTGTAGAGCGATGTGTATTCGCGAATGAGCCGTTCAGGCTCTTTGCTGCCCCCGTCGTGATCGGGGACTTTGATCTGTAGCGAGCCAGGGAGTGCGGATGAGGTGTATTGAACACCCGCTCTTCGTCCATTACCGAAACTAGGCTGGTGATCATAAAGCTGATAGTAAGCAGCGAGATCCTGGATGGGAACCCGTGAGTTAGCCCGGCGCTCATCATTGGGATTATTGAGATACGGGAATCGAGGGTCATCAAATTCATACAGCATGAATTCTTGTCCATTGTCTTCTAGGCGAATGGGTTGCTCAAGGATCGTGGAGAGGTCACGCTTCAGCCCGCCTTCACGAACGTCAGCGAGCACTCCATGATTGTGAATGGTGGCGGCGTGGAAGTTTCGCTGGGATAGCTTGGGGGCACCGTCAGCGGGGGGCGTCCCAAGGCTAACAAAGTCGAGGGTTTTGAACGAAGGGAGTTTATCAAGCTCTTGCTCGTCGGTTAGGCTTTCTAGTCCGGCTAACGCCTTGTTTCCCATGGACGCCGGAGCTTGTGCTCGGAAGATCTTTTCAGCCGCTGTCAGGGTGCCACTCTGGTAGGAATCTGGCATGAGGCGGGCCTTCTGACTTTCATCACCGATCCACCAACCGTAGCGGCCCGCAGTTTTTGATGAATCCAAGGGATCAGTTACCGAGAGTAACCTCGCGCTGACGTAGTCTTTTTCACGATTGGCATCACTCCCCAAGGAACCTTCACCGACGAGCCTAATGGCTGTATCGGCAACGGCAGGGGTGAGCTTGCCATTGAGGGCAAGTGTGCGGGGTAAGTTTACATTAACAGCCCTGTCCGGATCCAGATCCGACTGATTGAGAGAGAGCAACCAACCACGGAAATAATCGCTCCGACTAGCTAGATAGGTAGGAGCCATGCCTGTGGAGGAGACTCCTTGGATGGTTTGATGTGCGCTAGGCCCACCGGGATTGTCAGGCCCTGCTGGATCTGTTCCTGCCTTCCAGGAATCCCACGCACCCGTCCAATGGGGATGCAGTACGTCTGTTTCAGAAACGATAGCACCATTGGCTGATACCCGCTGGTCGGGGCCCATGGATTTCTGGAGTTCTCCCAAGGCAAGCATCAGTGCCAGGCGGGCGTTTGCCTTGGCCTCGGCCATTGCGTTGGCCTTCTGGCTTGAGCGTATCTCGATGGTGCTCATGCTGAGCATTGCGAGGGCGACTAGGACTAGGAGCACCATCACTGAGATGGTGGCGATCAGCGCAAAGCCTCGCGAATGACGGATTTTTGATCGAATCATGGGGGAACAAAAGGAGTGTGTTTGCTTATTCATGGGGTCAGGAGCAGGTGAGATTGATTAACGCTGCAGTGAGATCACAATGTATTTACATTAGGAATGTCGCTTTTTTAGCTCACTGTGTCAAACTTAACTGTGAATTTTCATCGTACAGGCTGTGTAATATTTGAATAGGTTGGATTATTGTTCCCTCAAGTGAGAATGATCGATGAAATTTGACCAAATAAGATGCATGTTCCTTCTTGGTAACTTGCAGATAATCAGTCAGTAACTGGCTTTAGCTCGACCTCTGGATCGTTTTCGGCAACTGGATACTGAGCACCGGCATCTTCGAGAGCAGCTGACATGGCTTTGAGCATGCGCTTCAGCTCTTCTGGTTGGCTTTTGGCGAGATTCTTTGACTCGGTTGGATCTTTCGTCAGGTTGAACAGTTCGTTGCGCTCTGCTTTTGGTTTGGTGTAGTGGTAGATGAGTTTCCAGTCGCCAAGTCGGTAGACGGTGTAGTAGCTACTGCGGTGGCTGTGGGGGAAGTGCATGAGGAAATCACGTTTATCGCTGATGATTCCGCCCTTAAGCAGGGGTGCAAGATTCTGGCCATCAATTTTGCCTTTATAACCGACTCCGGCAGTATCGAGTAGGGTAGGGAAAATATCATGGATGGTACCCATCTCGGTGGTGATGGCGCCGGCATTGATGGGTAGTTTTTTTTGGGCTGCGTTTGATGCGTTTGCTTTCGCCCAAGCGGCGATGAAAGGAACTCGCATTCCGCCTTCGTAGTGGGTGCCTTTTTTACCACGGAGCGGAGCGGAGCTGGCAACAGTGTGGACACCACCGAGCGGGGCGTCACCGCCGTTGTCACCTAGAAAAAGCACGAGGGTGTTGTCGGCCACACCCAGAGTATTGAGCTGCTTAAGAATCGCGCCAACGGACGTGTCCATACTTTCGATCATGGTAGCATAGGCTTTTGCTCTGTCTGGAACCTCGGCGCCTTGGTAGTTATCCGCGTATTCTTTGTTAGGCATGAACGGGGCGTGGACGGCGTAGTAGGCCATGTAGGCAAAGAAGGGTTTGTCTTTTGTGACGGCGTTTTTGATGGCGGTATTCATCTCGAGCGTGAGCGCGTCTGTGAGGTAGATGTCTTTGCCGTGGTATTTTTTCAGATCGGGGACGGCACGGCGTTTGTTGCCCTTGATCCAGCCGAAGCCATCCTTGCCATAGTAGCTTCCCGGTTGGCCATAAGAACAGCCGCCGATGTTGATATCGAATCCGAAATTACTGGGGAATTCGCCGTAGGATTTGAATGGCCCGAAGTGCGCCTTGCCAACATAGATGGTATCATAGCCATCCTTTTTCAAGAGGCTTGGTAGGGTTTGGTGTTCCTTGGTAATACCTTCCCATTGCCAGTTTGGTGGCCCTTGAGGTCCTCGATTATTGTTTTCGGAACGAATCCACTGGGTGGTGTGATGGCGGGCAGAACTCTGTCCGGTCATGATAGAAATCCGGGTGGGGGAGCACACGCTGTTGGCGTAAAAAGTCTCGAAGCGCGTTCCGCGGCTGGCAAGATCTTCCATGCATGGTGTGCGATAGAGTTTATTGAGAGGGTGTTTTTTGGGCTGCCCCTTACCATCCGTCAAAAATGGTACAGAGGTGTCCATGAGACCCATGTCATCGACTAAAAACACGAGGATGTTTGGCTTTTTGTTAGGTTCGGCTTCTGAGATGCTAAGTCCGATTAGTGATAGTAGAGTGAATATAGCTTTCATGAGTTATGAGGTTACTTAAATATGTGGTTAGGAGAGAATTTTTTCATGGTTGAAGGATGACAGTGTGCCTAGAATTCAATGTATGGCAGTAGAAATCGAGCGAAAATTTTTAGTGGCAGGAGATTTCCCTTGTGAGAGATCTGTGCCAATGGTGCAAGGCTATCTCAGCCGAGGTAAAGAGCGCACCGTGCGTGTTCGTACAGAGGGGGAGCGTGCTGTGATTACGATCAAAGGATCAACCGCGGGTATTTCCCGTGTTGAATTTGAATATGAAATTCCGATGTCGGATGCTCTTGAAATGATGAAGTTGGCTACGGGGTCTCTGGTTAAAAAAAGACGGCATTATCATCAGGTGGGAAATCACACTTGGGAGATTGATGTGTTCGAGGGCGAAAACGCAGGATTGGTTGTTGCAGAAATCGAATTGCAATATGAGCACGAGGAGTTTGAAAAACCCGATTGGGTGGGTGCTGAGGTGACGCGGAAATTAAAGTATGCGAATTCAGCGCTATCTGAGAATCCATATTCAAATTGGGATTGATGGATTTATTTTGTAGGTAGTGCAGGTAGAGTAGCGACAAAAAAAGAGCACCCTCGTGGAGGGTGCTCTTGGAAATGAAGAGTAAGAGAAAGCAGATTACTTGCGCTTGCGAGCAGCCTTTTTCTTGGCAACCTTTTTAGCTTTCTTAGCTACTTTCTTAGCTTTCTTGGCAACCTTTTTGGCTTTCTTAGGAGCCTTTTTCTTGGCAACCTTTTTAGCTTTCTTAGCAACTTTCTTAGCTTTTTTGGCAACCTTCTTAGCTTTCTTAGGAGCCTTTTTCTTGGCAACCTTCTTAGCTTTTTTGGCAACCTTCTTAGCTTTTTTGGCTACCTTCTTAGCTTTCTTGGGAGCCTTTTTCTTGGCAACCTTTTTGGCTTTCTTGGCTACTTTCTTAGCTTTTTTGGCTACCTTCTTAGCTTTCTTAGGAGCTTTTTTCTTGGCAACCTTTTTGGCTTTCTTGGCAACCTTCTTAGCTTTTTTGGGAGCCTTTTTCTTGGCTACCTTTTTGGCTTTTGCTACTGGTTTGCGTTTAGTTGCCTTCTTAGCTTTTGCTGCTGGTTTGCGTTTGATTGTTTTCTTGGCTACTTTCTTTTTATTAGTCTTTTTTTTGGCTGCCATAATGTAGTGTATGTTAGGTTTTGTTTGTTTTTTTTGGGTGGTATTTTTATGATACCTTGTGCATAGCGTTGTTGTCCGCTACAGGTTATGTTGTTAGATAGGGTGAATAGTTAGAATATTTTTTTTATTAAACTATAACAACAGATCTAATACGTGTCACACTGACTGGATGGCTCTGATCGGTCAAGTAAGGAATTAAACTTTTCAAAACCAATTAAGGGTCTGTTTTTTTTCGATCATTTAACTGAGGATTACCTGTGTCTGTGTGTTCTGAGTTGTTAGGTCTCTTAAAGTCAGGAGCAACTTTCTTGAGTGTATTCCAGAAAGAACTGTTAGAAGGGTTTCCGTTGAAAAGGATTTTTCCATTTGGTGATACGATGACCATCGTTGGGATCTCTGATATTCTTAGTGTGTTAGACAGGCTGTCTTTTTCTGAGTCGGTCAGCCAATCACAGGTGGCTTTAGCCGCATCTTCTTTACGGAGGGTTTCGGCGTCTTGAATAATACCGGGGTATTTCCCGACGAGTATTGACGCGACGCCTATGTTTTGGTCGTCACATGCCTGGCTGGTTAGAATGAAGTCGGGCATGTTAATTTGAACTTCTTGGCTCATAGGTGACCAAAAGTGAAAAACGACAGCTTTTCTATTGGCTAGAATTTCTCCTAGTTTGATCTCTTTTCGTGTTTCTTGCTCTTTAAGAGCACGATTAGGATCGAGTGTGACACGTGCCATGGTCTCATTTAGACGAAGTTGATCGATGTGTGGTGCAAATGCCTGTGCCTGTTTGGGGCTCAGCCAGAATGCTTCCGTGATATGTTTTTTGAAGCCATTCTTATCGTTTTTCTCGAGGGCTGCGAGTGCCTGAGTGTAGTGTGCGACGGCGACCCAGTCTTCCTTTAATGAGAAGACCTCAGAGTTGTCTGCATTAAACTTTGCGCTCATGGCAATGAATTTGGGTGCCATGGCGGCAATTGCCTTGTCATTCCTCTGGTCAACGTTGTGAAGAAATTCAACTTCTAACAAAACTTGTGGGTGTAAGCCTATTTTTTTTGCTGCATCGAGAGCTGTTGGGAATTGTTTGTCTCCTATGCTTGAGAAAATTTTTTCAAGTGCGGTTGCCTTTGGGTCAGTGGGCGTTATTTCTTGTGCAGTGGTGTAGCAGGCGAGATGGAATAGAATGATAGGAATGAGTTTCATGATCAAAGTTTTAAATTGTGAGTTTGAAATACCAACAAAAAAACGGGTGAGCTTAAGCTCACCCGCTAGAGATTATATCTGAGGGATTGGGTTATCTTTATCTTGATGGAATAGTTAGTATTTGTCCTGTGCGGATATTGGTGTTTGAAAGACCGTTGGCGGTTTGAATTGCCTCGATTGTTGTGCCGTGCTTGCGAGACAGTGACCATAGGCTATCACCTGAAACAACGGTATGGCTGACGCTGGAAGCTGCAGTATTACTCTGGCTTCCTGCTGTAGGTGACTCTGGGTATGAGTCTGGTTGAGCTATGCCAGGTAATGGTTGGTAGGGTGCGTTGCCATCGGCGGTTGTTGCACGCGTAGTGCTGGGGTCTCCGCCTGCATGAGGAGTTCCGTACGGGTTTGAGCCTGCTTCAGGGGCTCCATAGGGGTTGTTTGCCGTGGGGGCTGCCCCTGCTTTTTGTTTTTTCCACGCTTGATATTCGGGGTCATATATACCGCAAGAATTGAGGCTGATGGCGGCCAGTGCAGTTACCGCTAGAGTGATTAGTGTGATGTTTTTCATAGAATCGTATTTTGTTTGATGATTAGTGGTGACTTATTTGCTAGATAATTAGCGGTTGTTCTCGGTATGTAAACGTAGAAATGAAGTGGAGCTTTCAGGTTTTTTGATGAAACTTGTAGAACTCCTCTACGGTTGTTTCTGTGTATGTAGCAAGTGTGTCGAGTGGCTCGTTGCGCATGGAGGCGATGTGTTCGGCGGTATGTCGTGTGAAAGCCGGTTCGTTGCGTTTGCCGCGATGTGGTACTGGTGCGAGATATGGGGCATCTGTTTCCAGCATGAAAGATCCTGCGGGGCAGCGTTTGGCTGTATCTAGCACGGTGTCGGCATTTTTGAATGTAGCGATGCCAGTAAATGAGATTAGGCCACCGAGATCGAGAATAGGTTGTGCGGCATCTATACTGAAGGGGAAGCAGTGGAAAACCGCGCGGACACGATCAGCATACTCGCTATAAATGGCTATGGCATCCTGAAGTGAGGCGTCTCCGGATTGGTCACGTGTGTGGATGACGATGTTTTTTTCAAGTTTTGCAGCGAGCTCGAAGTGCTGATGGAGAAACTTGCGTTGTCGTTCGCGATAATTTTCATCTGACCAGCCATCGGGTGCGGGATGGAAATAATCGAGTCCTGTCTCGCCGATGGCGACGCATCGGGGGTGGCGTGCGTGTGATTCGAGAGCGATTAGATAGTCGTCGGGAGTCTCATGCGCATCACAGGGATGGATGCCGATGCAGGCAAAAACTGCCGGATAAGTTTCTGCGATGCTGAGGTTGTCTTGGCAGTCTTCTAGATTGGTAGCGAGGGTTACCATCCGGTTGACGCCGTGCTCGTGTGCACGGGTGATGATTTCCTCCAGTTCGTTTTTGGAGAACTTGTGTGATGCCAGATGGCAGTGTGAATCGGTGAGCATGGTTTACCTTTTGCCAAAGATAGGGCGTGCGTTTTTGGTGATCTCGGCATCGAGTTCCTGCATGCGGTTGGACAGTTTTACGACAACTTCAGGATGCTTTTCAGCGATGTTATTCTGTTCGCCCAGATCAGTTTTAAGATTGAACAGCATAGCTGTGGTCTTTTTATTTTTAGATTTTCGATGTGGTTGTTTCTGAAGCAGTTTCCAGTCGTCCTGACGGATGCCCTCTAGTTTTCCGTTGGATGTATAGTGTAGGAATTCATTGCGCGAGCTTGACTGGTTTTTGGTGAATACTTCTGTGACGTCGAGACCATCGATTTTATTTTTAGCTTTGAGCGGATGACCTGACAGCGTTGCGATGGTGGGGAGTAAGTCGATGCTGCTGACGAGTTCGGCCGAGCTTTTTCCGGCTGGGATAGTGCCGGGACGCGAAATAATAAATGGCACGCGTTGCCCGCCCTCGAAGGTGGTTCCTTTTCCTGCCCTAAGCGGACCAGCGCTACCGCCGTGATTTTTGAACTGTAGCCACGGGCCGTTATCGGTGGTGAAAATGATATATGTATCTTTTTCGAGCTTCAGATCTTTGATGGTTTTAAAAATCCTGCCGCACTCGGCGTCGATGTGTTCGATGACACATTTGTAGGCATTGGCTGGATCTGGGTCTAACACATCATCAGGAACGTAGAGAGGAATGTGCGGCATGCTGTGCGGTAGATAGAGGAAGAAGGGTTTGTCTTTGTTCTTGGTGACAAAGTTGATTGCCTCATCGGTGTAGCGTCGGGTGATGGTGCGCTGATTGACTGGAACCTCGATGATTTTGTTGTCGCGCATCAGCGGTGTCTTCCATAGCGGTGAGAACTTGTCTTGATTTTTCCAGCTTTCGTCCTGACTCATGCGTGGCTTGCCCTTGTTGTTGGGGTGGCTCATGTCGTTCGAATAAGGGATTCCGAAGTAGCTGTCGAAACCGTTCGCTGTGGGTAGCGTTTGAGACACGTGACCCAAGTGCCATTTGCCGACGCAGGCAGTTGCATAGCCGTTTGCCTTCAGGTGATCTGCAATGGTGAGTTCATCCGGGTGGAGTCCGTATGTGTTTTTGGGAAACACAACGTGTCGGTGCATGCCTACACGCTTTGGGTAACATCCTGTAAGGAGTCCGGCGCGTGATGGTGAGCAAACAGGTGATGGGACATGGAAATCGGTTAGTTTCAGACCTTCAGCCGCGAGTTGATCGAGGTGTGGGGTCTTGATGGTTTTTGATCCAAAGCAGCCAAGGTCAGCATATCCTTGATCATCGGTAAAGATGATGATGAAGTTAGGGTCGCGCGCGATGGCAGATGAACAGCAAAGAATCGACAGTAGTAGGTAGATTGCTTTCATGATGGTTACTCTTGGAGGTAGGTTTTGGGTTTGTAGAGCAATGAGAAAGGTATGAAGGTGATGGCGGTGATGAGCATGAGTTTGGTAAAGAACCAGAAGTAGGCGGCTCCTTCCAGCTTGGTCTGTCCACCTGCATAATACGTCGTTTTGAGTGGTGATTTATCATTTTGAGAGAGAGAGTTGTCGAGCATGCCCTTGCGTTTTTTCTCGCGGTAGAGCCATGTATCTTTTTCGTCTGCATCGGCCTCCCTAATAGAGACGATGACACCAAGATCCCATTTGGTTTTGGTTGTTTTGTCTGGGCCGTCAGATGATATACGAGCAGAGCTTGAGCTTAATAGAGAGTAACGTAGAGGATTACCCCACGGGTCATTAATGCTTGATAGCGCGGATGTACCTTTGCGAGTGGTTGGCAAAGACTGTTTTGTCAGGTAGATGTTTTGGATAGCATTCGAGCTATTTTTCAATAGATCATGAACGGCTGATTTGATTTCACCTTTTGAATCAACAAGCAGATCATCATCTGTGCCTTTTTTGCCGTCATACCCCATGTGTGTCACACCTTTACTTAATGTTATCTCTGGGATCTGTATGTAAACGTTGATTATTCCTGTTAGGGCATTACCTGCGAAAACGGACAGGAGATAAATCCCCATAATGAAAGACTTCATTTTGCGGGGCGACTGGGTGTAGGAAAATTCTAGGCAAACGATCGAAATGAGGATTTCAGAGGTGGTAAATATGAGGTAAGCAAGTAACTGCCACCAGACCGATGGTGTTTGGCCTCGGTCGATCTCTTCCTGAGCCCATGAAATCACGGCGAATGAGAGCACCATCAGAAAGAGGCCCGCACCGATTTTTCGTAGTGGGGTTAGTTTGATTGCTTTTGATGCAGCTGGGTAGATAAACCAAGTGAACAAGGGGATAAGCACGAGAATTAAGAAAGGGTTTGCCGCTTGGATTTGTGAGGGGAGAACCTCTAGTTGGCGCAATGATTCGGGCATGAACGGAAAGTTTAAAATTTGGCGGTCCATTTTTTCTGCCTGAAAAACGAGTGTGTTTGCTGTCTGATCAAATAAGCACCAGAACACGGCGACAAACAGAAACAGTGGTGCTAATTTGCCGACGGCAGCGAGGCCTTCAGTGCTGAACAGTTCGCTGCCGAATCCTTTTTTATGGGCAGGAATATGGACAAATTTATTTCTGCCCATCCAGAAAAATATGGTCGCTAGTGCCATCAAGACGCCGGGAATACCGAATGCCCAATGAGGTCCAGCCCATTTTAGGATGAGGGGGATGGCCAGGTTAGAAATAACCGCTCCGAAATTGATTGAGAGATAAAAAAGGTTAAAGGTTTTGGTGATGAGATGCTGGTTATTTTTTCCAAATTGATCTCCCACATGAGCTGAGACGCATGGCTTGATGCCGCCGGCACCAATCGAGATCAGGCCAAGGCCCGCCAACAACCAGAACTGAACCATCCCCCCCATGCCCATAAACGCCAGAGCCAAGTGGCCCAGACAATAGACAATTGAAAGTGTGACGATGGTGCGGTATTTCCCAAAGAATATATCGGCAATGAGAGCGCCAAATAGAGGTGTTAGATAGACTGCTGAGTTGAAAAAAGATACGTAGGCGGTTGCTTTAGCCTCACTCATTGATTCTCCGCCTAGTACACCAAGGTAGTTTGCGAGAAAGATGGCGAGCGCTGCTTTCATCCCGTAGAAGGAGAACCTTTCAGCGGCTTCATTGGAAATAATGTAAGGGATGCCATTAGGCATCTTTTCTGTATCGGATGGCTGAGTGCGATATGACATATCGAAGGTTGTTAGATTTTTAAGGCTGAGATGAGATCATTCATCTTATTGATGGTATGGTCAGGACTGAGGGCGGCGAGTGCGGGCGGGTCATGGTATCCCCAGGTGGCAGCGACCGCGATCATACCTGCGTTTTTGGCGGTTTTGAGGTCGATTGTCGAGTCGCCGACGAGTGCGGTGTTCTCTGGGGCGATGTTGAGTTCACTGCATATCGAGAGAGCTCCTGACGGGTCTGGTTTTGATGGAACATTGATTAGCTGTCCTCTAACGATGGGGAAATGAATATCCGGAAATAGGTAATCGGTAATCTTGCGGCAATACTCATCTGGTTTGTTAGATAAAACAGCTATGTGGATGTTTCGATCTGAGAGATTAGCTAAGGTTTCTGTCACTCCTGCGTAAGGATGCGTGCCGTCTTTCCAGGTTCGTGCGTAATTGTCTCGCATGCCATCCACCAGAGTATCGAGTTCATCATCTGAAACGGTTGGTGCTGCGCGCTCTACTAGTTTTCCAATCCCATTGCCAATAAAACCGCGCACATCGGACTCGGGGTGGGTGTAAAGCCCTGCTGCATCGAGAGTCCGGTTAAGCGATGCCGCAATTCCCGGAAGCGAGTGTACTAGAGTGCCATCCAAATCAAAGATAATGCAGCGAATCACGTCATGGAGCATCGTGATTAGTTACTCTAGATTCAAGAAGTTCTCGAATAAAAAATCGGCCGTATTTGCATGAGGCGGTGCGCAAACAGCTAGTTGTAGTTTTTTTCCTATCGCCCAGGTAGGTAATGATGTGGGACCATACTTGGGCTATAAAGTATCAAGCAGGTAGCTTAAGTGCAGCGCTGGTGATGGGACCTTGTTGTGATTATGCTGGCTCGATGAGATATTAAATTGAGGATAATGACTTCTAACTTTATGAGGTAGGTTTAGCCTCATGCATATGCACATCGCTCTGCGGGTATGGGATTGAGATGCCATTAGCATCGAATGCTTTTTTAACATTTTCCTGCATATCATAGAATATGCCCCAGTAGTCGCCGGCGTCGCTCCAGACACGGACTACAATGTTAACCGAGCTGTCTGCGAGTTCTTTAACTGCGATGAATGGTTCGGGTTCATTGTCTACGCGTGAATCTGCTTCAATCAGCTTTAGGATGATACCCTTCGCTTGGTCGATATCGTCATTGTAACCGATACTGAAAAGCATATCGACGCGGCGCTTGTCCTCGGCAGAATAATTGATCAGAGAGCCGGTGGCAACTGGGCCATTGGGTAGGATGATACGTTTGTTGTCGCCCGTGTTGATTACGGTGTTACAGATTTGAATGCTGCGAACTTTACCGCTATGTCCTTGGGTTTCTATAAAATCGCCTACTTTAAAAGGTTTCAGTATGAGGATGAGCACACCTCCTGCGAAATTTTGTAGTGTGCCAGATAGTGCCATACCTATTGCGAGGCCAGCGGCACCTAATATGGCTACAAATGAGGTGGTGGGGAATCCAGCAATGCTGGCGCAGGTAATCACTAAGATCACCTTGAGTGCCATGGAAACAAGGCTGTGGATGAAAGTTTCCAGCGCCTCGTCAAAATCAGTTTTATCGAACCAGCGGCGTAGGGAGCGGCTGAGGAAATTGACCACTTTCCATCCGAGCCACAAAGCAACGAGGGCTGTAAGTAGTTTCAGTCCAAAAGTGGTTCCAGTTTCGGAGATATCTTGGGTGATTTGTTGTAAGTCAATATCCATAATCGTGGTTTTTTTAGCTACTGTGTAAGATCTTAGCAATCGAAAACCGTGGCAGCTGTGGCTCGACAGCGCGCTGGCTGTATTTATCATGCTACGTATGCTTCCCAAACTTGTTACCCAGATCCCTGGTCCGCAATCACTGCATCTTGCAGATGAGCTAAAGAATTACGAGTGCCGAAATGTTACATATACGGGTACGGATTGGCCGGTGTTTTGGCAGCGAGCCAATGGTGTCAATGTGTGGGATGAGGATGGTAACCAATTTCTTGATTTAACCTCTGCTTTTGCTGTCGCTGGTCTTGGTCATGGATGGTCATCTAGTGTGATGCGTGATCAATCGGAACATATGATTCACGCGATGGGGGATGTTCACCCGACTAGGTTGAAGGCGGAACTGTGTCGTGAGTTGTCGCATTGCACGTATGAGCGGTGGGGTGAGGGTCTGGGCAAAACGACTCTTAGCAACTCAGGCTCTGAGGCGGTAGAGACGGCACTAAAAACAGCACGGCTTGCCACTGGGCGTGATGGTATCGTGACTTTTGCCAACGGCTATCATGGCCTTGGTTATGGGGCATTACTGGGTGGCGGCTTTGACAAATTTCGTGACCCTTTCGCGAGTCAGCTTGCTGATCACCGATGTGTTCTCAACTATCCTACCAACAAGGCAGAGATGGTGCGATTAGAAGATCAACTTATGGATCTGGATGGAGAGGCGATTGGTGCGGTATTGGTGGAACCTATTCAAGGTAGAGGCGGTAAGATTGTGCCTCCGAGTGATTTTTTGTCCCTTCTTCGTGATTGGTCTGACCAGCACGGTGTTGTATTGATCTTTGACGAGATCTACACTGGGTTTAATCGGACTGGAAAGCTGTTTGCTTGTGAGCATGAGGGTATTGTCCCTGATCTGATTTGTTTAGGTAAGTCAATGAGTGGGGGGTATCCAATTTCTGCATGTGTAGGGAAATCCTCAGTAATGGATGCGTGGCCTGAATCTGATGGTGAAGCGCTGCATACCAGCACATTTCTTGGCAATCCAGTTGGGTGTGCTATGGCGCTAGCATCGATTCGGGAGCATGTTCGCCCTCAGACGGCGGCAAAAGTTACTGAGCGTGGTGCTAAGCTCATTGATTTACTAAAAAATCTGAGTTGCCCGTTGATTCATGAAGTGAGGGGCCGTGGGCTGATGCTCGGCGTGGAATTGAGGCACGCGGATGGTAAGCCTGCTGGAGACGAGGCGGGAATTATTTTAACGGAAATGCTGAGATCGGGTGTGATGATGCTGGCAGATGGGCCGTGTGGGAATGTATTAGCATTTACGCCGCCATTCATCATCTCAGATGCTGAGATGCAATTTGCCGTGGATGCACTCCAGTGTGCCCTTGACCGTTAGGTGTCAGTAGCGATAGTAACTGCCGTGAGTAAATCTCCTATAGTATGGATGAATGGTACGCTGATACCAGCCGATGAGGTGCGTGTGTCACCATTCGATTTGGGATGGTCTGTCGGTTGGGCCGCTTTTGAGACCATGCCAGGTTATGACGGTAGGGTATTTGGTTTTTTGAGACACTTTGAGAGATTAAAACATTCTGCAGGGGTTATGGGAATTTATGTGCCAGCACCTGAGATCATCGAGACTGCAGTGAGTCAAGTATTGGATATGAATGGGCTTGGGAGTGGTCGATCGAGAATTAGGCTATCACTGAGCAGTGGTGATCATTCATTAATCGGCAGTGACGAAACAAAAGACGTACAAGGAAGTGTCATGGTTACTGCCGTGAATGTAGTTGAGCAAAAAAACCAAGTAGTTCTACAGGCGTCACCATTTTCTCATAATGAGCGATCAGGTCTTTCGGGCTGCAAGACATCTTCCTATGGAGACAACTTGGTGGCTTTGCGTCAGGCCCATAAAGCGGGTGCGGATGAGGCTATCATGGTCAACACGGTTGGGCAGTTATGTGAGTGTGCCACAGCTAATATTTTTTTAGTTAGTAACGGAAAGCTGATGACGCCATCGCTCGATACTGGCTGCTTGCCTGGTGTAACCCGATCAATAATTATTGAGATAGCTCGTGAGGATGGTCTTACAGTTGAGGAAGGTGAGTTTGGAATGATTGACGTCAGTGATGCAGATGAGATTTTTCTAACAAGTTCTATGCGAGGGGTTCAGTCGGCAGTCATGATGAGAAGTGGGTCTGAAGTTGTGGGAGCGGTGACTCACCGTTTATCTGAGATTTATCATAAGAGGGTCAGAGAGGAGCTAGGGTTATGAGTCTCTCCAGTTATACCACGCCTATCCAATTGGCGGATGTTAAGAAAATACGAGTAATTCTTGAGGAGGGTGGTTTTGAATTTAAAACTAAACCATATGCGTATTTTTCAGCCAAGAAGGGAAAGCTCAATGTTACAGTCTATGAGAAAGGCCCCAAGGTTCTCATACAGGGCAAGGAGACAGAGGACTTTGTGCGTTTTACTCTGGAGCCGATGATTCTTGGTGAGGCAAAGCTTGGATACGAAGAAGTTAATGAGCCAGAAATGTTTGAGCCTCATTTTGGTGTTGATGAGAGTGGTAAAGGCGACTTCTTTGGTCCGTTAGTCATCGCTGGCGCTTATACCGATGCTAAATCGACTCGTGCCCTGCTCGACGCCGGTGTGATGGATAGTAAACGCATCACAAGTAGTGCTAAAATTGCCAAGCTGGCAAAAATCATACGCGCTACACCGGGCGTCATGCATGATGTCGTGAGTATCGGGCCGGAGAAATACAACGAGATGTATAGCAAGTTCAAAAACCTGAATCGATTACTCGCTTGGGGGCATGCTAAGGTGATTAATAATCTAGCTCAGCAAGTGCCGAGCTGCCCGCGTGCGCTCAGTGATCAGTTTGCTCGTAAGGAGGTGTTAGAACGAGAGTTGTTGCGACATGGTGTCAAAGTAAAACTCCAGCAGCGCACCAAGGGCGAGAGTGATGTGGCAGTTGCTGCTGCCTCGATTCTTGCCCGTGAGCGATTTGTTAATTGGATTGAGCAATCGAGTGAGAAGTCGGGTGTTAAAATCAGGCTAGGTGCGGGCCCACATGTGCTTGATGCAGCGCGTGAACTCGTTGCTGAGCATGGTGAGAGTATTCTGCCCAAGGTGGCAAAAATGCATTTCAAGACGGCGAAGGAGGTTTAAGGCGCTAGGGCGGATTGGCCTCAATCCGTTGCACGTAGTATCTGCCCTCAAGCTTCGGCGGATTGAGGCCAATCCGCCCTACCACTTGCATGCATTTCCAACCAATCGATGCACTCCTCTAACAAATCGCGATCCATCGCGTGAACGTCTTCGCCTTTCCCGAGATCTTTGAGCAGCAGGACAGTGAGTTGTCCTCCGAGATGCTCGCGAAATTCATCAAGCCCTTTAAACACAGCTCGCGTGCCATCATCGGCTTTCATCTCTAGTGATGCGTGCCAGGTGGGTAACTTGAGTTGCTTCAGTACTCTGAGGATACGCATTGCAGAGTCTTCGTCGAGTCGCCCTGTCTTCCAAGAGTATAGGCTATCCAGTGCGACCCCGACGCCCACAGCATCGGCATGAGTGAGTTCGAAATCCGTAAGCTGTTCCATCTTGTGTGCCGCCCAGTGGCCGAAGTCGAGAGGTCGGCTACTTCCTGTTTCAAAGGGATCGCCTCCGTATGCAATGTGTGATGCGTGTAGGAGTGCGGAGCGCTCTACTGTTTCCTCCAGTGTGTGAGGGTGCAGCACGCTGAGTTGCTCGATGTTATCCTCGATCCAGTGAAAAAATCCAGCATCCTTAACCAGGGCCACTTTGACCGCCTCCACGAGGCCGGCACGCCGCTCGGTTTCGGGCTGGCCGTGAAGGAAGGTGAAGTCGTTCACTACCGCATAAGGAACGGCGAAGGTGCCGAGAAAATTTTTCTTTCCGTAAGCATTGATGCCGTTTTTGACACCCACGCCACTATCGTCTTGGGAGAGTGCTGTGGTGGGAAAACGAACCAGCCTAATGCCGCGGTGGGCAGTGGCAGCAGCGAGGCCAATCACATCGAGAAACGCACCGCCGCCAATGCAGATGATGTAGGAATGCCGGTCGATACCTGCTTTTTCGATCGCATCCCATGCGGTTTGCAGTGTGTTGGCATCTCTTTTGCAGTCTTCTCCGCCTTGGTAGGCGATGGTGCCAAGTGAGACATAACCAGGCATGCGCTCCATGTAGTTCTCTACCTGTGTCTGAAGTTCTGGGAATGCGTCTGCCACTCCTTGATCGATAAAGGTTAGCACCTTCGCCTGACCATTGGTCTCCAAGAGATCAATAAGCAACCGATTATCTAAGTTGAATGCATCCCTTGTGAATCTCACACGGTGTTTGCTGGTAATCCGGATATCGTAGTCCTTGCCTTGCATAATAGTTGATACGTTAATTATGCCAAAAATATTAGCACGGAATGCCAAGAAAGCTACTATTACAAGAAAACCTCACGCCTATCCGAGGTTTCAGTAAAAAAAATCCGTGCAATCCGTGTAATCCGTGGTTTTCTACTCGCGACATGAGCGATATCCAAGACATCAACATTACCATGAAGACCGGCAAGGGAGACATTAAGATCCGTATGTTTGCCGGTGACACCCAGGTGACCTGTGCCAGTTTCCTGAACCTCGCCAGTAAGGGGTTCTACGACGGCCTTACATTTCACCGCGTGATTGCTAACTTTATGATCCAGGGCGGTGACCCCACCGGCACAGGATCAGGAGGCCCAGGCTACAAGTTTGAGTGTGAGTGCAAGCCACACCTGAAGCACGACAAGGCAGGTATTCTCTCGATGGCAAACGCCGGACCGAACACCAACGGCTCGCAGTTTTTTGTCACTCACGGCCCCACACCGCACCTCGACGGAATGCACACTGTGTTTGGCGAAGTTACTGAGGGGCAGGATGTAGTTGATTCTATTGCAGGAGGCGACACCATCGATTCTATTGAAATCCACGAATCTACTGATGCCCTGTTTGCAGCCCAGGCCGACCGCATCAATGACTGGAATGCATAATCTCTGATCACAGCACACCTATCACCTCTTCTATGCTCTACCTGCTGTCACCGGCAAAGACACTCGATTACGATTCGGAAGCACCGTCGCTACGTGCAACGATGCCTCGTTTTCTTGATCAATCGGAAGAGCTTGCCGAGGTGATGAAAAAAATGAAGCCAGTGCAGTTGGAAAAGCTCATGAGCATCTCTAGCAAGCTGGCAGCATTGAATGCGGAGCGGTTTGACGACTGGCGATCTGATTACAGTAGACCCGAGGCAAGGCAATCGATCCTTGCATTTAAAGGTGACGTTTATCAGGGGCTTGCCGTTGAGGATTGGCAGACGGAAGACTTTTCCGAAGCGCAGAAATCTATTCGTATCCTCTCTGGTCTCTACGGTATCCTGCGACCGCTCGACCTGATGCTGCCCTATCGATTGGAAATGGGCACCAAACTCAGCACCCCACGCGGAAAAAACCTATACGATTTCTGGTCGGACACCCTTACTCACAACCTGAACAAAGATCTCAATGCAAAGGGTGACGCTGTCATCAACCTTGCGTCGAACGAATATTTCTCTGCTGTTCAACCGAAAGAACTGAAAGCACCTGTCATTACCCCCGTCTTCAAGGACTGGAAAAACGGTAAATTTAAAATCATTTCTTTCTATGCCAAAAAAGCTCGTGGTATGATGGCGGGCTGGGCAGTGCAAAAGAAAATTACACGACCATCGGATCTTAAGCGTTTCAACGGTGGGGGGTATAAGTTTGATAAGTTACTCAGTGACGAAACCAACTGGGTATTCACGCGTGGCGAAGCATAGACGTGCTGAGTTATTGTGTTATGCTGTTCAGATCGAACGATCCAAATTTTTTAGTTTTGAGCTATTTTGCAAGCTCTTTCAACAACGCTTGGTTCAGTCTGATGCCCGCTTCAAAGTTCTCTACCCAGAAGTTTTCGTTTGGTGCGTGGATCTGACAGTCTGGCAATGCCAGGCCTAACATAAGTGCCTCGACACCGAGGATTTCTTTCATGTCTTGAATGATCGGTATGGAGCCACCTTCGCGGATGAGCACGGGGTCTTTGCCGAAGGCGGACTTGAGGGCGGCTTGTCCAGCTTTACCGTTTTCGGATTGCGGGTCGGCGAAGAATGGTTTGCCGTCGTGTCCCACTTCCACCTCCACGGTGACGCCCGCCGGTGTGTGTTTTTCCAGATGCGCCTGCACCTTCTTCATGATGTCCGCAGGTTCTTGGTCGGGGACGAGTCGGAACGAGAACTTCGCCATCGCTTCAGCGGGAAGCACGGTTTTGGAACCTTCTCCCTGGTAGCCGCCGCCGATGCCATTGACCTCGGCGGTCGGGCGTGCCCAGAGGCGTTCTGCCGAGCTGAAGCCGGGCTCACCGAACGGAGCGGGAGAGCCGGTGACCTCAAGGATATCTTCATCGCTGACGCCGGGGACCTTGGCCCACATTTCGCGTTCCCAGTCTTCCAGCGGACGCACGTCATCGTAAAATCCTTCGATGGCAATCTTGCCGTCGTCATCGTGTAGCGATGCCACAAGCTTTGCCACAGCCGATCCCGGATTTGCTACCGCACCTCCGTAAACTCCAGAGTGCAGGTCACCTTTGGGGCCTCGGACAGTCACTTCACAGCAGGCGATACCGCGTAGGCCGTAACCCATGGTTGGCACGCCCTTGGCGACCATGCCGGTGTCTGACACGGCGATAACGTCGCATTTCAAATTGTCTTTATGTTTTTCCAGAAATGGAACTAAATTTGGGCTACCAACTTCCTCTTCACCTTCAAAAAGGAGGATGAGGTTGACAGGGAGTTCTCCGTTTTTTTCCAGTGCCTCTTCGATACCGAGGATGTGAGCGAGCATCTGGCCTTTATTATCAGTCGAGCCACGTCCCCAGATGCGACCGTCACGGATTTCTGGCTCAAACGGCGGTGTATCCCAGAGTTCTAATGGATCAACGGGCTGCACGTCATAGTGGCCATAGATCAGGAGTGTTTTTTTCCCCTCTACATGTTCGTTTCGGGCCACTACGATTGGATGTTTAGGAGTTTCGTGAAGTTCAGTATTTAGGCCCATGCCGTTGAGTTTCTCGACAATCCAGTCGGCGCAGGCACGCACATCGCCAGCGTGATTGGAATCGGTGGAAATACTGGGGAACCGGAGAAAGGTAAAAAGGTCATCGAGCTGATTGGTCATGTGTTTAATTTGGCGGCTGATGCCTAGTTCGCAAGTCTCAATAATCCTTGATTCGCAGTTTGTAATAATCTGTTAATCGGTTCAGTATGACGGTGATGGCAGCAAGATATCCTCTAATCTTTAATCCCAGCGCGCGCAGCCAGAAGGCACGCAGGACTCTGCGGTTTCTGATGGCGCACGCGCAGTGGTTTGCGCTCTATGCGAGTCGCAGTGCGGAGGATGCCATGGAACTAGCTGCTGGATTTGCCGAGGCTGGTGAGCCAATCGTTGTCACAGCTGGTGGCGATGGCACGATCAATGCGGTGATTCAAGGGTTGGCTGGATCATCTACTGCGCTCGCGGTTTTGCCGGCCGGAACGATGAATGTTTTTGCGCGAGAGTTGGGTTTGCCGTTGAATAGTTTGAAAAAAGCTCTCACCGTTCTTGAGGAGGGGCATATCCGCGAGGTTGATCTTTTTGAAGCTAATGGGCATGCCTTTGTTCAGATGGCGGGTGTTGGCTTTGATGCGCAGGTTATCGAAGAAACCAGTTGGGAGACTAAAAAGATTTTTGGTCCGATGGCCTACCTTCTGGCAGCGGTTAAGGTGCTTGGTGATAAACCTCCAAAGATGCGCATCATTTGTGAGGACGGCACGGAGGAGGAGGGCGTCTGTATGCTTGCAGGAAACGGCTCTCTCTACGGTGGGCAGATAAAGCTGTTCCGTAAGGCTGATAATAATGACGACATGCTTGATGCATTAGTATTCACTGCTGCTGGTTATAAGCTTTTGTTGGATTCTGTTAAAGGGATCGCCACGGGTGCTATTGATGCGGGGAATTCATCGGTTAAATACCTTCAAGGAAAAAGTTTTCGTGTGATCAGTGATTGCGAGGTGCCTGTGGAGGTTGATGGCGAACTAATCGGTCGTATCAATGAGGTTGATTTGTTGCCTGCTCGGCGCAAGCTCAGGGTGGTTGCTCCGGAAAACTCGAAGGATAATTTTTTTGTATCGGTAGTAAAAACAATTGTTAATCTCCCACGTAAAAAATAGATGGGTGGAAATGTGTTAGAATCTCATGCGGATGACAAGCAGGGGCGACCTGAGGCTAAGCGGCGAACATTTTCTATAATGAGATGGGTGCAGCGATTCATGTGGTGCGCGATACTCATCATCTTGGGTGTTTTTGCATTTATTGGCTATGCTAACTATGCGGCCACGCGTGCAGGCAAAAACATTCTTTTTGATGATGTTAATAATGTGCCCCATCGGCGCGCTGGACTTGTTTTTGGGTGCTCTAAAAAACTAGGTAACCGCGACAACCTGTACTTTAAATATCGTATTCAGGCTGCTGCCGAACTCTGGCACGCAGGCAAAGTCGAATTCCTCATCGTCTCGGGCGATAACCGAGAGAAATACTACAACGAACCGGTTGATATGCGGAATGCTCTAATCGAGCAAGGCGTGCCCAAAGATAAGATTGTCTATGATTTTGCAGGCCTACGCACACTCGACTCAGTGGTGAGGGCGAAAAAGATCTTTGGGTTGACTGAAATCACCCTGGTGAGCCAAAAATTCCAGAACGAGCGCGCTGCCTACATCGCCAAGGCCAATGGCATGAATGTTGTAGGCTACAACGCGCGTGATGTGGAGGGATACGCCGCCCGGAAAACCGAAGACCGTGAAGTGCTTGCGCGTGTGAAGATGTGGCTTGATGTCAATATCACCAACGAGCAACCTAAGCACCTTGGGGATAAGGAAACGGTGCCGGCAAAAGGGATAAAGAATAGATGAACTAACCACCCGCCGCGATGGTAATGACCTCCACTTGGTCGCCATCTGCTAATACACTCTGCTCATACTCGCGTGGGAACAGAGCTTTTTTGTTTAATTCTACCACTAAAGGCTTTTTTCCTAGTCCAATGGATACCAATAGCTCTTGAACGCTCAATGATGTGTCTAACGGGTGGTCTTTGCCATTAAGCCTAATCGTCATACTTTGCGTGGTGTATAAAATTTAAAAACTTCAGCGATCCAGAATCGCGAGATCCCAGTCCTTCCAAACGGATTCGTATCCATTGGCCGCTAACATCGTTTCGATTTCAGATGCGCTGCGTTTATCATCGATGGTGAATTGTTCTGTAGCTCGGCGACACGAGGGTTCTTCTTCCAGCTCCACACGTCTGCCTTTGGTGGTAAGGTGTAAGTCATCGGTTCCCGCGCCCGTATATCCGCCGGGATCGGTCTGTGAGCCTGCCGACATGTGGGTGGTTCCCAGGGGCACCATGGCATCGCGTAAATTGGCAGGTTCGCGGGTGCTTACGACGATACCGACTTGCGGGAAGCAGATACGGAATGCGCAGAGCATCTGCACGAAGTGGCGGTCGTTGAGGAAAAGATCTGGGTCCGGGGAATACTCGTAGTTTCCCGCGTAGGGGCGCATGCGGGGGAATGAAATCGTGAAGCTGGCCTTCCAGCAATGTTTGTAGAGATACTCCAGATGCGCGGCGAGTGCGAGGGCTTCCGTTTTCCAGTCGGCTAAGCCAAACAGCGCACCGATGCCGATACGCCTGAAGCCGCCGGCGTAGGCGCGCTCGGGACATTCAAGCCGCCAGTCGAAGTTCTTTTTCGGCCCTGCCGTGTGAAGTTTTTGATAAGTCTCGCGGTGATAGGTTTCCTGATAGACGACCAGTCCCTCGGCACCGTGCTCGACCAGTTCACCGTATTGGTCGTCCTCCATCGGTCCGACCTCGATACCAATGGTTGGAATAAAGCTCTTGATCGCATCAATGCATTCCTGGAGGTATCCTTCGGAAACGAACTTAGGGTGTTCTCCCGCGACTAACAGGATGTTCCGGAATCCCATCTCGTGGAGTCGGCGTGCTTCGGCAACGACTTGTTCGACGGTGAGGGTCGTGCGCAGAATCGCATTGTCGCGTGAGAAGCCGCAGTAGGAGCAGTTGTTGATGCACTCGTTGGAAACGTAGAGCGGCGCGAACAGCCGCATCGTTTTGCCGTAGTGACGACGGGTGATCGCCCGGCTTTTTCCGGCAAGGCTTTCCAGAACCTCAGCGGAAGCAGGGCGCAGCATCGCCTCGAACCGACGCATCAGGGGCGTCGGGTTCTTTATCAGGGAAGGAAATTGATCGGCAAAACTCACTGCGGTAGTGGTCGTGTCTGGGCGCGGTTTTGTCAAAGAGAAAGCGAGCTCGATATGCATACAAAAACGCGGGCAACTCAGTGAGCTAACCCACTAACCTAGCAGGCGGTTGGTTTCGCCAATGAGATAAAGCGGTAACGAAATCAATTCAAACGGCTCTGACTGCTTGGATGCGACGGCAGATGAAACCATGCAGCGGCTCGGAATATCGGTGTTAAATCGAACCGCACGGCCAATACCCTTTTCCGCCGCAAAAATATGAAGGGATTTCAGCGATCCGACTTTTCCGGCCTTGATTTCAACCGGGACAACCTGCGCCCCATGGGCGAGCAGGTAATCGACCTCCGATGAAGAACTGCGTTGCTCTCGGTTCCAGTAGTAAAGTTCCGGATCGGCGTAACTCTCCCCACTGTAGAGCAGGTGTTGACCGGCAAACTGTTCGGCGACAGCTCCGCTGTTTACGAGGATTAAACTCTCCGCCTGATGAAGATCCGTCGCCTTCAATCCCAATGCGCAACAGAGTAATCCCACATCCAAAAACAACGGCTTGCGATCTTTTGCATTTGTTTCAGCTTCCAGTGGGATGCCATTGCCTGCGGAGTGAACCACGCCATAAATCACCCGCGCCATTTCCAGCATATCAATACAGTCGGCCAATGGCTTCGCCCGCTCGTTTCGATCAATATTTACATATTTAATCTTTTGCCCCACCAGGCGGGGGATTGCGGTGAAGACGGTTCCGAGCAGCCGAGTATCTATCCGGTTCCCGTATTTTAAAAAGTCATCGCGATAGGTTTGTAAAATGGAACTTTGCTCTCTTGACGCAAGGCGAAGATCTCCGCTCTGAGCGTAGGCCTTTACCGCCGCTGGCATGCCGCCAACAATGCAATACACTTTAAGCAGCCCCAGTAAGGTTTCATGAATCGACTGCGGTAGGGGATCGCCCAGCCGGTAGTCCGCTAAAAACCCACGCAACTTCTCCTTGCCGATGGCCGACAGAAACTCTGAAAAACTCATCGGCCCCATGAACAGATATTCGATCCGTCCAACCGGCATCGAAAACGTATGCTCCGTGAGGACGAATTCCAGCAGGGAACCCGCCGCAATCACATGCAGCGCCGGCATTTTTTCATAGAAATACCGAAGCAACGGAATGATCTCCGGAGCGCTCTGGATTTCGTCTAGAAAAAGCAGCGTTTTCCCAGGAAGGATATCGGCATCCAGATCCACCTCAAGAAGCCGGATAATCTGCTCTACATCCCGCGAAGCAAACAGAGCGGACTTTTCCGGATTCAGGTCGAAATTGATTTCCACCAGATTTTCGAACCGGCTCTCTGCAAACATTCGAACCAGCCAGGTTTTCCCTACCTGCCGGGCCCCTCGAATGATCAATGGTTTATGGTTTTCACGATCAAACCAGCCGTCCAAATCTTTTAAGACGTCTCTTTTCATGGGCTTGTTTTATCGGTTTTATGATAAAATACAAGGTTAAAATATGATATATGTGATATTTATCAGCATTAAAATGCGAGTGAGGCGGGCTGACGATGAGGGAAATGGCTGATTTGATGAGCTGAATTTGAAATGCCATGCATTTATCGAGCTCATCGGAAGCCATCAGTGATGTAACTTCAAAAAAAAGCGCGGGCGGCATCGCTGCCTACCCGCGCTTGAGATAGATAGATCAGGTTTACTTGCGTCGACGCAGGATCAGCGCGAATCCGCCGAGGCCGAGTAGGGCGGTGGTGCTGGGTTCTGGGATCGCGTTCGGGTCGAAATTGGCACGCGCGGCGAGATCCGACTCCGAGAGAACCGAGTCGTAGATGGCCAATTCGTCAAGTAGCCCGTCGTAGACATTGCCTCCTGAGGAGCGCTTAGCGCCGAGCGTGAAGTGGGCACCAGTGCCGAAACCGTCGGCACCGTTGAAGGTCCACGTGCTATTGGCGTTGGTGTTTGAGACCACAAGCGAGCCATCAATGTAGACCGAGAGGAGGCCACTAGTATTGCTCGCAGTGACGGCCACGTGGTGCCAAGTATCGGTGGACATCGCGAAACCTGCATAGTCGCGGGTCGATGAAGCATTGTCCTGATGACCAGCCCCAATCGTGCCGGCACCGGCACCGAGCAGGCCACCCTCTGGATTGATGCCAAAAAACACGTCATCGTTCCAACCACCCTGGTCGTTCGAGACGATGTGGGAATCGGAAGTTTTGTCTGAACTATATTTGACCCATGCTTCCATAGTCCACTCGGTCAGCGAATTCGGTATCGCTGCCGCGACGGCGTAACCGCCAGCAAAATCGTAAGAAGTGCCAAGGAATGTATGAGCACTTGCCTGGCCGAGGTTAAGCGTTCCGTTGTGGCCTGCGTCCTGAGCCGCGCCGAGGCTGGAGGAGTTGGCTGCGTTAGTTCCGGTGGTCTCATCCAATTCGTAATAAGCGATCGGGTTGTCTCCTAAAATGAGGTTGCGGTAGGCTGTGGTTGCAGCAGACGCAGATGATGCACCGGCGATAGTAAGGCCTGTAACAGCAAGCGCGAATAGCTTGCGGTGTGATGTTTGTGGTTTCATTGTGGTTTAAGTAATTGTATGGGGTCGTCTTCTGAACTCCGTATTTTAGAGTAAAGATCACTGGGTAACCAAACAGCTATCCGGAACGTCACGGATTTTCTGCAACATGAATCATTTTTTTAGGTAAACCTCAAAGGAGTCTGAGGCTTCCCAGCTGATTTCCGCTTAAAAGTGGCTCTATTTAGCTCGGAGTCAGACGGTTACTTCGCCAACTTGGCTACCTCATCGGGTGTCAGAGGGCGGTCATAGATGCGCACATCATCAATAAGACCACCGAAATATTGTCGGTGGCTCGACCCGAGAGTCCTGCCGATGGTTCCAAATTCCCAGTCCAGTTCACCATCACCGATCCTGGAAATGTCTGTTGGTGAAGCCTGAGCCACTCCATTCACATAGGAAATTGCCTGGTTCTCCGCTCGGTCGAAAGTGATGGCGATGTGGGTCCAGACCCCGTCTTTGACCGGAGTGTCTCCGGTTACTCGACCTTGATCCGAACTGCCATCGCCTTCGATGAAACCGTGTACGACTCCGTTGGAGATGCCGAGCGTAGCGATCGGGTTGTCTCCTTCTAGCCCGAGACCTGTGACGTAAGCGTATGATTTGTTCTGGCCAGATGGAGTTCGTTTGATCCAAGCGGCGAGGGTCAGACCTCGCAGAGGGAGAAGATTCGGGATGTTTTTAACGGAATCGATGTCAACCACGCCTTTCCCCGACAAGGAAAGCACTTTTCCTCTCTCGGGGTCTGTGACGATATCAGCATCACCCTTTGTAATACCTGTATGGCCGTTGCCTGAAGTATCCTCTGTGCTAGAGTAGTATACTGTGTTCTCGAAATCCCAATGACCAACAAGTCCCTGACTGAGGCCCTCATTCAGGGGGAGGCTGGTGGTGAAATGGTCGGGATCAATATTGATTGCCTTGAGTTCTCCGATCTTAGTCACTTGGCGCGCATCTCCCTCCCTTAACGTCTCTGATTTTCCACCATCAATGCGTGCGGTCACTTCGACGGCACCACGCGTTACATGCACTTCGTCGTCGCCAATTTCAGGCGAGCTATCCACACCGAAGGCGGTGCCGAGATCGACGACCGTCAGTTCTTTTGTTTCGACAGTGAAGCCAACTGCCTTCTCCGGCACCTCGAACCATGCGACCCCCTCATCGACGGCGACTCGGTCGTCAGCCAGCACGCGCAGCACGCAGGGGGCCTCGATCATGGCTCGCACACCCGAGCTAAACATGCTTTCCAGAGTGCCTTTACGCAGGTGCAGTTTTGAGCCTACGACAAGCACTTGCCCTACCGGGGCATCACCACTTTCCATATCATGGGTCAGGGAAAAGTCGGCAGCGGGCGTGGTGCGGAAACTGGCGATCGGCTGCTCGGGGATTTGTGTGAAGTGCATAATGAGCAGCGAGATCATCAAGATCGCGGCGGCGGCATAAATGGCTCCTTTGAAGATTTTTTTACGCTGCTTGGCAACAACGAGCTCGAAGGGGACAATATTCGTTTTTATCAAGGTTGATTGTCCCGAGTGCATGACTTCCAGATCGGAGTGCAGCGTCGCCAGTTTTCGATACAACTCACGCGCTTCCTCGTTTTCGAGTAATTCGCTTTCCAGTGCTGCAAGTTCTCCGGCGGATAACTCGCCGTCGAGCATGCGCTGGATCTGGGATGGCAGCTCGGGCGGGATCATGCGGATTCTTCGGCTAAGGTTTTTTCGATACAGTCTTTGAGGATTTCGCGGATGCGAAGCAATGCCATTCTCAGTCCGCTTGGTTTTTTGCCGGCATCGATGGCGTATTGCTCGATCGAGCGGCCTGGTGTGTAGCGTGCCTGGATGAGTTTTCGTTGGCTTTCACTGAGTTTTCCCACGCAGCTATCGAGTGCTGCCAGTCTGGCACTTGGTTTTGCCGGCGCATCCGCTTCTGCAAGGGATTCGAGCAGTTCATCTGAAAAAACCAAACGGTCGAGTCGCTTGGTGCGGTCGCGCTGACGCATCACCTCGTAGCGTGCAATTTTAAATGCCCAGGCGATGAAGTTTGTGCCGTGCTCAAATTTTTTGCGTTTAATCCAGATAGCCGCATTAGTTTCCTGGAGGACATCAGCGACATCCGGACTGCCGGGCATGAGTGACACAATGAAGGCACGGAGGTTGCCCTGATGATCGGCTATCAGTGCTACATAATCCTTAAGATCATCGGGCGATTCGTTCTCAGCGCTCATTCTCTGTAATGAGTGTACCAGAGGAATGGCCTAAACGTCACAAAATCTTCAGGGAAAATTAACTTATGGGCAGGATGTGGCTGTAGACTGCGGAATGAATAGCCATTCCGCTACGGGGGCTATTTCTTCAGCGAAGACAAGTAGGCGACAAGGTCCCGGATCTGGGATTTGCTGAGGATGGCGCCCATGGGCGGCATGGTGGACATCACGGGAGGCATGTTGGCGATATCGGACTTTTTGCACACGGTGTCTTCTTTTGTCTCAGGGTTTCTGAGCACGACCTCGGTGTCGGTTTGTTTCATCAGCATTCCGGAAACGACCTTGCCGTCTTTCATGGTGACCGCGACGGGTGAGTAGCCTGGTGACAGCTTGGCGCTCGGAGCGATGATGGATTCGAGGATGTATTTGGCGTCACGTTTGCCACCCAGCCCCTGAAGATTCGGGCCGGCGTCACCGCCTCGGTTTCCTACTTTATGGCACTGGCGGCATTGCGCGGCGCCATTGCGGAAGAAGATGCTCTTTCCTCTGCCGGCGTTACCACCGGCGAGGGTGACCTGAAATGCGGCGAGTGGGTCAGTTTGATCGATGCCGGCCTCGTAGGCGGCGAGTGCTTTGTCGAGCGCGGGGTCGGATCGCTTTTTCGCGGCCTCGAGTATGTCGAGCTGGATGGCGGTCGGCTGTTGTTTGATGCCGCTGAGCAGTTTCAGGAGAACGGATGATGACTCGGGGTGCTTCAGCGTGCTGAGCAGTCGGGTGACGAGTTGCTTGTCGAAGTTTTTGCCGGAACTGAGGATTTCTTGTGCCACAGTAAATGCTTTGTTGGTATCGTGTCGGGCAAGCGACTGAAGAGCTGGGTCGTGCATTTTGTTGTCTTTGTCAGCAGTCAGCTTAACCAGAAGATCGGTGTAGTTTTTAGGCTTGTTAGACTCAACTTTTTTCATCGCAGCAAGCCTGATCGATAGCTGGTTCTTCGGGTTCATGAGCTGGCCGATTAGAACTTCGGTCGAAATCTTGACCTCGTATTTTCCGGACAACTTGAGAACTTCAGCGAGCAGGTTACCGGAGGTGCTGGAGAGAAGGGGAAGCAGGGTGACTTTGATTTCCGCACGTAATGTTTTGCTGATTTGGCGTTCTTCCATGATTGGACGATACATACCGGTGGTTGGATCCGTCGGCGGTGATTTTTCAAATCGGGCAATCAGCCACAGCGCTTCGGTGCGTGCGTCTTCGCTCAGAGAGGTGTCCTTGGCGACCTTGATGAGTCGTCTAACATTCTCATCGCCACCTACACGGATCATTGCGTTTAGGATACGGAGATCAACGGGCCAGGTGGATTTGCCAAGCAGGTGGTAAGCGGCGGAGAGGTCCTTGCGTGCGCCCTCGATGTAGTTATCGTTGATGGCTTTGACGGCTTCCACAGCGATCGACAGATCCTTGTCGTGAAGCATTTTGCCAATGCGGCCGTCTTTCAATCGGCGCAGTGTGAGTACGACAGCGCGGCGGACGGCGGGGGATTTATCCTTAGCGAATGCGAACACGGCGGTGGCATCGCCGATCTGGACCATGCCCTCGACAGCACCGTGACGGAGGTATTCATCCTGGTCGTTACTTTTTTCTGCGACGGTCATCAGCGCGGACACGTTTGCCTTGGTGCCGAGTTTGCCTGTGGCAATGGCGGCTAGCATGCGTGTTCTCATATCGGCATCATCGAGCAATGCGAGGACGGTGGGGAGTGCTTCTTTGTAGCGGCAATCACCAAGGATTTGCACGGCTTGCCCGCGCACCCTGGCATTGGTGTCATTGCAGAGTTCGACAAGCTGTTTTGCTGAGTTGGCATCCTTATTTAAACGGGCGAGGTTTCCAAGTCCCCAGACGCCATGCAGGCGAGTGGTGATGGGTTCGGATGCGGCGGTGGCAGCGATGAGGATCTCTCGGTTGGCTGCGTCGCTAGCCAGTGTGATCTGCGCACGGAGTCGCACGCGCATGTCGGGGTGACGGAGTAGCGGCGCGAGCTCGGCAGGTGCCATTTCCCCAAATCCCTTAGCGAACAGCTTACTGACCTGTTGGGTCTCTGGCTTGGCTAGTTCCTTGGGGTCATGGAAGGTAAAGATATTTCCAAATCCGTGAGTCGGCCAGCTGCCGACATAGTCGGAGACATATGCCTTGCCGTCGTAACCGAATTCGATGTCAGTGTTGAGTAAGCCGGCGACAAAATTCTCACTGCGCTCGATCTTGAAGCCCGCGCCATCCGGTTCCATGCGGAACCCGATCACCGAACTCTTGGCTCCTCTGTAATCGCAGACAAAGAAGTGGTTGTCCCATTTTGCATCCATGCCTGTACCTGGGTTGTAGGCAAGACCCGATGGGCCTTTGCTCAACCAGCCTGAGGGCCGCAGAATGGCTTGTGGGCGTTGCTCGCTGTCCATATCCCACTGGCGTTCCAGCATCCAGTTGGTGTAGTGGCGGCGGGTGCCGTAGATGAGGTTGGTGAAGTAGGGGAATGCCTGATGGCCGCGATGCCAACCGGAGTAGGCACCCTCGATGATGTCAACGACACGTGCTTCATCGCCCATGTCCGCATTGTTATCCACGGAGAATGCATTTCCGTAGCGATCGAAGGCGATTTCCTTTGGGTTTCTCAGCCCGGTGTGTACTACCTCAAGCCCGCTGCCGTCGCGCTCCATACGGAAGACGGCTCCCTCGTATTGTGCGTAGAGATGCTTGCCTTCTTTGGTTTTCAAATTGTAGCCACGGTCGCCGATGGTGAAGTAGATGCGGTTGTCGGGCCCGAGTGCGAAGCCGTTCAGGTCGTGTCCGCTCAGGCTAACCGAAATGCCGTATCCTTCCTGCAGTGATTGACGTTTATCGGCTTTGAGGTCGCCATTGGTGTCCTCCAGCATCCAGACGTGTGGGATACAGGCGAAGTAGATTTTTCCATCTAGCGCCATCACTCCCGCAGCGGTGCCGTCGAGCGGGTGGTTGAATCCGTCGGCATAGATTTGGCCGAAGTCGGCTTTGCCGTCACCGTTGCGGTCTTCGATCACGCGGATCTTTTCGGAATACTTGGTGTAATACGAGAGAGGTTTTTTATCGGCATGTTTCTTATACATAGCCAGTCGCTCAGCGGTGGACTTCAGTGCGTAATCATCCCCGGTCCAGTGGCCGTTGCGGCGGTTGTCCTCCACTCCACGGGCAAAGCGGTGGGTTTCCGCGATGTATACCCGGCCCTGCTCGTCGATGGAGATTGCCGTGGGGTCCTGCACGTTTGGCTCGCGCGCGAAAAGCGTGGCGGTCACGCCTTCAGGATATTTGATCGTGGAGAGTAGTGCCTTTTCCGGATCTGCTGTAGGTGACTCCTTTGGATTGGCGGTACCCTCGATTTTTGCCGGTTTTTCATCGGTGACAGCGAATGCTGCTAGCGCGGTGGCAAGCAGTGAAATGAGAATAGCAGGGTGAAACTTGAAGAGTGACTTGTTTGTCATGGGGGAGTGGTATTTATTATTGAGCACAATTTTACGAACAAAAAATGCGTGATTTCAAATCATTATGCTTGCTCTGCGTATGTTAGCCGTGATTTTGAGTATTAGTAGTAAGAACTGACACCTATATCCGAATCATGAAAATGAAGAGAGCCGTGAGCAATCAATCTGTGTTATCACCAGGGCAATGGGGCTTAACATTTTTGTTCAGTCTCTTTGTGTTTGGCGTGAGCTCATGTAAAAGCGTAGAGACTAAGGGGGCTGAGACTATTTCGAATAGTGAGTCGCAGGGAATAAAGCGGTCTCCCGAAACCCGACTTAGAGTTGTTTCATACAACGGCTATTTCACCTCGATTTTCCCCAAGGACAATGGCGAGGTCAGAAGTAACAAGTTCATCGGCGCAAAAGGGATCGATGGTGAGGCGCGCTTGCGTCAGTTTGCTAAATGGGCATCGAAAGCGCGAGCCGACATCTGGGTGATGCAGGAAATCATATATCTAAAGGAAGACCAGGCGGATACCTCAGCTGAAGGCATCGGCAAGTATTTCGAGGAAATCACCGGGGACACCTGGTATGCTGCTGCCGATAATCGGGGACGGCTGGTGTTGAGCAAATATCCGATTCTCTGGTCGGGCGCGGTCAAGAACGCGAGGGGAATGGCTGCGCTGATTGATCTCCCGGAAAGTTTGGCTGACGACTTGCTGTTGATCAATCTTCATTTCCTAACGAAGCCACCGGAAGTTCAGGTCAGCCAAGCGACGCGGGCGCTTGATTTTATTGAATCTGTTGGTCGTGGTGAAATTACTGAAATCCCCAAGGATACACCGATTATGATCTGTGGTGATTTTAACAGCGAGCCGAGTGAGAGGCCCTACAACATTCTCACCAAATTAGACCGTGAGGCGAAGCCGAATGATGGCAAGGTCATTCATTGCAATGACCCGAGACCAAAGCAACTAATGTCGGAAGCAAGAGGCACGTTCGGCGAAGTTGTATGGTCGGGTGCCATCGGTAAATCAGACGCTCAACCACCGAGCAGAACCATCGACTACATCTTGCCCGCGAAGGGTTTTATGAAAATCCATCAGGCCTTTCTTTTTAATAGCCTCATCCTACCAGAGAAAACGCTGAGCGAGTATGGTATCGAGCGGGATGCTATTTTGCTGAAACGCGAGGGTAATCGTGAAAAAGTCGATCACCTGCCGGTGTTTCTGGATTTAAAATAACGTGTTTCATTGAAAAATATTTGTTTTACTGCTTTTGCGGCAGAGTCAAGGTTCGGAATTGTAAGTGCGGTGTCAGTCTTCGGAAAACTTTATGAACTAAATATCGTTGATCATACTTATCAAATGAGCCATAATGTCTATGTATGCAAGATGCTGGACTCAGAAAACGTGATTTGCGCACTCGCAACCATACATATCAACTTAATGATGGTGTGCTTTCTATGCGGGAGAGCATGCTAACGGCGGAAGGCCAAATCCAGAAATGATTACTGCATTTCTTGAAGTAGGCACTGAAGTGCTGACATGGATAGGCATCGTCTTGTGCCTTTCGCAGTCGGCAATGTTTTCCGGCTCGAACCTCGCATTCTTTTCACTCGGTCGAATGAGGCTGGAGGCGGAAGTGGAAAAAGGCAACAAGTCAGCTGTGCGAGTGCTGAAGCTAAGGAAGGATTCGAACCTCTTGCTGTGCACGATCCTCTGGGGTAATGTTAGCGTCAATGTGTTACTCGCCTTGCTCAGTGACTCGGTGCTGGCCGGTGTATGGGGGTTTGTCTTCTCGACGGTGGGAATTACCTTCTTTGGTGAGATCATGCCGCAGGCTTACTTTTCCAGACATGCCCTTCGTGTAGGTGCCATGCTGACACCTATAATGCGTATCTATCAGATTTTGCTATTTCCGTTCGCAAAACCCTGCGCCGTCATCCTTGATGGTTGGATTGGCCCGGAAGGACCTACGTTTTACCGGGAGCGCGACATCGAAATCATCCTTGAAAAACATATCAACGAAACTAGTTCCGAGATCAGTGCCAACGAGGGCAGGGGGGCGCTAAATTTTCTGGATCTTGATGACCGCACTATTTCTACCGAGGGGAGTGTTGTTGACGGTGCAACGATCTATCAGTTTGCGGTAAACTTAGATCTTCCAGTCATCCCAAGCCCTGACACTGATGATGGCAAGCAGTTTGTCGAGTCACTGAAAAAACACCCCTCATTATGGGCGGTTATCACCGGTGATCGCGGTGTGCCTCAGTTGGTGCTCGATACTAATCAGTATATGAGCGCGCTCTACACGGCGGAAAGCGAGGTCGATATCTACGCCTATTGTCACCGCCCAATCGTCGTTGAAGATAAGGGTACCACCCTGGACGATGTGCTGGGCGAATTTGTCGTTGAAGCATCCGATAAGGACGACCACGTCGTCGATCGCGATGTTGTTCTGTTCTGGACGGATGGCGAAAAACGCATTGTCACTGGTGCTGATATTTTTGGTCGCCTGCTACGCGGGATCGCTCGGCGGGAAGAGGACTAGAGCCAGGTTTTGCTCTAACTACTTATGTCATTTGCTGACATTTTATTGACTCTGAGTTAAGATTACCACATTTGTTTTAAATGATTATTTGGCATTATGTAACAGTTGATGGCAGTCAGGCACAGGCTGATGAGGGGCAGTTGATGGATCTCGTAGCATCTGGAACGATTTTGCCGACTACGCAGGTGTGGAAGTCTGGAATGGAGACATGGGCTGCGGCCTCATCTGTTTTGGCCACTCTGTTTTCCTCTGGTAGCACACCGCCTCCAATCAATACTCCTGCTGTCCATGGGAGATCACATGAGATTGATTACCAAATTATTGGCGATTCGATTCAAATGGTTGAGGTGGAATTGGATCCGCGGGAGACGGTGGTCGCGGAGGCCGGCTCTATGAACTACATGGAGGATGGAATCTCTTTTGAAGCCAAAATGGGTGATGGCTCTGAGCCAGATTCGGGATTCATGGGTAAGCTCGTTTCCTTGAGTAAGCGAAAGCTTACAGGTGAATCACTCTTCATGACGCACTTTACTAATAATGGTTCAGGTAAAAAACATATAGCTTTTGCAGCACCTTATCCTGGCTCCATTATTCCTGTTGATCTCTCAGAGTTTGATGGACAGCTGCTCTGTCAGAAAGATGCTTTTCTCTGTGCTGCCATGGGTACGAAAATTGGTATAGCCTTTAATAAAAACATAGGAGCTGGTTTGTTCGGTGGTGAAGGGTTCATTCTTCAGAAACTCATGGGAGACGGTATGGCATTCATCCATGCTGGAGGTACGATCATTAAAAAAGAATTAAAGGGTGAGAAACTGCTGGTTGACACAGGTTGTCTGGTGGCGTTCACCAATGGTATCAATTACAACATCGAGCGCGCTGGGAATTTAAAGTCGATGGTATTTGGTGGCGAAGGACTTTTCCTTGCCACCTTAGAAGGTATGGGAACGGTCTGGCTGCAGAGCATGCCATTTGCACGCCTCGCCCACCGTATCACTGGGATGTATTCCTCGGGACAGGGCGAAGGATCTGTCATTGGCGGTTTGGGCGACCTCTTTGGTGACTGATTTTCGGGTTTGTGCTGCCTGGGCTAATAGGAAATCACCACGTTTATCGGGACGTCGCCCAATAGGTCCCGGCCATTTAGGTCGGAGAGCTCGATCAGGAATGAAGCCGCGACGAGGTTGGCTTCGAGTTGTTCGATTAGTTTGATTGCTGCTGCTGCGGTTCCCCCTGTGGCTAACAAGTCATCGATGAGCAAGACACTCTCGCCCGGTAGGATGGCATCTTTGTGGATCTCTACAACATTCTCACCATATTCCAGGGAGTATGCCATTTCGTGAGTTTCCCACGGGAGCTTTCCCTTTTTACGCACAGGCACAAAGCCCGCATCAAGGTTTAAAGCGACGGGTGCTGCAAAAATAAATCCTCGGGCGTCGATACCGACTACTTTGTCGATCTTGGTTCCTCCGGATGTGGCGGTCAGTTCATTGATGGAATGCCGCAATAGAGCGGGATCGGACAGCACGTGGGAGATGTCCTTGAAGAGGATGCCGGGTTTCGGGAAATCGGGCACGTCGCGAATGTTGTCGCTGAGAAGTTGGGAAATGGTGGCCATAACGGTTATGCTAAACGCTAAGTTCAAAACTCCAAATACCAAAATGCAAGATTCTCAAGTTTACACAATATTTACAGACAAACCGTAGGCAGGATGGTAACTTCCAATAATATTTTTGTTGAGAGAGAGTTCATTATGAAAGAAAATCCAGTCATTTTAGTAGCCGAGGACGATAATGCAGTGCGGCAGGGCGTCGTGGATGCCCTGAGCTTCGCGGGTTATGAAGTGATCTCGGCTGCGGACGGCCGAGAAGGAATGGAAAAGGCCCTGAGGGCGTCCTACCAGCTTCTTCTGCTTGATCTGGTTATGCCGCACTATAGCGGATTTGAAGTGCTCGAGGCACTGCGTAAGGAACGCCCGGGCCAGCCGGTCATTATCCTGTCGGCCCGGGGTGAGGAAGCGGAGCGGGTGAAAGGTCTGACGATGGGTGCGGACGATTATGTGGTGAAGCCATTCAGCGTACGCGAACTCCTTGCGCGCGTGAATGCGGTGCTACGACGAAGCAGTGAGCGTATGGTTGGTGATAATAGTTTTCAATACGATGGAGGTGAAGTGGATTTTTCCCGCAGGGTGATTCAGCTTGCAGACGGCGACCGCAAGGAACTTTCCGAGCGGGAGGGGGGCTTGTTGAAGTATCTCCTTTCTAACAAAGGTCGTGCTGTAGCGCGCGAAGAGCTGTTGCAGCAAGTCTGGCGTATCGACCCGAAAAACATTGAGACCCGCACCATTGACATGCACGTGGCACACCTACGCGAGAAGCTCGGTGAAAAGGGCCCGGATGTTGTGGTGACTGTGCGGGGAAAAGGGTATATGATCGAGTAAGTCTCAACTAACAAACTCAAAAAAAATATGAATCGACCTTGGGTCATATGGTGTGTTTCCGGGCTGATTGCCTTACTGGTATTCGGGGCGATGGGTGTGATTACTCGTCACACGCTCGGACTGGAAAAGGAGACCGTCCAGGCTGAGGCGAAGGCTGAACTGGAGGGACGGATACGCATCGCGCTCTGGCGAATGGACACCTACGCGGCTGGAATTTTGGCTGAGGAAAATAACCGTCCTGCGTGGCATTTTCGGGATGTGGATATGCAGCGGGCAAACCGCCTGACGCCCTTGAATGTGGATGTTCCTGAGAATGTGATATTGCACTTCCAGATCGACAATGGAAACCTCACCACACCACAGGTCAATGGCTGGAGCGAGGTGAAAAGCGCCTGGAGCAGCGATCTGTTACCCGTGCAGCAGGGAGTGAAGCTTTCGGCAATGAATAAGGATAATTTTCAGAGTCTGAAGAACCTTATTTATGATGATGCTACTTTCATGGGATGGCAGGCAAAGCGAAACGTTCAGACCGATCTTGGGGACAATAACCTCGGTGTGATTTGTGCTGTGGCGTCCCGTCTCGGAACCGCGGGGGAAATGATAGACCTTCCATCTCCTGAGGTTCGGGAACAGATGGAAACTGCGCAACAGCAGCGGATTGCAAACCCCCAGGCCAAGGTGCGTGGAATGAGGGATTATCAGGTGAACTACAACGCTGCTGAAAAAGCCAAGCGTAAGGAGATCGTGCAGAAGTGGGTGGGGATCAGTGATGTTAATAGAAAATCATGGGGACAGGAATTGGGGGAAGGTGCCTCTCAGACTGCTGACAAAGAGAATCCATTACCTGTGTCACCTAAGTCCTCGGTTGCCAAGGGTGATTTGGCATCGCGCGACAAGGCGCAGGTTGCTCAGAATTTAGCAGACTCAGCGGATGATTCGATGCTTCAACGTGCGTTGAAGGCCGATCAAGACGCCGTGGAAGGTGCCCACCAATCACCGCTTCGCCCCGTTTGGATCGGCGGTGAGCTGGTGCTCGTCCGGCAGGTGCAGGATGCTCAAGGAAAGCGGGTGCAGGGGGTGTGGCTTGATGCTGCTAGTATTCGCAACGAACTGACGAATAGTATCAGCGACCTGCTGCCGGAAGCCCGGCTGGAACCAGTGAAGCAGGGGGTGAAAATTTTGCTGGGTGAAACCCCTGACCCGAGCGCCAACGAACCCATGGTGCTCGCAGCCCTGCCCTGGCGGTTGCTCCAGGGTGAAGTTGCAGTTGTGTCTCCAGGTGGCTGGACGCCTATGCGTAAGACGCTGGCCGTAGCATGGGTGGGAGCGGTTCTAGCTGCACTTGCCGCTATGGTTCTTCTGCGTGGTGTGGTGAAGCTGAGCGAGCGCCGGGCGTCCTTTGTTTCCTCCGTCACTCACGAGCTGCGCACGCCTCTAACAACATTTAGTCTCTATTCGGATTTACTTGCCGAGGGCATGGTGCAGGACGAGGAAAAGAAACAAGCCTACCTCGATACCTTGCGTAAGGAATCGGCGCGCCTAACACATTTGGTGGAGAATGTGCTCGCATACTCGCGCATCGAGAGGGGAAGCGCACGGGCACGTGTCGAGCAAGTGGAGGTGGGCGCTCTCATTGACAGAATGTGCGAGCGACTCAGAAAACGTGCAGAGGAAGTTGGTATGGAATTACGTTGCGAAGTGCCGGGGGAGCTTGCACGACTCACGGTAGAAGTCGATACCACAGCGGTTGAGCAGATTATTTTTAACCTCGTGGATAACGCGAGCAAGTACGCCAGCGGAGAAGGCTGCGGTAAGATCATTACATTGCGCGCGCTAGAGCGAGGAAGGCAAGTTGTTTTTCAGGTGAGCGACCTAGGGAAAGGTATTCTGGTTGGGGAACGAAACAGGCTGTTTCGCGCCTTCCACAAGTCTGCGCAAGAGGCTGCCCACACAAAACCCGGAGTGGGTCTTGGTCTTGCGCTTTCCAGGCGCCTGGCCCGTGCCTTGGGCGGTGACCTACGCATCGTCGATAGTGACGAGGGTGCATGTTTCGAGCTACAACTCAGTCATTGATCTTGCTTCTTATCCGGTGTTTCTCCAGTCTCTGGAGCGTGTCAAGCAGAGGATGGATTTATGATATTGCCAGCGCATGTGCAGCGGCTGGTATCCGTGAGTATGTGGTCTGCGCTGGTGCGCGGAACATGCCGCTGGTGGCAGCACTCTGTGAGTTAGAACAGTCTGGCGATACGGAAGAGCTCAAAGTATGGAATCATTTTGAGGAGCGTGCTGCGGGGTTTTTTGCGCTCGGCAGAACCGTAGCTTCTGGTGAGCCGTGCGCGGTTGTGACTACCTCTGGAACTGCCGTTGCGGAACTTCTTCCGGCAGTGATCGAGGCACATTACCAGAGGCGACCGTTGGTAGTGATTTCGGCGGATCGCCCTGCGAATTTCAGAGGAACGGGTGCGCCGCAAGCCATCGAGCAGGTTGGAATATTTGGGAATTACGCATCAGGTTGTGAGGATGTTAGCTGGAGTGATGTGATTGATTTGTTAGTGGGCTGGGATGGTGTGAATCCATGGCACATGAATGTCTGTGTTGAGGAAGCCGATCTGGCATCTTTCTCTGAAAATCCACGGCTTTCTAAAGTGCGCATTGCCGCTGATGGACCAGCACGAGAAAACATCGACGTGCGTCCGGTTTTGGAGGTGGTTGCTGATGCTTGGCGTGGTCTGGTGGTGATGCTCGGTGGTCTTGAACCCGAGGATCGCGAAGAGGTATGGCATTTCCTGCGTGATCTTGGTGTGCCTGTGCTAGCGGATAGTACCAGTGGCTTGCGCGAGGTGCTCGGTAAACTGGTGATACATGATGGCGACCGGATTCTAAAAAGACAACCGCCTGCGAATGTGCTACGTATCGGTGAAGTGCCGGTTGGGCGTTTCTGGCGTGATCTGGAGGAACTGCCGAATGTCAATGTCGTGTCGTTGAGTCGTACGGGTTTTGCAGGCATGGCACGCTCGAGCAAAGTCATTACCGGTGACATCTCTCGCTTAGTTCGGGCGTTGGGAAGTGTGAGTCATGCGGGTGACGGCCAAGATTATCTGAAAATAGCCAAACGTCCTAGCGGGAAAATCACGGATCTGTTAGATTCGTTTCCAGAGAGCGAACCTGGCATGGTGCGCACCCTCTCGGTGATGGCGACTATGGGAACGAGCCTTTATCTGGGGAATAGTTTACCGATACGCGAATGGAATGATTTTGCTCAGTGCAATGTGCCTTATGAACTCGTGCGTGCCAACCGTGGTGCCAACGGAATCGATGGTCAAATTGCCAGTTGGCTTGGTTCGACTGCGCATGCAGAGGATGCGTGGGGTGTGTTTGGTGATTTAACAGCGATGTATGATATGTCCGCCCCATCACTATTGGGCCAGGTTGAGTGTCGGGGTAGAATGCTCGTTATAATTAACAATGGGGGAGGGAAAATTTTTGAACGCCTACCTGCAGTACAAAATTTAGATCGACGCGCCAGTGAGTTAGTTGTGAACACGCACGCGAATGGTTTTCGTGATTGGGCTTCAATGTGGGGGATGAACTATGTATGCGTGCGTGGTATGGAAGAATTTGATTTTGACCCTGCAGGTATGACAACCGTCGTGGAAATCATCCCAGATTCTGATCAGACCAAGGCGTTCTGGCAGGCTTGGAAATCAATCTAACCAAGCTCAATATTGTCAATCAGGCGCACCTTGCCATAGAATACAGCTGTGGCCATAATGGCAGGTTGGTTGACGCTTTTGATGGGTTCTAGTGAGTCGGCATCAAGTATTTCCAAATAATCGATCTGTGCACCTTGTTTAGATGTTTGGATTGAATTGTTTGCAATTTCAACAAGCTGAGCAACAGAAGTTTCACCCGCTATATGACATTTTTTTGCGGCTAGCATAGCTCTGCGAATTCTCGAAGCATCATTGTATTGCTCTGGGGTGAGAAGTGCATTACGTGATGAGAGTGCAACACCGTTGGTATCTCGCACGGTATCGATAGCTTCAATACGGATCTGTAAGTTCAAATCTCTAATCATACGCCGAATGATGGAGAGTTGCTGGTAGTCTTTTTTTCCGAATACAGCAATGTCTGCGCTGCTGAGGTTGAAAAGTTTCAATACGATGGTGCATACTCCGTTGAAGTGACCTGGGCGCGCAGCTCCGCAGAGTCTTGTCGCTAATGAATTCTCAATCACCGCCACTGAGTGGTTCGGTTGATACATTGAGGTAGGATCTGGAGCGAAAACGATATCAACACCCTCGGCTTGGCATTTTTTAAGATCCTGATCAATAGTTCGAGGGTAGTTATCAAGATCCTCTATTCGATCGAACTGAGAAGGATTTACGAATAAGCTAACAATTACGCAGCCATTTGTGCCTGACAATTTGCGCGCCTGGCGGATAAGCTCCAAATGCCCATCATGCAATGCGCCCATAGTGGGAACAAGGGTAGATAGCCCTTTACCCGCTGTTTTGAGAGTCTCAGTGATGAGATCATTTTTTGTTTTGATGATTTTCACGAGATTGCTGGGGGATAGGTATTGACGTGAAGGATGAAATTGTTCAGCCTTATGAATGTGCACGATATTACTGTGCCCACCAAATACCACCATAATTATCCAGTAATCTACTATGAAAAAATATATTCAACTCTCCCTGATTTTGTGCATTTTTGCTACGATTTCGATGGGAACATCTAATGCACAGCGACTTAAGATCGCGACAGTGGACATACAAAAGCTTTTTAAAGAATACCACCGCACTACAGAAGAGCAGCAGAAGTTTAGTGAGGAGTTTGCTCGTATTCAAAAAGAAAATAATGAGCGTCTTGCAGGTATTCGTAAGCTGGAGGAGGACCTTCAAGTGCTTAAGAAGAAAATCGAGGATCCTACACTCAGTGACAGCGTGAAGCGCGAGAAGTCAAAAGAGTTCCAATTAAAGCTCGATGAGGCAAAGGCGATGGATCGTGAACGTCGCGAATTTTTGGGTCGTCGCACGCGTGCCCTAGAACTCAAGAAGCAGGCAAGTATGCAGGGTATTCTTGAGGAAATCCGTAAGCGTATTGTAGATCACTCGAAGAAAGAAGACTTCGACTTTGTGCTCGATAAGTCTGGTCTAAGTGCAAACCAAGTACCATTTCTCCTCTACACTAAAGATGCTACCAACATAACTGCTACTCTACTTGAGGAGCTAGCCAAGGACGCCCCAGCCAAGCAATAGTTGGCTGATTTTCAACATATCTCACCACACCCTTCTCCCCATGACGTGGGAGCAGGGTGTTTTTTTACTTGGATGATTTTGGGATGATATTGACGCTCGTATTGATTCTGTGCAATTTTGCTTACATGCTAATATTCATCAAACTTGCAAGACAACCTACGGATGATAAAAACTAACAAGCGATTGAGGATGATTATATGGCTCGCGATAATTGTAGAACTATTCGTTGGTGTTATTGTTCATGCAGCACAGCCCATCATTACGGCGTCAGAGATGCAGGCATTGTTCAACGACCAACAAACTAACACTACCGCTAGAATTAGTTTCAAAGCTGAAAACAAAAGGATAGCAGCAGTTACTATAATACTGGAAAACTTTGAGAGTTGGTTCCGGCAGGGAGGAATCATTAACAGATAATTATTGGCATTATCATGACGCCGTTAATGCGAAAAATATTTGGAATGAACTGGCTGCTAGTGCTTACCATGCTAGCCTTGGCTATTTTTGGAGTCTATGCAATTGAGAGCGCGGCTAGGCATTTACCCCAGGGTGGTGAGCACTACGCCAATATGCATAAGAAGTGGATTATTTTAGGTTTTGTTGTTTTTATGGTAACGGCACTCATCGATTACCGTTGGATTCGTTGGCTTGGTATTCCGATGTATCTTGCTGGTCTTACCCTGATGATTGTGGCAATGAAATCTGGTAATGAAGTCCATCAGATTCAACTAGGTGGACTTTCATTTCAACCGACCCAGCTGGGAATAGCGGGGGGGATTGTCTTGATTGGTTCTCTGTTGCAGGATTTGCCGCGTCTGCATCCGCTGTTCAAGCTTCCATTACTCAAAGTTATAATTATCGGCTTGCTGGCCGGAATACCCTTTCTGGTAGTGGTGCAAATGGGGGATATGGGATCGGCGATGGTATGGCTACCAGTCACGGCGGTGATCATGTTTGCAGGCGGTATTCCATATCGTTATTTATTATTCATGGGAATTGTGGGTTTTGGATTAATGGCCATCGTCTATTTTGTGATTTTACCAAAGGAGTCTGAACGGGGGGCTGGTCGAATTGAGCTCTATCTCGACATGCTCAACGAGCGTGAAGTCGATATTAATGGTGATGCTTATGCTCCTTATTGGGTATCCACATCCATCGGCAAAGCCGGTTATAAGGGTATTGGATGGAATGCTAACAGCCAACGTGGGTCATTACACGACAAGAAGTATATCCCCTGGAAAACTGCTCATAACGACTTTATTTTTGCAGTCATAGGCGAAGAACAAGGGTTTCGTGGGAGTATGTTATTGATCACCGGATACTCATTATTATTAATCCAGTGTTTATTCATCGCCTTTTATAGTCGGGATAGTTCTGGTAGAATCATTGCTGCTGCGGTTGTGGCGCTGCTCTTTGCTCACATATTTGAAAATATTGGCATGTGCGTGCTTCTTACCCCGATTACTGGTATACCACTACCACTGGTAAGCTATTCCGGAACATTTGTGGTGATGTGTATGTTTTTGTTAGGTTTGGTGCAAAGCATATGGGTGCACCGTAATGTTCAGCTTGCTGAGCCTGTGGAGGAGCCAGAACGCAGAAGTTTCATATAATCTTCAATATCCTACTGTGTATGCGAGGAGTCATCCTCCCACGGGGTATTGCGCACCTCTTTTGAGTCAGGATGCATGATGTCTTTCTGAACTCCTTTTTTTCTGGCGATTGAACGCCGAAACCTACGATATTCCTCGTGCATCAGACTGTTTACGTAGTCAAATGTAATTGCTAGTGACAGCATCAGAGGCAACATGATCAATAAATGATAAAGTGATTCCTCAAGTTGATTCGTCAGTATGGCACCAATGCCAATATAAATTTCCCAGCAGGCTACCAAAATAGTGGCCAAAGTTCCTAGGGTCAGGATGAATTGGCGCATATCAAATTATTCATTGAAAATTACCACTCAATCGCTGTGGCTGCCCAAGTAAGTCCGGCACCAAAGACAACTAGGATGATGTTATCGCCCCGCTCAAATTTACCTTCACGGTGAGCTTCGTCTAGCGCGATAGCAACAGCTGCGGCGGAGGTATTGCCATACTTGTGTAAGTTAACATAAACCTTTTCATTAGGTATGGTCAACCGGTCGGCTATGGCGTCGATAATACGGAGATTAGCTTGGTGTGGAACAATCAGCTTGATGTCGTCAGGGGTGAGTCCAGCGCGTTCAATGACTTTTTCAGCAGCATTTCGCATGGCATTGACTGCAAGCTTAAAGACCTCACGACCCTGCATCGAAAGCGTGTTAAGATGCTGGTCTGCATTTGATTTGTTGATTGGGCAGGCCGAACCTCCTCCACTAATCTTCAGCAGATTTGTGTGCCGGCCGTCACTTCCGGTCTCAGTGGCAATGATTCGGCCTTCGTCGCATTTAGATTTACGTAGCACGGCAGCCCCTGCTCCATCACCAAAGAGTACACAGGTGTTACGATCCTCCCAGTTGGTCACCGATGACAGTTTTTCTGCACCCACTATTAGAGCATTTTCATATGCACCATCGGATATCAGTCGGCGAGCGATTTTCATTGCATATAGAAACCCAGAGCATGCAGCGGAAATATCAAAGGCAACGGCTGTGTGCGCACCTAGATCCCTCTGCACGTAACATGCTGTAGCGGGTGTGGGTGTGTCTGGTGTTATCGTAGCGACTATAATTAATTGCACATCTTCATAGGCGATGCCGGCTTGGTCGAGGGCTTTCTGACCAGCTTTAGTTGCCATGTCAGAGGTGAACTCATCGTCCGCTGCGATTCGCCGCTCCTTGATGCCGGTACGGCTTGTGATCCACTCATTGCTGGTGTCGACTATTTTTGCTAAGTCGTCATTAGTAAGGATACGTTTGGGTAGGTAACTGCCGGTTCCGGCAATTGTGACTGGGTGGTCGGTAGCTTCACTCATAGGAAATCAGACAGTACTCGCTACGACGAAATGTAGCCATTATTCAGCGGATGAACAGCTTTATGTCAGTCTAGGGGCGGTTGATTTCCGCTAGTGCCGTTTCAATGTGAGGGTTCACTTCTAGACTTACTGTTTCACATGCTACTCGGATAGCATTTTCAATGGCTAGTGCTGATGACCCACCGTGTCCGATAATGCATACACCGTTAACACCGAGCAGCGGCGATCCACCAACGTATTCATAACTACTCTTTTTTTTCACCGCCTTGAATGCGCCACTTGCAATGGCTGCTCCCATGATGCGAAAAGGGCTACGTTTAAATTCCAGTTTAAGCCATTTAGACATTGCTTTGGCGGTTGCCTCACATGTTTTGAGGATGATATTTCCAGTGAAACCATCGCACAACACGACATCTAGTTTGCTGTCGAATAAATCGTGCCCTTCAACATTGCCGATGAAATCAAATGGGGCTCGATTGGTTGACTCAAGATGTTTAAGTAGGGCGAATGTTTCCTTAGTGAAGGTTGTGCCTTTTTCATCTTCTTCGCCATTAGACATGAGCCCAACGCGTGGGCGCTCAACTTCGAGAACTTTATTGGCATAGACGGCGCCCATGAGAGCGTAAGTTACAAGATGCTGAGGTTTGGCTTCGGGGTTAGCCCCTGCATCCAGAAGTTGGCAAATTCCATGTTCGTTTGGGATTGCCGTGGCTATGCCTGCTCGTTCTACGCCCTTGAGTGTCCGCAATTTGACAGTAGCAGCGGCTACGGCGGCACCAGTGTTTCCGGCGCTGACTACTGCGTCCGCATCACCCGACTTGACTAAATCGGTAGCTACTGAGATGGATGACTTTTTTTTCCGGCGTAGTGCCTTTGCTCCGGACTCGTCCATGGCAACCACCTCAGGTGCATGAACAATCTTGATGCGGGTGTCCGTAATACCGTGTTTCTTGACCAGTTGACCAATCACTTCGGAGTCACCGACCAGATAGAGTTGATCGATATTCTTATTAATTTTTAGCGCATCGCGTGCGCCCACAATGTTGACCTCAGGTGCGAGATCTCCGCCCATGGCATCAAGTGCGATATTCATAAAAAAAAATTATAGGTTACGGGTAGCCAGGTAAATCTTGAAAATATTGATGGCTATGGAGGCGAATGGGTAGATACAAAACGAGCGAAATGCTGAGGCATTCCGCTGCGATGAATGATTAAGCCAGTGACGAATTCCTCGTTAGAGGGCATCTACTTCGATCACCTGCCGCTCGCGATAGGTGCCGCAGTGCGGGCATGCGATGTGTGAGGGAACGCGGCTCTCGCACTCAGGGCATGTCTTCAGCTTGGGTGCGCGCCAGCGGTTTGCTCCGCGGCGCATCTTTTGTTTCATTTTTGATGTTCTGCGTTTGGGTACTGCCATGATGGTGGTTGGTTAAATGATTGATTTTTTTTTAGGGATGAGTGTCTTGCCTCTCCATGATTACGACTTAGGTGGGCCGTTTTGAATTCCGTCCAAGGCATCCCAAGGATTGGGTGCCTCGTCTCGGGAGTGGGTCTTTACATCATCTCCACTGGGTTTGTCTACTGCTAAATACCTAGAATCCACTTCGCATGTCATCGGCAAGTCTGCCTCGTCACAACGTGGATAATCTGGGAAACGAATTACCACTTCTTCACGCAAATGATCTGCAAGGTCCACTTGATCACCGGTTAGTTCGATACTTAAGTCAAAAGATTTAACATGAATTGTCTGCTCAAATCTTTGGAGCGTGCGCACGCACGTGAAAATCATTTTGAGGCTGAGGCTGCCGCGCACCAAAAGTTCAGAATCAAATTTCTGTAGGTGTAGATCATATTCTAGTGGGCCGGCGGCGCTGGAGTCACTGTTCGATAGATCTATGGTCACGCTGTCCAAGTCACCTGAGAAAAATTTCCCTTCTTCGGGTAGGGTAGTGGTGTCAATGGTGATATTTTTGTCCATAAACTTGAGGGGATTAGGATGCGCTCAGGCGGATTGCTTTGTCTTGCCGTGGTATTGTTTTGCCAATAACCACGGCGCAAGGAGCTCCTGACTCCTCGAGTGTATCCATGACAGCGTTCAAATTATCTGAGGGAACACTCAGGAGCAGGCCGCCGGAGGTTTGAGCATCAGCAGCAATAAGTTGCAGTGCGTCGCTGACATTGTCTGAAATATCTAAGTGGGGCATAGCATAATCAAGGTTTTTGTGGCTGCCTCCCGGGACGCAGTCAGCATTGACGTGCTGCATAACCTCTGGCGACATGACCGGTAGTAGCGATGCATCTATCTCGGCAGAGACTCCACTACCGTCACAAAGTTCGAGGAGGTGACCTGCTAGTCCGAATCCTGTAATGTCAGTGCAACAGCGAATCAGTCCACGCTCGGCAAGTGCTGTCCCCGGTTTGTTTAGCGTCGCCATTAGTTCGCTGGCACATTTGGCGAGCTCATCCGAGCAAACCCCTCGTTTGATTGCAGTAGAGACAATACCACTGCCGAGAGGTTTGGTGATGATTAAAATCTCTCCCGCTTTGGCATTTGTGTTGGCGAGATAGCGCTCAGGATGCACGATGCCGGTTACCGCCAAACCATAGATTGGTTCTGGGTTTTTGATGGTATGTCCGCCAAGCAGGCTACATTCTGCTTCGACGCACATTTCTGCGCCCCCGTGAAATATTTGTTTTATGGTATCATTGTCGATGATGTCCGATGGCATACCAGCAATGGCGAGAGCAGTTAGTGGGCTGCCGCCCATGGCATAAACGTCAGAGAGTGAGTTTGCGGCGGCTATTCGGCCATAGAGCCTCGGATCATCCACTATTGGGGTGAAAAAATCCGTCGTCTGTACTAGTGCGAGCTCGTCGTTGATTTTAAAAATGCCAGCGTCGTCGGCAGTAGCCGAGCCTACAAGCAATCGATCGTTCTCGTATTGTGGCAACCCATGCAGAACCTGCGCGAGTGACTTAGGGTCGAGTTTGGACGCTCATCCTGCGCAAGATGCAAGAGAAGTGAGGCGTAAGTTTTCTTTTTTGGTCATTATGAATTTGGCTGTGACTGCTGCTTTCTACAATGTAACCTTCCAGCATGCAAGTTTCTGATCGCAATTCATAGAGTCGATGGTTGTGTAAGATTTCATTTTTTGCTTCTAGGATAATTGAAATTCTGCAAAGTATTCATCCCCCCCCTTTTATGAGCGAAAAAATTACTAGTCCAAATATGCTGGTTTGCAAACCCACCAGTTGGTTTCTGTGGCGTGCCCTTGCTATGCTTACCATGTTTAGTGTGTTTAGTATTTTGTTCTTCAAGGATGGCATGTGGGGTTACCGTGAAAAAAATCTACACTATTATGTGCATGATGCATTTGTTCAGGCTGGAAAAGATTTCCAGAAAATGAACATGCCCAACGAATTAGATTGGAAGAATTATGTATCGGCAAAGAAAGTTAAGTTCCCCAATGATGCTGCGGCTATTCTACCTCTCGCTACCCAATTTGATATGCCATGGCCAGAGGAGATAGCCGAGGGATACGGTGTGTTGTCGGATATAGGTGGTCAGACTGGTGCTGCCAAGCTATGGGAAGATTATAGCGGGGTTCGCAAGTGGAGCTCGGAGACTGAGGACAAGCCATTTAAGAAAGGAAAAATCAAGGAGCAGTTTGTTGCCTTTGGTGTGACTGGGCTACTCTTTGCGGTTACGTTGTTTTTCTTAATTCGTACAATGAATCGCAGCATCAGCGCTGATGAAGAGGCGCTATATTCCCAGGATGGTATCAAAATTGCCTACACCGATATGGTGAGGTTTGATATACGCAAGTGGGACAGCAAGGGTATTGCTTTGATTTATTACAAGCAGGGTGATGAGGAAAAGAAAGCAAAGATCGATGGCATGGTTTACGGGCAATTCAAGGAGGAGGACGGAGCCCCTGCAGAAAAATTATTTGCCCATGTTATGAATCGATTCAAAGGTGAGGTCATTGAATATACAAGTGACGGTGATGAGCAGACATCAGATGATTTTGTAGCGGGTATTAGCGATGACAATAAAGATAGCGATTAATGATTTTATATGATTGCCAAATCTCATTCTCAACGTTAAATCATCCCTATCAACTAAACAGAATTTATGTCTGAAAATACCGAAGCAAAAGTAAAAGATATTATCGTCGAGCAACTCGGCGTGAACGCCGAACAAGTTAAGCCAGATGCTAAGTTCATCGATGACCTTGGTGCTGATTCCCTCGACACCGTCGAGCTTGTAATGGCCTTTGAGGAAGAGTTCGGAATTGAGGTTCCAGATGAAGATGCTGAGAAGCTACAAAGCGTTGGTGATGTTATCACCTACGTCAACAGTGCCTCCTAATTCTCATAGATGCAATTTTTAATGGGCAGGCTCTTTGAGGGCCTGCCCTTTTTGTTGCATTGATGAGTAATCGAGTCGAATATAGTCCCAGCAAGATTCTTATTTCATCACTATAAACATTCTTAACGTGGAACACTCACCAGATAGTATTCAATATGCCATGGAAACAGCGCGGCTGATTCACGAGCCAGATCGCAGGATCGACACCTTCGGTGCGACACGTTTCAAATTCACTATGCTAAGTGAGCCCATGGATTCCGTAGATCAAGTCCGCCTCCGACACGGTGAGATGGAAGCTCAAAAACCTCAAATCATTCGTCCCGAGGGTATGGATGGTGTTGAACTAGATGGATTTCATGAAAAAGCCAGTGAATACATGGACTGGCTAAAAGCAAAAAATCTTGAGCCAGTCTTTTTTCAGTATGGGTTCATGTTCAAGCGCGGCAACGTAACCGAAGAGCTACTGCATGATTCTTTGAGTGCAGTTCGTGGGCGTGTATTAGATGATGTGCGATCAACTGGAGACCCCATGCTTGCCGTGATGGAAGGCGTAGATGACGCGTGGGAAGTTTGTTTGCTGAAGTTTGCTATAGAGATGATAGGCAAATCATCGGATATCAACACTTTCGATTTTAAACGCAGGGGTTTGCTGTAAGCTGATATTTGAGTGGAAAAAGCTGCCTTTTTCTTTATGATTCAACGTATGCGCATTCTTATCCTCGTTAAGGCGGTTGCGGCACTTCTTGTATTGGGTGTCATGGGAGGTACCGCCTACTTAATGCAGGAATACACAGGCACCATTAAGGACATGCCGGCAGCGATGATGGAACGACAGGAGGAAATTGAAATCACGCTGAAAAAAAAAGCAGATCAAGGAGTTCTTGCAGATAATGAGCCAGGTGAAAAAGCATACCAGCGGGCGAAGGAGCTACTCGCCATGGAGTCGATGGTGGAAGCTGAAGAAAAGTTGAAATACATCGTGAGCTTCTATCCATCTGCCAAGTCTGCAGCCGAGGCGCGCCGAATACTCGGTGAGATCAACGTTGATCGGTTACTTGATCCCGAGTGGCCGGAAGGAAAGAAAGTCATCATGGTGAAAAGCGGTGATAACTATACTGGAATCATCAGAAAACATGAGACCACTTTTGATAGCCTCATTCATCTCAGCGGATTAACGAAGACCGAACACAACCGGTTACGTATTGGGCAAAAACTTATAGTGATGCCGCTTGATTTGCGCATGGTTATCAATATTCGTCGTAAAACACTTACGCTCTGGCGTGGCGGCGAGTTTGTAAAAGAATATCAAATACGCAGAATTTCTTACCAAGCAAAAGGCGGCGTTAGCCAACTCAAAATCGGCTCTATTCGTGGCTGGTATCGTAATGCTCTCTACCCTATCCATTCTCCCCACTATCGTGCTGCCAGCAAGGTCATCATGCTGAGTGATAAATCGCTTTCCATTCGGGCCATGCCAGAGAATAATAAAGACGACTTAGGTTACGGGTTCTACTTGGACCCAATAGATGTCGAGGAGCTTCCTTTGCTGCTTCGTTCAGGTAACGCCGTTGAAATCAGAAGCTAAATACCCAAAACTTCAAACTGTAAAACTTTACTATGAAACCACTCGATTTTGAAAAGCCCATCGTTGAACTTGAAAACCAGATCGAAAAACTTAAGCATAAAGCTGAATCTCAAAAAATTGATATGTCTGATGAGATTGAGGCCATGGAACAAAAACTCACTGATACTCGGAATAGTATCTATGATAACTTGTCACCATGGCAGCGTGTGCAAATCGCACGTCATACCAATCGCCCATTCATGCTCGACTATATTTCACACGTTTTTGATGATTTTTGTGAACTTCATGGTGATCGCCACATAGGTGATGATCATGCTATGCCGGGCGGATTCGCTACACTCGGCGGTCAGCGTGTCGTCGTCATTGGTCATCAAAAAGGCAGGGACACCAAAGAAAATCTCATGCGTAACTTTGGCAGCGCCCATCCTGAAGGATACCGCAAATCATTGCGCCTAATGAAGCTGGCCGAGAAGTTCGGGCTTCCCGTGGTGGCTCTCATTGACACACCCGGTGCGTTTCCGGGTATTGGTGCGGAGGAAAGAAATATTGCTGAGGCGATAGGATTCAACCTGCGCGAGATGATGAGACTGAAGACGCCTACAGTCGCTGTCGTATTGGGTGAGGGTGGCTCTGGTGGTGCCTTAGGGATTGGCGTCACCGACCGTGTTTTGATGATGGAAAATGCATATTACTCGGTGATTAGCCCCGAAGGCTGTGCTGCCATTCTCTGGAAACACCGCAAACACGCACCCGAGGCCGCCGAGGCGATGAAAATCGCAGCTCCTGATCTAGGTAAACTCAACCTCATCGATGAGGTAATCCCCGAGCCCAAAGGTGGAGCCCACACCGATCACGTCCAAACCGCTGAAAACTTGTGTCACGCGGTGAGTACCCAGATCCATGCTCTCCAAGAACTTAGCATGGATGATTTGTTAGATCAGCGTTATCAGAAATTTCGTGCATATGGTGAGTGGCAGGCGGAAGCGTAGCCTCTAGAATGCAATTTTTTGTTGGGTTAAGACAGATCTAATCGCAGCGCAATATACGTGTGCTTGGCCTCGAACGTGAAGCCGATTAGATAGTTTACCTTCGCATACTGGTATTCCGTAGTTTGCTTCTAACAATTTCAGAAACAAAATCTCCAATGATAACAATGCAGGCACTCAGAAGAATGAAAAACAGCCATTCATCATAGTTATCTCTGGCTCTTGCTTCATCAATGAGAAAACCTAAAGAGCTGATACCAAGAAGACCCAGAACCGTAGCATCACGGATGCACGTTTCCCAGCGATAGAAAAAATACAAAACCATACGGTTAAAGTAAGCGGGAAGAATTGAGAACAAGTATCCCTGCAGACGGTTTCCACCCTGGGCAAGCTGAACTTTGGAGTGATTTAAATCTGAGTGATCGGCAAGTTCTCCCCCGAGTCGACCGACAATACCATAATTGTGGATAGCGAGCCCCAAGATGAGGGGCCAAGCAGTGGGGCCAAGCATTTGAAGTAGCAGAAAGGCTAGAAGGAATTCAGGCATGCTGCGGCAGAGAATAAAGAGAGCCCGCAAAAACAGAGAGATAAGCATATGGAGCAAATTCAATCCACGATTATTGCCAGCGTGAATACCGTAAGGTTTCGCTTCATTGAGAGATCTAGAACTCCACGGCAAGGTTATTAAACCTACTAGAAAGGCGAGTATCATGGCGGCAGTGCCGATGTAGAGCGTCTGTAGCGAGGCCTCCACGCCTTGCTCCAAGAAAAGCTGCTTTGCCCACGGTATGGCATCGCTCCAGTTACCGGATTGTTGCACTGGATAGGGTGTGATTTCCTTGGTGAAAAAACGATCTAGATTAGATAAGCGCTGTTCCCAGCTAAGTTCTGATAATAGGGGTTCGCCTGTGCTCCAAGAAATAGTAGTGAGGATGATAGCAAAGATAGCGGTTATTTTTGAGAGCCATCGCTTCGGTTGAACTCGGTGTAGTGATCCCGGTGAAAGGTCATCAGGGAGCTTTTTTGGAGACGTGTATTGTGTCATGCTTTTGCGGATGTAATGGCTAGAACGCTCTACAATTAGGATCAACGCAAGTAATGAGTATAGCAGCGTCCAAAGTTCGTTGTAATGGTTGTCTTCAAAGGCTGTTTCAATGTGAAGTCCGATGGTGGTTATGCCGACGAAACCTAAAATAGCTGCCGAGCGAATAGCGCATTCAAAGCGGTAGAGGGTATAGCTGACGATGTCTGTTAGGGCGATAGGGAATATGCCGTATAGCCAAGATGCAAAGGAGCCCCCACCCAAGGACTGGAGGTAGGCTTTAGCGTAGCTTGGCTGCTCATCAAGCAGTTCAGAAAACACCTTAGCCAAGCTGCAGCTGTATGGAATGGATAAAGCCACGATAACGGCCATGGGCGAGGTTCCGAGTGCCGTTATAAAGATGAGTGCCCACAGTATTTCATGAATGGATCTTCCTACTGTTGTAACTGCCCGTGATATGCGGTGGATTATCGCGAGACCGAGGCCTGAAGCGGCTGATGTCGTGTTAAGTGACCACCAAGATTTGGACGACAGGAATCCAAGAATGAGTCCGATTGGCAGTGATAAACTAATGGCGCATACAGCATATTGGAGGGTTTTCCATAATGCCTCGCCAATTTTATGCGAGAATGGAGGAGCCGACTCCGGCATATCTGGATCTTGGTAATCTAGGGCGGGTTCGAGTGCCGCAGTGAAGAATTTTTTTATCACCCCCATGCCGTATTCTTGAGGGAAGAAGTCTGTCCATTTTAGCTGCGCAGCGTAGATGCAGAATACGAGGACAGGGATCAGAAGTAGCAGAAAGCTTCTGCGTGTGCCCTTGTATGGCTTTATCAAAATCATGGCTCTACCAATTCAGATTCAGAAAGGTGGTATAGCTCTTCGAGTTGCTCTGTGGATACCTCGGAAGAATCAAATAAGACATGTCCGTTTTTTAAGCCAATAATGCGTGGGAAAAACTCACGCGCGAGCTCCACATTGTGAATAGACATTACCAGTGTGAGTTGATTCTCTGTGGCAATTTCTGTAAGTAAAGTAATGAGGCTGCGAGCTCGTGCTGGATCCACAGCAGAAATCGGTTCATCTGCTAACAGGCTGTGTGCCTGCTGAAAAAGTGCGCGGGCAACGGCTACGCGTTGCTGTTGTCCGCCGGACAGGGTCGCCGTGTGGTGATACATTTTTTCAGGGATGCCGACCCTTTGCAACAATGAGAAGATATGCTGTAGATTTTTACTTGATGGGATCAGGAATTTGGAGAGCATTCCCAGCGCAGAGTGCTTGCCCACCTTACCAAGAAGGATATTTTGAAAAACCTTGAGCTGTGGGATAAGTCCCAAATCTTGCGGGATGTAGGCAATTTCACTCCGCAGCTTGCGTAAGCCTTTGTTGCTAAGGCGATCCAGATGGGATTCTGCAATACTGTAGCTGCCAGAATCTTGTAATACTTGTCCGTTGAGCAGCTTTAGGAGAGTGGTTTTGCCGCTACCTGATGGACCTATGATAGCAACGTGCTCGCCCTGCTTTATATCTATTGATATATTACTCAGAGCAACGGTAGCTCCAAAACTCTTGCTGATGTCTGTGAGTTGAAACACAGTATTAAAATTACCCCTCCTGCTCTCTAGCAGAAGGGGCTGTGAGACTATTCTTTGAAGAAGCCGAGCTCCTTAGCAATAGTAACGATGTTTGCGAAATCTTCGTTCTTTGCTTCGATCAGGCCTTCTTCACGCTTGAGGACTGTGAGGACCTCTTCGTCATTGCATTTGATCAAGGCTTTTTGAAGTTTGTCAATGAAACCAGGGCCGAAAGTTTCATCAAGTGATGGGTGTGCAGTGAAGTTGTAATCAGCATACCCCGGAGTGACCCAGATGATTTTGGCTTTATTGGGGTCAATTTCTTTCGATTTGACCATACTGTCGTAGGTTTTGTAGCTCAATACACCGACTTGCATAGAACCTTCGTTGACGCTGCTGGCAGTGCCAGCATGACTAGCTTTGCCACTAAATTGAACAGGTTTGGAGAAAAATTCTTCCGGAGTCTTGCCTGTTTCCTTTTGAATGAACCAAGTTGGCATCAAGCGACCAGAAGTAGACTTCTTTGAACCGAAAGTGAATGTTAGATCGGCAATACCCACAGGGAATTCCTCAGATTTTTCTAGTCCAGTGGATTCATGTGCAATGAAGTAAGATTTATATTCAGGGTCAACAACTCCTTGTGCAATTGCACGAGACCCTTCGACCCGAGCACGGGCTTGCACACCTGTTAGCCCGCCAAACCATACCAGTTGGACTTCATTATTAGCAAAACGATTGACTGAAGCACTGTAATCTTGAGAATTAACATACTGCACTTTCACGCCAAGCTCCTTGGCGAGGTAGTCACTAAGCGCCTTATATTTAATGCTCTGATCGGATACCTTTTTGTCAGGAATTGCGGTGATACGCAGGATCTTGTCGTTGCCGTTCACTTGTTCTGAATACTTCTTCTTCCCGCAACTGCACAGGGCAATTGCACCAACAATGATGGATGCCAGACCGACACCTCTTACAATACGTAATCGTTTCATTTTTTATGTGGTTAAACTAACCGCCCCATAAGGCGCACGATCAGAGGGTAACTGTCTAGAAAAAACGTGTGAATATTTACACCTTTTCAAATTTATGGTGTGTGAGTGGTGAATCCGTAAATTATTGCACTCATGTAAAGAATTTCTCGACCTGGAAATGATAAATTTCGTAGAGCCCAATAATCTTAAAATCGGACTGATCCTTGATATTGAGTGTGTTGTGATGAGTTGAGAAAAAACTTTGGAAAAAGATGAGGAAAGGTATTGACCTGAAGTAGATTTCAGATAGTTTCCGCCCGCCGCTCCATCGGAGGGCACGCGAGAGACG
>Ga0206131_10000324_pt1 | contig 69951 bp, 82 predicted proteins | sample Helgoland_Spring_FD_148636 | JGI IMG/M metagenome (GOLD analysis project Ga0206131, IMG submission 148636) | Pelagic subsurface seawater microbial communities from Kabeltonne, Helgoland, North Sea - Helgoland_Spring_Bloom_20160517_1 | ecosystem: Environmental > Aquatic > Marine > Epipelagic ... | reverse complement strand
CGCGCCGCTGGGCTTGCTCGTCGCGGTCGAGACGATCCCCGACATCATCCGCACGCTGGGCAACGTCACCAACGACCTGGCGCTGACCGCGACGGTCGCCGCGCATAGCGATCGGGGGCCCAGCGATGCGGGCGATGCACTGCTCCGCGACGAGGCCAGCGCCTGACCGGCCGCCAAGCCCGCCGCGGTTAGAGCCAGCGCCAGATTCCCGCCGCCCAGCCCGCCAGCGGGATATGCGCCCAGGTCGCGGCCAGCCAGACGATCACGCCGCCGCCGATATCATGCGCGCGAAACCCGCCCAGCCGCGCGCGGCCATCGATGATCGCGGCGAAGGGCCAATAGCTGGTCCGCCGTTCCCAGCCGGGCCACATGTCCGGCTGCAACCGCGCCTTCTTATGGTCCTGCAGCCGCGCGCCGACCAGCGCGAGCACCACCACCACCGCGGCCAGCACGATATTCGCCGCGATCGGATAGACCGCGACGTGGCACAGCCCCCAGATCGCAAACGCCCACATCATCGGATGGCGGGTGATCGCATAGACCCCGCGCGCCGCGACGGGCGCGGGCTTGCCGGGTCCGGGGAGCGCGGGATTGCCGATCAGCGATCCGACGAACAGGATGCTCGCGACCAGCATCGCGGCGGTGACGATCCCCCACAGCAGGTCACCGACCGGCCATAGCATCGGCGTCATCGGCGCGGCGCGATAGGCGAGGACGAGCCAGCCGAACGTCAGCAGCGCGACCAGCGAATAGAGGCCGAGAAACGCCTGCTCCCCCACCCGCACGACCAGCGGCGCGCGCAGCGGATGCGACAACAGGAAATGCGTCCCCAGAAACGCGATTCCCCCCAGAATAACCATCGTCATGCCCGTTCCCCCGTGTCGTCATCGAACCGGCATGACGCGATGGTCAGCCGGTCAGCGCGTTTCCCCCGACGTCCGAAAACCTGCCGCTTCGGGTTCGCCCAGTTCGCTTTGCCCGGCCAGTTCCTCGCGATCCTCCAGCGTGTCGACATGCATCCACCGCTTCACGATCGGCGACAGCAGCAGCACGACGCCGCCGATGATGATCGTGACGACCCCGATCTTCCAATAGATGTCGAGCGTGCCCGCCTGCGTCATCTCGCCATTCTCGCCGCCGGTCGCTTCGCCGATCTTGCCCGCGACGAAATTGCCGACCGCGGTCATGTAGAACCAGGCGCCCATGATGAAGCTGGCCAGGTGCAGCGGCGCGAGCCGGTTCATCGCCGACAGCCCGACCGGGCTCAGGAACAATTCGCCCGTGGTGTGGAGCAGATAGATCAGGAACACGAACAACACCGGCGTCGCCGCCCCGATCCCCGCCCCGCGCGCGCCGAGCACGAAGACGAGGAAGCCAGCGCCGACCATCGCCAGCGCCATCGCGAATTTGGCGGGCGCGGACGGTTCGAGGCCCTTTTTCGCCAGCGTCGTCCACAACATCGCGATCACCGGGCCGAGCAGCACGATGTAGATCGGGTTGATCGACTGGAACAGGCTGGTCGGCACCCCGCCACGGTCGACGAATTTGTCGGTATAGAGGCTCAGACTGCCGCCTGCCTGTTCGAACAAGCCCCAGAAGACCGGGTTGAGCGCGATCAGGAACAGGATGGCGAACATGCGTTCGCGCGGTTCCTTGGGCAGTTTGAACGCTTCGTAGAGCGTGTAGCCGAGCATCGCGACGCCCGAGCCGATCAGCAACGACTGCACGACCGACTGATATTGGATCAGGAACCAGATCACCGCGACCGATGCGGTGCCGATCGCGTACAGCGTGAATTCGGTGTTGCGCGCCAATGGTTTCGGCGGCTCGCCCCGCCCGCGCAGCGCGGGTTTGCCCGCGACGAAGATCACCATGCCGATCGCCATCCCGATCCCGGCGAGCCCGAAGCCATAGGCCCAGCCGACCGTCTCCCCCAGATAGCCGACCAGGATCGTGCCCAGCGCGGCGCCGGTGTTGATGCCGATGTAGAACAGGGTGTACGCGCCGTCGCGGCGGGTGTCGGTCAGCTTGTACAGCTGCCCCACGATCACCGAGATATTCGCCTTCAGGAACCCCGATCCGACGATGATCAGCGCCAGCGCGAGCCAGAAGACGTTGATGATCGGATCGGCCTGTTTGACCAGCGGATCGGTGACCCCGGTCATCCCCTCGAACGCCATGAAGCCATGGCCGATCGCGAGCAGGATCCCGCCGAAGATCACCGCCTTGCGCTGACCCAGATACCGGTCGGCCAGATAGCCGCCGAGCACGGGGGTGATGTAGACCAGCGCGGTGTACGCGCCGTAGATCAGGTTCGATTTACCATCGTCGAACAGCCAGAATTTGGTGAGATACAGGATCAGCAGCGCGCGCATCCCGTAATAGGAGAAACGCTCCCACATTTCGGCGTAGAAGAGGACGAACAAGCCCTTGGGATGGCCGACGACCTCGTCCGACGTGCGCGAACTCAGCGTCAGGCCGAACGCCAGCACCGCGAACAACGCGATGGCGGCGAACGCGGCGATCCAGTCGCCTTCGTTCCATGTCCCGATTGGCTTGAATCCCACGCTATACTCCCCGACCGATGACGTCGCGACGCTGCGGCCGCGTTTGACTGTTAGATGACGGCGTAACCTAACGGCGAATTCGCACTTGGCAATATTGTTGCGCGGGGCAGCGGCTGCTACCGCCGCCGCCGATGCTCAACGATCCCACGACCCCGCTGTCGCTGCTCGCCACCCGCCGGTCGGGCAAGCCGCGCGACCTGATCGCGCCCGGCCCCGATGCCGCGCAACTGGCGCAGATACTGACGATCGCGGCGCGGACCCCCGATCATGGCAAGATCGCGCCGTGGCGGTTCGTGACCGTCGCCGCCGACCAGCGCGACGCGCTATCCCGCCTCATCACCGACGCCTATCGCGCCGAACGCCCGCAGGCGGCCCGGCTGGAGATCGAGGCGCTCGACCAGTTCGCACATCAGGCGCCGACGCTGGTCGTCGTCCTGTCGTCGCCGCGCACCGATAGCCATATCCCGTTGTGGGAACAGGAATTGTCGGCGGGGGCGGCGGCAATGAACCTGCTCCACGCCGCGCAGGCGATGGGGTTCGCGGCGGGGTGGCTGACCGGCTGGCCCGCGTTTTCGGACACGGTGCGCGACGCGTTCGGCGCCGCGCCCGACCGGATCGCGGGTTTCATCTTCATCGGGACCCCCGCCAAACCGCTCGACGAACGCCCCCGCCCCGACCTGGCGACCGTCGTGCGCGCCTGGGGCGGCTAACCCCCGGCGATTTCAAGACTCGACGAACCCGTCATCTGGTGTATTAAACCAGCATGACAGCGCTCAGCACCAACGACAGCCCGGTCTATATCCGCCTGCGCGCGACGATCGCGGCGGGGATCCTGCGCGGCGATTACGGCGCGGGCGACCAATTGCCGTCGGTGCGCGCCTTCGCCAGCGAACATGGCGCCAACCCGCTGACCGTGGCCAAGGCGTATCAGGGGTTTCAGGACGACGGCTATGTCGAGGTGCGTCGCGGGGTCGGCATGTTCGTGCTGCCCGGTGCCGCCGAACGGCTGCGCGCCGCCGAACGCGCCACCTTCGTGACCGACCATTGGCCGCGGATCACCGCCTATATCGATCTGCTGGGGCTCGACGCCGCCGACCTGCTCGAACGCGAGCGCGCCTAGAACAACCCGAGCGCGGTGATCGCATCGGCGGACAGGTCGATCCCGAACATCATGCTCAGCCGGATGCGATAGACGCGCGGATCGGTGATCTCGCCCGCCTGCTCGCTGTCCCCCGCCTTGCGGCGATACAATCGCCCGGTCAGGCTGGCGAACCCCGTCGGCAGCACGATGCTGACGACCGCGGTCGTCGTGAACCGCGTGCCGGGCGCGGTCGATGTCCAATGGTTCGACAGCGCCAGATCGGCGGGCGCGACGGGCGCCAGCGTGAAGCCATATTGGCGCTGGAATCCGGTGCCGGTCGCGCGCCCGTCGGTGGTCGCGATATCGCCGTCGCGCAGCAGCAGCCAGCCGTCGGCGCCGTCACGCACCAGCCGGAAGCGCGCGCCATCGGGGGCGGTCGCCTCCTCCCCCTCGGCCAGCCGCATCGGCGGGGCATAGCTGCCCCCGAACCCCGCATCGGCGATCCACTCTTCCCCCTCGACCGTCACCAGCGCGAGGGTGTGCGTCAGCGGGGGCACCGGATCGTCGCCCCCGACCCCCAGCCACACCCGCGCCAGCAGCGGCCGCGCCGCGAACCCCAGCGCGGCGAGCGCATCGAGGAACAGCCGGTTGTGTTCGAAACAATAACCCCCGCGCCGCGCGGTCACCAGTTTCGCGAACACGCCCTCGCTATCGATCCGGATCGGGCGCTGGAGCAGGACGTCGAGGTCTTCGAAGGGGATCGCCAACCGATGCGCCTGCTGCAACCGCGCCAGCCCCGCCGCATCGGGGGTGACGCGCGCGGGCAGCGCGATACGGGCGAGATAGGCGTCGAGATCGAACATGCGCGGGGGTTTAACGCCCCCGAGCGCGCCGGTCACGCGCGTTGCCACGAAGGGGTGGTTCTTCTGGGAGGTGGTTCTTCTGAGAAGCCGTTACCCACGAGACCGTTCCCCGGCGAAGGCCGGGGCCCAGTTGGAGAGGTTTCAGTGACGACGCGCAGCGCCAGCCAACGCCCACCGACCCACCTGGACCCCGGCCTCCGCCGGGGAGCAGCTTACGATGTACCATTCCCCGCCATGACACTTCCCCAACATGACACTTCCCCGGCGAAGGCCGGGGCCCAGGTGGAGAGGTTGCAGTGACGACGCACAGCGCCAGCCAACATCCACCGACCTAACTGGACCCCGGCCTCCGCAGGGGAACAGCTTACGATGCACCGCTCCCCGCCACGACACTTCCCCGGCGAAGGCCGGGGTCCAGGTGGAGAGGTTTCAGTGACGAAGCGCAGCGCCAGCCAACGCCCACCTATCCAACTGGACCCCGGCCTCCGCCGGGGAACAGCACCCTAAAACGGCCTCACCCAGGAAATCACCGACCCGATCACCGCGACCAGCGCGCCCAGATCGCGGTGGGGAGCACCAGCCCGCGCGCTTCCTCGCGCACGCCGAGTTCGCCCGCCTCGACCGTGCCGGGCAAGTCCGCGAACGCCTGTTTCAGCATCTCGCCGATCGCCAGCGCGCTCATCCTGACCGCATAGACCGTGAGGAACAGATAGCGCGACTCCTCGTCGAGCAGCTTGCGGCAATCGGCGATCAGCCGCGGCAGGTCTTCCTCCAGCCGCCACACCTCGCCCTCCGGCCCGCGGCCATATTTGGGGGGATCGAGCAGGATCCCGTCGTAACGCCGCCCGCGCCGCCCCTCGCGCGCGATGAATTTCGACGCATCGTCGATCAGCCAGCGGATCGGCGCATCGGCCAGCCCCGACAAGGCGGCGTTGGCGCGCGCGGCCTCGACCGATTTCTTCGACGCATCGACATGCACCATCCGGGCGCCGCCGAATCCGGCGCGGGGCTGCGCCAGCGCCAGCGTCCCGACCCCGGTATAGCCGAACAGGTTGAGGCATTCGGGCGTGTCCATCCCCGCCAGCCGTTCGCGCATCCAGCCCCAGACGGGGGCCATGTCGGGAAAGAACCCCAGATGGCGGAACGGCGTCGTCTGCGCGGTGAACGACACATCGTCCCAGCGCAGCGTCCACCCCTCGCGCGGAGTCGGTTCGGCGAATTGCCAGCGCCCGCCGCCGTCCTCGTCCGCGCCGGGGATGAATTCGCCCGTCGCGCGCCAGTCGGCGGACGCGGGTGCCCACAGCGCCTGCGGTTCGGGGCGGATGAAGCGGAACCGGCCATAGCGTTCGAGCTTGCGACCATGACCCGAATCGACCAGCCCGTAATCCGCCCAGGGTTCGCCGATCAGCGTGTCGAGCTTCATGCCCGCGGGCTCGCGCGCGCCACGACATAGCCGCTGACCGCCGCGAAGGTCGCATCGATCGTGTCGTAGCGCTCTTCGCGGTCGAACAGGTCGCCGACCCGGCCCGGCAAGGGCGGGCGCATCCCGATCGCGCGTTCGACGGTGTCGCCGAATTTGGCCGGGTGCGCGGTCGCCAGCGTCACGACGGGGACGGCCAGATCGGCCCGGCGCGCCGCCGCCAGCGCGATCGCGGTGTGCGGATCGATCACCTGCCCCGCCTGGTCCGCGGCCCAGCGCATCGCCATCGTCATATCGTCCAGATCGGCGCGGTCGCTGGTGAACAGCGCGGCCGCCCCCTGCGATTGCGCATTGGTCAGCCGCATCGCGCCCGTCGCCTCGAACCCGCGCATCTGGCCCGCCAGCGCCTGGCCGTCGCGCCCGCCCAGATCGAACAGCAACCGTTCGAAATTGCTCGATACCTGGATATCCATCGACGGGGTCGGCGTCTGCTGGACGGTCCCCTTCGAATAATCGCCGTTGGTCAGCGCGCGGTGGAGGATGTCGTTGACGTTGGTCGCGACGATCAGCCGGGCGATCGGCAGCCCCATCCTGGCGGCGACATAGCCCGCGAACACGTCGCCGAAATTGCCCGTCGGCACCGAAAAGGCGATGGCGCGCCGCGGCGCACCCAGCCGGACGGCGGCGTAGAAATAATAGACGACCTGCGCCATCAACCGCGCCCAGTTGATCGAATTGACCGCGCTCAGCTGGAATCGCCCGGCGATGTCGGGATCGTTGAACATCGCCTTCACCAGCGCCTGCGCGGTGTCGAAATCGCCGCGGATCGCGATGTTGTGGACGTTGGGGGCGAGCACCGTCGTCATCTGCCGCCGCTGGACGTCGCTGACCCGGCCTTCGGGGTGGAGCATGAAGATGTCGATGCCGTGGCGCCCCGCGACCGCGTCGATCGCGGCGCTGCCGGTGTCGCCGCTCGTCGCGCCGACGATCGTCAGCCGCTGGTCGGTGCCCGTCAGGAACCGTTCGAAGAGCAGCCCGAGCAGCTGGAGCGCGACATCCTTGAACGCCAGCGTCGGGCCGTGGAACAGTTCGAGCAGCCACTGGTCGTGATCCAGCTGGACCAGCGGGGTCACCGCGGCATGGCTGAACCGGCCATAGGCCGCCTCGCACAGCGCCAGCAATTCGCCCGCGGCCAGGCTGTCGCCGACGAACGGCTGCATGATCCGCGCCGCGGTCTGCGCATAGCTGAGCCCGGCCAGATCGGCGATCGCATCCGCCGACAGCGTCGGCCAGCTGTCGGGCACGTACAGCCCCCCGTCGCTGGCGAGCCCGGCGAGCGTCGCGCCATGAAAATCGAGAGGGGGAGCATCCCCGCGGGTGCTGACATAGCGCATGGCGCGCGGTTAGCGCGCGCGGGCGGGAAGGTCCATCCTTCGCAAGCCCGCACCGATGGTGGCGCGCGCCGCCCTAGTCAGCGGCGGCGGCGCAGCGCGATCAGATAGATGACGGTCGCGATCGCGGCGAAGAAGAACCACTGCCACGCATAGGCGAAGTGGTTGTTGGGCACGGTGCCGAGATCGGGCGCCCCGTTGCGCGCCAACCCGGCAGGCGGCGTATCGGCGACCAGCATCAGCGGTGTGGCCTGATGATGGAAGAGTGACCCGATCAGCGACTGGCTGCTGGGCGCATGGCTGAGATAGCCGGTCACCGTGCCGCCCGCCCAGTCCGTCCGGAACCCCGGATCGCGCGTCGTGCCGAGCTGGACGGGCATCGTCGCCCCGCCACCGCCGCGGACGCAGGTGGCGATGACGCGAAAGCCCGCGGTGCCCGCCCCGACCAGCTGCTGCGATTCGACGCGGACGCACTCGCCGGTCGCGCGGCGGAACAACAGGCGCTCGTCGTCGGTGCGGGGGAAGGACAGCGCGGGCTTGGCCGGGTTCGCCGCCAGCTGCGCCAGGAACGCTTCCTTCTGCGGCAACCGGTCGAACATCTGCCACAGGCCGAGCGCGATCATCGCCGCGACCGCCAGCGTGACGACCAGCGTCGGCACGATCGGCAGGCGCGTCACGGCAGCGGCGCGTCCGGCGTGGGATCGATCCGCCCTTCGCGCGCGGCGTTGCGATATTCGGCGGCCATCAGCGCGCCCTTCGCCAGCCGCAGCGACCCGATCACCGCGATTGTGGTGAAGGGAATCCAGATCAGCATGTGAACCCACAGCGGTGGGTGGAGCGTCAGTTCGAGCGCGATCGCCAGCGCCACGACGATCGCGCCGAGGATCATCGTCAGGAACGCGGCGGGACCGTCACCGACGTTGAACGCGGCGAAATCGAGCTGGCAGGCGGTGCAGCGGTCGGCGAACTTGATCCAGCCGTCGAACAAGGTCGGCTGGCCGCACCGCGGGCATAGCCCCTTGAGACCGGCATCGACGATCGACGGCGCGCCCGCTGCGGCGCCGGTATCGGGGGCGGGTTCGCCCGAGGGGATCACCCGCCCGCTCCGGTCAACCGGCCCGGTCAACCAGCGTGGATGGGCGCACCCCAGCCGCCCCAGACATAGACGGTGACGAAGAGGAACAGCCACACGACGTCGACGAAATGCCAATACCAGGCCGCGGCTTCGAAGCCGAAATGCTGGCGCGGGGTGAAGTCGCCCTTGTACGCGCGGATCAGGCACACCGCGAGGAAGATCGTGCCGATCATCACGTGGAACCCGTGGAACCCGGTCGCCATGAAGAACGACGCGCCGTAGTTCAAACCCTTGAACGGGAACGGCGCATGGGCGTATTCATACGCCTGGATGCTGCTGAACAACACGCCCAGGATGATCGTGATCCACAGCCCCTTGAGCACGCCATCGCGATTGCCGACGCCGATCAAGCCCCACAGCCCGGTCTTCTCGCCGCCGCGCTGACCATGGATCAGCGCGTGATGCGCCCAGGTGACGGTGGTGCCGCTGGTCAGCAGGATCAGCGTGTTGAGCAGCGGGAATTCGAAGGCGTTGATGACCTCCAGCCCCTTGGGCGGCCATTGCGCGACGATCGCGCTGCCCTCTGCGGCGCGTTCGACCTGGCCGTCGAGGAAGGTCATCGCGGTCGGGAACAGCGAAAAGTCGAAGAACGCCCAGAACCAGCCGACGAAGAACATGACCTCGGACGCGATGAACAGGATCATTCCGTAGCGGAAATGCAGCTGGACGACCGGGGTGTGATCGCCGTGATGCGCTTCCTTCACGACCTCCGCCCACCACGAATACATGGTGAACAGGACGCCGACGAGGCCCATCAGGAAGATCCAGCCGCCGCCATTGGCCTTGTCCGGTCCCAGATGGCCGCCGTGCATCCACATGATGCCGCCCGCCGCCATCGCCAGCGCGGAGAACGACCCGACGATCGGCCAGACGCTGGGGGGCAGAATATGGTAATCGTGGTTCTTGGCGCCGGCCATAGTCGCTTCCCTGTTATCCTCTTGCCGCTTGCTTTAGCGCGAATTGCGCGCAGGTAAACCTATCCCGCGCGCTGCGATGGCGTGCTGCCCTGCATGATCGCCTTTTCCTGCGCGCTGGGCGGCGGGGCGGCATCGCTGGGGTAGAAGGTGTAGCTCAGCGTGATCGTGTCGACGTCCTTGGCATCGTCATCGGTCAGGATGGCGGGGTCGACGTAGAAGATCACGGGCATCCGCGCGGTTTCGCCGGGTTTCAGCGTCTGCTGGGTGAAGCAGAAACACTGGATCTTCTTGAAATAGGCGCCCGCCACCGCGGGCTGGACGTTGAAGGTCGCGGTGCCGGTGATCGGGTGATCCGATGTGTTGGTCGCGGTGAAGAACGCCATGTCGCGCGCGCCGATCGCAACGGTGTCGGATCGGTTTTCGGGGGTGAATTTCCACGCCAGCTTCGGCGAGACGTTGGTATCGAAATCGATCCGCATCTGGTGCGCGATCGCGCCGGGAGCCTCGATCCCGCGCCCGGTCGTGCCGTTCAGCCCGGTCGCCTGGCAGAACAGGCGGTACAGCGGCACGCTGGCCCAGGCGAGCCCGGTCATGAAGCAAATGCCCAGCACCGCGAACAACGCGGTGCGCCCCGTCCGGCTCATGCTGCGAAACATCGTCATGCGCCCCTCATGTCATCGCCAGCTTGATCCGCGACAGCGTGATCGCGAAGATCAGCACGACCAGCGCGACCAGCAACACCGCCATCACGACCGACCGCGATTTCTGGCGGCGGCGGATCAGATCCTGTTCCTCGGGCGTCATGCCAGCACCCACCGATCGACGACCAGCGCGCCGAACATCACGAACAGATACAGGATCGAAAATTTGAACAATTGCTTTTCCACCTTCATCGAATCGTCCGCCGCCTGCGTCCGCGTCGCGACCATCAGCGCCAGCAACGCGAACACCGCGGTCATCGCGACCGACACCGCGCCATAGATCCACCCGGTCAGCCCCAGCGGCCAGGGCGCGATCGCGACGATCGCCATCGGGATCGTGTACAGCCCGATCTGCGTCCGCGTCACGCGTTCGCCCGCGACGACCGGCAGCATGGGCACGCCCGCATTGGCGTAATCGGTCTTCACGAACAGCGCGAGCGCCCAGAAATGCGGCGGCGTCCACAGGAAGACCAGGCTGAACAGCAATAGCGGCAGCAACGCGACATCGCCGGTCGCCGCGGCCCAGCCGATCAACGGCGGAAACGCGCCCGCCGCGCCGCCGATGACGATGTTCTGCGGCGTCCGCCGCTTCAGCCAGACGGTGTAGACCAGCACGTAGAAGAGGATCGAGACGGTCAGGATGGCCGCGGCGGCGAGATTGACCGCCAGCCCCATCAGGATCACCGAAAACGCCGCCAGCCCGACCCCGAAATGCAGCGCCGACTGGCGATCCATCCGGCCCGCGGGCAACGGGCGACCCTGCGTCCGGCGCATCAGCGCATCGATATCGGCTTCATACCATTGGTTGAGCGCCCCCGCCGCGCCCGCGCCCAGCGCGATGCACAGGATCGCGGTGAAGCCGATGACGGGATCGATCCCGACCGGCGCGGCCAGCATCCCGCACAAACCGGTGAACACGACCAGCGTCATCACCCGCGGCTTGGTCAACGCCAGGAAATCGCGCCAGTCGGCGGGCGGCAGCAGGGGGACGGCAACGGTCATGGAATGCCCGCTATACGCGGGTTGCCCGCCTGCGAAAAGGGCGTGTCGTCATGCGGTTCGCTCAGCGCGCGGCGCGCACGTCGGCAAAGCCGGTGCGCACGGTCAGCGTCCCCGCCTTCCCCAGCAGCGATCCGGTCATCTCCGCGGTCGCGGCATCGGGCACCGGATGCCCGTCGGGACCGGGGCGATAGGTCGCGACGACGACATAGCGTTCGACCTTCACCACCAGCGCCATCCGGAACGCGGTGGTCGACACGAACCGCACCCGCGTCACCACCGGCACGCGGCCCGACAGGTCGACCAGCGCGTCCGCGACCGTATCGGCGGACGCGTCGTGCTTGCCGATCATCACGACCCCCTTGGGCAGCCGCGCGAAGCGATAGGTGGCGCTGGTCGGGGTCTGCGCGATCCGCGTCGCGGCGCCGCCGAAATATTTCGCGATCTCGGCATAGGAGGGCACATCCTGCGTCCGCGTCGCCTTCGCCGCATCCGCCGCCTCCTTCGCGCTCGGCGGCTTGCCGTCGATCGACACCAGCGACCATCGCTGCCCCACCGGCCGCGCGGGGTCGTAGCGCGAGACGAAGGTCTTCGCCGCCGACCCCGATCGTTCGACCCGCGTCGTCTGGGTAAAGGCATAGCCCGTCGGCGACACCGCCTTCGCGCCCGCGACGACCTGATCCTGCACCGGATCGGCCAGCGCCGCGGCGGGCAGCATCAGCGTGAGCGCGCCGATCACCGGCACCATCGCCCGGATCATGCGACCACCGCCCCCAACGCCCAATCGACCGCGGCGGCGGCATGGAGCGCCGTCGTGTCGAACAACGGCTCCGCGCTGTCCGACGGCCCCACCAGCAACATGATTTCGGTACAGCCCAAGATGATCGCCTCCGCGCCCCGCGCGACCAGCCGCGCGATGACATCGCGGTATAACGCCCGCGCGCCGTCATCGATCACCCCGCGGACCAGATCGCGATAAATGATCTCATGGACCGTGCGCCGGTCGTCGGCATCGGGCACGATCACGTCGAGCCCGCTCCGTTCGATCCGCGCGCGATAGAAGTCCTGCTCCATCGTGAACGCGGTGCCGAGCAGCCCGACCCGGCGATGCCCTGCGGCGAGAATCGCGGCGGCGGTCGGATCGACGATATGGAGCAGCGGGATCGCCACCGCCGCTTCGATTTCGGGCGCCAGCTTGTGCATCGTGTTCGTACACAGGATCAGCCCGTCCGCCCCGCCGCGTTCGACGGCGCGCGCGGCATCGGCCATCGCGCGCCCCAGCCCCGCCCAGTCGCCCGCATGCTGCATCGCGTCGATATCGGCGAAATCGACCGACACCATCACGCTCTTGGCCGAATGGGTGCCGCCGCGCCGGTCGCGCACCCCCTGGTTGATCAGCCGGTAATAATGCGCCGAACTTTCCCAGCTCATGCCCCCGATCAGCCCGATCGTGCGCACCGTTACCGTTCGCTCAGATAATAGCGGTCGACCGCGGTCAGGTCGTTGTCGAGGTCGTAGACGATCGGCTGGCCGGTCGGGATTTCCAGGCTGGTGATCTCGTCGTCGGGAATGTCCGACAGATGCTTGACCAGCGCGCGCAGCGAATTGCCGTGGGCGGAGATCAGGACGCGCTGCCCGTCCTGCAGCGCGGGCGCGATCCGGTCGTTCCAATAGGGCAGGACGCGCGCGATCGTGTCCTTCAGGCTTTCGGTCGCGGGAATGTCGATCCCGGCATAGCGGCGGTCCTGCGACAGGTCGTACGGGCTGCCCGGTTCCAGCGGCGGGGGCGGCACGTCGAAGCTGCGGCGCCAGATATGGACCTGCGCATCGCCATGTTTCGCCGCGGTCTCCGCCTTGTCGAGCCCGGTCAGCCCGCCATAATGCCGCTCGTTCAGATGCCAGTCCTTTTCGACCGGCAGCCACAACCGCCCCATCTCCTCCAGCGCCAGGTCGAGCGTCTTGATCGCGCGGGTCTGGAGCGAGGTGAAGGTCATGTCGAAATCGAGACCCTTGTCGCGCATCAGCCGCCCCGCCGCGCGCGCTTCCTCCGCGCCCTTGGCGGTGACGTCGACGTCCCACCAGCCGGTGAAGCGGTTTTCGAGATTCCAGGCGGACTGGCCGTGGCGGATCAGGACGAGGCGGGGCATAAGGGCTCCAACGATGGTTCAGGCTGGTCCCCGTCTTTAAAGCGGTGGCGGCGCACGACAACCCGATGACGAGAGGATGAGACCCGATGGCGATCACGCGCGAAACCATCATCTACGACGGCCCGGGCGGCCCGTTCGAGGGCGTGATCGCCCATGACGACGAGGTCGAGGCCCCGCGCCCCGGCGTGCTCGTCATCCCCAACGTGCTGGGGCAGAAGGAATCGGACAATGTCGTCGCCGAACGGCTCGCCGCGCTCGGCTATGTCGCCTTCGCCTGCGACCTGTTCGGGCAGGGCAAGCGAAAGACCCGCGGCGATGCCGATTACGGCGTGTACATGAACCAGCTGAACGCGGATCGCATTCTGCTGCGCGACCGCTTGGCCGTCAGCCTTGGCGTGCTCAAGGACCGGGGCGAGGTCGATGCGACGCGCACCGCGGCGGTCGGTTATTGCTTCGGGGGCAAATGCGGGCTCGACATGGCGCGGTCGGGACAGGACGTGCGCGGCATCGTCAGCCTGCACGGCGTCTACGACCGGCCCGATTACGCCTCGGTCGGTCCGATCGCCGCGAAGATCCTCGTCTGCCACGGGTGGGACGATCCGCTGGGGCCGCCCGCCGCGGTCACCGCGCTCGCGACCGAACTGACCGAGGCGGGCGCTGACTGGCAACTCCACGCCTATGGCCATGCGGGCCACGCCTTTACCGATGTCGCGATGAAGGGGCAGCCGGGACTGCCGCCGGGCATCGGCTATGACGAGCGCGCCGACCGGCGCAGCTGGCAGGCGATGACCAATTTCCTGACCGAATTGTTCGTCTGACCGCCCGCGGCGGGGTTACAGGTCGAGGCCCATGAACCGGTTGAACGCGGTCGCGCGATAGTCGGCGAACGGCGCGCACGCGGTGAAGCCGTGGCGCGTGTACAGCGCGATCGCGGGCGCGAACGCCGCCCCCGACCCCGTCTCCAGCGCCAGCCGGGCGAGGCCGCGGGCGCGCGCCGCCGCGACGATATGCGCCAGCATCGTGCGCGCCCGCCCGGTGTTGAGATACGCCGTCGCGGTGCGCATCGATTTGATCTCCCCCAAGCGCGCATCATGCACGTTCAGCGCGCCCATCGCCGCCAGCGTGTCGCCGTCCCACAGCGTGTAGAAGGCGACGTTGTCCGCCCGCAGCCCGGTGAGGTCGAGGAAATGACACGCATCGACCGGGGATGACGCCAGCATCCCCGTCGCATGCAGCGTCAACAGGTCGGCCACCTGCGGATCGTCGAACACGCCTTCGCGGATCATCCCCTGTCCCGCGTCAGACGTCGTCGATCATCGCGGCCAGCACCTCGAGGCACGACACCGCCAGCGCCGCCGACCGGCGTCCGTCCCAGGCGAAGCGCGCGTCGGGGTTCGGATCATGATCCTTGAACGGCATTTCCAGCGTCACCGATACCGCCCCGAATCGCTCGGCGAGCTGATTGGTCGACATCGACAGGTTGGCGGTGCCCGGCCTTGCCTTGGGATAGCCCTTTTCGGTCTGGAAATCGGGCGTCGCGGCGGCCAGGTCGCGCCCGAACCGGGTGAACAGATCGCCCTGCCGGTCGGTCCAGCTCGGGATGCCTTCGAACCCGGCGATGAAATTCGCCGCGATCGCCTCGTCGCCATGGACGTCGAGCGCGAAATCGACCCCCGTCTCGTCCATCCGGTTGCGGACGCACAGCACTTCGGGGCTCTTCTCGGGCGTCGGCGCATGCCATTCGCGGTTGAGGTTGGTGCCGACGCCGTTGGTCCGCAGGTGTCCGCGCCGCGTCCCGTCGGGGTTCATGTTGGGGACGACATGGACCGTCGCCGCCGCCAGCAACGGCGCCGCCGCCGCGCTGGTCAGCCAGTCGAGCGCGCCGTCCATCCACCATTCGGCCATCGATTCGCCCGGATGCTGGCGCGCGTAGAGCCAGACCTGTTTCGCGCCGGTCCCAATCGTCAGATAATCGATCGCCTGCCCGTCCAGCGTCGTGCCGAGCTGGCGATGCGACACACCGGGTTTCAGCGCGGTACGCGCGATCAGATCATCGTGCATCGCCATCGTATAGGGTTCGAAATAGGCGAACCAGACAAGGTCGGTGTCGACCGCGACGTCGAACGCCAGCACGCCATCCTCATAGCGCGTCGCCGTCGTCGGCCACGACAGCCGATCGGTGCTCATCCGGACCTTGTACCCGGGCCAGCCGCCCGGATAGGCCGATTCGGCGGCGTTCACGATCCGGCACGACAAGGTCCGCCCGCGCGCGCCTGCGACGCGGAAATAGAACCATTGATAGAAATCCGATTCATGGTCGGTGACGATGGCCAGGTCGACACGGTCGCCCTCGATCCCCACGACGCGGATGTTGCCACCGTCGAACCCGGCGTTGATCTGGATATCGCTCATCGGGACATCGCTCATTTGACGGTGATCGTCCGGCCCGATTCGCCGGGGAAGCCGGTGAACAGCGCGGCGGCGAGCTTGGCGGCCTGTTGATCGGCGCCGCTGATCTGGCTGACGCCCTCGGCATGGCCTTCCCAGACCGGGGACTGGTCGACCCGCTGCTTGATCGTCACGGCGAGTTCGGCGACCAGCACGTTGCTCTGCTTCGCCCCCCCGAACGGGATGCCGACGCCCCCGCCCAGCCCGATGCCGCCGCCGCGACCGCCGCTATAGCTGCCCCCGCCGATGCCCAGCGTGAAGGGCGACCGGGTCGGCGGCCCCAATTCGGTCGAGCGACGGAACGACACCGACGCGACGAAATCGGCGCGCTGGCCCTGGGCGGGCAGCGTATAGCCCGCCTTCAGCAATTCGCCCTCGACCGCGGCGGCATAGGTCTTGAATTCCAGGCTGGCGGGCGCGGTGCCCCCGGTCTGCGGTTCGACCGACACGGTCCCGCGCGCGATCGGGCCGTCGAGGTGATAGCGCAGCACCTGCGTCGGCGGCAGCGGCGCGGTCGTCGCGCAGCCGCCAAGGCCGGTGGCGCCGATCGCGGCGAGCGCGATAATCGATAGGGGGCGAAACGACATGATGGTGGCTTCCTGCAACAAGGGTTTTGTCGACGCGAACGTCCGTCCCTAACGCTCTAGCGCCGCGGGTGTTGCTTGACTATCGCCCAGCGCGTCTCTAGGCGCTCGCGCTTTCCCGAACATCGTAGCCAGCAAGGCGCAGCAGTCATGAAGATCCGCAATTCCCTGAAGTCCCTCAAGGACCGCCATCGCGACAACCGCGTGATCCGTCGTCGCGGTCGCACCTACGTCATCAACAAGACGAACCGCCGGTTCAAGGCGCGCCAGGGCTAAACCCCTTGGGCGTCCCGACCGCCGTCATCTTCGACGTCGGCCGTGTCCTGTACGAATGGGATCCCCGGATCCTTTACGAGCGCCTGATCGATGACGATCGGGCGCTCGATGCGTTCCTGCGCGATGTCGTCACGATCGACTGGCATTTCCAGCATGACGCGGGCCGCGCCTTCGCCGACACCTCCGCCGAACTGATCGCGCGCTTTCCCCAGCATCGCGACCTGATCGCGCTGTGGGGGCCGCGCTTCATCGACAGCATCGGCCCGCAGGTGACCGGCATGGCGGCGCTGGTCGACGAATTGGAAGCGGCGGCGGTGCCGCTCTATGCGATCACCAATTTCTCGGGCGAATTCTGGCCCCCGTTCCGGCAGCGCGAATCGGCGATGTTCGACCGGTTTCGCGACATCGTCGTGTCGGGCGACGAACAACTGACGAAGCCCGATCCCGCGATCTATCGACTGGCGCTCGACCGGTTCGGGCTCGATCCCGCGCGCACCGTCTTCATCGACGACAGCGCCGCCAATATCGCGGGCGCCGCCGCGGTCGGGCTGATCGCGCTCCACTTCACCGGCGAGCCCGAACTCCGCCGCCAGCTGACCGAGCTCGGCCTGCTTCAGTCGTAACCGGTCAGCTCGTCGCCGACGATGCGCACGACGTGGAGCACGTTGGTCGACCCCGGCGTCCCGAACGGCACCCCCGCCATCAGGATGACGCGGTCGCCCGCCTTGGCGATCCCCTGGCGCAGCGCGGTGCGTTTCGATTTGGCCACCATCTCCTCGAACGAGGTGACGTCGCGGGTGTGGACCGCGTGGGTGCCCCACAGCAGCCCCAGCCGCCGCGCGGTCTCGATCTGCGGCGTCAGGACCAGGATCGGCACCGACGGGCGTTCGCGCGCGATCCGCCGCGCGGTCGATCCCGAACTGGTGAAACAGATGATCGCCGCCGCCGACACGGTGTGCGCGATCGTCTTGGCGGCTTCGGCGAGCGCGTCCGCGGTGGTCGGATCGGGCCGCGTGACCGTGAAATGCATCCGGTCGCCGTGCATCGGGTCGCCTTCGACCGACACCCCGATCGCGTTCATCATCGACACCGATTCGACCGGCCAGCTGCCCGCGGCGCTTTCGGCGGACAACATGATCGCATCCGCCCCGTCATAGACCGCGGTCGCGACGTCGGAAACTTCGGCGCGGGTCGGCGACGGACTGGTGATCATCGATTCGAGCATCTGCGTCGCGACGACGACGGGCCGCCCCTGCCGCCGCGCGGTCTCGACGATCCGCTTCTGGAGCGGGGGCACCGATTCGGGGGGCATTTCGACGCCCAGGTCGCCGCGCGCGACCATCACGCCGTCACATGCCTCGACGATCTCCTCCAGCCGGTCGATCGCGGACGGTTTCTCGATCTTGGCGAGCAACGCCGCCTTGCCGCCGATCAGCTTGCGCGCCTCCCACAGATCCTCGGGCCGCTGGACGAAGCTCAGCGCGATCCAGTCGACCCCCTGGTCGATCGCGAACGCCAGGTCGCTGCGATCCTTTTCGGTCAGCGCCGCCATGGGGATGACGACATCGGGGACGTTCAGCCCCTTGTGATCGCTCAGCGTGCCGCCGACCTCGACGATCGTCTCGATCCGTTCGGGGCCATGGTCGACGACGCGCAGCACCAGCTTGCCATCGTCGAGCAACAGCCGCGCGCCGCGTTCGATCGCGACGAAGATTTCGCGATGGGGCAGTTCGACCCGTGTCGCATCGCCGCGCTGGGTCGATCGATCGAGCACGAAACGGTCGCCCGTCGTCAGCGTGACCCGTCCGTCCGCGAACTTGCCGACGCGCAGTTTCGGCCCCTGCAGGTCGGCCAGGATCGTCGTCGGGCGGCCCAGCCGCTGTTCCAGCCCGCGGATCGCGGCGATCACCGGCACCTTCGATTCCTGATCGCCGTGGCTCATGTTGATCCGGAACGCATCGGCGCCCGCGCGAAACAGCGTCTCGATCATCGCCGGGGTGTTGCTGGCGGGACCGAGCGTGGCGAGCACGCGCACTTTCCGCATTCGGGGTGCGAAATCGTTCGACATGGATGTAGGCTCCTGGGGAATGGCCGATGGCCTTCCTAAGCCCTAATACGCCGCGATCAACCACGGGAGCGCCTTTTGATGAGCGATACACTCGACCAGCTCGACGACCATGTCGCCGCCGCCGCCTTTCGCCGCCTGGTCCGGCACCTGCGCCATCGATCCGACGTGCAGAACGTCGATCTGATGGGGCTGGCGGGCTTTTGCCGCAACTGCCTGGGCGACTGGGTGGCGGAGGCGGGCGCGATGCCGGTGCCCGCGGCGCGCGCGATCGTCTACGGCATGCCCCCGTCCGAATGGAAGACGCGCCACCAGAAGGAGGCGACCCCCGAACAGCTCGCGCGGATGGCGGCCAGCATGACGCTCAACGCGCCCGCCGACGACACCGCCGACGCGGCCCGGGAGGATGCGCTCGACGAGGCGCTCGACGACAGCTTCCCCGCCTCCGACCCGCCCGCGATGACCGAACCCAACCGGTAGGTCCGGTTAGCGGGTTGAGGGATCGCGGTTAACGCCCTAGGGCCTCCGACCTCGCCGCCATGTGCGGCATCCGATTCACCACAGACAGGGAGGCCCGCGGTCGCGGGTGGGGATGGTTATGGCTGACGAACGGCAAGAAGGCATGGGTGGCGGCCAGGTCGCGGCGGAGGAACTGCGGCTGCTGATCGAGCGCGCCGAACGGCTCGAAGAAGAGAAGAAGGGAATCGCGGACGACATTAAGGACGTGATGGCCGAGGCCAAGGGTCGCGGCTACGATCCCAAGGCGATCCGCAAGATCCTGTCGATCCGGAAAAAAAAGAAGGAAGAATATCAGGAAGAAGAGGCCATCCTCGAAGTCTATATGCAGGCGCTCGGCATGATTTGAACGATCTGTTAGTTATCCCCGGCTAGCCGTGCAGTTGACGGAATGCCGGCGTGGGGGTGACGGGCATGTGGAAAGGCGGCCAGCAGGGGATCAAACCCCGCGAAGAACGGATCAGCGTGGTGATTCCGTCGCGGATGCGCGTCGCCGATTGCTGGAGCGACGTCTGCATCCGCAACATCTCGTCGCGCGGCCTGCTGGTCGCGGCCAAAGCCCCGCCCCCGGTCGGCAGCTATGTCGAAATCCGGCGCGGCACACAGATCATCGTCGCGCGCGCGGTGTGGACCAGCGGCCAGTATCTGGGGCTGCGCGCGCAGGAAAAACTGCCCGTCCAGCGGATCATCAGCGAACCACGGCTGACCAGCCGCCCCCAGGTCGCGGTGGCCGACGGCGTCGCCGCGGCGGATCGGCGCGATGCGCGCACCCGCGCCGCGCAGGCGACCGCCGACCGTGCCGCGCGCAGCCGCCGCATCGCCTCATCGATCCAGTTCATGCTGTTCGCCGCGATCGGCATCGGGGTCGCGGGCTGGGCCGCCACGGCGGTGTTCGCGGTACTGGGCAACCCGATGGCCCGGATCGAACGCGCGCTCGACGGGCACTGATCGCACCGGCGCCCCGACCCGGTCGCCCACCGGCTGACCCGGCTGCGCCGTCACGAAAAACGCTCAGGCCGCTTCGGCCGCCCCCGTCGTCCAGCCGAGCCGCGGGATCGTGATCGACCGCTTGCCCGCCAGGTCGGTGCGCAGCACGAACAGGTCGCGGCTTTCGATATAGCCGATCAGCCGCCGCACCCGCCCCAGCGAACTGGTGCCATAGGTCGCGGCGATCGCGGCGTCGGACGGGCATGGCTCGCCCGCCCGCGCCGCGCGCGCGACCAGCAGGAATGCGCCCAGCATGTCGTCGGGCAGCGCGCTGGCGATGCGCAGCGTCTCCGCCCATTCCGCCGCCCCGACATCGAACAGCCCCGCGCGCGCGCAGCTCAGCCGCCGGGTGAAATCGGCGATGTCGAGCGTCGGGCGCGCCAGCCCCGCCATCCGGCACCGCACCTGGAAATCCTGGAACAGCACCGGCGGCTGGCGCGTCGCGGCATCGTCGTCGGCGACGATATCGCGCATCACCGCGGCGTAGATCGCCTCCACCTCGTCCGCCGACCGATCGGGCGCGACCGGGTCGGGCGCGGGGCGCGACAGATCCGCGATCAGCTCCTCGGCGGGCACCCGCCGCGGCACCGGATCGGTGAAGGCGAAGGTCGGTGCCTCGGGTTCGGGCGCGAACACCAGTTCCTGCAGGTCCGCCGCGGGGGCGGACGGCAACGGCACCAGTTTCGGGCTGCCGCTGCGCGCGCTGGTGTCGACCGCGCCGATCCGCACCGTGATCGGGCGGCGCGAGACGGCGGGGCCGAGCGCCATGAAACTGCCCCGCGCCAGATCGCGGATCGCCTCGGCCTGGCGCCGCTCCATCCCGAGCAGGTCGGCGGCGCGCGCCATGTCGATGTCGAGGAAGGTGCGCCCCATCAGGAAATTCGACGCCTCCGCCGCGACGTTCTTGGCCAGCTTCGCCAGCCGCTGCGTCGCGATCACGCCCGCCAGCCCGCGCTTGCGCCCGCGGCACATCAGGTTGGTCATCGCGCTGAGCGAGGCGCGGCGCACTTCTTCGGGGACGTCGCCGCCGGTCGTGGGGGCGAACAACTGCGCCTCGTCGACGACGACCAGCGCGGGATACCAGTGATCGCGCGGCGCATCGAACAGCGCCGACAGGAACGCCGCGGCACAGCGCATCTGCCCCTCCGCCTCCAGCCCCTCCAGGCTCAGCACCACGCTGGCGCGATGTTCGCGCAACCGCCCCGCGATCCGCGCGATCTCGGGGATCGAATAGTCCGACGCCTCGACCACGACATGGCCATAGGCGTCGGACAGGGTGACGAAATCGCCCTCCGGATCGATCACCACCTGTTGCACCTGCCCCGCCGATCGTTCGAGCAGGCGGCGCAGCAGATGCGATTTCCCCGACCCGGAATTGCCCTGGACGAGCAACCGGGTGGCGAGCAGTTCTTCGAGGTCCATGGTCACGGGGACGCCCGACGCGTCCGTCCCCATATCTACGCTGACGGTCATTGCCCCTTATGTGGCCGATCGCGACCGGCCCCGGCAAGCGCTTTGCGACCGGCGGCGTGTCGGTGGCGCTTTGCGCGGCGCGTCGCGGGGTCTATGGGCTCGCGGGCCCCGCCGCCCCTTCCGCCCCCCTCCAGCCGGACGCCCCCCGATGGCCCTGTCCCCTCCCTCGATCGTCGATCTCGCCCAGCGATTGCTGCGCAAACAGGCCAGCGACCTCGACGTCGAGGAGCGCCGGGTGCTCGAGGGGATCGAATCGGGCACCATCGTCAGCCGCGACGCCGCCGACGTCGCCGACGAACAATCGACCTTCGGCGAACGCCTGTCCGACCGGGTCGCCGCGATCGGCGGGTCGTGGACCTTCATCATCGCGTTTTCGGCGGTGCTGGTCGGGTGGATGCTGCTCAATTCGGACATATTGTCCCATTTCGGCGCGGCGTTCGACCCGTTCCCCTATATCTTCCTCAACCTGATGCTCTCGACCGTCGCGGCGATCCAGGCCCCGGTCATCATGATGAGCCAGAACCGTCAGGCGGCGAAGGACCGGCTGGCCGCCAGCCTCGACTATGAAACCAATTTGCGCGCCGAACTCGACATCCTGCGGCTGCATGCCAAGCTCGACCATGGCATCGTCGACCGGCTTGCCGCGCTGGAGGCGAAGATCGACGCTCTGGCGAAATCGGCGTCCACGGCTTAAGAGCCGTCCCGATCACCCCTCAGAGGCGAACATGGCAGGTCATTCCAAATTCAAGAATATCATGCACCGCAAGGGTGCGCAGGATAAGAAGCGGTCGGGCATGTTCTCGAAGCTCAGCCGCGAAATCACCGTCGCGGCGAAAATGGGTCTGCCCGATCCCGACATGAACCCGCGGCTGCGCGCCGCGGTCAACGCCGCCAAGGCGCAGTCGATGCCCAAGGACAATATCCAGCGGTCGATCGACAAGGCGTCGAAGGGCGACGAGGAAAATTACGAGGAAATCCGCTACGAGGCGTTCGGCCCGGGCGGCGTGTCGCTGATCGTCGAGACGCTGACCGACAATCGCAACCGCACCGTCACCAACGTCCGCACCGCGATCAGCCGCAACGGCGGCAACCTCGGCGCGCCGGGATCGGTCAGCCATGCGTTCGACCGGATGGGCCTGATCACCTATCCCGCCAAGGTCGGCGATGCCGACACCGTCTTCGAGGCCGCGCTCGAAGCCGGCGCGCAGGACGTCACGTCGAGCGACGACGGGCATGAGATCTGGACCGCGATGGAGGATCTGCACGAGGTCACCAAGAATCTAGAGGCCGCGCTGGGCGAGGCCGAAAGCGCGAAGCTCGCCTGGCGTCCGCAGACGATGGTCGACGTGGCAGAGGGCGATGCCGAGACGCTGTTCAAGCTGATCGACGTGCTCGACGACGACGACGACGTCCAGACCGTCTGGGGCAATTACGAGGTATCGGACGAGGTCATGGAGAAACTGGGCCAGTGATCGGCCGCCCCTCGTCCCATTGGGAGGGGCGCGCATGATCATCCTCGGCCTCGATCCCGGCCTCGGCACCACCGGCTGGGGCGTCATCCGGGCCGAGGGCAACCGGCTGACCCATATCGCCAATGGCCAGATCAGGACCGATCCGTCGATGGGGCTGCCCCGGCGGCTGTCGGCGCTGTACAGCGCGTTGATCGACGTGATCCGCACCGAACGCCCCGACGGCGCGGCGGCGGAGGAGGTGCTGGGCAACACCAACGCGCAATCGACGCTCAAACTGGGGCAGGCGCGCGGGGTCGTCCTGCTCGCGGCGGCGGGCGCGGGGCTCCATATCGGCGAATATCACCCCTCGACCGTCAAGAAGGCGGTGGTCGGCACCGGCGGCGCGGACAAGAAACAGATCCAGGCGATGATGGCGGTGCTGCTGCCCGGCGCGAAGCTGGCGGGGCCCGACGCCGCCGACGCGCTCGCGGTCGCGATCACCCATGCGCATCACCTCGCCTCGGCCGAGGGGATGGCGCGGCGCGCGCGCGTCACCGCGGGCGGGCCCGCCTGATCGCCTGTCGCCCGCCACGCGGCGCGGCGATTCGGGGCGTTAGCGCTTTCCTACCGGGGGCGCGCTGGGCTATTCCCCCGCGCATGATCCCTGCGCGCGCCACCCTGCCCCCGTCCGACCGATGCCGCCGCGACGATCCCGCGAGAAATAGGCGATTCCGTGTAAACATCGTCAACGTCACCCATCTGGCCGCCCGATGATCGCGCATCTGAAGGGGCGGCTCGAATCGACCGGCATCGATCATGCGGTGATCGATGTCGGCGGGGTCGGCTATCTCGTCGGGGCCTCGTCACGGACGCTGGCGGCGATCGGCCCGGTGGGGGAGGCGTGCATGCTCCACACCGAAATGCTCGTCGCGGAGGATTTCATCCGCCTCGTCGGCTTCGCGCATGCCGCCGAGCGCGACTGGTTCCGGTTGCTGACGGGCGTGCAGGGCGTCGGCGCGCGGGTCGCGCTCGCGATCCTGTCCGCGATCGAACCCGTCGACCTCACCCGCGCGATCGCGGCGCAGGACAAGGCGATGGTCGCGCGCGCCAACGGCGTCGGCCCCAAACTCGCCGAACGGATCGTGCGCGAATTGAAGGACAAGGTCGGCGGCATCGCGCTGCCACCGGGGTCGGCGCCGCTGCCGGTCGCGCTCGGCGCGAGCGCGGACGCGGTCTCGGCGATGCTCAACCTGGGCTTCCGCCCCGTCGAGGCGAGCGCCGCGGTCGCCGCCGCCGAGGGCGAACTGGGCGACGGCGCCACCCTCGATGCATTGGTCCGATTGGCACTTAGAAAGGCGGCGAAATGAAGCGACCGGACACCCCCGCCTTGCCGCGATCGTGGCATATCGTCTGGACGCTCGCGATCGTCGGCATCGCGGTCGCATTACGGATCATGCTCGCGCCGACGACGGGCTTCATGCGCTTTCACATGACCGATCTGGCGGGCGGGCTGGTCCTGCCCTCGATCGGTGCGATGTTCACAGACCCGGCGCACCCCTGGGGACGGTGGGTCCGTTCGTTCAAGGGGACGATCATGCTGACGCTGGGCGGCATCATCGGATGGGAAATCCTTGTCCCGCTCGTGTCCGCCACGTCGACACCCGATCCGATCGATGCGCTGTGCTATCTGGTGGGCGGATTGGTCCAGCATATCGCGGTCATCACCGCCCGCCGGCACCGTGATGGCGGCGGCACGATGGCGGCGGCGACATGATCATCGCGGTCTACAGCCTGAAAGGCGGGGTGGGGAAGACGACGCTGGCGGTCAATCTCGCCTGGGCGGCGGCGACCTTGTCGGCGCGGCGGACGTTGTTGTGGGATCTCGATGCGCAGGCCGCGGCGACGTTCGTGCTGGGGCATGACGGCGAGACGAGCGCCGCGGCGCACCGGACGATCACACGCGACATCGATGCCGACCGGCTGATCCGCCCGACCGCGGTCGAACGGCTCGACCTGCTCCCCGCCGACGCCTCGTTGCGCAGTCTCGACCGCGCGTTCCACGAGATCGACAGCAAGAAACGCCTCGCCAAGATCGCGGACGGGCTCGCCAAATCCTACGACCGGATCGTGATCGACTGCCCGCCGGGGCTGACCGACACGTCGGACCAGATCATGCGCGCCGCCGATCTGGTCGTCGTCCCGGTCATCCCGTCGGCCTTGTCGCGCCGCGCGCTCGACGTGATCGCGGGCCATGTCGCCGCCAAGAAAGGGCCGCGCGTCGTGCTCGCCCCCGTCTTCTCGATGGTCGACCGCCGCCGCGCGCTCCACCGCGCCGCGCTCGACGAGCATCCCGACTGGCCGACGATCCCGATGGCGAGCGCGTTCGAACAGATGACCGACCGCCGCGCGCCGCTGGGCGCCTTCGCCCCGCGCGGCTCGACCGCGGTGGCGGCGGTCGCGGCGCTGTGGACGCGGGTGGAACAGGCGCTGGCGGGATGACGGGCCGATGACCGCGAACGCGCCGCCGCCATTGCTGGACGCTTCTCGTGTAGGGGACTATAACGGGAACATGGCTCATGTCCGCGTCACGCTTCCGTCCGACCTCCAGCGTCATGTCGATGCCCGCGTGGCGGATGGCGGCTTTGGCGATTCGGCTGCGTATTTCCGCGCCCTGGCGGAGCGTGATCGCGACACCTACCGGGCCGACGTCGCGCGGGTGCAGGCGATGATCGACGAGGGGTTGGCATCGGGCGTCTGCGATGACGATGCGCGTGTGGTGCTGGACCGGATCATCGCGGATGTCCGCGGGGCACATGGTTGAGGTACGGATCAGCGACGCTGCCCGTATCGACCTCGAGGATATCCGAACCGTCGGTATCGCACGGTTCGGCCAGGACGCGGCGGCGCATCACCTGCGTGAGATCGGCCAGGCATTCGCGCTGCTGGCCGATCATCCGTCGGCCGGGCAGCCGCGACCGGAATTCAGCCAGGACATTCGGGCGATCGCCCGGCGACCTCATCGCATCCTGTACACGGTCATCGACGGCGCCGTGCTGATCGTCCGCATCATCCGCCAGGCCCGTGACGTGTCGATCGCGTTGCGTGACGATCGATGACCGACACCGATCGCCTCCTCACCCCCGCGCGCAAGCCCGAGGATGTCGACGCCGCGCTGCGCCCCAAGAGCCTCGACGAATTCGTCGGGCAAAAGGCCGCGCGCGAAAATCTGCGCGTGTTCATCGAGGCGGCGCGGCAACGCGGCGATGCGCTCGACCATGTGTTGTTCTTCGGCCCCCCCGGACTCGGCAAGACGACGCTGGCGCAGATCGTCGCGCGCGAAATGGGGGTCGGGTTCCGCGCGACGAGCGGCCCCGTCATCGCCAAATCGGGCGACCTCGCCGCGCTGCTGACCAATCTCGAGGATGGCGACGTGCTGTTCATCGACGAGATCCACCGGCTCCAGCCCGCGGTCGAGGAGGTGCTCTATCCCGCGATGGAGGATCGCGCGCTCGACCTGATGATCGGCGAAGGGCCCAGCGCGCGCAGCGTCCGCATCGACCTGCCGCGCTTCACGCTGGTCGGCGCGACGACGCGGCAGGGACTGCTGACGACGCCGCTGCGCGACCGGTTCGGCATCCCGGTGCGGCTGCAATTCTACACGGTCGAGGAACTGACCCGCGTCGTCACCCGCGCGGCGGGGCTGCTCGACCTCGCGGTCTCCCCCGACGGCGCGACCGAGATCGCGCGCCGCGCGCGCGGCACCCCGCGGATCGCGGGGCGATTGTTGCGCCGGGTCCGCGATTTCGCGAACGTCGCGGGGACCGCTACCGTCGACGCGCGCGCCGCCGATGCCGCGCTCAACCGGCTGGAGGTCGATTCGCTCGGGCTCGACGCGATGGACCGGCGCTATCTGACGATGATCGCGGACATCTATCGCGGCGGCCCGGTCGGGGTCGAGACGCTCGCCGCGGGCCTCAGCGAACCGCGCGACACGATCGAGGAAGTGATCGAACCCTATCTGATCCAGCTCGGCCTGGTCGCCCGCACCGCGCGCGGGCGGTGCCTTAACGCGGGCGGGTGGAAACATCTGGGGCTCAACCCGCCCGCGGGATCGCAGGAAGGGTTGTTCGAATGATCGCCGCCGCGCGCAGTTTCTTCTGCCCGCGCGGCGGCACCCCCGTGGCAACCGCGCGCGCGACCTGCTAGCCGTAAGGGCATGTTGTCCGCCGCCGCCTCCGCCCGTGAGATCCTGACCCGCCTTCACGACGTGATGGCCGGGCGCAACCAGGCGCAGGCGAAGCTGAACGCGGTCGTCGGCATCATCGCCGAGGCGCTGGATAGCGAGGTGTGCTCGATCTATCTGCTGCGCGAGGGCGTGCTCGAACTGTTCGCGACCCGGGGGCTGGCCGAAGAGGCGGTCCACGTCACCAAGCTGGCGCTGGGCGAGGGACTGGTCGGCACGATCGCCGAGGATGTCGAGGTGCTCAACCTCGACGAGGCCGCCAGCCACCCCGATTTCGTCCACAATCCCGAAACCGGCGAAGAGAAATTCCGCAGTTTCGCGGGCGTCCCGATCATCCGCCGCGAACGCGCGGTGGGGGTCCTGTCGGTCCAGCATGTCGACCCGCGCGGCTATCAGGATGTCGAGATCGAGGCGTTGCAGACGGTCGCGATGGTGCTGAGCGAACTGATCGCGAACGCCGGGCTGATCGATACGACCGCGGGCGGGGGCGACCGCGTGCTGTCGACCGCGGCGGTGCGGATCGGCGGGCAGAAGCTCGTCGATGGCATGGGGTCGGGCTATGCGGTGTTCCACCAGCCGCGGATCGTCGTCGAACATACCGTTGCCGAGGATACCGATGCGGAGCGCCACCGCGTCTACGCCGCGTTCGACAAGATGCGCGACCAGATCGAACGCATGACCGCGCAGGCCGAATTCGGCGGCGGCGGCGAACATGAAGAGGTGCTCCAGACCTATAAGATGTTCGCCTATGACGAAGGCTGGGCGCGCCGGATCAACGAGGCGATCGATTCGGGGCTGACCGCGGAGGCTGCGATCGAGCGCGTCCAGCAACGCACCCGCCAGCGGATGCGCCAGATCGACGATCCGCTGCTCGCCGACCGGATGCACGACCTTGAGGATCTGGCCAACCGCCTGCTCCGCATCGTGTCGGGCCAGATGGGGACCGCGGCGCAGATGGGGCTTCGCCAGGACACGATCCTGATCGCGCGCAACCTGGGCCCCGCCGAATTGCTCGAATATGACAAGCGGCGGCTGAAGGGGGTGATCCTGGAGGAAGGATCGCTGACCGCGCACGTCACGATCGTCGCGCGCGCGATGGGCGTGCCCGTGCTGGGGCGTGCGCGCGGGATCCGGCGACAGGTGGCCGAGGGCGACCTGCTGCTGCTCGACGTGTCCGAGGCCGCGGTCTTCGCGCGCCCGTCGGCGACGATGGAGGAAGCGTTCGAGGCGCGGCTGACGATGCGGCAGAAGCGCAAGGCCGCGTTCGCCGCGCTGCGCGACCTGCCCCCGACGACGACCGACGGCCACCGCATGACGGTGATGGTCAACGCCGGGCTGCGCGACGACGTCGCCGCGCTCGACATCACCGGGGCGGACGGGATCGGGCTGTTCCGCACCGAATTCCAGTTCCTGGTGTCCGCCACCCTGCCCCAGCGCGAACGCCAGCAGCGGCTGTATCGCGAAGTGCTCGACGGCGCGGGCGATCGCCCCGTCGTGTTCCGCACCGTCGATATCGGCGGGGACAAGGCGCTCCCCTATCTGACCCACGACAATGGCGAGGAGGAAAACCCCGCGATGGGCTGGCGCGCGCTCCGGCTGGCGCTGGAACGCGACGGGCTGATGAAGGCGCAGGCGCGCGCGCTGCTCGAGGCGGCGGCGGGGCGGACGCTCAACGTGATGTTCCCGATGGTGAGCGAGGCGTGGGAATTCGACGAGGCCAAGGCGCTGTTCGAGGCGCAGCGCGCGTGGATCGCGGGGCGCGGGCGCAAGCTGCCGAACGACGTGCGTTATGGCGCGATGCTCGAAGTCCCCGCGCTCGCCGAACAGCTCGACCTGTTGCTCCCCAACGCGCAGTTCCTGTCGATCGGGACGAACGACCTGACCCAGTTCCTCTTCGCCGCCGATCGCGCCAACCCGAAACTCGCCGAACGCTACGACTGGCTCAGCCCGTCGATCCTGCGCTTCATCGCGCGGGTCGTCGGGCCGTGCCGCGATGCGGGCGTCCCGCTCGCGATCTGCGGCGAAATGGGGGGGCGGACGCTGGAGGCGATGGCGCTGATCGGGATCGGGATCGACCGGCTGTCGATCACCCCGGCCGCGGTCGGGCCGATCAAGGCGATGATCCGCAGCCTGGACCGCGCGCGCATCACCGGCTTCATGACCGGGCTGCTCGCCGACCCGCCGCGCGACATGCGCGGGGCACTCAACGACTGGGCGACGCGGGAAGGCGTCGATCTGGCGTAAAACGACGGATTTGCGCGGGGGGTTGCGTTGACAGCGCCCTCCCCCTCTGAAACATGAACGATGCGGGGAAATGCAGCGACCCCGCGATGGAGACACGAATGAACGAGGTCGAATCCGGTCAGCCTGAAAGCCCGGTTTTGCCGCGTGATGCAAAGACGATGCTGCGATCCGCGCGTGAGGCGAGCGGGCTGACGCTGCCGGAAATCGCCGCGCGTACCCGGGTGCCGCTGCGGCATCTGGAGGCGATCGAGGCGGGCGATTACACCAGCCTGCCCTCCCCCACCTATGCGGTCGGCTTCGCCCGCGCGCATGCCCGCGCGACCGGCGCCGACGATGTCGAGATCGCGCGGCAGGTGCGCACCGAACTCGACCGGATCGGCCCGCGGACGCCCGAATATGTCCCCTATGAAACCGCCGATCCCACGCGGGTCCCCTCGCGCGGGATCGCGATCCTGGGGGCGGGGATCGCGCTTGCGGTACTGGTGCTGGTCGGGCTCTATTACGGCACCTCGCTGTTCCGCGGCGGCGTCGCGACCGACGCGCCCGCCGCGCAGGTCGCGGCGACGCCCGCCCCCGTGACGCCGGTCGTCGCGCCCGCGCCCGCGCGCCCGACCGGCGGACAGGTCAGCCTGGTCGCCACCGACGAGGTCTGGCTGCGCGTCTATGATGCGGACAACAAGACGCTGTATCTGGGGACAATGAAGGCGGGCGACCGGTTCGACGTCCCCGCCGCCGCGAACGATCCGATGATCAACGTCGGTCGCCCCGACAAATTGCAGGTCACGCTGAACGGATCGTCGGTGCCGCCGCTCGGCACGGGTGAACGCGCGATCAAGGACGTGCGCGTCAGCGGCCCGGCGATCGCGGCGCGGCTGAACGGCACCACGCCCCCCGCCGCCGACACGCCCCGCGCCGGTGCCAATAGCCGCACGGCTACTCGCACGACCGCACGCACATCACAACCCGTGCCGACCGCGACCACCGACCAACCGCGCACCGGCGGCGACGGATCGCAAGCGCTTGGCAACGCGACGAACTAATCGCACCGGCGCATTAATCGCACCGACAGGGGGTGGCGCGCGAGTCGCGCTTGCGGCTATGGTCGCCCCCATTAACCATCGTCCACCGGGGGGTGTCCGACCTATGCGCCTGTTATTCGTCGTCCTGGCCAGCGCGGCCAGCCTGTTGCCCGCCACCGCGATCGCCCAGAATATCGACGGGCGCGTCGGCAAGCTGGAAAGCGAAATGCGCGCGGTCCAGCGCAAGGTGTTTCCGGGCGGGGCGGGGACGTTGATGCCCGATATCGTCGCGCCGCAGGGATCGACCGCGATGGGCGGGACGCCCGCGACCAGCGCGATCGCCGATCTGACGGGGCGGGTCACCGCGCTCGAACAGCAGCTGGCGTCGATGACGAACCAGATCGAACAGGCGGGGTACAATCAGCGTCGCCTGCAGGACCAGTTCGAAGCCTACAAGCGATCGACCGACGCCAAGCTGGCGACGATGACCGCCGGGCCCGCGCCGATCGCGCGCGCCGAAGACGATCCCGCCCCGATCGCGACGCGCCCTGCGGCCAGGCCGACGACCGGCGGCATCACCAAACCGACCGCCGAACCGACGCGCACTGCCGCCGCGCCCGCCACAACCGGGATCGAACGGCCGTCGACCGGCGATGCGGCGGAGGACGATTATCTCTACGGTTACCGCCTGTGGGACGCCAAGAAATATCCCGAGGCCGAGGCGCAGTTGAAGAAGGTCGTCGCCACCTATCCCAAGACCCGCCGCGCCAGCTATGCGCAGAATCTGCTCGGTCGCGCCTATCTTGACGAGGGCAAGCCCAGCCTGGCGTCGATGGCCTTCTACGACAATTACAAGAAGATGCCCGATGGCGAACGCGCGCCCGACAGCCTCTATTATCTGGCGCAGGCGCTGATGAAGCTCAACAAGCCCGCCGATGCCTGCAAGGTCTATGGCGAATTGACCGACGTCTATGGCACCAAGATTTCCGCGGGGATGAAGGCGAATGTCGACAAGGGGCGCGTCGCCGCCAAGTGCAGCTAATCCGCTGACCGCCGCCGCCGCGCGGTTTCGCGACGGGCTGGCGGCGGTTGTCGGCGCATCCCCGCCGGGTCTCGTCCTGCTCGCGGTGTCGGGCGGGGCGGACAGCATGGCGATGCTGACGCTGGCCGTCGCGGCGGCGTTGTCCGGCGGGATCGCGGTGGCGACCGTCGACCATCGGCTCCGCGCCGCCGCCGCGGATGAGGCCGCGATGGTCGCCGATCATTGCGCGCGGATTGGCATTCCCCACGCCACTTTGTGCCCCGACGCCCCGATCGCGGGCGCCAGCGTCCAGGCGCAGGCGCGCACCGCCCGCTACGCGCTGCTCGCCGATCATGCGCGCGCGATCGGCGCGGTCGCGATCGCCACCGCGCATCATGTCGACGACCAGGCGGAAACCTTCCTGATGCGCGCCGCCCGCGGATCGGGTCTCGCGGGACTCGCGGGCGTGCGCGAACGGAGCGTGATCGCCGACGCAGTCGTCGTACGCCCGCTGCTCGACTGGCGCCGCGCCGAATTGCGCGCGATCGTGCGCCGCGGCGACATTCCGTTCGTCGACGATCCCAGCAACCGCGATCCCGCGCACGACCGCACCCGGTTCCGCCAGCTGCTCGATCGCAACGAATGGCTCGGCCCGGCGCAGATCGCGCGCAGCGCGGCGGCGCTGGCGGAGGCGGATGCCGATCTGGCCGCGATCGTCGACTGGCTATGGACGACGCGCGCGCGATCGACCGCGACCGGCATCGACCTCGACATCGCCGATCTGCCGCGCGAACTGTGTCGCCGACTGGCCCGGCGCGCCGTGATGACGGTGCGCGATCGGATGGGGCTGACCGATCCCGCCTTCTCGCACGCGACCAACATCGAACCGCTGCTCGATGCGCTGATGCAGCGCAAACGCGCCAGCCAGTCGGGCGTCGTCGTTGCCCCGCGCGCGAGCCAGTGGCGATTCAGCCCCGCGCCACCGCGCCGCGGGCACTGACCGGCGCGAAATCGCTGCCGCCACGGGGTTTTGTTCCATTGCCATTAACCCGGTTGTGCCTATCTTGTCGGGTGAAAGGTTCCCGATGAACGATAACGACAAACAGCCCGGCAGTGATGGTAGCGGCAACGGGGGCAACCCGTGGATGAAAAGCCTGCTGATCTGGGTCGCGATCCTGTTCGGCCTGGCGTTGTTCGTCACGCTGATCGACGGGCGCTCGGCGACCGATACGGGCAACACGATCGCCTATTCGCAATTCCTCGACAAGGTCGACGAAGGCACGGTCAAGGATGTCGCCATCGGGCGCGACGTCATCACCGGCACCTATAGCAGTGGCGAGAAGTTCAAGGCGTATCCGATCCAGGATGCGACGCTGGTCACCCATCTGCGCAGCAAGAACGTCACGATCGCGGCGAAGCCCGATGAGGGCACGTCGATCTGGATGATGCTGCTCTATCAATCGCTGCCCTTCCTGCTCTTCCTCGGCATCGCCTTCTTCGTGCTCAAGCAGATGCAGAAGAACACCGGCGGCGGCGCGATGGGCTTCGGCAAGAGCCGCGCCAAGATGCTGACGCAAAAGGAAGGCCGCGTGACGTTCGAGGATGTCGCGGGCATCGACGAAGCGCGTGAGGAGCTCGAGGAGATCGTCGAATTCCTCAAGGATCCGACCAAATTCGCGCGGCTCGGCGGCAAGATCCCCAAGGGCGCACTGCTCGTCGGATCGCCCGGCACCGGCAAGACATTGCTCGCCCGCGCGATCGCGGGTGAGGCGGGCGTCCCCTTCTTCACGATCTCGGGTTCCGACTTCGTCGAGATGTTCGTCGGCGTCGGCGCCAGCCGCGTCCGCGACATGTTCGAACAGGCGAAGAAATCCGCGCCCTGTATCGTGTTCATCGACGAAATCGACGCGGTCGGTCGCCATCGCGGCGCGGGCCTCGGCAACGGCAACGACGAGCGGGAACAGACGCTCAACCAGCTGCTCGTCGAGATGGACGGGTTCGAGGCGAACGAAGGCATCATCATCATCGCCGCGACCAACCGCCCCGACGTGCTCGACCCTGCGCTGCTGCGTCCGGGCCGGTTCGATCGCCAGGTCGTCGTCCCCCGCCCCGATATCGAGGGGCGGATCAAGATCGTCGAAGTCCATATGAAGAAGGTGCCGCTCGCGCCCGACGTCGATGCGCGCGTGATCGCGCGGGGTACGCCGGGCTTCTCGGGCGCGGATCTTGCGAACCTCGTCAACGAAGCCGCGCTGACCGCGGCGCGCAAGGGCAAGCGGCTCGTCGCGATGGCCGAATTCGAAGAGGCCAAGGACAAGGTCATGATGGGCGCCGAGCGCCGCAGCATGGTCATGACCGAGGACGAAAAGCGGATGACCGCCTATCATGAGGCGGGCCATGCAATCGTGTCGATCCACGAACAGGCGTCCGATCCGATCCACAAGGCGACGATCATCCCGCGCGGGCGCGCGCTCGGCATGGTCATGCGGCTGCCCGAACGTGATTCGTACAGCTATCACCGCGACAAGATGTACGCGAACCTCGCGGTCAGCATGGGCGGGCGCGTCGCCGAGGAAGTGATCTTCGGCTATGACAAGGTGTCGTCGGGCGCCTCGTCGGACATCCAATACGCCACCGGCCTCGCCCGCGACATGGTCACCAAATGGGGGATGTCGGACAAGGTCGGCCCGGTCGAATATGCGCAGCCAGAGGGCGAGACCTATCTCGGCTATTCCTCCTCGCAGCCGGCGCGCATGTCGAACCAGACCGCGCAGCTGATCGACGACGAAATCAAGACGATCGTCGAGGGCGGGCTCAACCGGGCCAAGCAGTTGCTGACCGATCATATCGACCAGCTGCATCTGCTCGCGGGTGCGCTGCTCGAATATGAAACGCTGTCGGGCGACGAGATCAAGAAATTGATCGCGGGCGAAGAGATCGGTCGGATCGATTCGGGCCCGAAGACCGACATGCCGCGCGCGGGCACGTCGATCCCCAAGACGCGGCGCCCCAGCGGCCCGTTCGGAACACCCTCCCCGCTCGGGGCCTGACCGCACGCCCGTTCAGCGAGGCGTCAGCCTGAGGTGTCTAGTCGGCGGCATTCCCCTGGAGTGCCGCCGATGTCGTATAAGTCCCTGATTGCGCTCGCGATTGCTGCCAGCGTCGCCGTCCCCGCCAACGCCGCGATGACCGTCGGCACGTTCCTGTCGAAGGCGGCCCCGCTCCGCGCCAACCCGCTGCTGGCCTTCACCTCCCCCGATTATGCGGTGCTGAAGGCGGAGGCCGATGCGGCCACCCGCCAGCTGAAGGAAGAAGGCGCCGCGCGCCTGGCCGCGGGCAAACGCCCGATCGCCTGCATTCCCGATAGCCAGTCGATCGGGATCATGGATATGCTGTCCGGGCTCGACGCCCTGTCGCCCGCGGATCGTAAGCTACCGCTCAAGGATGGCTATGCCCGCGTGATCGCGCGCAAATTCCCCTGCTGACGGCGTGGCTGGTCGATCAGCCGATCAGCCGATCAGGCCGAGCATCACCAGCACCAGCGCGAACAGGACGATCACGATCTGGATGAAGACGACCAGCACGATCGTCCGCAGCACCGCCGATGATCGTCCCAGCCGATAGCTGCCCTTGAGTTGCCGGTAGACATGCCAGAGTGCGACCACCGTCCCGATCGTCAGCGCCGCCCAGGTCGCCAGCCCCAGCGCACCCGCGATCGTGAGCACGACCATCAGCAGCGACATGAACGCGATCGAATAGGTGACGAAGACGGCGTGGTCGTACAGATGGATATCGCGCCGCCAGAAGAAGAGCAGCCAGACGAAGGGCAGCGACAGCGGGATCAGCAGCCACGAGAATTTATAGCTGTTCGATTGCAGCTTGTAGAGCATCAGGCCCGGATTGGTCCGCCATTTGGCGATGCCATGGTCCAGCCGATGCCAGCCCGAATGAAATTCGTTGCCCGAACCCGGCTTGCGAAACGCCGCGGGCACCGCCGATATGGCGGCCAGATCCTCGTCGATCCCCGCGATTTGTCGGTCGAGGACGACGCGCCGCGGATCGTTCGCGGACAGCACGTCGCGCGCGGCGGTCGCGGCGCGGCGGTCGGTGGTCTTCTCCTTGACCGCGACATCGATGCTCGTCTGGAACTGCGCACTGCCGGGCAGCTCGGTGGGGGCGGCGATGCCCAGGATCGACAGCACCATGAACATCGTGAAGATCGAAAACAGGAATACTGCCATCGGCGACACGAACCGCGCGCGTTCGCCGTCGATATAGCGCCGCGTCAATTCGCCGGGCCGCCACGCCAGCATCGGGATGGTGCGGATGATCTTGCCATCAGCATGGAGCACGCCATGCGCGATTTCATGCCCGATCGCGCCGATCGTGCGGTGGACGTGCCCGCTCTGCCCGCAGGCGTGGCAATAATCGCCGATCAGCGCGGTGCCGCAATTGAGGCAGTGCGCCGCCGCCGCGTCGTGGTCGCCGCCCCCGCCCCCACCCCCACCGACGCGCGGTGCGGCATCGCGCGTGGCGCCACCCGTGACAATATCCCCAACCACTGCGATACCCCCCGATAATGCGATCTCCCTATCATTTCACCCGTAGCGGCGCGAGGGGCGTCGACGGCGGCACGCCCGGACGGCGGCCCGCATGATCCGCGATACGGGGTTGCTCGGCGGCAGTTTCAATCCGGCGCATCGCGGGCATCGCGGGGTGACGCTGGCCGCGATCCGCGCGCTGGCGCTCGATGAGGTGTGGTGGCTGGTGTCGCCGGGCAATCCGTTGAAATCGGGCGCGACCGACATGGCGCCGCTCCGGTTCCGCCTCGCCTCGGCCCGCGCGATGGCACGTCGCGCGCCGATCCGCGCGACCGATATCGAAACGCGGCTGGGCACCCGCTATACGATCGACACGATCCGCCAGCTGCAGCGTCGCTATCCCAAACGCCGGTTCATCTGGCTGATGGGGGCGGACAATCTGGCGCAGTTCCACCGGTGGCGCGACTGGCGGCGGATCGCGCGCACGATCCCGATTGCGGTCGTCGCGCGGCCCGGCTATGGAGCAAGCGCCTACGCGGCCCCCGCGATGGGTTGGCTGAGGCGCTTCCAACGGCCCGCAGACCAGGCGAAAAGCTGGACCACGTGGAGATTGCCGGCACTCGTGCTGTTGCGCTTTCGCCCCGACCCGACCTCCGCCACCGCCCTTCGCGCGGCCGATCCCGACTGGACCCGGCAATTCCGCCGACCGTCGACCTGCCCTTAGACCCAGGAGCCCCTTTGGCTAATCCCCCTTCCGCGCCGCGTGCGTCCACTCCCGAAGAGATCGAGGCGCTGCACAGCCTCATCATGGAATCGCTCGACGACGATCAGGCGGTCGAAACCGTGTCGATCCCGCTCGCGGGCAAATCGTCGATCGCCGATTACATGGTCATCGCCAGCGGCCGGTCGACCCGGCAGGTCGCCTCGATGGCGGCGAAACTGTCCGAACGGATCAAGGCCGATACCGGGCGGATCAGCCGGATCGAAGGTTTGCCCACCGCCGACTGGGTGCTGATCGATGCGGGCGATGTCGTCGTCCACCTGTTCCGGCCCGAGGTGCGCAGCTTCTACAATCTCGAACGCATGTGGCAATTCGGCGATGCGCCCACCGCCTCCAGCGCGCCGCCCCCGCTGGCCGCGCCCGACGGAGACGCGTAGATTCTCCTCCATATCGTCGCGCGGGGCCGGATCGGGCGATCGAGCGAGGCCGATCTGGTCGACCGCTATCTGAAGCGGATCGCCTGGCCGACGCGGGTCAGCGAATTGCCCGATACGGGGGGCAGGATGCCCGCGCTCGATCCGGGCACCAAGCGCATCCTGCTCGATGAAAAGGGCGAGGTGCTGGGGTCGGTAGATTTCGCACGGCGGCTGGCACGCTGGCGCGACGACGGGGTGCGCGAGGCGCGGTTCCTGATCGGCGCGGCGGACGGATTCGACGATGCCGCGCGCGCGGACGCCGATCTGTTGCTGTCGTTCGGACGCGCGACCTGGCCGCATCTGCTGGCGCGCGCGATGCTGGCGGAACAATTGTTTCGCGCGACCAGCATCCTCGCCAACCATCCCTATCACCGCGAAGGCTGACCGTGCGCGCCGTCCCGCCCGCCGCGCGGATCGCGCTGACCGCCCTCGCCGCGGCATCGGTCGTGGCGCTCGCGGTGCTGACGGGCGCGGGGGCGACCGCGCAACTGCCCTCGCTCGCGGCGCAGCGTGAACGGCTGGTGTCGGCGAAGCGGGACGCCGCGGCGGCGCAGGCGCGGGCGCACGCGCTGGACAAGCTCGCCGCCGCCGAACGCGGCGCCGCCGACATCGCCCGCGCGAAGGAAGCCGCGCTCGCCGCGCGCGTCGCCGCGAGTGCCGCCGACCTGGCCACCGCCGAAGCGCGCGCCGCGATCGTCGACCGGCTGCTGGCCGATCGCCGCGCCGAACTGGGAATCGCCCAGACCCCCGCCGCACGGCTGCTCGCCGCGCTTGAATCGCTCGCGCGCCGCCCGGCGATCGCGACGATCGCGCAGCCCGGATCGGTCGACGATCTGGTCCATGTCCGCGCGGTGCTCGGCAGCGCGCTACCCTATATCCGCGCCCGGACGCAGGCGGTGCGGGCCCAGGTCGTCGCGACGCGCGGCCTGCAACGCGATGCGGCGCTCGCCGCCGCCGCGCTGCGCCAGGGCCGCGCGACGCTGGAAAAGGATCGGGTCGCACTTGCAATGCTCGCCGCGGAGCATCGGCGCCGCAGCCGCGCGCTCGGGCGCAACGCGATGAGCGAATCGGATCGCGCGCTGGCGCTGGGCGAACAGGCGCGCGATCTGGTCGACCGGCTGGAGGAGACGGGCGATGCGGCGACGACCGCCGCCGCGCTGGTCGCGCTGCCCGGTCCCGATCCGCGCCCGCTCGCCCCCGGCAGTGTCACGCCCGCGCCGGTACGCGGCGTCTATCGCCTGCCGGTCGAGGGACGGTTGGTCACCGGGCTGGGCGAGATATCCACCGCGGGCGTCCGATCGCGCGGGCTGACCTTCGTCGTCGCCCCCGGTGCGCCGGTCGTCGCGCCCACGGGCGGCACGGTGCGTTTCGCCAAACCGTTTCGCGGCTATGGCACGATCGTGATCCTCGACCATGGCGACGGGTGGACCACCGTGGTGACGGGGCTGGCGGAAACGACGGTCGCGCCCGGCGCGCGGGTCGCGATGGGCGATCCGATCGGGTTGGCGGCCAAGGGCGACGAACCGACGGTCACCGTCGAACTGCGCCGCCGCGGCGAACCGGTCGATATCGCCTCGCTCGCGGGCTGACCGCCGCGCGTCATCCCCGGTTCAGCCGCCATGTGCTTGGAGAAGCGCGCGACTGTCGCTAGAACGCGCCGATACCCCTCGCGTCCAGGATGATTGATGGCCCGTCCGTTTCTTACCGCCACCGCCTTGCTCGGTAGCCTGACGCTGATCCCCCTCGCGACGCAGGCGATGGCGGCGGCGGATTCGAGCACGTATCGCGAATTCGACCAGTTCCTCGACGTGTTCAACCGGATCAAGGCCGATTACGTCGACAAGGTCGACGACGACAAGCTGATCAAGGGCGCGATCGCGGGCATGCTCGCCAGCCTCGATCCGCATTCGAGCTATATGGATGCGCTCGACTACGACAATCTCAAGATCCAGACCGAGGGCAATTACGGCGGCCTTGGCCTCACCGTCTCGATGGAGGATGGCGCGGTCAAGGTGATCGCCCCGCAGGAAGATACCCCCGCCGCGCGCGCAGGCGTGAAGGCCGGTGATTACATCACCCATATCGACGGCAAGCTGATCTATGGCGATACGCTCGACGAGGCGATCGGGCTGATGCGCGGCAAGCCCGGCACGACGATCACGCTCGGCCTCGTCCGCCCGGGCCGCGACAAGCCGCTCGACGTGACGATGAAACGCGAAGTCATCGTCCAGCGCCCGGTGAAATGGGAAGTGCGCGGCGATGTCGGCTATATCAACATCAATACCTTCTCCGAAAACACCGGCGCCGACACGCGCGCGGCGATCATGGGGATCGACAAATCGCTGGGCCATCGCCCGCTCGGCTATGTCGTCGACCTGCGCAACAATGGCGGCGGCCTGCTGACGCAGGCGATCGCGGTCGGCGACGCGTTCCTCGACCATGGCGAGATCGTGTCGCAGCGGGGCCGCGAAAAGGCGGATATCGAACGTTATTACGCCAAATCCGGGGATGATGCGCACGGGCTGCCCGTCGTCGTGCTGACCGATTCGGGCACCGCGTCGGCGTCGGAAATCGTCGCGGGGGCGTTGCAGGATCACCACCGCGCGCTGATCATGGGCGAACGCACGTTCGGCAAGGGATCGGTGCAGACGTTGCTGCCGCTGGGACCCAAGACCGCGCTGCGGCTGACCACCGCGCGCTACTACACCCCCTCGGGCCGGTCGGTGCAGGAAGGCGGCATCCAGCCCGACATCATGGTGCCCCAGATCAGCGATCCCGATTACAAGACGCGCCCCGTCTTCCGCGAAGCCGATCTGCGGCGTCATCTGATCAACGAGGTCAAGGCGGACAATGCGGTGCTCGAAGAGGATGTGAAGGACGATCCGCGGTTCGCGATGACCCCCGATCAGCTGAAGAAACAGGGCATCCCCGACTTCCAGCTCTATTATGCGCTGAAGACGGTCGCGCGGCTGGGCGGCCCGGCGCAGGTCGCTGCCGCGACGAAGCCACGCCCGATTCCCGCGACGCCGGTGGCGCCATGACCGCGATGGCGACCGCGAACCAGCGATCGGCGCGGTGGCTGGCGTTCGCGATCCCGCTGGTGTTGCTGGCGGGGGCGTGGAGCTTCCAGCTGTTCGGCGGGCTGTTCCCCTGTGAGATGTGCCTGTGGCAACGCTGGCCGCATTACGCCGCGCTGGTCGTCGCGCTGCTCGCCTTCGTCGTGCCGCCGCCGACGAACCGCGCGCTGGTCGGCATCGCGGCGGTGCTGATCGCGCTGTCGGGGGCGATCGCGGTCTATCATGCGGGGGTCGAATATCGCTGGTGGCACGGCGTAACCGCCTGTACCCAGACGCTCGATCTGGCGGGGCTGACGCCCGCGCAGCGGCTCGACCGGATCATGGGGACGCCCGCGGTGCCGTGCGACGTCGCGCAATGGTCGCTGATGGGCATCTCGCTCGCGGGGTTCAATGCGATCATCTCGCTTGTCGGCGCGACGACGATCGCGGTCCTGCTGGGAAAACGGCGATGACCCGCTGGCGTCCCGGCGATCCGCCCCGCGCGACCGACACGATGATCCGCGTCGATCAGGCGGGCGAATATGGCGCGACCCGCATCTATGCGGGGCAGCTGGCGGTGCTGGGCGACCGGCATCCCGCGGCGCGCGCGATCCATCACATGGCCGCGCAGGAGGAACGCCACCGCGCCTTTTTCGACGATCTGATCGCGACGCGGCGCGTCCGCCCGACTTTGCTCCAGCCGTTCTGGACGGTCGCCGGTTTTGCGCTGGGCGCGGTGACCGCGGCGATGGGGCCGAACGCGGCGATGGCCTGCACCGCGGCGGTCGAGACGGAGATCGACAAACATTATCAGGAACAGCTCGACACGCTCGGCGACGATGCGCCCGAACTGACCGCGGCGATCCGCGATTTTCAGGCGGAGGAACTTGAACATCGCGACCATGCGCTCGCCGCGGGGGCGGAAAGCACGTTGGGCTATCCGATCTTGAGTGCAGTCATCCGCGCCGGATGCAAGGTGGCGATCGCCGCCGCCAAGCGTATTTAAGGAATGTCGATGCGGATCATCACGACCCTGTTGAGCGGTGCGCTCGCCACGACCGCCGCCGTCGCACAACAGGCGCCGCCTGCTGTCGCCCCCCCTGCCACCACCGCGCTTGCCTCGCCGCAACAGGTTACGACGCAGCCCGCGCTGCCGGGAATCAGGCCGCGCGCCGCGGCGCAGCCACAGGCGCCGGGCGCCGTCCCCAAGCGTGCGCCGATCAACGGCGTCCTGGTCCTGTACGGCAACGAACGCTGCCCAACGAACACCGATGGCGATGAAATCGTGATCTGCGAACGCCGCAGCGCGCAGGAACAATATCGCGTCCCCAAGGAATTGCGCGAATTCGTCGTGACCCCCCAGAACGAAAGCTGGGCGAACCGTGCGCAAGGGACGCTGGGCCCCGCGGGATCGGGTGTCGACACGATCGGCAGTTGTTCGGCGGTCGGCGCGGGCGGCAATCTGGGCTGCATGGGCCAGGACTTCCGCGCTGCGAAGGCCGAACGCCGCGCTGCCAAGGCCGCCGAACCCGTCATCAAATAACGCGGCTCGTTTCGCGCGCCGTCGCGATTCGCGCATTGCGCCGTGGGAAGGCGGCCTCTTCCCCGTTCACCGCGGGTCGCCTAGGATACGCGCCACGACACGACGCGGGGGCGCATGATGGCAACGATCGCACCGACCAGGCAGAGTCCGCGCGCCACCACCGCGCCCGATCGCTACGAACAGGTGCTGGCGGTCGGCGCGATCATCCTGCTGGCAGCGGCGCTGATCGCGATCGCGCGGGGGCATCGCGACTGGCCGATGGTTCCGATGCTGATCTGGTGGCATCTGGCGACGATCCTGACCGCGCTGGTGCTGACCCCCGTCATGCTGTTGCGGCCCCGCGGGGATGCGCGCCATCGCGTGCTCGGGACGATCTGGGTCGCGGCGATGCTGGGGACCGCGCTGCTCAGCTTCGGGATCCGCGTCACCAACGACGGGCGGCTGAGCATCATCCATATCCTGTCGGTGTGGGTGCTGATCCAGGTGCCGATCCTGTGGTGGACCGCCCGCACCCACCGCGTCGCGCGCCACCGCCGTGCCGTCCGCGGGATCGTCACCGGCGCGCTGCTGATCGCGGGCTTCTTCACCTTTCCCTTCGACCGGCTGCTCGGCCACTGGTTGTTCGGCTGAGGCTTGCGGTGACGATGACGGCGGCCTAGCATCCCGCCGTCCGCATGACTGGCGCCAGTGGGTCACCACGGGGGAGTGTGGATCGCGATTCGCCGCGCGCCTGGGCATCAATTCCTGATGGAGGATGCCGGATGACGACGCCGCTACACATCGCCTTTCTGTTGTTTCCCAACGTGACCCAGCTCGACCTGACCGGGCCTGCCCAAGTGCTCTCGCGGCTGGGCGATGCGCGGCTCGATCTGGTCTGGACGACGCTCGACCCCGTCGCGACCGACGCGGGATTTTCGATCCTGCCGACCGCGACGCTCGCCGATTGCCCGTATCCCGATATCCTGTGCATTCCCGGCGGGTTCGGGATCAACGCCGTCATCGCCGACGACGCCGTCATGGCCTGGGTCGCGAGCGCAGGCGCCGGGGCGCGCTGGGTGACGAGCGTCTGCACCGGATCGCTGATCCTCGGCGCGGCGGGGCTGCTGCGCGGATATCGCGCGGGATGCCATTGGGGCCAGCGCGACATGCTGCGGCTGTTCGGGGCGGAGCCGGTCGATGCGCGCACCGTCGTCGACCGCAATCGCGTCACCGGCGGCGGGGTGACCGCGGGGATCGATTTCGCGTTGACGCTGACCGGGCTGATCCGGGGCGAGGATCATGCGCGGATGGTCCAGCTCAGCCTGGAATATGACCCCGCGCCGCCGTTCGATGCGGGCTCACCCGCGCGGGCGGGAGAGGCACTGGTGGCGGCCTATCACCGCCGGGTCGCGCGACTCGCGCCGACGCGCGATGCCGATCTGCGCGCGCTCGCGATCAGGCGCGGCTTTTCCTAATGCCGTTGACGCGGTGCCAGATATAGAGCGCGATCAGCGCGACGAGCGCGATGCCGATGATCAGGTCGGCGGAATGGAATGCCGCCTTCACGCGCGGGTCGCTGTCCCATTTCTCGCCCAGCGTCATGCCGAGCCACGTCAGCGCCAGGCAGAACGGCCATGATCCGACGAACGTATAGACGTGGAACGGCACCAGCTTCATCCGCGATACCCCCGCCGGAAACGCGATGAAGGTGCGGATGACGGGCAGCAACCGCCCGATCAGCACGGCTGCGGGGCCGAACCGGTCGAAGAACCGGTCGGCCTTGTCGAGTTCGTCGGGCCCGATCAGCAGATATCGGCCCCAGCGTTCGACGAACGGGCGCCCGCCCCGCTTGCCGACTTCATAGGCGACGATCGAACCGAGGTTGCACCCGATCGCGCCCGCGGTCGCGGCGAGGTACAGGTTGAACTGCCCCGTCGACACCAGATAGCCCGCGAACGGCATGATGATTTCGGACGGCAACGGAATGCACGCGCTCTCGATCGCCATCAGCAGCGCGATCCCCAGATATCCCCCGCTGGAGATCACCCCGATGGCAAAGGTCGCCAGCGCGGCGAGGATTTTCTCGATCATGTCGGTCCCAATCGGATGTATCTCCGCTGGACGCAAGCCATGACATGGTCCCGTCGCTGGGCGGGCACCCGGTGCGTCGGCACCGGCAGCGGTTATCCATACCGCAACATGGGCATCGGTTCGGGCGTGACCTTCCTCATCGTTCCCGGATCGGCCCGGCGCGACATCACCGCCGCCACCGCGAAGACGCGGCTGTGTTCGTTCGCCCGGGAGCGGTTCGGGCTGACGGGATCAGCCTATTGCGCGTGACGCCCACGGGAACCCGCGCCGTCGCCGACGGGTTGAGCGCGCATGACGACATTGACCCTCAACGACGGACGCACGATGCCCCAGCTCGGGCTCGGCACCTATAAAATTCCCGACAGCCAGGCCGCGATGGTCGTCCGACAAGGGATCGATGCGGGCTTCACCCTCGTCGACACCGCCGCGATCTATGGCAACGAGCGCGGCGTCGGCGACGGCGTCCACGGCAGCGACGTGTTCCTCACGACCAAATTGTGGAACGATCGTCAGGGCGGTCCGGCGGCGGCGCTCGATGAAAGCCTGGCGTTGCTCGGGGTCGATGCGGTCGACCTGTATCTGATCCACTGGCCCTGCCCCGGACAGGGCGATTATGTCGACGCGTGGAAGGCGCTGATCGACCTGCGCGCCGCGGGCAAGGCGCGATCGATCGGCGTGTCGAATTTCCTGCCCGATCATCTCGCGGCGATCATCGATGCGACCGGCGTGACCCCGGTCGTCAACCAGATCGAACTCCACCCCGATTTCCAGCAGCGTGACGCGCGCGCCTGGCATGCCGACCACGATATCGTGACGCAGAGCTGGAGCCCGATCGGCCAGGGCAAGACGCTGCTCGACAACCCGGCGATCCGCCGCATCGCCGACAAGCACGCGCGATCGAGCGCGCAGGTCGTGCTCGCCTGGCATCTCGCGCTCGGGCTATCGCCGATCCCCAAGGCATCGAGCCCCGATCACCTCAGCGACAATTTCGCCGCGCTCGACCTGACGCTGGACGATGAGGACATGACCGCGATCGCGGCGCTCGATCGCGACGATGGGCGGATGGGCCCCGACCCGCGCTCGATGTAACCACGCGCGTCCGCATCGGGGCGACGCGGCGTTATCCCTCCGCCTGCGTCGCGCCCCGGCACAAGGCGACCAGCGCCCGCCGGATGGTCGGCCCGGTCAGATGCGCGGCGACGCCTTCGAACCCCTCCGCCATCAGCGTCCGGCGGATATCCTCGACGTTCCGGCACTCCCCACCCCGCGCCAGCTGATAGGCGCGTTCGATCGTCGAGGGGCGGTGGTCGGGGGGTGTGGTCATCAGGATCATCCGGTCGGGCAGGCGACCGCAGCGGCGGTCGCGTCACATGGCGCCTGACGAGCAGGACGCCGGTGGTTCACCCCCGTCTATCACATCCGGCTCGTACCGGCAGCGTTATGTTCGCCGCGATCAGGCCGCTGACGCTGACGACGCCGATGCCGCCGCCTGGGCGCCGCGCAGGTCCTCGACGAACCGGGCATATTCCTCCGCCTTCTTCACCGGATCGGGCAGCCGGAGCAGATAGCTGGGATGGACCGTGATCCACCCCGCCCCGCCGCCGGGCAGGTCGATCACGCGTCCGCGTTCGCGCCCGATCGTCATCGTCTTGCCGAACAGCGATCGCGCCGCGGTCGCCCCCATCGCCAGCGTCATCCTCGGCCTGATCAGCGCGCGTTCCTGATCGACCCACCACCGACAGGCGTCGATCTCCCCGGTCGCGGGGGAGGAATGGATCCGCCGCTTGCCCCGCTGTTCGAACTTGAAATGCTTGACCGCATTGGTGACGTACAGGCGGCTGCGGTCGATCCCCGCGTCGGCCAGCCCGCGATCGAAGACCTGCCCCGCCGGCCCGACGAACGGGCGCCCGGCCAGATCCTCCTGGTCGCCCGGTTGTTCGCCGACGACCATCATCGCGGCATCGACCGGCCCTTCACCGAACACGGTCTGCGTCGCGGGACGGAACAGCGGGCAGCGGGTACAGCCGCTCGCCTCCTCGCGCAGCGCGTCCCAGGCGATCGTGCTGTTCCCGCCGATATCGTCGCGCGCCCTGGCGATCATCCCGCTCTCCCGTGCCTGTGCACCCGCGATCAGCGCGGGGACCAGCGCGGTTTCGGGCATGTTCTTCCAATATTTGCGCGGCATCTCCTTCAGCATCGCGCCGATCTTGACGCGCGCCGGGTTGAAGATGCTGGCGTAATAGGTCTTCCACACCTCTTCGGTCGGATCGCCGTCGGGCGCATCGGCCTTGCTCGCCCCCGGCCCCTCGCTCAGCGTCGTGCCGTCCCAATGAAGCGATATCGCGGGCGTCAGGATCGACCAGCGCATGCTGGCGAACCGGTCGACGAAGAACGCCGCATTGGCGCGCACGATGTGGTGATCGGGTTCGAACCACGCGACGAAGCGGGTGGCGTCGCCTTCCGAAACCTCCCGAAAGCGCAGGAACGCGCGCATCTTGTGGATGTCGCGCCGCACGTCCTTGGCGATCCGATCGAGCCGCCGAACCAGCGGATCGGCCTGATCCTCGATCAATTTCGGTTCGTCGCGCAACCGGGCGAGCGCGGTGTACAGCAGCGCGAAGCGTTCGGGATCGCGCGCCAACACGACCTTGCGCGCGAGCGACAGAAACGCACGCGGCACGGTGAAGGGCGCGGCGGCGGGTGCTCGATCCCGGTCGGTCTGCGGGGCGGTCGCGAACAGGTCGGTCGCGGCGTCGCCGACCTGCCAGACGACGTCCGCGGGCGGGACGCCGTCGGCGATCAGCGTCCGCGCGGCATCCCGCCAGCCATCGATATCATCGGGGTCGGACAAGGTGACGACGCGCATGGGGCAACGACGTGTCACGCCGCCTTTGGTTGCATCGGCTGCTCCCCGATCGGGTCAGGGCCCCGATCGGATCGGGGCACCCGGTCGGATCAACCGGGGCGGCGCATCCCGAACCGTTCACCGACCTCGAAATAATCGGTCGGACCACCCCCGCGCAGGATCGGGCGGGCGCGCGCGGTCTGATACACGCCGTCTTCCAGCATCGCGGTATCGATATGGATGCCGACCGCCTCACCCACCACCAGCCAGCTGTCGGTGTCGCGGCCCTCCTTCGTCGTCAGCCGGACGATCTGGGTCAGCTTGCATTCGAACGACACCGGGCTGGCGGCGACGCGGGGCGCGGCGACCAGCCGCGACGACGCGGTCGCCAGATCGCCGAGCGCGAATTCATCGACGTCTGGGTCGACCATTGCCGATGTCGCGTTCATCGCCTCGGCCAGGTCGCGGGTCGCCAGGTTCCAGACGAACTCGCCCGTCGCCTCGGCATTGGTGACGCTGTCCTTGCGCCCGACCGAGGCGAAGGCGATCAGCGGCGGGTGATAATTCAGCGCATTGAAGAAACTATACGGCGCCAGGTTCACCGCACCGGCGACGGACACCGTGCTGATCCAGCCGATCGGGCGCGGCGCGACGATCGCGTTGAAGGGGTCGTGCGGCAACCCGTGGCCGCCTGCGGGTTCGTAGAAATGCCATTCAGTCATCCGCAACTCCTGCTATGTAACCGAAACGATGGCTAGCGCGAAGTGAGCGACATGACCGACCAACCCGCCCCCGGCACCGTGATCCGCCGCCACGCGCTGTCGACGCGGATCTGGCACTGGATCAATGCGATCGCGATCTTCATCCTGATCGGCAGCGGTCTGGGCATCTCGAACGCGCATCCGCGACTCTATTGGGGGGCCTATGGCGCGAATTTCGATCCCAGCTGGTTCCAGCCGCCGCATTTCCCGTCATGGCTGACGATCCCGGCGACCTATAATCTGGCGATGTCGCGGCGGTGGCACCTGTTCTTCGCGCTGGTGCTCGCCTTCGGGTTGCTCGCGTTCATGATCGCCAGCCTCGTCAATCGCCATTTCCGCCGCGACCTGACGATCCGGGGTGCGGAGATGACGCCGCGGTCGCTGCTCCACGATATCCGCGAACATCTGGCCTTCCGCTTCCACGACCCTGCGCGGCCCGCGGCGTACAACATCCTGCAAAAGCTCGCCTATGCCCTGGTGATCTTCATCCTGTTGCCGCTGGTGATCCTGACCGGGCTGGCGATGTCCCCGGGAATGGATGCGGCATGGCCCTGGCTGTTGGAGCTGTTCGGCGGGCGCCAGTCGGCCCGGTCGATCCATTTCCTGTGCATGGCGGGGCTGAGCGGGTTCATCGTCGTCCATCTGGTGCTCGTCATCCTGGCGGGCGTCGGCAACGAACTGCGATCGATGATCACCGGCAAGTGGCGCGTGCCGCCTGCCCATCCCCGCAAGGACACCGCCATCCAGGAGCCGGGCGCATGAACGATCTCGTGATTCCCCGCCGCACCCTGATCGCGGGTGGCGCGGGCCTGTTGCTCGCAGGATGCGATCGCGTCGCGCAGATCCCCGCGGCGCGCAAGATCCTCTTCGCGGGCGAGGATATGCATTACGGGCTACAGCGCGCGTTGCAGAACCGCGGCGCGCTCGCCCCCGAATTCCGCCCCGACCAGATGTCGCCGATCTTCCGGTCGAACGGCACCCGCAATCCCGGGACTCCTGCCTATGACGCGATGGTCGCCAACCGGTTCGCCGATTATCGGCTGACCGTCGGCGGGCTGGTCGATAGCCCGCTGTCGCTGTCGCTGGCGCAGCTGGCGGGGATGCCCGCGCGCCGCCAGATCACCCGCCATGATTGCGTCGAGGGGTGGAGCGCGATCGGGCAATGGCAGGGGCCGTTGCTCGGCACCGTGCTGAAGGCGGCGGGCATGCGCCGGTCGGCGCGCTACGTCGTGTTCACCTGCGCCGACCTGTACAATGGCGACCCCTATTACGAATCGATCGACACGATCGACGCCTTCCACCCGCAAACGATCCTGGCGCTCAAGATGAACGGCGCGCCGCTGGCCGTCGAACACGGTGCCCCCGTGCGGCTGCGCGTCGAACGGCAACTCGGCTATAAACACGCCAAATACGTCATGCGGGTCGATGCGGTCGCCAGCCTCGACGGGATCGGCAAGGGCAAGGGCGGCTATTGGGAGGACAATGTCGATTACGATTGGTATGCGGGCATCTGACGCGATAAGCGCACGCCCATGGCATTGATCGACCTGTTTCTCGCCCGCCGGGTCAAGCGCGGGCAGCTCACCGTTATCCACGCCGACGGCGCTCGCGTCACCCATGGTGCGCCCGACGCGGCGTTCGCGGACGTCACGATCCGCTTCACCGACAAGGGCGCGGCGAACTACATCGTCCGCAACCCCGCCCTCGGCGCGGCGGAGGCGTTCATGGACGGGCGGCTCGTCGTCGAACGGGGCGACATCCGCGATCTCGTCAACCTGCTGACGGGCAATGATCCGTGGGAAGCGGGCGCCAACGCGCTCGTTCCCTCCGCCCCCCTGCGCGCGATCCAGGCGGTGACCCACCGGCTCGGTCGGTTCAACATGGCGCGCCAGTCGAAGAAGAACGTCGCGCATCATTACGATCTCAGCGACCGGCTCTACGATCTCTTCCTCGACGCCGATCGCCAGTACAGCTGCGCCTATTTCACCGATCCCGCGAACAGCCTCGAACAGGCGCAGGCGGATAAAAAGGCGCATATCGCCGCCAAGCTGGCGCTGAAGCCGGGGATGCGCGTTCTCGACATCGGCTGCGGCTGGGGCGGGATGGCGCTGTACCTGCATGCGAAGACGGGCGCCGAGGTGCTCGGCGTCACGCTGTCCGAGGAACAGATCAAGGTCGCGCGCCAGCGTGCCGAGGAGGCGGGCGTCGCCGACAAGGTCAGGTTCGAACTGATCGATTACCGTGCCATCACGGGCCAGTTCGACCGGATCGTGTCGGTCGGCATGTTCGAACATGTCGGGCCGCCGCAATATAAGACCTTCTTCGCCAAATGCCGCGACCTGCTGACCGACGACGGCGTGATGCTGATGCACACGATCGGGCGGATGGGCGGCCCGGGCATCACCGACGATTTCACGCTGAAATACATCTTCCCCGGCGGCTATAATCCGTCGCTCTCGGAAATCGTGCGCGGCTATGAAGGGCTGCGGATGTTCCCGACCGATGTCGAGGTGCTGCGCGTCCATTATGCGCTGACGCTCGACCATTGGTACGACCGCACCGTCGCCGCGAGAGACGCGATCGTCGATCTGTACGACGAACGTTTCTATCGCATGTGGGTGTTCTACCTAGCGGGCGCGAGCGCGGCGTTCCGCCACGGCGGCCTGTGCAACTATCAGGTGCAACTCTCGCGCAGCCGCTTCGAACTCCCGCTGACCCGCGATTACATCGCCGAGGGCGAACAGGCGCTCAGGGGGTAACCTAGCCCTCGCCTATGACGACGTCGCGTACGGCATAGGCGCTAAGGGGATCCACACGCGCCACCCCGGCGAAGGCCGGGGCCCAGTTGGGAGACGCGCGTGAGACAGGTAGCGTCTGCCTCCGACCTCGCCCGTAACGCCATCGCGCAAAGTGGTTGCGCTGCGGGCATCCCCACGCACCATCCCGGCGAAGGCCGAGGCCCAGTTGGGAAATGCGCGTGAGACAGGTGGCGCACATCGTTGACCCAGCCCAACTGGACCCCGGCCTTCGCCGGGGTGGATCGCATGGGGGTGGTCAAGCTACGCTAACCCAATCCAGCACAAGCCAGCACCCAGCTATTTCTTCCCGCCCGGCGTCGTCGCCGCGCCTTTCAGCCCGCCGACCTTGCCGTCGCCATTGGCATCGTAACGGCGGAAGATCGCCTTCAGCAGCTTTTCCGCCTCGGCTTCGCTGACCTTGCCGTCGTGATTCGTGTCGGCGGTGTCGAACCACAGGTCGGCGAGTTTCTTGATCTTCGCCTGGTCCGCGCTGCCCTTGCCGTCGCGCATCCGGGCGACGCGCGCGTTGACCTCGGCGCGGCTCCAATAGCCGTCGTGATTGGCATCGGTGACCGCGAACTCCTTCTTAAACTTCGCGGCGGCGGAAGCCTCGGTCTCCTGCGCCAGCGCCGGGGTGGCGACGGCGGCAAGGGTCAGGGCGGCGATGAGCGATAGCGTCTTCATGGCGCGCGGCTGTAGCGATCCGACTTGTATCGGCGATGAATGGCTGAACGGCGGGCGCGGATTTGCTACGCGGCCCCGCGATGCCCACCGCCCTTCCCCTCACCCGCCGGTCGATCGCGGCGCAGGCCTGGCCGATCATGCTGGGACAGGCGACCGTACCGCTCGTCGGGCTGGTCGATACCTGGGTGATCGGGCGCACCGGGGACGCCGCCGCGCTGGCGGGCGTCGCGCTTGGGACGATGGTCGTCAATTTCATTTTCTGGAGCTTCGGCTTCCTCCGGATGGGGATGACCGGGATGACCGCGCAGGCGCTCGGCGCGGGCGACGATGACGAGGTCCGCGCGATGCTGGTACGTGGCGGATGCGCGGGACTGGCGATCGGCGCGCTGATCCTCGTCGGCCAGATCCTGCTGATCCCCGGCGCCTTCGCGCTGCTCGCGGGGGGCGGCGCGCTCGATAGCGCCGCGCGCGCCTTCACCGCCGCGCGGTTTTTCGGCGCGCCCGCCGGGCTTGCGGTCTTCGCGATCACCGGCTGGCTGCTCGGCCTCGGGCGGACGCGTGCGGCGTTGCTGCTCCAGATCGTGATGAACGTCGCCAATATCGCGCTCGACCTGTATTTCGTCCGCCACCTCGGGCTCGGCGCGCGCGGCGTCGGCTATGGCACCGCCTGCGCCGAATGGATCGCGCTCGCGACCGGCGCGTTGATCTGCTGGCGCATCCTCGGCCCCGCCGGTCTGCGCGGCCTGTCGCGCGCGACGGTCGCCGCGCCCGATGCGCTGCGTCGCCTGTTCGCGGTCAACGCCGCCATCATGATCCGCACCGTCGCGCTGCTCGCACTGTTCGCCTGGTTCACCAACGAAGGCGCGCGGCTGGGGCCGATCACGCTCGCGGCGAACCATGTCCTGCTCCAGTTCGTCAGCGTCGCCGCCTTCGTCCTCGACGGTTTCGCCTTCACCGCCGAATCGCGCGTCGGCCAGGCGATCGGCCAGCGGTCACGCCCCGCGCTGATCCGTGCGATCCGGCTGACCGCGGAGTTTTCGGGCGCGGCGGGGCTCGTCTTCTGCCTGACGATCTGGCTGGGCGGCGGCCTGTTCATCGATGCGCTGACGACCAACGCCGCGGTTCGCGCCATCGCGACCGACATGCTGCCGTTCGTCGCGATGGTGCCGCTGATCGGCATGCCCGCGTGGCTGCTCGACGGCGTGTTCATGGGCGCGGCGGCGGGCCGACCGCTGCGCAACGCCGCGCTGATCGCGACCGCACTCTACGTCGCCATCGACCTCGCGTTGCGCGGCTATGGCGAGACCGGGCTGTGGATCGCGTTTCTCCTCGGCTATGTGCTGCGCGCCGCGGCGCTCGGCGCGCATCTCCCCGCGCTGCTCCGGACGGTTGCGAATCCGCCAGCCGCGCCCTAAGCGCCGCGCCAAGGAGCCTGTGCATGACCGATCAGATCAACCGTCCCGCCGCCGACGCCGGTATCAATCGGGTCGTCCTCGCCTATTCGGGCGGGCTCGACACCAGCGTCATCCTGAAATGGCTCCAGCAGACGTATAATTGCGAAGTCGTGACCTTCACCGCCGATCTCGGCCAGGGCGAGGAACTCGAACCCGCGCGCAAGAAGGCGGAGATGGCGGGCGTGAAGCCCGAACATATCTTCATCGACGACCTGCGCGAGGAATTCGTCCGCGAGTACGTCTTCCCGATGATGCGATCGAACGCGCTGTACGAGGGGCTGTACCTGCTCGGCACCTCGATCGCGCGCCCGCTGATCGCCAAACGCCAGATCGAGATCGCGCGGCAGGTGAACGCCGATGCGGTCAGCCACGGCGCGACGGGCAAGGGCAACGACCAGGTCCGTTTCGAACTCGGCTATTATGCGCTCGCCCCCGATATCAAGGTGATCGCCCCATGGCGCGAATGGGATCTCAACAGCCGTAGCAAGCTGATCGAATTCGCCGAACAGCATCAGATCCAGGTCGCCAAGGACAAGCGCGGCGAATCGCCCTTCTCGGTCGATTCGAACCTTCTCCACACCTCCTCGGAGGGCAAGGTGCTCGAGGATCCGTGGGATGAGGTTCCCGATTACGTCTATTCGCGCACCGTCAATCCGGAGGATGCCCCCGACCAGCCCGAAACGATCACGATCGATTTCGAACATGGCGACGGCGTCGCGATCAACGGGGAGGGGATGAGCCCCGCGACGCTGTTCGAAAAGCTCAACGACCTCGGTCGCAAGCACGGTATCGGGCGCCTCGACCTCGTCGAGAACCGCTTCGTGGGGATGAAGTCGCGCGGCATGTACGAAACCCCCGGTGGCACCATCTATCACCTCGCGCATCGCGGGATCGAACAATTGACGCTCGACCGCGGCGCCGCGCACCTGAAGGACGAACTGGCGCCGCGCTATGCCGAACTGGTCTATAACGGCTTCTGGTTCAGCCCGGAGCGGGAGATGCTCCAGGCCGCGATCGATCACAGCCAGGACAAGGTGACCGGCACCGTCCGCCTGAAACTCTACAAGGGCAATGTCAGCGTCACCGGGCGCAAATCGCCCTATTCGCTCTACAGCGAAAAGGTCGTGACGTTCGAGGACGATCAGGGCGCGTACGACCAGCGCGATGCGGCGGGCTTCATCAAGCTGAACGCGCTGCGCCTCCGCCTGCTCGGCCGCCGCGACCAGCGATAGGCCGCTCGGCAACCCGGTTTTAACGACCGGGGGTCTAGACGCGGGTGGATGACCGTCCGCCTGCGCCACGACGCCCTGTTCGCCCTCGCCCTTTCGGTGCTGCTCAGCCTCGTCTGGGCATGGCGCGACTGGGCTAACCTGTCGGCGCTGCGGCTGCCCGATACCGATGATATCATGCGCCTCCAGCAGATTCGCGATTGGCTGGCGGGGCAATCCTGGTTCGACCTGACCCAGCACCGGCTGGGCGACGGGGTGCCGATGCACTGGTCGCGGCTACCCGACATCGTCCCCGGCGGTGTGATCGCGCTCGCGACCCAGCTCGTCGGGGCACGGGCCGCCGAACTGATCGCGGTGATCGTCTGGCCCGCCGCGCTGTTCGCCGCCGCCCTCCACCTCGTGATGCGGATCGCGCGGCGTTTGGGGGGTGAGGCGCTCGTCGTGCCCGCCGGGATCGTCGCGGCGCTCGCCTATCCCGCGACCACGATCTTCCTGCCCGGGCGGATCGATCACCACGGGCTGCAACTCGTGCTGCTGCTTGCCGCGGTGCTGGCGCTGCTCGGCCCCTATCGGCCCGCGCGCCGTGCGCTGGCGGGGCTGGCCGCCGCCGCCAGCCTGATCGTCGGACTCGAAACCGCGCCGCTGATCGCGGGGATCGGCGGCATCGCGCTGATCGACTGGATCGCGCGCCGCGATCGCGATGGCGAATCGCTCGCCGGGCTGGCGGTCGGTGCCTTCGTCGGGCTGGTGATCGGCCGGATCGGCTTTGCGGGCAGCGGCTGGGACTATCCCGCCTGCGACGGCTTCACCCGCATCGCCTGGGTGGCGGCGATGACCATGACCGCCGCCCCGATCCTGCTCGCCGGGATGAGCGACGTGGTGCGGTCACCCCGCGCGCGCGCCCTCTGCGGCGGCGCAATCGCGACGGGCGCGGCGGCCATCGCGCTGACCCGCGCGCCGGGATGCCTTGCCCCCTATGGCGGCGTCGACCCTGCCTTGTCCCGCCTGTGGCTTTCACAGGTCGGGGAGGCGCAATCGATCCTGACCGCCGATCTCGCGACGACGCTCGGCTATACGGGCGTCATGATCGCGGGGCTCGCCGCGACGCTGTGGCAATGCCGCCGTGGCGAGCACGGGTGGCGCGTGCTGGCGGTCATGCAGATCGTGGCGCTGGCGGTGACGATGGTCCAGTTGCGCGGTGCCTATGCGGGCGCGATGCTCGCCGCGCCGGGGCTTGCCGCGCTGATCGCCGCCGCGCGGACCCGCGGCGCCGGACGGCTGGCCGCCGCCTGGCTCGCATCGGCGGGCATGGTCTATCCGATCGCGGCGGGCGCTTTGACGAGAAACGAGCCCGCGCCCCCGACGGTGCCCGGCGATTGCGGATCGCCCGCGACGATCGCCGCGCTGGCGGCGCTGCCCGTCGGCACGGTGCTGGCCCCGATCGACGCCGGTCCCGCGATCCTGGCGGGCACCCGCCACCAGGTGCTCGCCGCCCCCTATCATCGCAACGCCGCCGCCGATCTGGCGATGTATCGCTTCTACGCCAGCACGCCCGCCGACGCCGCGCGCCACGCCGATCGGTGGCATGTCCGCTACGTGCTCGCCTGCGCCGCGGTGCCCGGCGCGACCGCACCGCGATCGACCGCCGCGGCGTTGGCGCAGGGGCGGCTTCCCGGCTTCGTCGTGATCGGTCGCGCGCGCGACGGGACGCAGATCTTCGCCCGCAATCCCTTGTCGAAGGGCGCCGCGACGCTCTAAGGCCTCCCGCATGCGGGGGTTTGAGCACGAACAGGCGCAATTACGCTGGTGGCAGACGCGGGCGTTCGTCCTGCTGATGGTGCTCGTCGCGATCGTGCCGTTGCTATGGCCGACGATCCCGCCGCTGGTCGACCTGCCCGGCCATATGGGCCGGTATCGGGTCCAGCTCGACCGGGGCGCGCATGGCTGGCTGTCGGGCTGGTATGATTTCAACTGGTCGCTGATCGGCAATCTGGGGATCGACCTGCTGATCGAACCCTTGGCGCCGATCCTGGGGCTGGAGGTCGCGGTCAAGCTGATCGTCATCCTCATCCCGGCGCTGACCGTGTCGGGGCTGTTGTGGATCGCGCGCGAGGTTCATGGCCGCATCCCCGCCACCGCGCTGTTCGCGCTGCCGCTGGCCTATGGCTATCCCTTTCAGTTCGGGTTCGTGAATTTCGCGCTGTCGATGGCGATCGCGCTCAACCTGTTCGCGCTGTGGCTGCGGCTGGCGCGGCTGGGGCGGCTGACGCTGCGCGCGGTGCTGTTCGTGCCGCTGTCATGCGCGCTGTGGGTCTGCCACACCTTCGGCTGGGGCGTGCTGGGCGTCCTCGCCTTTTCCGCCGAGATGATCCGCCAGCACGACCTGCGCAAGGATCGCGCGAGCGGCCATTGGCTCGAAAGCTGGATGCGCGCCGGCCTCGGCTGCCTGCCGCTTGCCTTGCCCTTCATCCTCATGATCGCCTGGCGATCGGGCGATCATGTCACCGGGCAGACCGCCGACTGGTTCCGCTGGCGGTGGAAGAGCAACTGGATCCTGATGGTGTTGCGCGACCGGTGGATGGCGCTCGACATCGCGTCGGTGACAGTGATGTTCGTCATCCTGCTGAAGAGCATGCGCGATTCGCGGGTCGAATATTCGCGCAACCTGGGGCTGTCGGCGCTGTTCCTGCTCGCGGTGTTCCTGTTGCTGCCGCGGATCGTGTTCGGATCGGCCTATGCCGACATGCGGCTTGCGCCCTTCGTCTTCGCGATCGCGCTGATTGCGCTGCGCCCGAAGCCCGGTCTGTCGATGCGCGGCGCGGCGGTGATCGCGATGCTGGGGCTGGCGTTCTTCGGGGTCCGCATGGCCGCCGCGACCGCGAGCAATTATTTGTATGCGCAGCGGTACGACCATGTGCTGACCGCGCTCGACCGGATTCCGATCGGCGCGCGGATGGTCAGTTTCGTCGGGCGGCGTTGCCAGGACGATTGGGCCTATTCGCGGCTCGAGCATGTCCCCGCGATCGCACTCGAACGGCGGCTGGCCTATACCAACGATCAATGGTCGATGCCGGGGGCGCAATTGCTGACCGCGCGCTACGCCGCGGCGGGCCGGTTCGCGCATGATCCCTCGCAGGTCGTCACCGATCGTTATTGCCGCGGCGAATGGTGGCGCCCGCTCGACCTGGCGATGCGCTGGTTCCCGCGCGCCGCGTTCGATTACGTCTGGCTGCTCAACCCGCCGCGCTACGACGCCGCGCTGACCCGCGGACTGGTGCCGATCTGGCGGTCAGGCGACGATGTGCTGTTCCGGATCGACCATGCGCAGGACGCCGCGCTGGCCGACGAGGGGATCGGGGTGGGTCAGCCGTCGTTGCCGCGGCGGAACGGGGCCAGCGCCCCCAGGTAACGCTGGTCCGCCTCCACGCCCGCGCGTTCGCGGACCAGGAAATCGGCGATCGCGCGGCGGAATCCGGAATCGGGAATATAATGCGCGGACCAGGTCGGCACCGGGACATAGCCGCGCGCCAGCTTGTGTTCCCCCTGCGCACCCGCCTCGACGCTGCCCAGCCCGCGCGCGATCGCGGCATCGATCGCCTGATAATAGCAGAGTTCGAAATGCAGGAACGGCACCTCTTCGGTGCAGCCCCAATAGCGCCCGTACAGCGTATCCGCCCCGATCAGGTTCAGCGCGCCTGCGATCGGCACCCCGTCGCGCTCCGCCAGGATCAGCAGCACCTTGTCGCCCAGCGCGTCGCCCAGCATCGGGAAGAACCGCCGCGTCAGATACGGCGTCCCCCATTTACGGCTGCCGGTGTCCTGATAGAATTGCCAGAACGCGTCCCAGTGCCGCGGCTCGATCGCGGCGCCGGTCAGGTGACGGATCGTCAGCCCCTCGACCGCGGCGGCGCGTTCCTTGCGGATCGCCTTGCGCTTGCGGCTGGCGAGTGCGGCGAGGAAATCGTCGAACGTCGCGTAATCGTCGTTGCGCCAGTGGAACTGCGTCCCCTCGCGGATCAGCCACCCCGCCGCCTCGAACAGCGGCAGCTGGTCGGGGGCGACGAAGGTCGCATGCGCGGATGACAGCTGATGCTGGTCGGTCACCGCCTCCAGCGCCGCGATCAGCGCCGGCGCCGCGGCGGGATCGCGCAGCAACAGCCGCGGGCCGGGCACGGGGCTGAACGGCGCGGCGACCTGCAATTTCGGATAATAAGCCCCGCCTGCCCGCTCCCACGCATCGGCCCAAGCGTGGTCGAAGACATATTCGCCCTGGCTGTGGCTCTTGGCATAGGCGGGCGCGATTCCGACCGGGGCACCGTCGGCGCCATCGACGATGATCGGGATGGGTTGCCACCCCGATCGCCCGCCGACGCTGCCCGACGCCTCCAGCGCGGCGAGGAAAGCGTGGCTGACGAAGGGATTGTCGGTTCCCGCACACGCATCCCACTGGTCGGCGGGGATCGCGGCGACTCCATCGGCCAGGCGGGCGGTAACGGCGGTCATCTGCCCGTCAAGATAGGGCGCCCGCCTGCCCGCTCAACCGGGTAGGCTCAGGATAATGCGCCGGGCGAGATCTGGACGATCGCGTCGATCTCCACCGCCGCCCCCAGCGGCAGCGTCGGGACGCCGACCGCGGAGCGCGCATGGCGGCCCGCATCGCCGAACAGCGCGACCATCAGTTCGGACGCACCGTTCGCGACCTTGGGCTGGTCGGTGAAATCGCCGGTCGAATTGACGAACACGCCCAGCTTCACGATCCGTTCGACCCGCGCCAGGTTGCCGAGATATTTCTTCAGCTGCGCCACGATCATCAGCCCGCACGCGCGCGCCGCGTCCTGGCCCCCCTCGATATCGACGCCGTCGCCCAGCCGCCCGGTCATCAGCTGGCCGTCCTTGAACGGCAACTGCCCCGACAGATGGAGCATCCCGTGCGATTCGACGATCGGGACATAGGCCGCGACGGGGGCGGCGGCTTCGGGAAGCGTCAGGCCGAGATCGGCGAGCGCGCGGTCGATATGGTCGGTCATGCGTTCGCTCTGATCGGCTCGCCGGTCGCGGTCAACCCTTCGGCGAACCGCGCCTCGATCCAGTCCGCCGCGACGCGCCAGTCGTCGATCCGCGCGCTGGCGTGCGGCGCAGGCGGGATATTGGGGGCAAGGTCGGGCTCCGACACCATGTGCAGCCGGAACACGCCGGGCGCATGCGTCGCGACCGATTCGTGATGGACGGGCAGGTCGTCGACGAAGACGGTGACGGGGTGGCCATGTTCGGCGACCAGTTTCGCGACGGGCTCCCCCTTCCCCCCCTGGTTGCATTCGACCCGGTGCGCGATCCCGAACGCGGCCAGCTGGTCGATCCGCGGCTGGCGGCAATCGTCCTGCAAATTGGTGAGGATGACGATGTCCGCGACCGCCGCGATCCGCCCCAGCGCCTCGGCGGCATGCGGGACCAACGTCTGGCGGTGCATCTCGCCCGGAAAGAACTGGCGCAGCATCGCCCACATGTCCTCGCGCGTCGGGGCGCTGCCGTCCTGGCGGCGGGTCATGCTGTTTTCGAAACTGCCCCCGGACAGGTCGAAATCGATGTCGTGCGCCTCGTCCAGCCACGTTCCGAAATGCCGCACCATGTGGAGCAGCACTTCATCGCAATCGCAGATCAGCAGGGGTTTCATGTCGTCTCCAATATCGCTCGTGCCCGCACCAGCGCCTCGGGCGTGATCTCCAGCGACCGGGCGCAGGCGATCAGGTCGGGCTCATGCCCCTCCAGAAACGCCAGCGCCGCGGCCAATACCACCGGGTCGCTGGCGCGGGCGCGCAGGTCGGCGGGCACCAGCCCGGTCACGTCGAGCAACCGCATCGCCCGGTCGGGCTCGACCAATGTCCACACCAGCGCGCGCAACGCCAGCGATTCGGCCGCGTCGCGCGCGCCCGCCGTCGGGCCACCATGATCATTTGCCTCGCCACCGCGCATTGCCTAACAACTCCCGATCGAAAGGATCGGGACCGGGTGGCAAAAAGGGTGCTCGTTGTCGAGGACAACGAACTCAATCTGAAGCTCTTCTGCGACCTCCTGCGCGCGCATGAGTTCGTCGTGGAGCCCGTGCGCGATGGACGCGAGGCGGTGGCGCGGGCGCGCGACTTTGTGCCCGACCTCGTCGTCATGGACATCCAGATGCCGCATGTGACGGGGTATGAACTGATCCTCGAACTCAAGGCGGACGAGGCGCTGCGCCATATCCCGATCATGGCGGTCACCGCCTATGCGGGCCGCGAGGACGAAGACCGTATCCGCGGCGCGGGCGCCGACGCCTATGTCTCCAAACCGATCAGCCTCGCCCGCTTCATGGACGCGGTCGGCGCGCTGGTGTGACAGCGGGTGGCTGCTGCAGTCGATAGCATGGGGCTGACCGATGCCGAACGCGCGGTCCTGCTGCTTCTGGCGGACGGCCACACGATCAAATCCGCGGCACAGGCGCTGGGAATCAGCCATGGCGCGGTAACCGAACGGCTGCGCCACGCACGCCGCAAGACCGGTGCCGGCAGCAGCCGCGCGCTGGCACGCCAGATCGGTGCCGCTGCTTCCCACAAAATCGGTGACACGAAAAATGGACTGGCCGTGCCGCCCGGCGCGCCGTCAGCAGGAGAGGCGCGGACGGATCGGCCGTCCAGCCTGATAGGAAGGATATCTTGGATGCTATTACCATTGGTGTTCGCGTTCGGCGTCATCGATGCCGATCGGGTCATGACGGGTCGATCGGGGCCGCCCCACCTCGTCGCGCAATCACCCGCCGATGGCAGCGTCATAGCCGCCGGGCCGGTGACCGTCAGCGTGACATTCGATCGCCCGATGCGCCGCAACAGCTATTCGTTCGTCGTGATCGATCCCGCCGCCTACCCGCGTTGCACCGGGGCGCCCCGCCAATCGACCGATGGACGAAGCTTTGCACTCGATTGCCTGCTCGAACCGCATCGTCGGTACTTGATTGGGATCAATGCCGGTCGATTCACCAATTTCGTGGGCGCGAGTGATGGCATGCCTGCCCGACCTGCACGCCTTAAATTTTCAACGCGCTGAAGACACGAAAAACGGGCCGCGTGGCGCATGCCAGCGGCCCTTCTCGCCCCGCGCGCGCGGGCGGGGTCGGCAAAACGGGGCAGCCGCAGCCGCCCGCCGTCTTACTTGATCTTGGCTTCCTTGAACTCGACATGCTTGCGCACGACGGGGTCGTATTTCGAAAAGGACAGCTTCTCGGTCTTCGTGCGCGGGTTCTTCTTCGTGACGTAGAAGAAGCCGGTGTCCGCGGTGCTGACGAGCTTGATCTTGACGGTAGTCGGCTTGGCCATGAGCCCCAATCCTGCAATAAACGAAAGAGAGCGGCGGCACGGGGCCACCGCTCGATCAGTCGCGGCGCATGGCGCAATCATCGCGCCAAGTCAACCGTCCCGCCCCGCGACGCGCGACGGTTTACCGCCTGTTTACCGTTCGGGGCGCAGCCTCCCGCCCAGGATAGGGGAGTCTTCATCATGGGGCAGGCATTCGACGCGAACCGCCGGGGAATCGACCACGCGACCGGCGATCAATCGGGGCATTTTCCGCTCGACCTGGCGGGGGTGAAGGCGGATCTGGCCGCGCGGATCGCCGCGATCGACGTCAAGGCGCCCTATGCGCGCGCCTGCGAACTCGCCCCCGATATCGACGCGATCCGCGCGATCGCGCACCGCAACGGGCTGAACCCGGCGGTGACCGTCGCGCATTTCCTCGATTCGGCCTTGTCGCGCGGCGAACATGGTGCGCTGGTCCATGGCTGGCTGTCGGTGCTGCGCGATGCGGTGACGAGTGAACGGCAGGACATGGCCGCCTGCGATTCGTTCGCCGCGGCCTGTTCGGTGCGTCTGGCGGGATAATGGATGTCCTGATGGCGGGGCTGGTCGTCGGCGCGCTGGCGCTGATCGGTGACCGGATCCCGTGGCTCGCCGCGATTCTGGCGGATCGATCGGGCAAGCCGCTGCGCGTCGTCGCGATGGCCGCGGTCGCGATCGCCGCCGCGGGCGCGATCGCCGCCACCTTCGGCACGTTGCTCGCCCCCCGGCTGACCCCGGAGGCGAAGCAATTGTTCCTCGCGCTGTCGCTGTTGCTGCTCGGCACGGGGGTCGTCGGCACGGTGAAGCCCCCCGACCGGCTGGCTGGATGGCGGATCGGCACGCTGCTGACCAGCCTGCTCGGGCTGTTCATCCTCGCGTTCGGCGACGGCATCCAGTTCGTCGTGCTGGCGCTGGCGACGCGATCGACCTTGCCGTGGCTTGCGGTGGTGGGCGCCAGTATCGGATCGCTCGTGCCGATCGCGACCGCCGCGATTCTGGGCGAACGCGACTGGCTCGCGCTGCCCCTCGTCCTCGTCCGCCGGGTGGTGGCGGGGCTGTTCCTGATCGTCGGCGCGGTGCTCGCGCTGGGCGCGCTTGGGCTGATCTGATCCGGGGGGGGCTGATCTGATCCAGCGATCACGGTGATCGCGACAATGGGCGGAGCCATTTCGCACCCGTGACGTTCACTTGGCAGACCCTTTATCTGCTGGAGCTTCACCGATGGCGACCAAGACGACCAAGCCCAATCCCGCACTCAAGACTCCGACCGACCTGCCCAACACGCGATCGGTCGCCGATGCGCTGAACGCCAGCCTGGCGGATTGCTATGCGCTGTACCTCAAGACCAAGAATTTCCACTGGCACGTCTCCGGCCCGCATTTCCGCGATTACCATCTGCTGCTCGACGATCAGGCGGCGCAGATCCTGGGGGTGACCGACGCGATCGCCGAACGCGTTCGCAAGACCGGCAACACCACCCTGCGCTCGATCGGCGACATCGGGCGTCGCCAGACGATCAGCGACAATGACTCAGACTTCGTCGATCCCGCCGCGATGCTCGCCGAACTGCGCGACGACAATCTCACTCTCGTCGAATCCTTCCGCGCGGTGAAGGATGCCGCCGAGGAGGCGAAGGACAATGCCACCAGCGGCATCGTCGACGAATGGACCGACCAGGCCGAGGAACGCGCCTGGTTCCTGTTCGAGGCCAGCCGCAAGGGCTGATCGCTGCTTTCTGTCCGGAGACATATCATGTTGAAACTCGCCGTCCTGTTTCTCGTCATCGGTGGTGTCCTCGCCCTTCTTGGCTTCGGCGGAGTCGGCGGGGCGTTCATCGGTATCGCGAAGATCCTGTTCTTCATCGCGATCATCCTGTTCGTGATCTTCCTGGTGCTCGGGCTGATCGCGGGGAAGACCGTCAAGAATATCGTCGACTGATCCACCGGTGCACGCCTTCGCCGCGCTCCTCGATTCATTGATCTACACGCGCAGTCGCAATGCGAAGGTGAAGCTGATCGCGGATTATCTGCGCGCCACCCCCGATCCCGATCGGGGATGGGCGATGGCGGCGCTGACCGGGGAGATCGACATCCCCGGCGTCAAGCCCGCGGTCGTGCGCGCGCTGATCGAGGCGCGGGTCGACCCGGTGCTGTTCCGGATGAGCCGCGATTACGTCGGCGACACCGCCGAGACGGTGGCGCTGCTGTGGCCGACGCCCGACGTGCCCCCGGCGGGCGACCCGCTGACGATCACCCAGGTCGTCGACCGGCTGATGGGCCTGTCCCGCTCGGACGCGCCCGCCGCGCTGGCGGCGATGCTCGACCGGTCGGACGCCGACGAACGCTATGCACTGCTGAAGATGGCGACCGGGGGGATGCGGATCGGCGTCTCCGCGCGCCTTGCCAAGACCGCGCTGGCGCAGGCGTTCGGCTTGGATGTCGAGGCGGTCGAGGAGGTGTGGCACGGGATCGACGCGCCCTATGCCGCGCTGTTCGCCTGGGGTGAGGGTCAGGCACCGCAGCCGACGCCTGCCGACGTCCCCGTCTTCCGCCCCTTCATGCTCGCGCATCCGCTCGAGGATCTGCGCGTCGACCTCACCGATTATGCCGCCGAATGGAAATGGGACGGCATCCGCGTCCAGATCGTCCATGTTGCGGGCGAAACCCGGCTCTACAGCCGCACCGGCGACGATGTGACCAAAAGCTTCCCCGATGTCGCCGCCGCCTTTGCCGAAACCGGCGCGGTCGATGGCGAATTGCTGGTCAAGGGCGATGTCCAGGGCGGCGCGTCCGGCGCCGACGATTTCGGGGGCGGCGGCGCGGCGAGCTTCAACGCGCTCCAGCAACGGCTCGGGCGCAAGGTCGTCAGCGCCCGGATGCTCGCCGACTATCCCGCCTTCGTCCGCCTCTACGATATCCTCGTCGACGGCACCGACGATCTGCGGGCCCTCCCCTGGACCGAACGCCGCCGTCGGCTCGAAGCCTTCGTCCCCCGCCTCGATCCCGACCGGTTCGACATCAGCCAGGTGATCGAGGCGGATGACTTCACCCATCTCGAAACGATCCGCGCGGGTTCTCGCGATGCCGCGATCGAGGGCGTCATGCTCAAACGCCGCGATTCGCCCTATACCGGGGGGCGCCGCGCCGGGCTGTGGTATAAATGGAAACGCGATCCGCTCACCGCCGATTGCGTGATGATGTATGCCCAGCGCGGCAATGGTCGCCGGTCGAGCTGGTACAGCGACTATACGTTCGGCTGCTGGACCGAAGAGGGCGAACTGCTCCCGGTCGGCAAGGCCTATTCGGGGATCACCGACGACGAACTGAAGATGCTCGACAAGTTCGTCCGCACCAAGACGCTCAACCGCTTCGGCCCGGTGCGCGAGGTCGAAAAAACGCTGGTCCTCGAAATCGCGTTCGATTCGATCCACGAATCGAAACGCCATAAATCGGGGGTCGCGATGCGCTTTCCCCGCATCGCGCGGATCCGCACCGACAAGCCCGCCGCAGAGGCCGACCGGATCGACATGTTGAAGAAACTCATCACCTGAACCCCGTCCGAACGGCGTCCGTGACAGCCATCGCGACCGCGCATAAGCTCTCCCCAACAAGGGAGAATATCATGTTCAAACATATCGCTGCCGCCGCCCTCGCGCTTGTCGCGACCGCCGCCCATGCCGAAACCTATGCGATCCAGGCGGGGCATCTGATCGTCGATGCCGCAAAGCCCGCGCGCGGGCCGTCGACCGTCATCGTCACCGATGGGCGGATCACGCGGATCGACGATGGGGCGACCGCCCCCGGCGGCGCGACCGTCGTCGATCTGCGGACGAAGACGGTGATGCCCGGGCTGATCGACGTTCATGTCCATCTGACCAGCGATGCGGGGCTTGCCTGGTATGAATCGCTCCGCCCCAAATATTCCGAAGGCTATGCCGCGGTCACGGGCATCAAGAATGCGCTGATCACCGCACGCGCGGGCTTCACGACGCTCCGCGATGTCGGGTCGGGCGGGACCGCCGCGCTCGCGGTGCGCGATGCGATCCGCGACGGCAGCGTGCCGGGGCCGCGGCTGCAGGTGTCGGGCCAGCCGCTGTCGATGATCGGCGGCCATGCCGATCCCGCGGTCGGCCTGTCGCCATCGCTACGCGACGCGATGGCCCATGATCCTGCGATGTTCACCGTCTGCACGGGCGCGGCGGAATGCAGCAAGGCGGTGCGGCGGCTCGGCGCGGAGGGCGTCGACATGATCAAGTTCATGGCGACGGGCGGCGTCCTCGATCCCGGCGACATCGGCCTCGAACAGCATTTCACCGATGAGGAGATGACCGCGATCATCGACACCGCCCACGCGCTCCACCTCAAGGTCGCGGCGCATGCGCACGGCGCGCGCGGGATCGACGCGGCGGTGAAGGCGGGCGTCGATTCGATCGAACACGGCACCTTCGTCGATGCGGCGGGGATCGCCGACATGAAGGCGCACGGCACCTATTATGTCGCAACCCTGCTCGCGTTCCGCGGCGCGGTCGACATGATCGGCAAGGGGCTGTTGCAACCCGCCAGCGAGAAGAAGGCGCAGGAGGCCTTCGCGGTCTGGGGCACCGGGCTCAACCGGGCGTATAAGGGCGGGGTCCGAATCGCGCTCGGCACCGATGCGGGGGTCTTCCCGCACGGCCAGAACGCGCAGGAGATCGGGCTGATGGTGTCGAAGGCGGGGATGACCCCGCGCGACGCGCTGATCGCCGCGACCAAGGGCGGCGCGGACCTGATGGGCCTGTCGGCGGAAACCGGTACGCTCGATCCCGGCAAGAGCGCCGACCTGATCGCGGTCGACGGCGACCCGCTGACCGACCCCGCCGCGGTCACCCACGTCGCCTATGTCATGGCGATGGGGAAGGTCATCCCGATGCGGTAAGCGGCGCCGTCCTCGGGAGCGTCGCGCCACGCGCGCGCCCCAAACGACACCAGCCCCCCGCATCGCTGCGAGGGGCTGGCATGGTCACCCGATTCTGACGCGGTCGGTTACGCCGCCAGGTCGAACCGGTCGGCGTTCATCACCTTCGTCCACGCCTTGACGAAATCGCGGACGAACTTCTCGCCCGCATCGCTCGCGGCATAGACTTCGGACACGGCGCGCAGCTGCGAATTCGATCCGAACACCAGGTCGGTGCGCGTCGCGGTCCACTTCTGCTCATGCGTCGTGCGATCGGTGCCGAGATATTCCTCGTCGCCGCTCTCGTCGACTTCCTTCCACGCGGTGCCCATGTCGAGCAGGTTGACGAAGAAATCATTCGTCAACTGACCCGGACGCTTGGTCAGCACGCCATGCGCCGACCCGCCGTGATTGGCACCCAGCACGCGCAGGCCGCCGACCAGCACGGTCATCTCGGGCACACCCAGCTTGAGCAACTGCGCGCGGTCGAGCAGCAGTTCCTCGGTGGGCACGCTGAACGACACCTGCAGGTAATTGCGGAACCCGTCCGCCTTGGGTTCGAGCACCTCGAAGCCCTCGGCATCGGTCTGCTCGGCGCTGGCATCGGTGCGCCCGGGGGTGAACGGCACCTCGATGCTATGCCCGGCGTCCTTGGCCGCACGCTCGATACCGACGCTGCCGCCCAGCACGATCAGGTCGGCGATCGACACCTTCGTCGATCCCTTGCCGTCGAAATCGGCCTTGATGCCTTCATAGACACCCAGCACCTTGGCGAGCTGATCGGGCTGGTTGACCGCCCAGTCCTTCTGCGGCGCCAACCGGATGCGCGCGCCGTTCGCCCCGCCGCGGTGATCCGACCCGCGATAGGTCGATGCCGACGCCCAGGCGGTCGTGACCAGTTCGGCCACGGACAGCCCCGAATCCGCGATCGCGGACTTCAGCGTGGCGACGTCCGCCGCCTCGATCATCGGATAATCGGCGGCGGGGATCGGGTCCTGCCAGATCAGATCCTCGGCGGGGACGTCCGCGCCCAGATACCGGGCCTTGGGCCCCATGTCGCGGTGGCACAGCTTGAACCATGCCCGCGCGAAGGCGTCGGCGAACTGGTCCGGGTTCGCGCGGAACCGCTGCATGATCTCGAAATACGCCGGGTCCTTCTTCATCGCCATGTCGGCGGTGGTCATCATCGTCGGCACCTTGACCCCGGGCGTGTGCGCTTTGGGGGCCTGCGTCTCTTCGGGGTTGCCGACCGGCTGCCACTGTTTCGCCCCCGCGGGGCTCAGCACGACCTCATAGTCATGGTCGAGCAGGTTATCGAAATAGGTCATGTCCCAGGTGATCGGGGTCGGCGTCCACGCGCCTTCGATCCCGCTGGTGATCGTGTGATCGCCCGACCCGGTTTCGTGGGTGCTCATCCAGCCGAACCCCTGCGAGGCGATGTCGCCGCCCTCGGGCTCGACCCCGACCAATTTCGCATCGCCCGCGCCATGCGCCTTGCCGAACGTGTGGCCGCCCGCGGTCAGCGCGACGGTCTCCTCGTCGTTCATCCCCATCCGGGCGAACGTCTCCCGGATATCGCGGCCCGACCCCAGCGGATCGGGGTTGCCGCCCGGTCCTTCGGGGTTGACGTAGATCAGCCCCATCTGGATCGCGGCGAGCGGGTTTTCGAGCACCTTCTCCTCTTCGGGAACGATCCGGGTGTCACCCAGCCATTCCTCCTCGGTGCCCCAGTAGATGTCCTTTTCGGGTTCGAACACGTCGGCACGACCGCCGCCGAAGCCGAACACCGGGCCGCCCATCGATTCGATCGCGACGTTGCCCGCCAGGATCATCAGGTCCGCCCAGCTCAGCTTGCGGCCATATTTCTGCTTGATCGGCCACAACAGGCGCCGCGCCTTGTCGAGGTTGCCGTTGTCGGGCCAGCTGTTCAGCGGCGCGAACCGCTGCGACCCCGACGACGCCCCGCCGCGGCCATCGCCGGTGCGATAGGTGCCGGCGCTATGCCACGCCATGCGGATGAAGAAGGGGCCGTAATGTCCATAATCGGCCGGCCACCACGGCTGGCTGTCGGTCATCAGCGCGGTCAGGTCCTGCTTCACCGCCGCCAGGTCGAGCATCTTGAATTCGGCGGCATAATCGAAATCGTCGCCCATCGGATCGGCGCTGACGCCGTTCTGCTGGAGGATATCGAGCGACAGCTGGTTGGGCCACCAGTCGCGGTTCGTCCGCCCGGTCAGCGAACGGACCGCGGCATCCTTCTTCATCGGGCAACCGCCCAGGGGATCGCTGGTCTGAGCATCCATGATTCGTCTCCTGTAGAAATTCTGATGTCCCCGCCGTCATACACGCGGCGACATAATGACAAAAACGATTAAACCCGTGGTCGGTCATCGCCTGTGCCGATCACCGAAGCGGCGCGGGTATCTTATCCGTCGATACTGATCTCGAACAGCGTCGGCCACAGCTTGCCCGTGACGTACAGGTGCCGACCCGCGGCGTCCCAGGCGATACCGTTCGCGACCGCTTCGGGATCGGTCGCCTTCACCTCGGCGACGATCGGGCGCAGGTCGATCACCGCGGTCACCGCGCCGCTCGCCGGATCGATCCGGACCAGGAACGGCGCGTGCCAGACATTGGCCAGGATCGTGCTGTCGATCCATTCGAGCTCGTTGAGCTGCGGGATCGGGCGCCCGTTCAGGCTGACCGCGATGCGGCGGCGTTCGGCCATCGTCGCGGGATCGTGGACCGTCAGCGTCGCGCTGCCGTCCGACCGGATCAGCGAATCGCCATTCGCGGTCAGGCCCCAGCCTTCGCCCGTATAGCGCATCATGCCCATCGGCTTCAGCGTCGCCGCGGCCCAGCGGTGCGCGATGCCGTCATGCCAGGTCAGGCTGATCAGCTGGTTGCGCCACGTGGCCAACCCCTCCCCGAATTGCGCCGCGGGGATCGTCGCGCGTTTTTCGACCTTGCCGTCGATCAGGCGGACGCGCCGCACCTCCGACCGGCCCTCCAGCCCGATGCTTTCGTACAGCGCGCCATCGCGCCAGATCAGCCCTTCGGTAAAGGCGGCGGGATCATGCGGATACCGCCGCACGACGCGCGCGGTCAGCATCGGGACGGGCGGCGCGGCCGCGGTCGGGTTGGCACCCGACGGCGCCGTCTGCCCGGTCGATGCACGATTGGGTGACGCCGAACTGGGCGATGCAGCGGGGGACGTTGCAGCGGGGGGCGTTGCGGCGGGCGACGCCGGGGCGATCGCCGCGCTCGCCCCACCGGGCGCCGCCGGCGGCTGCTCGGGCCGGAGCGTCGTCGTCGCGGTGAAGACCAACGCCGCCGCCGCTGCGGTCACGCCGACCACCGCGGTCGCCGGGGCAAGCCATGGGAATGTCATCAGGTCCGACCCTCTCGCTGCCATGATGCCGATACGAAAACGGCCCGCCGGGCAATGCCGGGCGGGCCGTAACGTCGTCAATGCCGGTCAATGCCGGACGCGGTGACCGGTTAGGACGACGCGCCCTGCAGATTCACCGCCGCATATTTGCCGCGACGATCGACTTCCAGTTCGAATTCGAGCCGGTCGCCTTCGTTCAGCGTCTGCATGCCCGCACGTTCGACCGCGGAGATGTGGACGAACGCATCGGGCTGGCCGTCATCGCGCTGGATGAAACCGAAACCCTTCATCGCGTTGAAGAACTTGACCGTACCGGTCGCCTTCTCACCGGTCAGCTGACGCTGCGGGCCACCCGCACCGCCGCCACCCGGCGCGCCACGCTCTTCGCGTTCGCGCGGCGGACCACGATCGGTCACCGCCATCGGCTCGCCATCGATCTTCAGGTCGGTCGCCGAGATGCGCCCGCCACGATCGACCAGCGTGAAGCCGAGCGGCTGACCTTCGGCCAGACCGGTCAGCCCGGCCTGTTCGACCGCCGAGA